>Ga0137407_10001914_pt1 | contig 13654 bp, 15 predicted proteins | sample CZOMad2_2_16fung_FD_108410 | JGI IMG/M metagenome (GOLD analysis project Ga0137407, IMG submission 108410) | Vadose zone soil fungal communities from Angelo Coast Range Reserve, California, USA - CZOMad2_2_16fungal (Illumina Assembly) | ecosystem: Environmental > Terrestrial > Soil > Vadose...
CTGGCGGAACTGCTCGGTCGAGATCTCGGTGTGGCCGACCTTGGCCAAGGTCGACTGTCCAAAACCCCTGAAGATGTCGGCGATGCCCCAAACGCCGAAACTGACGATCAAGACGCCCATCACCGTGGCCATGACGATTTTGCCGAGCCAGTTTGATGAGGCTTTGCGCATTCCTCGAAGCATGGGTCCAACTTGTTGGCAGGAGGGAATCGGGTCTCGCCCAAGGGAAATTCGCGAAATCCGCAATCGAACTTCCGCAAACGGGTGTCACCGAGTTGATAGGCCAACATATAAAGTGATGGCGGTCTCGTCGCAACCGTGACGCCGCGGGCCAATCAAAGCGGTTAATGGCCAGGAGGGCCCACAGCCGGCATCTGGCACAGCTGCGCGGGCTCTGCTAGCGCTGGCGAGCCCCAACCTTGACGGAAATTCGGATATGACCAACCCCATTCGGCCGCTGATCGCCGGCAACTGGAAGATGAATGGCCTCAGGGCGTCGATTGCTGAGTTTGAGGCCATGCTGGCGGGCGCGTCTCAGATCGGGGGCAAGGCCGACCTGCTCGTTTGCCCGCCGGCGACCTTGATTGCCGCTTTCGCCGAAAAGTCGCACGGCTCAAACCGCGTTGCGATCGGCGGGCAGGACTGTCACCCCAAGCCGTCCGGCGCCCATACCGGCGATATTTCGGCCGAAATGCTGGCGGATGCCGGCGCCAGCGCCGTCATTGTTGGCCATTCGGAGCGGCGCGCCGATCACGGCGAGAGCGACGGGCTGGTTCGGCAAAAGGCGGAGGCCGCTTGGCGCGCGGGTCTTGCGGCCATCGTCTGTGTCGGCGAAACCCAACGGCATCGCGATTCCGGGCAAACGCTTGAGGTTTGCGGCGGGCAACTCAAGGGCTCGCTGCCCGATGGCGCGCGCGCCGACAATTTATTCGTGGCCTACGAGCCGGTTTGGGCGATCGGCACCGGTGTGACCCCCACAACCGAAGATGTTAAGCAAATTCATCACTTTATCCGGGAACTTTTGATCGAGCGGTTTAACGGGGAGGGGTCCGGGATCCGCATCCTCTATGGCGGTTCGGTCAAACCCTCGAACGCCAGGGAGTTGATGGCGGTGCCAAACGTCAACGGCGCCCTGGTTGGCGGCGCCAGTCTGAAGGCAACCGATTTTCTTGCGATTGCAGGCGATTGTCCCTAACTAACGGCGGAGCGGTGTCAGGGGAGATGGTGATCGCCCCGGGGGTGACAATGCCCCGTCCAATCGTGTAACACCGCGCGACTTCAAACCCCGCAAACCCGACCTGCAGCCGGAAGCCGGCGCCTTTGGTTTGCGACGGAAGGTTGAGATGCAGACCGTCGTTATCGTAATCCACCTGATGATCGTTGCGACCTTGATCGCGACCGTGCTGTTGCAGAAATCCGAGGGCGGCGGCCTTGGCGTAGGCGGCGGTGCCGGCTTCATGTCGAGCCGGGGAACCGCCAACCTATTATCGCGCACGACCGCAGTGCTCGCGGCGGGCTTTTTCGTCACCAGCCTGTTCCTGTCCTGGCTCGCAAGTTACGACCGCAAGCCGGCCTCGATCATTACTCCTTCATCGCAGTCGCAGCCGGCAGGCGGCGCGACACCGATTGCGCCGCCGACCAGCGGCGGAGGCGTCCTGGATTCGCTGAAGAAGTCCGACGAGCAGCAGAATCCGCCCGCACCCTCCGGCCCGCAGGCGCCACGTTCGCAATAAAGCAGGATGGCCATGCAAGGATGGTATCTATCATCCAGCATCAGCAATTCCTGTTAACTTACTGATAGCACTTTAAATTCTACGTCACCCACAGCCTGGCAAGATGTTCGTTGGGCCAAGGCGATTCGCTTTGGAGAATCGCGCCTGTGGCCTTAAAGGTTAAGTCCCATGGCGCGGTATATCTTCATCACCGGCGGCGTGGTTTCTTCGCTCGGAAAAGGTCTGGCATCAGCGGCTCTCGGCGCGCTGTTGCAGGCACGTGGTTACAGGGTCCGGCTGCGCAAGCTCGACCCTTACCTCAATCTCGATCCCGGAACGATGTCGCCGTACCAGCACGGCGAGGTGTTCGTGACCGACGACGGCGCAGAGACCGACCTCGACCTCGGCCACTACGAGCGCTTCACTGGACGTCCCGCCACCAAGGCGGACAACATCACTACCGGGCGCATCTATCAGGACATTCTCACCAAGGAACGGCGCGGCGACTATCTCGGTGCCACTATCCAGGTGATCCCGCATGTCACCAATGCGATCAAGGATTTCATCCTCGACAGCAATGACGATTTCGACTTCGTGCTGTGCGAGATCGGCGGCACCGTCGGCGACATCGAGGGCCTGCCGTTCTTCGAGGCCATCCGCCAGATCAAGAACGATCTGCCGCGCGATCACGCCATCTATATTCATTTGACGCTGCTGCCGTTCATTCCGAGCGCCGGCGAATTGAAGACCAAACCGACCCAGCATTCGGTCAAGGAACTGCGCTCGATCGGCATCCAGCCAGACATCCTGCTCTGCCGCACCGACCGCGAGATCCCGAAGGAAGAGCGGCGCAAGCTCGGCCTGTTCTGCAACGTGCGCGAAAGTGCCGTGATCGAGGCGCGCGACGTCGACAATATCTACGCCGTACCGGAGGCCTATCACGCCGCCGGCCTCGACGACGAGGTGCTGGCGGCATTTGGCATCGCGCCGAAGCTTCCGCCGGCGTTGCAGAGCTGGAACGTCATCAACGAGCGGGTACGCAATCCCGAAGGGGCGGTGACCATTGCCATCGTCGGCAAGTACACCGGGATGAAGGACGCTTATAAGTCCCTGATCGAGGCCCTGTCGCACGGGGGCATCGCCAACAAGGTGAAGGTCAATCTCGACTGGATCGAGAGCGAGGTGTTCGAAAACAAGGATCCCGCGCCGTTCCTTGAGCACGTCAATGGCATCCTGGTGCCGGGCGGATTCGGCCAGCGCGGCGCCGAGGGCAAAATCCGCGCGGCGCAGTTCGCCCGCGAGCGCGACGTGCCCTATTTCGGCATCTGTTTTGGGATGCAGATGGCGGTGATCGAGGCCGCGCGTAATCTGGTCGGTGTCGCGGAGGCCAATTCCACCGAGTTCGGCCCTACCTCCGAACCGGTCGTCGGCCTGATGACGGAATGGCTGCGGGGCAACGAGCTGGAGAAGCGGTCCAGGAACGGCGATCTCGGCGGGACCATGCGGCTAGGCGCCTATCCCGCGGTACTCAAGCGCGGCAGCCGGGTCTCCGGGGTCTATGGCGGTGCCACCGAGATTTCGGAGCGTCACCGCCACCGCTATGAGGTCAACACCGCCTACAAGGACCGGCTCGAGCAACATGGCCTGCGTTTCTCAGGGCTCTCGCCGGACGGCGTTCTGCCGGAAATCGTCGAATATGAGGACCATCCCTGGTTCATCGGTGTGCAATTCCATCCCGAACTCAAGTCGCGCCCCTTCGAGCCGCATCCGTTGTTTGCCTCCTTCGTCGAGGCGGCGATGGTGCAATCGCGGCTGGTGTGATGCCATCCATGCATCGGTAGCCTTTGACTGGCGCGCCGATTGTTGCGACATAACGATCCCAAACATCGTCAAGAAGCAATTCAGGGAGTTCCGCCGATGATTTACGAATCTCGCGTCTATCGCTGTGTGCCGGGCCGGCTGCCGGCGCTGCTGAAGCGTTTTGAAACCATCACGCTGAAGCTGTGGGAAAAACACGGCATCAGGCAGGCCGGTTTCTTCACCACGCTGATCGGCGAATCCAACCAGGAGCTGACTTATTTCCTGGCGTGGGAATCCCTTGCCGAGCGCGAGAAGAAATGGGCCGCATTTCAGAGCGATCCGGACTGGATCGCCGCGCGCGCACAAACCGAGGCCGACGGTCAGATTGTCGGCAATATCGTCAGTCAATTGCTGGTGCCGACCGGGTTCTCTTCGGTGAAATGATTACCATCTGAAGGTTTGAGGTCGTGTCCAATGCCTCACGGTCTTGACCATATCGTGCACGCCATCCGCGACCTCGACGCGGCTGGCGAATTCTATCGCCGCGTCGGCTTCACTGTCGGCGCGCGCAATCGCCATCCCTGGGGGACGCACAATCGGATTGTACAATTAGCAGGCGTATTCATCGAACTGGTCAACGTCGGTGAGCCCGAACTGATTGTGTCGAGCGCGCCGGGTTCTTTTTCGTTCGGCGGCTTTGCGCGCGACTTTCTCGCGCACGACGAGGGGCTGGCGATGTTGGTGCTGGAGGGCAGGGCTGCGGCCGCCGATGCCAAGGCGTTCCGCGCCGCCGGCATCGGCGATTTCGGCGTGTTCGACTTCGAGCGTCACGCCAAACGCCCGGACGGCTCAACCGTGAAGGTCGCTTTTTCGCTCGCGTTCGCGGCGGATACGAAGACACCTGACATCGGATATTTTACGTGCCAGCAGCATTTTCCGGAGAATTTCTGGAATCCGGCATTCCAGGTGCATCCGAATGGGGTAGCCGGAATTGCTGATGTCGTCATGGTCTCCGAGAGTCCTGAGGACCATGGCCACTTTCTTGGTGCGTTTTCTGGTGTCAGCGAGATACAATCGAGCGCCTGCGGAATTTCCGTCCAGACCGAGCGCGGTGCCATTCAGGTCATGAACCCGTCGGCCTACAGGGCGTATGCCGGAACCGAGCCGCCGAACCTGAGGTGCGGGGCGCGTCTTGCTGCGATACGTTTCATCGCCGGCGACAAGGCGAAAGCGACATCCACGCTCAAAAAGGGTGACATCGCCGCTCTGGAACGCAATGGTAACATTGTCGTGCCGCCGGATGCAGCCTATGGCGCAACCCTGATATTCGAGACATCCAAAGCGGGTTGATCCGGCGCACTCCGCCCGGCATGGTCGGGCAGGAAAAGGGAATTGCCTTGAGCGACAAAACCTCAGCCGCGGCGGTTGTGACCGTGGGATCGGTCAAATTCGGCAACGGTTTGCCGATCTCGATCATCGCCGGCCCGTGCCAACTCGAGAGCCGCGCGCATGGGCTCGAGGTGGCTGCCGCGCTGAAGGAGATTGCGGCGCGGCTCGGAATCGGCCTCGTCTACAAGACCTCCTTCGACAAGGCCAATCGCACCAGCGTCTCCGCCGCGCGCGGGATCGGACTTCTTCAGGCGCTGCCGATCTTTGCCGAGATACGTTCTTCACTGGGCTTGCCCGTGTTGACCGACGTGCATGAGGCCGCGCAATGCGCCGAAGTGGCAAAAGCCGTCGATGTCCTGCAGATCCCGGCGTTCCTGTGCCGGCAGACCGATCTGCTGCTGGCCGCAGCCGCAACCGGCAAAATCGTCAACGTCAAGAAAGGGCAGTTCCTGGCGCCGTGGGACATGGCCAATGTCGTTGCCAAGATCACAGGCGCCGGTAACCCGAAGGTGCTGGTCACCGAGCGCGGCGCATCGTTTGGCTACAACACGCTGGTCTCGGATATGCGGGCGCTGCCGATCCTGGCGCGAACGACCGGCGCGCCGGTGATCTTCGACGCGACCCATTCGGTGCAGCAGCCTGGCGGAAAAGGCACTTCGTCCGGCGGCGAGCGCGAATTTGTGCCGGTGCTGGCGCGCGCCGCGGTCGCAGTCGGCGTCGCCGGGGTTTTCATCGAAACCCATCCCGATCCCGACCATGCACCTTCCGACGGTCCCAACATGGTGCCGCTGCGGGAATTCGATGGCCTGGTGCGGACGCTGATGGCGTTCGACACGATCGCCAAGAATCTGAAAAGAACGTAGCGCGCTGATGCCGCAAACAGGGCTGCGGCCGCATCAGCAGCGCATGCCGCCGGCGATCAACATTATTGCGCTGGCGAATTTTGCGGCGAGCCTGTCGGCTCGCGCGCTCGATCCGGTGCTGCCGCACGTCGCCAGCGATTTCGGCGTGAGCATCGCCACTGCTGCAAGTTTCTCCGCGATATTCGCTTTCACCTTCGCGGTCATCCAACCCGTGCTCGGCGCAGCGGCGGATCTGTTCGGCAAAGCGCGGCTGATGATCGTCTGCCTGGTGCTGCTGGGCCTTGCGAACATCCTCGGCGCGATATCGACGTCATTTCCCTTGCTGTTCGCGACGCGAATCCTCGCCGGCATTGGATCCGGCGGCGTCTTTCCGGTCGCGCTGAGCTTGACCAGCGATCTGGTCGGAGCCGAGAAGCGCCAGGTCGCGATCGGGCGCACGCTGGCCGGATCGATGACCGGCAATCTGCTGGGCGCCTCCTTTTCCGGTGTGATCGGCGACTTCCTTGGCTGGCGCGGGGTGCTGGCGGTGCTCGGCCTTTTGGTGATCGCGGCGTCAGTCGCGGTGGCCGCCGGGTTTCGCGGCGCGGCGCTGGCGCGCGCCCCGAAATCCAATCTCTCGACGCTCCGGCACGGCTACCGCACCATCTTTTCCAATCCGAATGCGCTGTGTTACGCCGCGGTCTTCATCGAGGGCTGCTGCGTGCTGGGACTGTTTCCCTACCTTGCCTCGTTCCTGTTCGAACTTGGCGAAACCCGGCTGTCGATCGCAGGCATCGTCATCGCCGGATTCGCGGTCGGCGGTCTGCTGTATACGATGACGGTCTCGCGCTTTCTGCCGCGGCTTGGCGTCAACGGCATGATGATTACCGGTGCGTCATTGGTCGGCCTGCAACTCGCCGGCATTGCTTTCGGCCCCGGCTGGAAAATTCAGGCGATCAGCCTTTTATTCATGGGCTGGGGCTTCTACATGATCCATGGATGCCTGCAGGTCTTTGCCAGCGAACTCTCGGTGGAAGCCCGCGCCACGGCGCTGTCGCTCCACTCGTTCTTCTTTTTCATGGGGCAGACCGTCGGCCCGATCGCTTATGGATTTGGACTCCACAGCGTCGGCAAGGTCCCGACCTTGCTGACCAGCGCCATCATCATCACCGCGCTCGGGTTTGCCTGCGCGCTGCTATTGCGGCAGACGCGGCCTGCGGATGCGCGCCCGACTTAGGCGACCTCCATAGAGGAGCCCATATTGGCGCGTTGAATTGATTTCAGCCAAGGAGCTTTAGCCATGTCCAAGATAATGCCGGCGCGGGTGACCGCTCAGCTTGACGGCGATTTTGTCGTCTTCCTGATCGGGATGCGGGTGAACAAGTGGTGGAAGTTCTGGAAGTGGGTACCTGTGGCGGCCGCGATGCCGAGAATGCTGACCGAACTCGCCAAACAGCCTGAGCTTGGACTTCTGCACGCGCGCACGGTATTCGGCTTCCCGAATATTCTCGTGATCCAGTACTGGCGAAGCTTCGAACTGCTTCATGCCTATGCCTCCGACCGATCGCTGGCTCATTTGCCGGCCTGGCGCGATTTCAATCGAAAAATCGCGTCCAACGGAGATGTCGGCATCTGGCATGAGACTTATCTGGTGAGGGATGGCGCCCATGAGAGCGTCTACAACAACATGCCTCTCTGGGGCTTAGCGGCGGCGGGCGCTCAAGTGCCTGCGGAGGGATCGCGCAAGAGCGCCAAGGGCCGCTTGGGCCAAGCCGACGGCGCGGACCAAGTCGTGGGCGCGTGAGGCGCGTCCCCTTGGCCATCGGCCGGATCACCCCCGCCCGCGATAGGGTGCGACGCCCTGATCGGGAATCCACATGCCTTTCGGCAACTTGCCGGTCTGCCAGAACACATCGATCGGAATGCCGCCACGCGGATACCAGTACCCACCGATGCGCAACCATTTCGGCTTGATCGCGGCGGCGATCCTCTTTCCGATCATAACCGTGCAATCCTCATGGAACGCGCCGTGGTTGCGAAAACTCGCGATAAAGAGTTTCAGCGATTTCGATTCCAGCAGCCATTGGCCCGGCACATAGTCGATCACAAGATGCGCAAAATCCGGCTGGCCGGTGACGGGACACAGGGAGGTGAACTCCGGCGCGGTGAATCGCACCACGAAATTGGTGTCCCTCTGCGGATTGGGCACGCCATCGAGTTTCGCCGCATCGGGCGTGGCGGGCCACTCGACGGCGCGGCCGAGTTGCAGGTCGGACGAAACCGACGCTGACCTGGAGGATTTTCGGGGCTTCCTGGACATTCCTTTTTTCTCCGTTGCCGCGTTATTAGACAATTCGCCCGCCGACGTCACGGGCAAGGCAACCTTTTCCGCCACCGTGGCTTGCTGTAGAAGCAGCGCCAAGCATCCATCAGGTGAGGCAATTCATGACCGCCATCGTCGACATCATCGGCCGCGAAATTCTCGATAGCCGTGGCAATCCCACCGTCGAGGTCGACGTCGTGCTGGAGGACGGCTCGGTCGGGCGGGCGGCGGTGCCCTCCGGCGCCTCCACCGGCGCGCATGAGGCGGTCGAGCTCCGTGACGGCGACAAGGCGCGCTACCTCGGCAAGGGCGTGCAGAAAGCGGTCGCGGCCGTCAACGGTGAAATCTTCGAGGCGCTCAATGATATGGCGGTCGAGGAGCAGGTTCAGATCGACCAGGTCATGATCGATCTCGACGGAACGCCGAACAAGAGCCGGCTTGGCGCCAATGCCATTCTCGGCGTGTCGCTCGCCTGCGCGAAGGCAGCCGCGGAATCCTTCGACATGCCGCTTTATCGTTATGTCGGCGGCACCTCGGCACGGACATTGCCAGTGCCGATGATGAATATCATCAATGGCGGCGTGCATGCCGACAATCCGATCGACTTCCAGGAATTCATGATCATGCCGGTCGGCGCCAAGAGCTTTGCCGAGGCGCTGCGCTGCGGCTCCGAAATCTTCCACACTCTGAGATCGGAACTGAAGAAAGCCGGTCACAACACCAATGTCGGCGACGAGGGCGGTTTTGCGCCGAACCTGCCGTCGGCGGATGCGGCGCTGGAATTCGTCATGGGGGCGATCGGCAAGGCCGGCTACAAGGCAGGCGGCGACGTCATGCTGGCGCTCGATTGCGCGGCGACCGAATTCTTCAAGGACGGAAAGTACGTCTATGGCGGCGAGAAAAAGACCCGCTCGCGTTCCGAGCAAGCAAAGTATCTCGCCGATCTCGCCGCGCGCTATCCGATCGTCTCCATCGAGGACGGCATGTCGGAAGACGACATGGAGGGCTGGAAGGAATTGACCGATCTCATCGGCAGCAAATGCCAACTGGTAGGTGACGATCTCTTCGTCACCAACGTCACGCGCCTTGCCGATGGCATCAAAAACGGCCGCGCCAACTCCATCCTGGTCAAGGTCAACCAGATCGGCACGCTGACGGAAACACTCGGTGCGGTCGAAATGGCTTTCAAGGCCGGCTACACGGCCGTGATGTCGCACCGCTCCGGCGAGACCGAGGATTCCACCATCGCCGACCTCGCGGTCGCCACCAATTGCGGGCAGATCAAAACCGGCTCGCTGGCGCGCGCCGACCGCACAGCCAAGTACAACCAGCTACTGCGCATCGAGCAGCAACTCGGAAGCCAGGCGAAATATGCAGGGAAAGCGGCGCTGAAGGCGTTGGCATAAGACACCGACTTCGGCAATCTATGTCAATGTTGACAGCGTCCGGGAGGCGTCCGCGGGGAAGACGGGGAAGAGCGATGATGATATCGCCGACCGGCAGACCAGCTTTGATGGCTTGGTGAGCATTATGAGGCTTGCCTTCCCGCTGTAACCTGAGAACACTCCCGACCAATTCGGCGACGCCGAAACAGGGAGGATTGCCATGAGCACCGACAGCAAGACCGGGCTGCAGCTTCGCTCGCTGATCAAGAAGAGCGGCGAACTCGAGATATCTCTGGCCAACGTCCCGGTCCCGGAACCATCCGCCGACGAGGTCGCGGTCCGCGTCGAGGCGTCGCCGATCAATCCGTCCGACCTTGGCCTCTTGGTCGGCGCCGCCGACATGACGACGGCCAAGGCCTCCGGCACCAAGGACGCGCCGGTGGTCACGGCAAGAGTCCCGGAAGCGGGGATGCGCGCCATGGCGGGACGGCTCGACGAATCCATGCCGGTCGGCAATGAGGGCGCCGGGGTGGTCATCAAGACCGGATCGTCGGAGGCGGCGAAAGCGTTGATGGGCAAGACCGTCGCTATGATCGGTGGTGCCATGTACGCGCAATACCGCACGATCAGGGCAAGCGACTGTTTGGTGCTGCCGGAGGGCATTACGCCCACAGAAGGCGCTTCCTGTTTCGTCAATCCGCTGACGTCGCTCGGCATGGTCGAGACCATGCGGCGCGAAGGCCACAAGGCCCTGGTGCATACCGCGGCCGCCTCCAACCTCGGCCAGATGCTGAACAAGATCTGCCTCAAGGACGGCATCGGTCTTGTCAACATCGTCCGCAGCGCCGAGCAGGCCGAGATTTTACACAAGATCGGTGCGAAACATGTGGTCGACTCCACCGCGCCGACGTTTATGGAAGATCTAACCAATGCGTTGGTCGAAACCGGCGCGACGCTGGCATTCGACGCCATCGGCGGTGGCAAGCTTGCAGGCCAGATCCTCACCTGCATGGAGGCTGCGATCAACAAAACCGCAAAAGCCTACAGCCGCTATGGATCGAACGTGCACAAGCAAGTCTATATTTATGGCGGTCTTGACCTGCGCCCGACCGAGGTGAACCGGGCGTTCGGGATGACTTGGGGTGTCGGCGGCTGGCTGCTGACTCCGTTCCTGCAAAAAATCGGTCCGGCCGACGCATTGAGGCTGCGCCAGCGCGTCGTTGCCGAGCTCAAGACAACTTTTGCCAGCCATTATACGCAGGTGGTGTCGTTACAGGAGGCGCTGCAGCTTTCTCACATCGCCGTCTACGCCAAGCGCGCGACCGGCGAAAAATATCTGATCAATCCGAACAAGGGCTGATAGCCGAGCGCCCGGAGTTGCTGAAACAACGTTTTTAAAGAGGGGGAAAACAATGTCTGCAGATCTGAAGTATCTTGCCCTTACCGCCATTCTGACAGCCTCGCTGTGGATTCCCTACATCACCTGTCAGGTGATGACGAATGGAAATCTGACGCCGCAAAACTATCTCGACCCCACGCCACGACCGGTTCCGTTGTGGGGCATGCGTGCCAACCGGGCCTATGTCAACGCCGTCGAGAGCTTCGCGCCGTTCTTGGCGTTGGTGATCGTGGCTCATCTCGCCGGCAAGGCCAATGCGACGACGGCATTCCTGGCGACGTCGTTCTTCTGGCTGCGGCTTGCGCACGCCGTCGTGTACCTGCTTGGTATCCCCTATCTGAGGACGGTGATCTACACGCTCGGCTATATCGCGGTGATCGGTATCTTCTGGGAAGTGATCAAGTAACCGGACGCGCCAAGGCAACCCACTTCTTTTGGCGTCGACAGGCCCGTCGGCGCCAAAAGTTGCACTTCCGCCCGACAAAGAGACTTGCGTTTGGCGCGCCACGAGGGAACATTTGCGCCGAAATCGACGGGCAAAAGCGCTAAATGCAACCCTGGGGGAGAACCACCATGAATGATCTAAGCCGCCGCCGTCTGTTAGCCAGCGTAGCCGCCGCTGGTGCTGCAACCGCCTTGACGCCGTTGGGAGCCATGCCCGCCCGCGCTGCGGCGCCGCCCGCTGCCGCGCAGGCGCCGGGTTTCTACCGCTACAAGGTCGGCACCATCGAATGCACCTCGATCAACGACGGGGCACGAACGTTCCCGCTGCCTGACACGTTCGTCAAGAACGCTCCAAAGGAAGAAGCGCTTGCGGCCGCCGAAGCCGCCTATATGCCGAAGGGCATGGTGACGGTGCCGTTCAATCCGCAGCTCGTCAACACCGGCGGCAAGCTGGTCCTGATCGACAGCGGCAGTGGAATGGGCGCCCATGAGCAGACCAAGGGCGCGGTTGGCCGCATGATGCAAAATCTCGCCGCCGCAGGCGTAGATCCCAAAAGCATCGATGTCGTGCTGATGTCACATTTGCATCCCGACCACACCAACGGCATCCGGACCGCCGACGGCTCGATGGCGTTCCCGAATGCCGAAATCATGGTGCCGACGAAAGACTGGGAGTTTTGGATGAGCGACGAAAACGCCGCCAAGGCCCAGTCGAACGAGATGATGAAGGGTTATTTCGCCAACGTGAAAAAGATCTACGCCGGTATCGAATCCAAGGTGACGAAGTATGACTGGGGCAAGGAAGTCGCCCCTGGCATCACATCGGTCGCGGCGGGTGGCCACACCCCGGGGCATAGCGCCTTTGCCGTCGCATCAGGTGGTTCAACCGTCCTGATCCAGTCTGATATCACCAATATCCCTGAGTTCTTCCTGCGCAATCCGGATTGGCACGTTGTCTTCGACGTGGATCCGTTGGCGGCGCAGGAAACCCGGCATAAATTCTACGACATGGCAGCGGCCGAGAAGGCGACGGTGGTGGGCTTCCATTTCGCTTTCCCGTCGATCGGCCATATCGAGAAGGACGGAACAAAATACCGGTTGATCCCCGTGGCCTGGAATCCCGTGCTCTGATCGCGGTTCATCGCCGACAAATCAGGCCGCCGACAGGCGGCCTGATCCGTTTTGACGCCACGACTTCTTGATCAACTTTGCCCAATTCCTGCGATCCATGCACTTGCATCGTTTGCGGGCATCGCTAGGGTGGCGCCGCAAGCCGATCCGGCGCCCGCCTAACAAGGAAATCCAATGGCCACCCCACACCATGTTGTCGTCATCGTCGGCAGCCTTCGCAAAGAGAGCTTTACCCTGAAGATCGCCAATGCGTTGGCCAAACTGGCGCCGGACACGGTGAAGCTCGATGTCGTGACGCTGCATGGTCTTTCGTTTTTCAATCAGGATATGGAAGCGACGCCGCCGGCCGATTGGCTCGCCTTCCGTGAGAAGATTCAGAAGTCAGCCGGCGTTGTGTTCGTGACACCGGAATATAATCGTTCGATTCCCGGCGTTCTGAAGAATGCCATCGATGTCGCCTCGCGCCCCTATGGCAAGAGCTCACTCATCGGCAAGCCGACCGGCATCATCAGCAATTCGCCGGGTCCGCTCGGCGGCGTCAGCGCGGCCAAGCACCTGCAGAATATCCTGCCGGGCATTTCCGGCCCGATCCTGGGCCAACCGGAAAGCTACCTGAACGGGGTCGGCGACGCGTTCGACGACAAGGGCCACCTCATCAAGGAAGCGCTGCAGAAGGTGCTGCAGCAATATGTCGACGCGTTCGCGGCGTTCGTCGAGAGGCACAACAAATAGGCGAACGCAAGCATCTCGAAAACGTGCGCACTGGTCTGCGAAACATGCGTGGTACGGACCGCCCGTGAATTAGCACTCCCTTAACCGGGCGGTCGCATGCTGTATCCATGGTCTCTCGCAATCGACTCAAATCCGTGCTCACCGGGCTTGCCCTCTATACGATGGTGGCGGGGATGGTCGGCTATTTCGGCGTCAACGCCTATACCGGCAAGTATGGCCTGAATGCGCGGCAAGAGCTCGATCAGGAGATCATCGCGCTGACCTCCGAATTGGCGCGTCTGAAGCGCGAGCGTGCCGAAAGCGAGCAGCGCGTCTCGCTGTTGAGGTCTGACCGGGTTGACCCTGATATGCTCGATGAGCGCGCTCGATATCAACTCGATTATGTCAACCCGCGCGACCTGGTTCGGACCGTCAATCCGAACTGATCGTCAAATTTCAAAAAACTGCGAAATCAATTTCGAAAATGTCGCGCCGCATTGCACTGCGGCATGGCGAAA
>Ga0137407_10001915_pt1 | contig 13647 bp, 7 predicted proteins | sample CZOMad2_2_16fung_FD_108410 | JGI IMG/M metagenome (GOLD analysis project Ga0137407, IMG submission 108410) | Vadose zone soil fungal communities from Angelo Coast Range Reserve, California, USA - CZOMad2_2_16fungal (Illumina Assembly) | ecosystem: Environmental > Terrestrial > Soil > Vadose zone...
CGATTCATTGGAATAGGCTGGCTGTTGCACACGGGCTGGGACATCCTTCATCACCTGTACGGAAATCCCATTCTTGCGTTCGATCCCACATCTTCGTTGGGATGCGCCATCTGCGACCCCGTTATCGCGGCCTGGTGCTTTGCCGGTGCGCCTTCACCTGCGCGTTTGCTGGAATTCACCCGCGCTGGTGTCAGCAAAGCCAATGCAGTGCCGTGAATGCGATTCAGTGCCTCAAGTTAAAGTTAACTTCAATAAACAAGGCGACGTTGACCGGTTGCCCCAGGAGGGTAGCCGGCCGAAAGGTCCACTTGCTGAGGGCTTCTGCTGCCGATTCTTCAAGACCGTAGCCCAATGGCCGGATGATTCGAGATATTTGAATCCCGCCATCCTTGGTAACGATTGCGTGGAGCAAGACTGTTCCTTGAATCCGCGCTTGCCTTGCCACGAATGTATAAACGGGCTCCACCCTGGATCGTACCTTAGGCTCGGATACGTCCCCTCCGACCTTGTAAACGTCCGGAAGATCAGGTTCCCAGGACGAAACTGGATTCACGTCGTAAACGTCGGGCTCCCATGACTTCTTTTCGTAGAACTGACATTCTTCAGTCCTCGGTTTTACCAGGCAGTCAATGAATGGCTTCCAGTATGGTTGGATGCCTTCAGGATAGAGTTCTGTTGCAGTGAGAAAAGCCTTGTTCCATTCTCGTTCGAGATCCGGATTTCCATTGGAATCGGGGGAAGTTTGGATTTCAATTTCAACCGTTTCTGTTGTCCGAAGCGGCATGAATTTATGAATCCCTCTCGAGTAATTCAGAAGAATTCGATTGGCCTTGATCTTGAGAATGCCTTCCTTCAACTCGATCTTCGTAACTTCGACACTGCTATGCCACGTCCATTGACCCGGCCGCCATTTGCCACTCAGTTTTCCAGCAGCGTCGTATCGTATCCTCGAATCCGAGAGGAGGCGGCGCACCCGTGCCAACATGCCCTTTTTTCGGCCTTCCAACTGTCGCGTGGCCTCGGTCGAGTCTTGAGCATTTGCCAAGGAACAAAAGAGCAACAACAACACCAGGACAAATAGAGTGGTTCGGTTCGATGTTTCCATCTAGGAGCCAGTATATAAGTTCACCTCCGGCTGAGAGCGAAGAACCTGAAGCGGATGCAGAGCCGAGGCTGAGTGGACAGCTTGTAATCTGCATCCGCGTAATTCGCGTAATCCGCGGCTGGTTCCCATTGCCTTTTCGATCGTTAGGCACGTTTTTGGGTAGGGCGCGTCCTTCCTGGAATTTTTGCTCCTTTACGAATGTGCCGCCCAACGGCTTGCTGGAATCCTCACGGGACCAGATCGAATTCCTCTGGGGGATCTCCTTCTGATTATCCGACCGGCTTTGCACAAAAAGTCGAAGTGAGGCAACTGTAGCGGCGGTCTATGACTGTTCAAGGTGGAGTGAGGCATCTTCCAGAGCGGCACGAGCACGAAAAAGTGTCGATTATCCGACGAAAAGCATCGCGATCGAGGTGGAAAGCTTCACTTATCCGACAAAAAGTGTCGCGATTCACTATTCGACGGGCAGGCGCAAGTAAAAAGAATTGCGCCGGCCATCTTTCGAAAACACGAATCTGGCGGCACTTCTCTTATCAGCGGGACATAAACGCAAACAACACTAATCTCCAGCCGAATAGTTAACAGCCTGCAATTTATCCCTGAATCCGCTTCCTTCATTCGTTCTCCTTCCGCGTTTGGATCGCATAAATGCTTGCAAAATCGGCTGCCATGATTTGGCAAGGTTCGTGCCTTCAAGAGGCGTCTTTCCGACAAGGCTGGCATGAGTGTGCGACAGGTTATCCATCGATTTCTGATCGTGTTCGGAATCGTCGTCGTCGTGTCATTCGGATATGGCGCGTACCTGATGCGTGTCCGGAGGCCACCCGGCGAAGAACCCGTTTTGGCGGCTTCATCTGGTGAAACTGTCGAGCGCCTGCTTCGGGGCGCTGCCTTGGCTCTCGAGTCCAGGCACGTGGAGCAGGCCTTGATCGCGTATCGCCAGGCCCTGACGTTGGCTTCAAGATCGATCGATGCCCAACTGGGTGTGGCTCGCAGCGAACTGATGGCCGGCCGGGAGTCCCTCGCCGCGCAAGAATACGAGCGAGTTCTGCCGCTGGATCACGACAACGCGACAGCGCTCCAGCAGCTTGCCCGCATCTACTCGCGTCAGCGTGTGACGTGGAACCAATCGGAAGATAAATACAAAGATTTTCTTCGAGTAAAGCCCAACGATGCCGCCGCGCGGCTCGAACTCGCGCGCGTTCTCGTGTGGGAACGAAAATCCAGAGAAGCCGTCGAGATGTTCTCAGCAGATGCGGTAAAGGAGCTGATGACGTTTCAGGACCAGAAGGATTATGCGTTTGCCCTGGTTCAAACAGGCTCCAGCAGCGAAGCCGAGACGCGCTTAAGGAAGCTTGTTGCCGTGCGGCCGAACGATTCCGAGATCAGGCTTCAGCTCGCTGCCCTATATGCATCGCGGCGCGATTGGGATGCTGCACTTCCGCTTTACGCAGCGCTCCTTCGCGGAAATCCTGACGATGCGCGGCTGAACCTGACATACGGTTTGGGCCTGCTTTCCACGAAGAGATTTCAATCAGCCGTCGGCCCCCTCGAAAAGGCTCACAAGGAAATGCCGTCAAGTGCTGAAGCCGGCCTCGGGTACGCCCGCGCCCTAAAAGGAAGCGGGAATTTGAAAAGGGCGACTCAGGAGTTCGGCCGCATTGTCAACTCAACTCAAGATCGCGGCATTGTGCGTGAGTATGGGGACCTCCTGCTGGAAAAACATGATTACCGTGGAGCCGAGAAATATTACAAGGAGGCCCTTCGCCTCGGACTCCACGATACACGGCTGCTGATGGGTCTCGCCGGGGCCCTGCGAGGCAACGGGAAACACAGAGAAGCTCTGCCCTATCTCGAAGAAGCCTACGCCAATGAACCGGCCGACCGGGTGGCATTCGAGTTGGCCAGCACGCTTCAGAAAGTTGGCCGGAATAAGGAAGCTCTCGAGCTGCTGGCAAGGATAGACAAGCCGGCGGAAAGGCGTTCTGCCGGTGGGAAGGCGTTCTGAATGACAGACCTGTGAAAGGAGAGGTACCTCCATGAGGACGTTTTTTGCTGTTGCCGTTGCTGTGTTTGCGTTCAGCGGTCACGTCGCCGTTCAGGCGCAGGAGGCTTCAGGTGTCCAGCGTCCGGTCACTCAGCAGGAAATCGATCGGCTCAAACGGCAGATCGATGCGGATACGCGGTCGAGCGTGGAAGCGATTATCGACTATCACACCGAATCCGGAGACTTGAACAATCGGCTCGATTTCTTTCGGTACGGCGGGCGGTTGAATCTCAAATTGGGACCTTCTGCCGCCTTTCAGTTAACGGGCACGCGTACGGACTACTTGCCCATGAGCGACCTGTTCAAGGAACAGGGAACGAACGTTACGGCGGGGATTCACACAAAGCTTTCCGAATCCACCGAGGCTCATGTCGAGGCAGGCGCCTCGCGATTCAGTAGTGACACCAGCAGCATTAACGCGCTTGCCTCTGTGACGTACAACGCTTCCGATCATACGTACCTGTCCGTTACAGCGCGCCGCAGCAACGTCGAGGAGTCTTTGTTATCGACAACGGGAATCCGTCCTGTGACCGGTCCTTTCGCCGGACAACTCGTCGGCCGCGTGATGGAAAACCGCTTCGTGGTTGGCGGTTCATCACGGTTGTCGGGCAACTTCGATATATTTGGCGAAGGCGGGTTTGGAAACCGCGCCGGGAACAACGTGCCTTCAAACTTTTTCAAAACCGCTGGTGGAGGCGTCGGTTACAGCATCGTGGCGAGTCCCGACGAACCTCTAAGCCTGCTTCGCGTGGCGTATGAGTTCAGCTATTTCGGCTTCGACGAAAACCGCTTTGGCTTCGGCGGCGCGTCGCTCCTGACCCGCGGCGGCCTGCCAGTCGCTTCGACGCGCATAGGCAGCGACGCCATCTCACCAACTCCGGGAGTGACACGTGCCGGAGTCGGCGGCTACTTCAGTCCAAGGAATTTCGTTAGCAACATCGGTCGCGTCGAGGCCAAGGGCGGCTCCGATGACGGTTTGAGCTACAGGGTTTCGGGTTTCCTGGGATCACAAAATTACACAGGAGCGACAGCACGTTTGGCCAGCGGCCTTTCCGCAACCGTGAGCGTCGGAATAACCGAGCGTATCTCTCTACCGGTGACATACGTTATCGACACCTTTGGACCTTATACGCAACAGACGCTTTATGCGGGGTTGGCAGTGAGATTCTAGAGCAGCAGATGAATCGCGTCATCCACATCACATCTCGAGTTGTGCTGCAACGGTGGCTGATCGGAATTGCCGTCCTGCTGGTCATCGCACTTCCGTTTCTCTACTCTGCGATCGTTGTGCCGCTTTCCCCGGGGGAGCAGGCGCAGGTCTCCGTGGCAATGATCGCCCTGGCGCTGCTGGTCGCCTTCAAGCGTTTCATGCGCCCGCTAATCGTTTTTCTAAGTTGCTTTGCTTCGATGCGCTACTTTTACTGGCGCGTCAGTTCCACAATCAACCTCGATTCCAGCGCGGACGCGACTGTTTCACTGTTGCTTCTGGTGGCGGAAATCTACGGCCTTCTGATTTTGTTCCTCGGTTACTTTCAAACCATTGAGGTGCACAAACGCACACCGCTCACGCCCAGGACGCTTCCCGCGGTCGATATTTTCATTCCGACCTATAACGAATCCGTCGATATCGTTCGCCGGACCGTCATCGGCGCGCGAGCCATCGATTACCCTTACACGGCCGTTTACGTTCTCGACGATGGGCGCCGGCCGGCAATTCAGATCATGGCGGAGAGCCTGGGCGCAGTGTACGTCAGCCGCCCGGACAATCACCATGCCAAAGCCGGCAACCTGAACCATGCGCTGCGGAGAACTGACGGGGAACTGATTGCGATTTTTGATGCGGACCATGTGCCCGTGCGTGGGTTCCTGAACAAGACAGTGGGATTCTTCGAAGATGCCCGTGTGGCGCTGGTCCAGACGGCTCAGCACTTCTTCAATCCGGATCCGTTCGAAAGAAACCTGAATCTGGTTGGAAAGATTCCGCCGGAACAACATTTCTTCTATCACGTCATTCAGCCGGGAAATGATTTCTGGAACTCCGCATTTTTCTGCGGTTCGTGCGCGGTTCTGAGACGTTCAGCCCTGGAAGAAGCAGGCGGTTTCAAAATGGAGACGGTGACGGAAGACGCTCACACATCGATGGAACTGCATTCCCGGGGCTATATCTCGGTTTATCTTCCAATGGCTCTGGCGGCCGGCCTGGCGACGGAAACCTATCGGGCGCACGTGAAACAGCGCATACGATGGGCACGGGGCATGGCACAGATCCTGAGAACCGACTGCCCGTTGTTCAAGAAAGGCCTCGCCGTCGAGCAGCGGCTGAACTATTTCAATGCGATGCTTCACTTCTTTTTCGGAATGCCGCGGCTCATTATGATCCTGGCTCCACTGAGCTTCTTACTGTTCGGTATCCATCCGATCAAAGCCGATGTGCCGGCGGTGATTGCATACATTCTTCCGCACATCGGACTATCCATGATCGCGAACTCCACTATAAGTAGAAACTACAGGCATTCATTCTGTTCCGGAGTTTATGAAGTGTCGATCGCTCCATACACAGCGGTCGTGACCCTGCTGGCGCTTATCAATCCAAGACTCGGCAAGTTCAATGTCACCGACAAGGGAACCAATCTCGATAACGCCCGCTTTGATTATGAGACAAGCTGGCCAACTCTGGCGTTGTTGGGATTGTCTGCGCTTGCGTTGATGATTGCCTTTCCTGTAAGGCTTCTGGCATACGGTTGGCACGGTGCCGATCCTGCTGAACTCGATGCCGTTCTCATCAATAGCGTCTGGGCTCTCGTGAATTTCGTCACGTTGATCGCGGCGGCATGCGTCGCATACGAGCAGCCTCAGCGTCGAGCGGCACCAAGAGTCCGGCGGTTCTATCCGTGTACCTTGACTTTTCAGGATAGAACCATCGCCTGCCGTTCAGAAGACCTCAGCGAGAGCGGCGTCCGTGTCGTCATTGACAGAGCCATTGACGTTTCCGGCGTCGTGCAGGTTTCAATCCGCAGTGATTTTGGGCCGGAAGTTCTCGCCGTCGCCGCTAATGTGTGGTCCCGGCCGGGGAAGTCCGGAGATGTTGAGGCTGCCTTTAGTTTTGTGCAAACCGATTCGAAGATGCGCCAGGAGTTGGTTCAGTTGATGTTCAGCGGAGATGAAAGCTGGGCGGAACAAAGTTATCCGAAAGACCGAGTGTGGCGTTCGTTTTGGAATCTCGTCACCACCTTTTGGAGAATTTCGGCTCCATCCGTGAGCGAACATGGACATTCTTAAGAGCAGCGCAGTTATTTTCTCTTTCGTCTTTTTATTTGCCCTGTCCGCTTGCGACAAAGGCAAATCCCGGTCTGCCGGCGAACCGCGCGCGGCGGCTTCGATGCTTAAAGAAAGCTGGAATGCCTATGTGCAACGGTTCATCCAGGGGGACGGCCGGGTCATCGACCACAGTGCGGCGGGCATCTCGACATCGGAAGGCCAGGCTTATGCAATGCTGCGCGCGGTCTGGATCGGGGACCGCGACAGTTTTGATAAGACTTTCAATTGGGCCTTGAACAATTTGAATTCGGGAATTCGCAGCGACAATTTGTGGGCATGGAAATGGGGAAAAGACTCGCGGGGAAACTGGGGCATTATGGACAAAGCTTTCGCTTCCGACGCCGACCAGGACGCTGCACTGGCATTGATACTCGCCTGGCGTGTCTGGAAGGACGAGAAGTACGCGAACCACGCTCGAGCAGTCCTTCGAGATCTCTGGACACTCGGCACCGTGGAGGTTGCCGGCCGTCGATACTTGCTCGCCGGGGACAGTCTCTGCAAGCGCGAGATCTGCCGAATCAATCCTTCTTACTACGCACCATATGCGTATCGCGTTTTCGCCGGATTTGACAGTACCTCGGATTGGGCCGGCCTGGTTGACACCTCCTACGACCTTCTGAGGACAGTGTCCGGTTTCGCAAACACCGGCCTGCCCGCGGATTGGGTCCAACTGAATACGAACACCGGTGAAATTACTCGTGCTTCTGAAAAAGACGCCGCGTTTTCATATGATGCATTTCGGGTGTTTTGGCGCATCGAGGTAGATCGTGAGCTTTTTGGAGAGCCGCGAGCGGACCGGTACCTTCGCGAGAGTCTCAAATGGATTTCCGCAGAATGGGAAAAGCACCAGAGGCTGCCTGCGGTCATTTCGCCTGCCGGAAAACCTCTCGTTGGATATGGATCGCTGGAGATGCTGTCGACGCTCATGTGCGTCATGCACAATGAGGCGATGCACAAAAAGCTCGAGGCAGCATATTCACAAGGAATCTGGGCTGACAAAACCAGTTATTACCTTCAGAACTGGGCCTGGTTTGGGTCGGCAGTCTACGTCGGATTTCTGGGTCCGCTCGAGCTTTTAAAATCATAGGCGTTGCCAAAACGGGAAAATGGATTCCCCTCCTTGAAAAGGAGGGGTGGCTGCGCCATCAATAAAATGCCGCGAAGCTACCTTTGAAGGCGCAGACGGGGTGGTCGCTTACACGCCATGTTGCAAAACGCATACTGCAACGTGACCTGTGAGCGACCACCCCGGCCGTGCCAATTCGGAACGGATTCTTCTTTTGATGGCACGGCCACCCCTCCTTTTCAAGGAGGGGAATCCATTTTCCTCGCCCTCGCTTCGCGGCTAGGCAGCGTATTTTCGCGTCTTGTACTGTGCCAGGGCAAGCCTCAAGCCGAGGAATAGAAGGCAACTTACAGTTGTAAGAATCACCGGGAACGCGATCCAATTCTCCCCTAGCCATGCCTGCAAATGGGTGAAGTAGGAATATTCATAAATCTGTTGTACCGGAACTGTTTTGAAAGAAGACACCCTGCCGGAGTAGATGTAAGCCGTATCGGCGTGGAGCTCCTTCAATGTAGCTTCTGAGAAAACAGTTTTGATAGCGGCATGCAGCGCCGGCGGCGAAGTTGATGTAATGCTGAGCATGTATCTGCGCGAGTTCCACGGTGAGACGGTCTCCTGAATTGCTGCGACAGCCCCTTTCGATGACATCCCTTTCGGCAGTTCACCGATTCGGAATGAGATCATGTGCGAGGAAAGCCTGGATTCCTGGCTCAACTCCGCCAGATGCCTCACACCGAAAGCAAATCGATCTGATGGAACGAGTCGTCCAAGCAACCCGGCAAGTTCGAAAACCGCGGCGGCCACTCCGTCACCCGAATCATCCGGGACCACCAGGATGGTGTCGGAAAGATCCGATCTCAAGCCGAAGGGAAACATACCGTATTGCAAAAGTCCAAGGTCCGGCAGATCCGACCTGTAATCGCGTGGCAAGTCGACCGCGCTGCTTGGAAGAAGCCACGCCGCCAGATCCTTTCCTTGTGCGCCATCCAGGCCTCGCCACCTCATGTTCAGGACATTTTGCCGGCGAAGCAGATGTGTGGGAATCTTGAAATGGATCGATGTTCTCGAACCCGCAGAGAACTCTGCAATTTCAAATCGACCTAACATCGCGCCGTTCAAGTGAACGTCAAGAGTTGTATTTTCGACGCTGACATCCGGGTTCAATCTAAACTCCAGCGTCATCTGGTGTCCGTATTCCAGGAACTGCGCGTCCGGAGTTGCTAAAAGCGGAAGCGATAACGAGAAATCATTCTGAGAATCGATCTTCAATTCTCTTAGCCCCATTTGGGCAAGCGTGAAGTGGTTGCTCGGCGGCAGAAAGCCCTTCCAGTCGCGAGGCGGCAAACGGTCTGTACGCACATTCTGAGAAATTCTCGCGAACGTGCCAGGGCCTTCAAAATGACCCTCGATGAGTTTGCCTGCTGCTCTCGAGACGGCCGCCGGACTGTTTCCCGTCACCAGCAGAATCGGATTGAAGGTTTTCTCCGATCCTTCAATCAGGGCAACGACTCCTTCGCCGGCTTCGAATAGCCCGTGGTTGTTCATGCCGAGCCGAATTTTATTCCCGACCCGGAACAGACCAAATGGCAGGCGGTTTTCCAGTAGCGTGAGCGGCTGTTCGTCTGGTGTGCCGACCATGAGCAGATGGCCCGATGCAGCGTCGATTGACCGGACAGTTCGAACCGTCAACGCTTCTCCAATGTCAGCAGCATAGTTCGCAATCAGGAGCGCAGTGGCTTCCAGTGTCTGCGATGAAAGCTGGCCCGGCAGCAGAACAGACAACTGTTTGGGACGATAGCTGTGAGAATCCACCAGGGGCGACGGTAGCAGGCGCAAATCCAACGCTGGACGCTTTTCCTCGTATTCAATGCTAAGGAAGGAAGACGGCTTGATGGCAGTCCAGATTTCGCTCGCCTTGCGCCCTCCAGGAAACTGTTCGACCGAAAATACAATTTCGTTTTCCAGCCGCAACATCTCAGGCGGAAGCGGGATTGTTACTTCGGTCACGGATTGATTATGGTCGTCCAGCCGGAGGCTTCGCAGGACCCCATAGTTCAATATGATCGAGAGAAAAGACCGACTGCCATCCAAATCCGGCGAATGGGCGATGAAAAGATGGAGAGTACTGCCCGCAATTGGCTTCCAGGTGGATTCGCACGTAAACCGTAACGATGACGAAGCATGGCCGCCCGTCAGTTTCAGGTCGTTTGAAATCTTCAGATGCTCCTTGAACTGAATCGAGTACTGGCCGATGGTGGACTCAGCCGGCTCGGCCCGAACAACAAAGAGCACCACCACAAGCAACCAGGTTTTCCTTGCCCCGAACCTCATTAGATTAATCTAAGAGACTGACATCTCCTGGTCCAATGGAGAAGTAGCACCATGCTATCCTAAGCCACATGAAGCGTCGCCAACCTGAAGTTCGAGTCCGGCCCCTTCACGATTCCGGCAATGGCCCCGAACAAACCCGGCTGGAGCCCGCAGAAGGTATTTCCCTCGTTTGGGATTTGACTGTGGATGCGTGGGCGTTCAAAGGAGAGCGCGTTGCTGAATCCCGACTTCCGCGACATATTATCCATATTCAACGAAGAGAACGTTGAATACCTCCTGGTCGATGCGTATGCGCTCCGCCGCTTTGGCGCCCCGGCCGCCCAACTCCGAGAACAAGATTTTAATCAGCCTGGTATCACTCTTCAGCTTGGCGTGACGCCGCGCCGGATCGATCTCCTCACCGAAATTGATGGAGTGACATTCGAGAACGCCTATCCCAATCGGCTTAGCATCCAAGTTGAAGGCGTGAATGTTCCGGTAATTGGCCGGCAGGATCTCCTCATGAATAAGAAGGCCGCAGGTAGGCCTCAGGATCTGGTAGATGCAGCTTGGCTCGAATCAGAGTCCGGAGAACGTTTCTGACGTACAGCTACTGAAGCCCGCCGATTGCTCGGCGGGCTGATGGTTCAGAAATTGAAGCGAAGCTGCGCCTGGAATTGACGATGCAGCGTGGACTTCGCATTCACGCCGGTGATCAGACCGAAGTTGGGCTGGTTGATATCCAGAATGAGGCTCGAAGCCGCCGTATTGGCGGTGTTGGGCTCGGGATGGTTGAGTACATCCGTTGCGTCCATACGGAATTGCAGGCTTTTGGTCTCACTGATCTTGACCAGCTTGCTCAGATTCGCGTCGAAGCGCCAGATCCCCGGTCCTTCTATCGAGCGAATGCCAAGCGTGCCTCGCCTTCCGGGAAGGGGATTCTGAAGAAGGACCTGGCCGGTCTTGGAATCCGCGACGGCGTTGATTGTGCATGAGTTTCGGAGGTTTTGCTGCGTCGTGACGCTGGCGCACTGCGGATCGCGGACCTGTGTCAACGCGCCCCCCATGAAATAATTCCCGCTGTCGGCCTTCCACAGGACTTTCCCAGCCGTATCGAACGGTCCGACGATATCCGCCGTTCCGTTGGCATAAAGATTGTTCTGGGCAGCGATGCTCATTGGCTGGCCGCTGTTCACGTTCACGATCCAACCCATTTGCCAGTTCTCGAGGATTCGTGCCATGGTTCCCTTGCTCTTGCCGAAGAGCAGCTTGTCGGGTCCGAATGGAAGAGCGAATGTTCCGTTGGTCCGGAAATCGTGGCTGCGGCTGTCCGCCAGCACGGCGTAATCGGCATGGCGATCTGCAGCGTTCGTGTAAGTGCTCCCGACCTGGCCAAAAATCCCGAGGTTCTTGCTGAACGTATATGTCGACTGCATGCTGATGCCACGCGTCGGCCGCATGGTGACCTGCGCTTCCATGGAGTGGTAGTTGTTGCTGTTGACGCTAGCGATCATATACACGTTGCTGAACTGGGGATTGGTGACGATAAAGTTCTCCGGGAATCCGTTGAACCTGAGGACACCGCCATTAACGCCCGACGGAATGGGCGGCAAGGTGGGATTGGTCGCGCTTGCGTAGTTCATCGTGTTCAATATGGATGCCGCATTGGCGTAATTCCCGTTGGCGAGCTGGCTCTGCAGATTGCCGGTCGTCACCCCGGCAGTCGTTGCAGTCGACACCCGCAGGTGCATTCCCGCCGTCTGCGGAACACCATTGAGGGTCGAACCCACCGGCCCAAAGCCGGCTCCGGCAATGTTGATCCCCCTGAACATGTTTTCCAGGACCTGCAGAGCCGGACTGTTGTCATCGCCTGCCCGCGCCGCATCGAAAGCGTCCTTCAATCCGTTGTAGAGAAAATTGGGCTGATTGATTTGGAAGGCCGCGTTCCACTGCTTCCGGCCCAGCGTCCCGATGTATCGCAGATCGACCGTCAGGTTCGAGCTGACGCTTCGCGTCACGGAGAGTGTCAGGTTCTGAGCGTACGGGTTCACCAGGTTCGGCTGCGGATTGTAAACCTGCTGGGTTCGATCCGAGACGGGGATGGGCTGCATCGGCCTGATGATGTTGGCTACAGGGATGAGCGACGATAGCTTTGTGAGATCAAGGTACGCGTTGATGCTGTCGCCGGCATAGGTGGCCTGGTTCGTGCTGCTCGGCACGACGTTTTCCTGGGTGATCGCATTGGCAACCTGCCCGGCGTTGTAGGTCATCTGATATCCACCGCGAATGGTTGTCTTTCCGCCAAACCACGGAACCTGCCAGGCGAACCCAAGCGCCGGGCCGAAATTATTCCAGTCGTCGGAATACCACGGAGTGCCGGACTTCGGCGATTTCTTACCGACAAATTCGATCGCCGTCGGCTCACCGCGAACCCCCGGTTTCATCCAGTCGGCGAAGCTGTTTCCAGAGATCCCGAAAATTCTCGAAGGACCGCCGACGGTGAGGGGCATCAGGCCGTAACCGTCGTAGGGCACGCCGTAATATTCCCAGCGAACGCCGGCGTTGATGGTCAGACTCTTGAGCACCTTCCAATCGTCTTTGAAGAACAGGCTGGCTTCGTTCTGATGGGTATCGCGAACTCTCTGAGGAAATGTCTTGTAATCCTCGAATTTGTCCAGTTTCGTGGGCGACTGCATGTAATAGAACTGGGTCACGCTGCCCAGCGATCCCGCGAGGAAACTCAGCAGATTCCGCATTCTCACGTTGTTTCCTGTCGTCGGAGTGCCCGCCAGTCCGGGCATGTTTGTGCTGCTGATCGCCGTTGTCGAGATGGCGGCAAGCGGCGCATCGCCGCCGACGGCGCGCGGCACGCTGGTGACATTGATGCCGGCGTCGTATCCCAGGGAGTGTCCCCAGCGCAATTCGCCCCCAGACTTGAAACCGTGTTTGCCTTTCGTCCAACTGAGTGAGTCGCTGGCGGTCAACAAATTGGTGATGTCGTTATAGGTTGCCGTTGTGCCGCCACCGAGCGGCTGATTGGCCTGGAAGTTCACCTGGTTCGTTCCCAACGCCAGCGCGACCGGATACCCGGCGAGGTTCGGAAAGAAAGCCTGCGCATCCTTGCCCGTATTGGGATTGTTCAGTCCATTAAAGTTGTTGCCTCCAATGCGCCGGTTGCCCACGCGAAACTCGTTAACGAGACTCGACGACAGCGTGGATGTGAAATTGACGGCGAGCGTCTGCGGATGTCTGTAGACACTGCCCCGAAAACCGCCGGGCCAGGTTTCATAATTCGCATTGCCTGCCGACCGTTCATACGTGTAGCTCACACCCAGTTTGTTGGTCGCGTTGAAGTTGTGATCGATCTTGGTGTTGATCTGCTTGCGGCCGAGACCGGCCAGCGTGGCGACGCCACCATTATTAGTTCCAAAGATGGTCTCGGTGCCGCTGCTCTCGTCGCGGCTCCACCGATAGCCCGCGGTATTCAGACCATCGCTGAGAACCTGGGTGGTCATACCCGGGTTCATGATGGCCTCGTAATTGTTCGGCAGCGGCATCTTGCCCAGGACCTTTGCCACAAATCCGGTCTGATCCATTCTTGTGCGATTGGTATCCCAGGGTGAACCCTGCACCACCGCGTCAGAACAGTCCGGCCGCGTGGGAGTGTTCGCGAGAGGTCCGAATACGCTCGCGTACCGCAGAGTGCCCGAATAAGGGCTGCCATCGGGATTCGTGGCGGGCCTGACCGGATTCCCAAGCCCATCCACTACCGCAATGGTCGGAGTAGCGGTCCCGGCTACC
>Ga0137407_10001917_pt1 | contig 13641 bp, 6 predicted proteins | sample CZOMad2_2_16fung_FD_108410 | JGI IMG/M metagenome (GOLD analysis project Ga0137407, IMG submission 108410) | Vadose zone soil fungal communities from Angelo Coast Range Reserve, California, USA - CZOMad2_2_16fungal (Illumina Assembly) | ecosystem: Environmental > Terrestrial > Soil > Vadose zone...
CCTTGGGTAGATCGAGCGCTTCGAGGACGAACTGGCTCGTCTTCCACTTCTTCCGTCCGCCCATGTCCTCCGCGCTCGTGAGGTAGAGCAACTCCCTGGCCCGTGTCATGCCTACGTAGAAGAGCCTCCGCTCCTCCTGGAGGTGGAAATCGCCCCCGGGCAGCGTGTCCTTGATGAGACCGATCGGCATCTCCAGGGCGTCGCCGCGCCGGCGCGTGGGAAACTTCTCCTGAACGCAGTTGACGAGGAAGACCACCGGCCACTCGAGGCCCTTGGCCTTGTGCACGGTGAGCACGTGCACGGCCGGCGTGTCTGTGTCCGCCTCGGCCACCGCGGGATCATCGCCTGCATCGATCAGGGCGTCGAGATGGTTGACGAACTCCCGGACATTGTCGTACTGGAGCACGCGCGAGGCGTCCCGGATGCGCGCGAAGAACTTGCTGACGTTCTGCACTTCCTGCTCCTGCTCGGCGGGCGCCTTGGCGTACCGGGTCATGAGGCCGGAATCCACGAGGAACTGGTAGAGGAGCTCGCCGGTCGGCGTCTCGCGCGCCAGCTCCATGTAGCGCTCGAGATCGGCGACGAGGCGCCGGATCGCCCCCGCCCCTTCCTCTCCCACCTGGATCTCCTGGGGCACGTCGCGCAGCACGTGAAAGAGCCAGCGATGCCTTCGATCCGCATAGGTCGCGCATTCTGTCAGATCGAAGATGGGCACCTGGTAGACATCGGACGATGCCAGATAATGGAGGCTCACGGAATCATCGGGGTGCGCCACGCTTCGGAGAAAGGCGATGAGGAGCCTGATTTCCGGACGGCCGTAGAGACCGGCATTGCCGGAGAATGTCCATGGAATGCCCCGCACGTTCAGGGCCCGCAGGAAGGGGTCGGCGTCGTGGTTGGCGCGGACGAGGATGGCGCAGTCGCGGTACGGCCGACCCCCCGCGTGCTCCTCCGCGATCAGCTCGACGACCTGGTCCGACTCGCTCGACACCGTATCGAAAGCGAGGTGTCTCGGGCCTACCCCGACCCGCGGCCGTCCGTCGGGTCCCGTCGACTTGAGCTCCTTGTCTATCCCCTGGGCGACCTCCAGCCGATCCGGGTTGTTGAACTGGATGAGTCGGTAAGCCGCATCGAGAACCGCCTGGGGAGAGCGGCGATTCTCGAGGAGCACCACCTTCTTGGCGTCCGGATAGGTCCGATCGAAGTCGAGGATATTGCTCATGGAGGCGCCCCGGAAGCGGAAGATCGCCTGGTCGTCGTCTCCCACCACGGTGACGTTGCGATGCTTCGCGGCGAGAAGCTTCACCACTTCGAACTGGGCGTAGTTGGTGTCTTGGAACTCGTCCACGAGGATGAAACGGTACCGCTCCTGGCCGCGCCGGAGCACGTGCGGCCGGGTACGAAGCAGCCGCAGGACTTCCACGATCTGGTCGCCGAAGTCGATCTGGCCCAAGCGGGCCATGAGCGTCTGGTACTGGGCGTACGTGCGCGCCAGCTCCACCTGCTCCTCGGCCTCGAGGCGCTCCGCATCGTCGGTGGCCGCCGTTCGCAACGTCTCGGCATGGGCGAGGTACTCGTCCGCTCCCACGTCCTCGTCTTTGAGCCGGCTGAAGAGCGTGATCATCGCCTGGATGTGTCGCGTCGGATCGCCGAGCGGCCGGAAGTGCTTGAGGGGAAACTCGAAGAGGTGATCACGGACGAAGATCACCTGCTCCGCCCGCGTGAGCACACGGAAGTCTGGCGTGAGCCCGAGCTCGAGCGCGTTCTCCTTGATGAGCCGATCGCCGAAAGCGTGAAAGGTCGCGATCTGGACGTCCGCATAGCCGTAGGGCACGAGCTGGTCCACGCGCTCTTCCATCTCGGCCGCGGCTTTGTCCGTGAACGTGAGGGCGAGGACCTCGGAGGGGCGGGCCTGACGCGTCGCGATGAGATGGGCGATGCGGCGGGTGATCACGGTGGTTTTGCCGGTGCCGGCTCCCGCGATGATCAGGAGGGGGCCGGCGAGATGGGTGACAGCTTCGCCCTGGGCCTGGGTCAGGCCTTCGAGGATCGCGTGGGCGCCGCGCGGAGTCTCCGGCATCAGAACCTGAAGGCGAAATAGACGGCGGCCACCATGCACGCGAAGGTCATGAAGATGTTGGAGACGGCGAGAAGAAGGACAGCCTTCACCAGGCCAAAGCCCCCCTTATCTGCGGATCTCTGAGTGGGTGGACGCCATCAACTCCTCGACCTCGGGCGGGCGCACGAGGGCGATGTCGCCCCAGATCGTGCATTTGAGCGCGGCCAAGGCGGTGGCCGCGTCCACCGCCTCCTGGACGGACCGGCCCTGGAGGACGCGCCAGAGAAACCCGGCTGCATACGCGTCGCCCGCGCCTACGCGATCCACCGTCGTCACCGTGTAGAGCCGCGAGGGCCGTCGCACGGCATCCCCCTCGAGCACGGCGGAGCCGGCTTCGCCGAGCGTCAAGGCGATGGTGGCCGCAGGAGCGAGCCGAGCGAGGCCCTCGAGGACACGTTCCGGCGCTCCCGAGAGATCGAATACTGACTCGGCGTCGTCCGAGCCGATGAAGAGATAGCGAACGCCGGGAAGAGTCTCGGTCAGGAAATCGCGCGCCTCCTTGGCAGACCAGAGGCGCGAGCGGTAGTTCACGTCGAAGGACACGGGCACGCTGGCAGCCCGGGCCTCGGCAGAGGCACGGCGGAGGACGGCACGCAGGTTCTCGCCCAGCGCCGCCGTGATGCCCGAAAGGTGAACCATCCGGGCGCCTCGGATCAGCGACCAGTCGACCTCGTCCGGCACGAGCTGGCTCATCGCGGAATCCCGCCGGTCGTACAGCACCCGAACGGGGCGCGGCGGGGCACCGTATTCGAGGAAGTACAACCCCATGCGGCTGCCAGGGCGTCGAAGAATACCCGCGCAATCGACGCCGTGGCCGGAGAGCTCGCGGACCGTCCGGTCGCCCCACGCGTGGTCGGAAGGAAGCGCCGAGATGAATGCGGTCCGGAGTCCCATGCGCGACACGGCAGCCATGACATTGGCCTCGGACCCGCCGATCTGGACATCGAGCGAAACCGCCTGATCGAGACGCTGGGGCAGCGGAGCGGCCAGGCGGAGCATGACCTCTCCCAAGCCGACCAGATCGTGCCCCATCAGGATGGCATCAGGGTAGCGGTCACGAGGCGCGCCTTGAAGGTGGTGCCGAGCATCAGCTTGGACTGCACGCTCTCGAGATGCCGGTCGGGCCCGAAGATGACCCGCGCGGGCTGGTTGCGGCGGGCCCACGAGGAGAACCCGGTGATGTCGATAAGGGCACGGAGACGGCCGGGTCTCTCGTCGGGCACCACCTGGAAACGTAACGGAACGAGCTCGGCGCGATAGCCGCTGGGCGACACATCATCCGGACCTTCGTTTTCGGGCCGGGCGCGGCGCACGATGTACGTGCGATAGGTGCCGTCCGGTTCCCTGTCGAGCATATTGGCGGCAAAGTTGAGCTCGGCCGAGAGCAGGTCGTCAACGGCGCGATCGGTCGGCAGCTTGAGCAGATCGTCCACTTGTCTCCGGCGCCCGAGGAAAAAGGTGTGGCTGACGGCGTGGTACTCGACGGTGCCCCGATCGTGATCATAGAGCAGATCCAGCTTGCTTTCGCGTCCCCGAATCGTGCTGGCACTACGCAGCTCTACCGGCATGTAACGGCCCTGCCGAATCACGCCGCTGGCCACCGTATGGAGCGAGATCTTGTCACCCTCGCCGGTCATGGCCACTCGGTAGCGGCCTGCCGCAGGGTCGATCTCCTTGATCAGGGTGCCCTTGAGGGCAAAGGTGATCATGTCGAAGAGAACGCCCACGTCCACGGCGAAATCGAGAGGCCGCGGGGCCGAAGGGGCGGCGCGGACGGCCCGGGGGAGGAGCAAAAGCGGCAGCGGAGCCGCCAGAAAGGCTCGGCGCGAAAGACTGAACGCCATGGTTGAAGCGATTGTACCCTAAAGACCTGAGCGAGCAATCCCTTAGGATTTTCCCGTACTTATGATACGGTAGTCTCCGTCTCGCCCTACATCTCGCCGAATCGCCGAGTCCAAGGGAGGGAGTTGGTGCGAAAACCTCGTCGCGTTGTCATTACCGGCCTCGGCGTCGTGGCACCCAACGGCATCGGCAAAAACGCCTTCTGGGAAGCCCTCGTCGCAGGGAAGTCCGGGATCGACTACATCACTGCGTTTGACGCAACACCCTACCCCTGCAGGGTCGCAGCCGAGGTCCGAGATTTCAACCCTGAGGAATTCATGCACGCCAGACGAGTAAGGCACCGCGGGCGATTCTCCCAGTTCGCTGTCGCCGCCGCGAAGTTAGCTGTGGCCGATTCACGCCTCAAGATCGCGGCAGAGGTTCCCGAGAGAGTTCTTGCCTGCATAGGCACCGCAATGAGCGGGGCTGGAGACGTGTACGAGACGGCACGCGTCGAATTCGAGAAGAGGGGCTTTGAGGGTATTCCCCTGATGAGCGGAGTTGAGTTCGCTGCCCATGCACCCGTCAGCCACGTATCCATAGAACTCGGCCTCCGCGGTCAAGGTATGACGCTCGCATCCGCCTGTGCAACCGGCCTAGACACCATTGAGTGGGCACGCACGGAAATAGGGACCGGCCGAGCAGATGTCGTGATCGCCGGGAGCACCGAAGCTCCGATCTCTGAATTCTGCTTTGCGACTCTGTGCGCACTCGGAGCGCTGTCAAAATTCGATGATCCCCCCCTGAAGGCCTCGCGCCCCTATGACCTACGGCGAGATGGGCTCGTCCTAGGAGAGGGAGCCTGCGTCTTCGTGGTCGAGGATCTTGAGCACGCCAGGGACCGCGGGGCCCCGATCTACGCAGAGGTGCTTGGGTTTGGCAGCGGGAATGAAGGAGGATTCGGTGCGAAAATGAACGCCTCCGAACTTGCACTAAGAGATGCAATTCTGGGAGGGCTCGCTAGCGCCCACGAAACGCCGGACTCAATTGACTACGTGAATGCCCACGGGAACTCGCTGCCAGAATTCGACCTGATCGAAACTCGAGCCATCCGAGAAACCTTCGGTCGGGCGGCCTACAACGTTCCCATCAGCTCGATAAAGTCGATGATCGGTCATGCGATGGGCGCCGGAGCAGGATTCCAGGTAGCAGCTACATGTTTGACCATTCTTCACGGCATTATCCCCCCTACCATCAACTACGAGGCACCCGATCCCGAGTGCGACTTGGACTATGTGCCGAATCAGGCGCGAATCTCTAGGGTCCGAACCGCACTGATCAACGCGCATGCTATGGGCGGTACGCACTCCGTCCTCATCCTAGGAGCACCACGAAGCTGATGAGCTCCAATCTAACCCTCATTACCTCGGTGGCAATTGCAAACCTGGTCTTAGGTGCGGGCGTCCTCTTTCGCAACCCACGTGGACTTATTCACCGCTACTTCGCCCTCTTCGCTTGGGCTGTCGCCTGCTGGACGCTCAGTAACGGCTTGGTATCGACATTCGCCGAGTCGGATATCGGCTACCTGTGGGCGCGGTTGGCGTTCGCTTCAGCCACGCTGATACCAATCGCGTTTCTCCAGTTTGCTTCAGTCTTCCCTACACCAGAGCCCGCGCCATCAGCAATCGTGATGCGCGTGTTCATTGGTTCCGGTGCCGTAAGTCTTATCGCCTCCTTGACGCCACTCATCGTCCGCCACACGACCTCAGAGAACGGCCAGCTGCAAGTCGCTTATGGCCCACTTCACCGGCCTTTTGCCGTGTACTTCGTGAGCTGCTTAGGATTCAGCCTATTCCACCTGACACAAAAACTCCTCCGCCTCAAGGGCATCCAGAGGCTACAGGTCCGCTATCTTTTCATTGCGGTCCTTACGTCAGCAGCCGGTGCAGTCTTCACCAACCTGATCATACCCATCGTCTTTCACACCTCTCAGTTCAGCCCATATGGGCCAATCTTTGGCATTCTGATGGTCGCTATCATCGCTCATGCGATCATTCGTCACAGACTCCTAGACATCAAGGTAGTTATTCGACAAGGGGTAGTCTATATCTGCGCCATAGGAGTTGCTGGTGGCTCCTTCTTCCTTTTTGCCGAATTGCTGCACCGCCTGACGGGGTACAACAGGAACGCGATTCCACTGCTTGAGGCGCTGCTTCTTGCCGTCGTCGTCGCGATCTTCTTCCAGCCGGCGAAAACCATAGTCCAAACCTCACTGAACACCTATCTTTATCGGCAGGCATACGACTACGAACAAACTTTGCGCGAGGCTAGCCGCCGACTGAGCACAACCCTAGAACTTCACGCACTAATGGATTACCTTGCGCAAGTGATCGACTCAACGTTCAAAGTTGATGGAGTCTTCATTTGTCTGAAGGACCAGGCAACAGGCCAGTTCTCCAAGGCACTAGCGCGAGGATCACTGGAGTGGCCAAGGCCCACGCTGACGGACTCCTTGGGCAAACACATACCGTTGATCAATTTCCTCAGTTCAAGTCGAACTACCCTCGTCCGAGATGATGCGTCTCGACGGTCAAGCGATTCCGCCTTTATCTCTGCTGTTAGTGACCTCACAACGCTGGGCGGTGACGTTGCCTTCCCCATTTTCGACGAGCATGTGCTCGTTGGCGTTCTTGCAATTGGGCCGAAGCGGTCGGGTGATCCCTTCTTCTTCAACGACCTAGACCTTCTCGCTACTCTGATCGGCCAAGCAGCCCTTACGATGAAGAACACCCAACTCTACCGACAGGTAGTTCTCGTCAACGAGTACATTGAAAATATCCTCCGCACCATGGATAGCGGTGTCATCACGGTTGATAGCCGCGGCAAAATCGCTCTGTGCAACTCCACTGCCGAGCGTCTATCGGGTTTGTCTAAGTCCCAGCTCGTCTCGCGAACAATCGACGCGTTACCTGATTCCCTGGCCTCTTCATTAAGAGCCAGCCTCTTAGACGGCCAACCGCGTCTGCAGATCGAAACAAGTCTGGTAGCCGAAGGGGACAAGCGGATCCCACTGGTATGCTCGACGTCAGTTCTTCGGGACGATCGGGGCAACATCTTCGGTGCACTGATTGTGTTTAGTGACCTCTCAAAGATCAAGGAACTCGAGAACGAGAAGCGCCGCGCTGAACGCCTAGCATCCTTTGAAGTCTTCGTCTCAGGTATAGCGCATGAGATCAAGAATCCGCTTGTTGCAATCAAGACTTTCGCTGAACTACTTCCTGAGCGCTTCTCGGACAGTGACTTTCGGGACGACTTCTCTAAAGTCGTGGGGACAGAGATCGACCGTATCGACGGATTGGTTGGCCGTTTGAGAAGTCTGGCCGCGCCCGAACTGGAGGCTGCGGGAGCAATCGATATTCGTGAACCCATTCTTGAAACTCTCTCTCTTCTTCGAGCTCAGTTCGAGCAGACACGAACGACTGTGCATCACGATCTGGGAGCGTCGAGTCTACTTGTAGCCATCGACCCAACCCAGATCAAGCAACTCTTCCTCAATCTGTGCCTAAATGCCGTCGAGGCGATGGGACATGGTGGGCAGCTCGAGATCAAAAGCGGAACGAAGCAGGTCCACGGTCAATGGTGGGTTGATGTAACTGTCACGGACAAAGGGCCAGGAGTGCCGGATGCGATTCGCAGCAAGATCTTCGAGCCGTTTTTTTCTACCAAGGCACGCGGTTCTGGTCTAGGGCTTGCCATCTGCCGAAGTATCACAGATGCGCATCGGGGAACCATTGCCGTACAAGCGGGAGAACATGGGGAAGGCACATCTGCTGTCGTAACCTTTCCAGCGGCGAGTTCAGTGCCGGGACCAGCACCTGAGCATGTTTTGAGCGCCTAAGCCGTTCGAGCGAGTCTTCTCTTGGGTTCGTGACGACCTCCTTGCTTACGGGGTGAGTAGATGACACATCTGATTGACCAGAGTCCTTGGTATCTCCTCATTATTGCTGTCTTGAATCTAGCGCTCGCCGCGTACATCTTCTTCCGCAATCGCCAAGGCACAATGAATCGCTCGTTCGCTTTCTTTGCATCGAGTCTAAGTTTCTGGACAGCGGCTCTAGCCTTCGGCTGCTTGTACCCTGCCTACTATATCCCAGCCCTACAGCTAGCATTCGCTGCCGGCAGTCTTTCGGCAATGGGAGTCGTCATGTTTGTCGAAGCACTCCCAATCCCGTACATCTCTCAGACGCATCGTAGTCTCTGGGTCTTCGGCATTGGCGCTGGCGTGCTGTCGATATTATCTTTCTCGCCTTGGGTAGTAGCTGGCGTCAGACGCGAAGCTCATGGAGTGCAAGCGCTCTATGGGCCACTTCATCCTCTGTTCGCGTTGTATCCTCTAGCTTGTTTTGCATACGTCTCACGAGTACTCCGGGCGAAGCATCGGGCTGCGACAGGTCTCAGTAAGATCCAGATCCGGTACGTATTTTTCGCGCTCGTAATTCCCGGGCTGCTAGTGACCACTTCAAACGCCATTGTTCCATTCCTCCTCAAGACATCTGCGTACAGTCGATACGGACCCGCGTTCTCACTTCTCATGCTTGGTGTGATTGCTCATGCCATCATTCGGCATCGTCTCATGGACACACGGATCGTGATTCGGCAGGGCGTTGTATACCTGGCTGCATTTGCCATCGCCGGCGCCATACTAGTACTTCTTCTGGTTGCTTCACATGTGATCTTCCCTGATGAGGGGTGGTTTACGGCGCTGGAGATTCTTCTCGCGCTAGTTGTTGCAGTGCTGTTTCATCCGCTTAAGAGCCGAATCCAACTCGCCTTCGATCGCTACCTCTATCGGGAGCCACACGACTATCAGGGAATCATTCGTGAGACGAGTCGTGCTCTCAGCAACACAATCGAGCTACCGCTAATCTTAGAATGCGTGGGTGGCGTTATCCGCGATGTCTTCAAGCCTGAATGGACCGCGATATTTCTCCTCGAAGAGGACGAAGCAGATCTGGAACGTGTGTGGTCAGCCGGTATCTGCGGAGCATCGCACGCTGTCGCATTGAAATCGACTGTGACTGGTCGAGCAGCGGCTAGCCGGGCGCTCATCTTCCGGGATGAGCTGGCCGGCGTCGATGGCGGAGATGATGCGCTCGGCGAAATGACCAGCCTCAACGCCGATGTTATTGCGCCGCTTCTCGAGGAGGGACGTCTGTTTGGGCTGATCGTGGCCGGCCCGAAGCGTTCGGGCAGTCCCTACTTCAGCGACGATGCGGACCTGCTCCAGACCCTCGCGCATCAGTCGGCGGTGGCCATCCGGAACGCGCAGACTCACCAACGCATGTTGCAGGTGAACGAAGAGTTGCAGAAGACACTGGCGACGATCGAAAGCGGCGTGGTCGCCGTGGGCGCGCGCGGGCGCGTCAGCGTGTTCAACAAGGCCGCCGAGCAGTTGACGGGGCGCTCGGCGGAGACACTGCGAGGCCGCGGGATCGAGCAACTGCCGCCCCTCCTCGGCCGGCTCATCGAAGACTCGCTCGCCGATGGCCAGTCCCATTCGCAGGTCGAGATAGCGCTCCCGGATCCGGCCGGTCAAATGATTCCGCTGATGTGCACGATCTCGCCGCTCCGCAACCCTCAGGGGGCCCTGGCCGGCGCCGTGGCCGTCTTCGCCGATCTCTCCCGCCTGAAGGAGTTGGAGCGGGAACGGCGGCGGGCAGAGCGCCTCGCCTCCCTGGAGGCAATCGCCTCCGGCATGGTCCATGAGATCCGGAATCCCCTGGTGTCGATCAAAGCCTTCACCCAGCTGTTGCCGAGCCGATTCGACGACCCCGAGTTCCGCCAGAACTGCGCTCGCGTGGTTGGCCGTGAAATCAACCGGATGGACGACCTCCTCGACCGCTTCGGGATGCTCTCCACAGCCTCCCGCCAGCCCATGGAGGCGGTGGACGTCGTGGTCCCCCTGGACGACACCCTTTCGCTTATCCAGCCCCAGCTCGAGGCGCGGGGAATCACCCTGCGCCGGGTGACTCCCGGCCCCTACCGCCCTGTCCTTGGCAACGCGTTTCAGTTAGAGCAACTTTTTCTCAACCTATGCTTAAATGCCCTTGAGGCCATGGATTCCGGAGGGGAGCTCACGATACGGGTGGCCGACTTGTCGCAAGGTGGTGGCTCGACTCTACTCGTAGAGGTCTCAGACACGGGTTGTGGGATCCCGGACGACATGGCCGAACAGATCTTCAATCCCTTCGTGACCACCAAGGCCCGAGGGACGGGGCTCGGCTTGGCCATTTGCCGGGCGATCGCCGACGCCCACAAAGCCATCCTGCGCGCACGCAACCACGCGGGCCGGTCGGGCTGCACCTTCACCGTTGAGTTTCCGGTACCCTTGGCCAAGCCGACGGGAGTGCCTGCGTGAAGACAGTGCTGCTGGTGGCCGGGGACGAGGCGCTCGGCGCCAAGCTGCTCCGTGCGCTCACCAGCTACTCGGTCTTCCCCGCGCAAACCGATGAAGAGGCGCTGCGCACGCTTCGCCTCACCGAGGTAGACCTGATCCTGAAGCATGCCGACCGCCCGGCCCGCGAGCTCAACGGCTTCATCGCCAAAGCCCGCCAACTGAGACCGACGGCGGTAGTGGTGTGCGTATTGCCGGCCGAGGGTCTCTCTCCTGACGATGAAATGGCCGCCGAAGAGGCCGATTTCGTCCTGCTGTACCCGTTCAGCACCCAGCACCTGCAGGCCGTGTTGCGCCAAGCGGACGACAAGCTCCGATTGCTCCAAGAGGTAGCGGCGCTCCGAAGCGCTCGCAGGCCTGTCGGGCCCGAGCCCGTCATGGATGAGGCGGAACTGGCTTGGGACGCGTCCACGCGCGAACTGACCCAAGTCGCGAAGGAGTTTGCCAAGGCGCTGGCGGCGGGCTTCGATCTACCCCGCGTGCTGGATCTCTTCCTCGACGCCGTCTCGGAGTTGGCGCGCCCCAGCCGGAGCGCCATCCTCCTGTCGGAGGACGAGCACCGGCAGTATCGCGTTCGCGCGTCCCGCGGGCTGGCCCCGCTCGTGGTCGAATCGGTTAGCCTTCCCGCCGACAGTGGCCTGCCCCTCTGGCTGATGTCGGAAGGACGGCTCATCCAGATCGACGAAGCCCACGCGAAGTCGACCGAGGCCGCCGCGCGGGAGATCGCCCGGGAGATGGCCGTGCTGCAGGCGGTGGTGGCCATCCCCCTTGCCTCGCACGGACAGCTCGTAGGCATTCTCACCCTCGGCCAGCGGATCACGGGGGGAGCCTACGGTCGTCGGGAAACCGAGACGCTGTTCAATCTGGCGAGCCACCTCGCCACGGCCATTCGTGACATCGGGGTCCATCACCAGCTCCAGTATCAGAAAGAGTTCAACGAACGGATCCTGCAGCGCATGTCGAGCGGCGTGGTCACCATTGGGCCCGAACAGCGTGTGGTGATCATGAACCGCCGCGCCGAGGAAATTCTCGGTATGGCGGCGCGAGACGTGCTCAACCGCGACCTGCGCGTCCTCCCCTCTCCGCTGGGAGATCTCCTCTTCGAAACGCTCTCACGTGGGCACTCCGTCACCCGCAGCGAGATCCAGCTCGCCTTGCGCAGCCTGCCCCTCGAGGTCTCGACCTACCCCGTGATGGGTGAAGGTACGGCGCCGTTGGGCGCGGTGGTGGTGTTCGAGGACCTCACCGCCCAGCGGCAGCTCGCCATGGAGCGCCGCGCCGCCGACCAGCTCCAGCTCCTCACCCGGGTGGTCGCGCGCATCGCCGACGAGATCAAGAACCCCCTCGTGTCCATCAATGCATTTATGGAGCTCCTCCAGGAGCGCTACGACGATGTCTCCTTCCGCTACCACTTCACCTCGGTGGTCGGTCGCGACGTCCGGCGGCTCGTGCAGATGTTCGACAAGTTGGCGGCCCTCGTCAACGAGGGCGACTACAAGCGCGATGTCGTCGATATCCGCGGAGCCATCGAAGAGTGCCTCATCGAGATGGGAGTGGCGGAGATGCCCGCCCTGCCCTCCGACGCGCATCTGCTCAGCTTTACCGACGACTCGACCCAGAAGCTGGTCACGGTCAACTTCTCCCACGAGGGCGGTCCGTTCCTCGTCAAGGGCGACCGGGACATGCTGAAGAAGGCCATCGCCTATCTCATCTGGTACCTGCTGCGCAAGACGCCAGGCCAGGAGGCCAAGATCGCCCTGGGCGTATCCTCCATGACTCACGCGGAGCCGCTGCGCATCACCGTGGCCTCCCGCACCGCCGAGGTGAGGCCGGACGAGTTCCTCCGGATCTTCGATCCCATCCAGGTCGTGCAAGAGAACCTCATCGACGTGGGGCCCTGCGTCAGCCAGCGCATCCTGGAAGCGCAGGGCGGGCACCTCGAGATCAAACAGGGCCGCGCCGAAGTCACCTTCACGGCCACCCTACCTACGACACATCTATGAGCGGGCGCGCGCGAATCCTCGTGGTGGACGACGAGATCGGTCCGCGGGAGTCCCTGCGGATGATCCTCAAGCCGAGCTACGAGATCGCCACCGCAGACAGCGGCGAGACGGCGCTCCGGACACTTCCCGCCTTCCATCCCGACCTCGTCTTCATGGACATCAAGATGCCGAGGATGGACGGCATTGAGCTCCTGCAGCGGATCAAGGCCGTGGATCCCACCATCGAAGCCGTCATGATCACCGCCTATGCGTCGCTCGACACGGTCAAGAACGCCCTCACCCACGGCGCCTTCGAGTACCTGATCAAGCCCTTCAGCCGTACCGATCTCGAGGAGACGGTTCGCCGGGCCCTCGCCCGCCGCCAGATCGAGCTGGGCAAGAGCAACCAGTTGTCGACCCTCGTCAACGAGATGCGCGCGCTGTCGAACAAGACGCGGACCCTCGAAGAAGAGGCGCGTCGGGAACAGACGGAGCAATCGCTGCGGGTGACCCAGCTCTCCATTCTCCGCGAGATCTCGCGCGGCATCCTCGGCCAGCTCGACCTCGCCGAGCTCACCGCGGGCATTGCGGTGCAGCTCAAGGAATCGCTCGGCTACGACGAGGCCGAGGTGTTCCTCGGCGAGATGCTGCCCGAAGGCATGCCGTCGGAGGGTGCCATCATCTCCCCCATCCGCGACGAGGGGTCGATCGTGGGCTACCTGGTGGCGGCGAACAAGAGCGGCCGTCCCATCGACCCACGCGAGCGCGAGCTCCTCGAGATGCTCGCCGACTCGCTGGCCGTGGCCATTCGCAACTCCCGCCTCTACGGTGAAGTCGCGGAGACCAAGCGCTCACTCGAGCAGATGGTGCGCTCGGCGGGCGACGCCATCATCTCGATCGATCGCCGGGGCTCGATCACGGGCTGGAACCCGGCCGCCGAGCGGATCTTCGGATGGAGCGCCCGGGAGGCCATCGGTCGATCGCTGCGGGGGATGTTCCCGGACCAGTACGAGCAGGCGGCACGCCAGGCCCTCACCGGTATGCGGCCGCCCAGCTCCTTCGACCTGAGTGCCAAGCGGGCCGACGGCAAAGTGCTGAATCTGGCCGTGACCCTTTCCGGAGTACCCGGCCGCGAAGGCAGGGTCGAAGGCCTGCTCGCCATCGTGCGTGACATGACCTCGCAGCGCGAGCTCGAGACGCAGATGCACCAGTCGGAGAAGCTCACTGCGCTCGGTCAGGTCGCGGGCGGCATCGCGCACGACTTC
>Ga0137407_10001918_pt1 | contig 13641 bp, 11 predicted proteins | sample CZOMad2_2_16fung_FD_108410 | JGI IMG/M metagenome (GOLD analysis project Ga0137407, IMG submission 108410) | Vadose zone soil fungal communities from Angelo Coast Range Reserve, California, USA - CZOMad2_2_16fungal (Illumina Assembly) | ecosystem: Environmental > Terrestrial > Soil > Vadose...
AAAGGCTCTTGCATCAATTTCATTGTGGAAAACGAACACCTCAAATTGGAAATTAATAACAACAATATTGAACAAAGGAATTTAAGCATTGCATCCGAACTATTAAAATTGGGAATAGCCGTAAAATAAAAATGATGTTTGAAAAAAAAATTATGAAAAACAGCATTGGTAAAAAAATAATTTCCTGTCTTGGTGTTGCTATTATTGGATGCAATACAGTTTATAGCCAGGGCGACACAAGCAAATTAGAAAACCTTACCCTGAAAGATTTGCTTAATGTAAAAATAACTACTGCCAGTAAAACCAGCCAGGAATTGGATAAGGCTCCTGCCACAGTCATAGTGATTACTGAGGAGCAAATTAAAATGCGGGGTTACCAGTCTTTATTAGATGTACTCAAGGACTTGCCGGATATGAAGGTCGACGATAAATTATATACGTTCTCATTGAATAATTTTACCATGCGGGGCGTTCCCGGGCAGGATAAGTTCATATTACTTCTCGATGGCGCACGCATTTCCTCACCGACAAACGAGGCGATGCCCATTTTCGAAAATTACCCGGTGAACCTGGCTCAACAGATCGAAGTCGTTTATGGTCCCGCTTCTGCACTATATGGTGCAGATGCAGTATCCGGGGTAATTAATATTATCACCAAAAAATCCCCTCAGCGAAAAAATATTTTGGTGGAGGCGTCCTCTTCGATTGGAATGTATGGACAGACTAACCAATCGATTTTTATTGCAAAGAAATTGGGAGACCACGCAAACCTTGTTGTTTCCGGGCAATATTTTTATGATAGACAACCGGATTATACCAAACTGTATGGCAAGGAAGATTCTTTATTTAACCCCTCCTCTCTGCAAACAGGCACATTCAACACTATTTATGGACCTATGACGCCCCAGGCACCGATTCACCCGCAATATGGGGCGCAGATGAGTGCATACAATTTATACGCTGCGCTGCATTTGGAGAATTTTTCATTTGCCGTCTTTAGCAACTACTCCAAAACGCCCGCATCTTTTTCAGATAACGCAAATAACAATGCCTATAATAACGGTGTTTATACCGGTGTGCATCTCAATATGGCAAATGTTTCCTATAAAAAAACATTTGCCCGCATCACTTCCACAAGCACGCTGATGATAAGCGACTATTTAATGGAACCCAAATCGAATACCCGGCTCCTTTATTCAAATATGGAGCCATCATACAATTACTCCACCGGATCTATGACAAAATTAGAAGAGCAGGTGGATTGGAAAATATCAGAAAATCTGAATTTCACAGGAGGCGCAAGTTATGCGGGTTATTATTCCATCCCCACACCGGGCGGATTAGAAGATCCTGTTGACAAAAATGGTTCCATACACGGAATTTATCAGGGTACAGAAAGTTATTATAGACCCGATGGATTACCCGCCATGATCAATATTTTAAAATATAATAACATCGGCACCTACTTCCAGGCGCAATACGCTCCGGCAGCTCAACTTAGTTTTACGCTGGGTACCCGATATGATATCAATTCACGTTACGGGAATACTCTGAATCCACGTCTGGGTGTCGTATATAAACCGTCTGGTACAACAACTATTAAATTGCTCTATGGCAGCGCTTTTCTTGCACCAAGTCCTTCTGACTCTTATGCAAATTACGGGGCCTTCGACACACCCGATTCAGGTCGGACCTATCATTCTAATTTCATGCATTTGCCCAATCCTGGTCTGAAGGCCATCACCTCTCACAATATGGAATTAAGTATTCATCAATATATTACTGACAACTTTAGCGTCGCCATCGACGGATATTATACATTGCTCAGCAATCTGCATAAAACCGAAGACGATAACCAATCGACCTATCTGTATAATAATTCGTTTGCAGGTGCATCAATTGATTATGTGGAAGTAACGATTAACGAGGGTAAACAGAAAAGTTATGGCGGAAGCATGCAGATTAACTATAAGAACAATATCGGCAGGCTGAAAATTAATAGCTATGCTTCACTAAGTTATATAACAGGTCAAATAAAAAGCCCAGGAACAGAGCACGCTGCCGAGCTCGAAGTCATTTCACCATATATCGTTCATTTAGGAACAGACCTTAAGGCCGGAAAATTTACTTGTTCTCCCCGGCTTACCTTATTGAGCAAACAACACATCACTGGGTTTAGCGATACCTCTGCTGCCATTATGAAGCGCCAGACTATTGCAGGCTACGCTTTGCTTACTATTTCTTTGAGGTATACTGTAGCGAAGAGATATTCTTGTTTCGTCAATATCCATAACACTTTAAATCAAAATTACCGAAGCGTGGGCGCAGATATGGATCTGAACAAGAAACCAACTGAGACTTTTTATGGACAACATGAAGACCCTATCAGGATCACAGGAGGTCTTAGTTTCACTTTTTGATCATACAATATAAAAAATCATCGGAAAAAAAATCTATGAAAAACATCTTCATTCAAAAAATAATTTGCTGCCTTATTATTATTGGATGCAATAAAGTTTATAGCCAGGACGATACTTCGAAGTTGAATACTTATGAAAGCCTGAGTTTAAAAGATCTGCTGAATGTAAAAATCGTTTCTGTTTCCAAAAAATCAGAGTCGCTTTTTGATGCACCTTTATCGGCTTCAGTTATTACAAAAGAAGATATCCGCAAAGCAGGTTGCACTTCCATCATGGAAGCATTAAGACTTGCCCCGGGGATGATTGTGAGGGAACAAAGCAATGGCAATTATGATATTCATCTTCGTGGAATGGATAATGTTCCTCCCAACGCTCCATTTGATGTTACTTCCAATACAACAACGCTCGTAATGATTAATAATCGTTCCGTAACCAGTTATCTCAGGGGAGGAACTTTTTGGGAAACACTGCCAATAGATATTAATGATGTGGAGAGAGTAGAGATAATAAGAGGTCCTGCCGCCGCTCTGTACGGGCCCAATGCTGTGAATGGAGTAATAAATATCATCACCCGTCAGGCAGAAAAAGATGGCTTATATGTAACAGCAAACATGCAACAGGGAAGCAATCTTACTTTTATCAATAATGCTTCCGCAGGTTACAGGTTCAATAAAAAGTGGGATATGACTGTATCCGGTAATTACCAGGGTCGTGACCGGACGCAAATCTCTTATTTCGAATTTGCCAGGAACAAGTGGCTGAAGTACCCTGATTATTTTATCACTTTTAATGGTGACACCGTCAGGAATGTAGACACCCGTTATCCGGATCCGCAACTGTCAATGCATAAATACGCCGGTAATCTTTTTTTGAATTATGAACCTGAAGAAAAAATAAAGTTCAACTTCAGCGCCGGCGCTCAGCATTCAATGGTTCAGAAAGTTTCCACTGAAAATGAGATTACACCCTTATCAACCGCTTCATCGGACAGCAGGTATGTTGATTTCCGCGCAACGGTAAAAGGTCTTTCTGCTCAATTTTCCTATAATGGCGGCGTACAAGCCACCGATTATGATCCGGGAAGAAAATATGACTTTAATATTGTTTGCGGCAATGTCGAATACAAATTTACAAAAGCAAATTTTTCAATAACGCCCGGCCTAAGATATACAAGTGCAGTTTATGATGACAGAAAATATTCCGATCTTATTAATAAAACCGGGCTTTTCAATGGTCGTGGGCAGATCACCACACAAAGCGCATCGGTTCACGGAGAATACAAGATGATGAATAATAAATTGAGATTGATAACCGGATTTGCTGTAGATAAATTTAATTATCCCGACACAGGTTATCTTTCCTACGAATTCGCAGCTACATACAAACTAAATAAAAAACACCTGTTCAGAGCTGTTTTCTCCCGCGCACCACGCTCATCAAATATCTTCGATACTTATATCACAAAAACAATCGCTTATTACCCATCAGGGTATAAAAACTTTACAAGATTGGCGCTTGAAGGAAATAAAGATACCAAACTGCTTACCGCCGACATGGTAGAGATTGGTTATCGTGGCAGCCTTGCCCCCGGGTTGAGCATCGATGTGGAATTATTTGATATCAATGCAAAGAATTATAATACTCCTGTTACTAGCCGGCCATATATTCAACTCAATGGAACTGATACAGTGAATGTAACACCCATCAGGTCAACAAATATTCCGCTTGAGCTGAGGCAGCAGGGCATTACGCTTTCATTGACGTATAGCTCAAAACAATTAGAAGTTAAACCTTTTATTACCGTGCAGCACACGAGGATGAAAAATTATGCCCCGTTCATAAATACACCTGATGCCGGCACTCCGGGAGCAACACAAAATAATATTTATTCAGGAGTTGGAACAACGATGATACTTAACAGTACTCCTGCAGTATTTGGAGGCGCATCCATCAATTACATACCCATTCCAAAAGTGAATGTTAATATAAGCGCTTATTATTATTCAGCGCAAACCTATTATCATTTGTCCAATATACTTTTCAACGATGGTGTAAGAGGGATTGATCATATCAGCGCAAAATTGATATTGAATGCCAGCATAACTTATGAACTGGTGAAAGACTTGAAATTTTTCTGTAGCGCTAAAAATATGCTAAACGATAAATCCAGAGAATTTTTCAAAACAGATGAAGTACCATTCATGTTGTTCGGAGGTATTCATTACGAATTTTAGTTAACAGTTGGGAACAACCAAAACAGCCTCGCTCCAAAATGCAGGAAATTTTTCTTATATGAAAAAAAAGATAAAAAACAAATTACACCTGAACATAAGGCAAAGAATTTATTGCAGCTTTTCGTTATTGGTATTTTTGTTTGTGATTAATGGCATCATAACTATTATCACTTTAAATAATAATAAAAAATTATCAGAGAACATCTCTAAGATAATAGATCCTTCCCTGCAGGCAGCTGAGGATTTGGAAGATATACTTATCGGATCAAAAATGTATACGACCAACTGGGTATTTCTAAGATCAAACCAGCAGGATAAAAAGGCTTTGGAAAAACTTCATAATGATGAATATCCAAAGTTAAAACGAAGATTGAATTTGCTTTTTGTAAAATTGGATGACAAATCCAAGGCAGACAGTTTACACAAAATATTTGCCGGGTTTGAAGAGCTCCTTGCTGTTGAAAAAAAACTGATGGCATCATTGAGTAAGTTTGATGACTATGACGATCCGGTAACAAAATTAGAAGCTGAACGAATTGTAGAAGACGAACTGCTTCCACGTACTTCAGTATTAATAAATTCCTTATCCAGGATCGTCGCAGGTATGCAGAACATCAGGGTTCAAAAAAACAACGACCTTGACCATTCTTCTATGCTTCTGAGAATGATAATTTCTATTCTCGCCCTTACAATCATCGGTATCGGCATTTTTCTGTCGTTATATATGGCAAAGCTGATCATCGGGCCAATCAATAAAATCAGGCATATTATAAATGACCTTGGAAAAGGAATTATCAGGAAAATAGATCACAATGTAAAAGGGGATGAAATCGGTAAAATGATTCTCTCTGTTAATAATCTTTCTGAAAAATTGCAGGCAACTGCCAACTTTGCACATGAAGTAGGTACCAGAAATTTTAATATACCATTCCAGCCACTTAGTGAAGAAGATACCTTAGGCAAAGCGCTTCTTACTATGCGTGACAATTTGAAGACAAGTGAAATGGGGCTACTTAAAATTACTGATGATCTTAATAAAAAAGACCAGCTCCTCCAGGCAGTTTCCTCAGCAACACATGAACTGATCAGTAACAATAATCTTGAAGCCGCTATCGGAAAAGCAATTAAGTTGTTGGGGTTGAAAATGCAGATAGACGGAGCCAACGTATACAAAAACAGTATTGACGATGAAGGCAATTTGCTTTATACCGACCAGATCGTACGATGGACAAGCCTGACCTCTGAAATTGAATATAATGTTCCCGAATTTCAGCATCTTTCCGGCATGCCTCATGTAATGGGGATACTTGGTGAAAATAAAATATTCTATAGTTTAGCTACAGATGTAAAGGACGAGCCATTAAAAAAAATATTTGAAAGCCTCAATGTAAAATCTGTTGCCAGTATTCCAATATTTGTCGGTAACCACTTTTGGGGATTTGTTGCTTTTACCGATTGTAAAACTGAACGGGAATGGACACAAACGGAATTTTCTATTTTACAATCATTCGCTATTACCCTGGGTTCAGTTATTGAGCGGACGCAAATGGATCAGCAATTGATCATTGCAAAAGAAAACGCAGAAGCTGCCAGCATAGCAAAAAGTGAATTTATGGCTAATATGAGCCACGAATTACGTACTCCTATGAATGGGATCATCGGCTTCACAGATCTTGTACTAACAACCAAGCTGCAAAAAACCCAAAGAGAATACCTGCTGAACGTAGGCAAATCGGCATATAACCTGCTTAATATTATTAATGACATCCTCGATTTTTCTAAAATGGAAGCAGGCAAATTAATTATTGATAATACGGTTTTTAAACTGAATGAAACAATTGAAGAAACAGTTGATATGTTATCCATAAAAGCATTGGAAAAAAACATTGAGATGATTTGCAATATAGATCCAAAGTTTCCTGCACAATTTTTTGGTGATCAAACCCGGATAAGACAAATATTAATTAACCTTATCGGCAATGCCATTAAATTTACCAGTAAAGGAGAAATTTTTGTAACTGTCCATCAAATGAGTCCTGCTTTCCAAAAGGATGATAAAAAATTCCTTGATATAGCGATATCGGTTCAGGATACCGGCATCGGAATTGGTCCCGAAAAAATAGACACGATTTTTGAAAGCTTTACCCAGGCAGATTCATCTACAACGCGGAATTTTGGCGGCACCGGTTTGGGATTAACTATTTCCAAGCGCCTCACAGAATTAATGAATGGAACCTTGCGCGTGGTAAGCGAATTAGGCAAGGGAAGTACATTCACGATAAATCTTACCCTGGAAATCATAGACGAAAAGCCGCGTGTTTCACTTGTTTCAAAAGGATTATTGCGCGAAGTACTGGTAATAGATGATAATGTAACCAACTGCAGGTTGATGCAGGGTATTTTTGAGTATTTGAATATTCCGTGTCAAATATGTTTTAGCGGCGCTGATGCATTGCGGATCATTAAAAAAGCAATTAAAGACAACCGGCTTTTTGATCTCATCATCACCGATCATCAAATGCCTGAAATGGATGGCATCACATTGGTAAAAGAAATTAAAAAAATCGTAAAAGGTCCTGCAGAGCCCTTTATACTCATGCTTTCATCATTGGAAAAAACTTTATTCCAGGGTGAAGCAGAAAAGATTGGCATAGATAAATTCCTCTCTAAACCCGTAAAATTAAATGAGCTCGTAAACCTGTTGTCTTTTCTTTTTGAAAAGTCTTATTTGCATAAAAATACTAAAGTCAAGGTGCCGAAAATCGGGAAATTTGCCGAAAGCCCCTTGGTATTGGTTGCAGAAGATAATACAATGAATATGTTGCTTATTACAGAAGTATTAAGCAATATGGGAATTGAAGTGATCAAAGCTGCCAATGGAGAAGAAGTCCTGACCATGCTAAAGAAATATAACCCGGCAATAGTCCTGATGGATATTAATATGCCAGTAATGGATGGCTATACAGCCACGCATAAGATTCGTCAATTATCACCTCCGCAATGTAATATCCCCGTTATTGCTCTAACAGCTGATGCAATGAAAGAAGATAAAGAACGTTGTTTGCAAGTAGGAATGAACGATTTCGTATCCAAACCTTTTCGGATTAAAGAAATAGAAGCGACTTTAAAAAAATATCTAAAAAATTTTATTGCAAGCGGTTCCAAAGAGCAAATCGAAAATTAAAAACTATTTTGAAATACAAATTTCTTTCCAAACAAAAAGCCCATAACAGAAACGAAACTGACTTCTTTTTAAATAAGCGCGCAAAGACGCAAAGCCGCAAAGAAAAATTAATCTTTGCTATTTTGCATTTTTGCGTGCGTATTTATAGACTTGTTGAATCCGGGTAGCTCAATTAGTCACTTTTCCCAAAACTTATCTTCCTGTGCCCGGCATCCAAACTATTTTCTGAATATGAAATCCGAATGTAACTATTACCAGCCTTAAATCTCATTCACCTAACATAATACGGTATTTCAATAAAGGAGGATCTCTCAGTAACGCTGGTTATTATGGGAATAAGGCAGATTATAACATTGAATATACATATAGAGTTCAAAATGGAATGCAGCAATATTATGATCCTATGACCGGATTATGGAAAAGCTTACATTAACGCCTCCGACATATCATTTTCATTCCATAAAGATTATTTGTATCTTCCTATTCTTCAAAAATTATATTATGAAAGTCTATGTAAGCATCAACGATTTTTATGACCTTCTGAAGGGGTCAGATGATCCTGTATATTTAAGAGCGAAAGATATCGAGTTGGAACCAAAAGAAATTATCCTGGAAATGAGTTATGCTCAATACAAGGAACTCTTAAATGATGAATCTCCGGGATGTTTCCAGGTAGATTTCAGCGGAGAAACGGGAAAATATGTTGTGAATTCTATTAATAGAGTTTGGGAAGAGGCGAGATCTTAAATTGAGCCATTCATTAAATTTGAACTCGTTTTTATTAGCCTCATTGAACACTCGGAGATGACCCGATGAAGAAAAGCATTTTCAATAAATAAATAAATAACAAATAATTTATGTTATAACGATTCATTTCATGCGCACACAAATTCTCCTGCTGACCTGCCTTTTTTTTATACAATGCCATACAACTACCGATACAAAGAAAGACTTTCCTGATGAACTTGTTCATTTTGTTCCTTATCATAATAACCCTGTTTTTGCAGGTACAGATACAACAACCTGGGATCGCCATATCCGCGAAAGAGGTTGGATTTTAAAAGAGGATAGTGAATACCATATGTGGTATACAGGTTATACAAATATTGATTCAGAAAAACATCTCGGGTATGCCACTTCACGAGACGGATTTAACTGGACAAAATATCCGTCTAATCCTATTTATTCCACGGGATGGGTAGAAGATATGTGTGTTATCAAATCTGAAAGTCTATATTATATGTTTGCAGAAGGGCGGGGTGACACGGCGCACATGCTTACTTCTGCTGATAGAATACACTGGACAGAACAAGGCAACCTGGACATAAGACAAACTAATGGCAATCCCATCAAACCAGGACCATATGGCACACCCACAATATGGAAGGAAGATGGAAACGAGTATTGGTATTTGTTATTTTACGAAAGAAATGATTTGGGAATCTGGCTCGCTCAATCCAAAGATTTAAAAGTATGGACAAATGTTCAGGATGATCCTGTAATCGCACTGGGTCCGGATGCATATGATAAGTATGGGGTGGCCATGAACCAGGTGATCAAGTACAATGGTTTTTATTATGGCTATTACCATGCTTCGGCTTATGCGGACTGGCGGGAATGGTCAACCAATGTAGCTGTTTCAATAGATTTGATCCATTGGAAAAAATATCCCGGGAATCCTATTTTAAAAGAAAATAAATCGAGCGGCATCATGATCAATGACGGCAGAAGGTATCGTCTATATACAATGCATGATAAAGTAAATGTGCATTTCCCGGTTACGGATAGTTTAGTAAAATAAAATGCGATAACGTGTTTACGACGAATTCCGCAGTATTAGCAATCACATGACGAAATGCAATAAAAAAACAAATCAAAATCCATTAATTTTAAGTGAGCAAAAAAAGGATATTAATATTTACCCATTACATACTGATTTAAAAATATATTAAATAAAAAGATGAAAGTATTAATTACGGGCAGCAGTGGACATTTAGGAGAGGCTTTGGTTCGCATACTAACCGAAATGGATTATGAAGTAACAGGCATTGATATTCTTCCATCAATATTTACAAACAAAGTCGGTTCAATATCCGACCGCCAGTTTGTTAAGGAATGCATGAAAGATATAGATGTAATCCTTCATACAGCCACCTTACACAAACCGCATGTCGTTACTCATACTTACCAAAATTTTATTGATACCAATATCAGTGGAACGCTAAATCTCCTGGAGGAAGCGGTTTTAGCGGGAGTTAAAACATTCGTTTATACCAGTACAACCAGTACATTCGGAGATGCGCTCACGCCACCAGAAGGAGCCCCGGCAGCCTGGGTTACAGAAGAAGTTACTCCAATACCTAAAAATATTTATGGTGTGACAAAAGCTGCAGCGGAAGATCTTTGCAAGCTTTTCTATCGCAATCATGGGCTTGCATGCATAGTCCTGAAGACTTCGCGATTTTTTCCTGAAGAAGATGACCAAAAAACGATTAGAGAGGAATATGAAGATGATAATTTAAAAGCCAACGAATTTCTGTACCGGCGGGTAGATATCGAGGACGTAGTAAAAGCGCATCTCCTTGCTGTTGAAAAAGCTAATGCAATCGGGTTTGGCCGTTACATTATTAGTGCCTCCACGCCTTTTGCGATTAATGACTTAATAAATTTGAATGTAAATGCTCCTATGGTCGTAAAACGATTATTTCCGTACTATGAAGATATATATGCTAAGCGGGGATGGAAAATGTTTCCAAAAATTGAAAGAGTATATGTTAATGAATTGGCAAGGAAAGAACTCGGTTGGTATCCTAAATATGATTTTTCTTATATTCTTGATTGTTTAAGGTCAGGAAAAGATTTTGGTAGCCCATTGGCACGTACCGTAGGGATAAAGGGTTATCACAATCTCAAATTTGAAGAAGGACCTTACCCGGTATAAATATAAAAGTTAACGGGAATTCTGAAAAGCCGCCTTTATTCAAAGAAATTTCAATCACGGTCTTTAGTCCCACACTTTTGGCCTGTCAATATTTAATGTTCTTAAATATGAAAGTATTTGTCCTGTGTGTACACTTTCGTGATATGCAATTCTGAGTAAATAATCTCCTAGTTTTCTTTTTTGTCCAACTTCTGAACGAACTATTTCGATAGCTGTAAGGTCTTGGGCAGAAAACGATTTTAGTGTATGAATAAATTTATCCCGAAAAGGTTGAGCAAAGGAAAGTTCATCAGAAACGTCAAAATAAGGTTTGTCTTTCCACGGAGAGATATAGTCTCCAAGATTACCCCTGTTGTCAACGATTTTGTGAAATGAATGTTCGCTTTTCAAAACGTGTCTCACCATTTCTAACGAAGTCATAGCATATTTGTCAGGTCGCCACGAATAAAATTCTGCCGGAATTCCTGTCCATACTTTTATACTACGTCTTCTTATCTCTTCAAAGTTTAAAATTATAATGTCGGTGTGTGTCATAAATAAAGCGGTAATAAAATGTATGCAAACTTATCGATTGGCGAATGATTTCGTTTAAATCTATATTGAATTGTGACCGCTGATGTAAAAAAGATTTCTTCAGCATAAGCGAATTATCGCTAACCACCATTTCAAACATCTGGATAAGCCTGCTCTAAAAATAATCCTGGCAATAAAGAGAATACCTGCGAAAGAATACTCGAGGTTCTTGCCTATCATTCTTATGGTGGCGGATATCTCAGTACCGCATTAATTGAATATGATAAGAAAGGCAGGATTAAAAACAGTAAAAGGTGCCAAAACCGTAACAACTTATAATTTGACTCAGTATCTTTAATTTTATAATGAAATCCAGCACTAAGTTTTTACTAATAAGTTTGCTCACACTCATAGCGATTGTGGTTACTGCTATGCTCAAACCTATTCCTCAAAATCCTTCATATCATTTATTTGCTGATCAAAATACGATTTTCGGCATTCCTAACTTTTTAAATGTATTCACTAATTTTCTATTTTTAATATTTGGGATTTACGGTTTGCCATTGCTAAAAAAATCAAATGCCAAAAGATCAATTAAAGTTATTTATGCCGTATTGTTCTCCGGAATTTTGCTCACCGGATTAGGTTCTGCTTATTATCATTATTCTCCCAACAATAATAGTCTTGTTTATGATCGCATACCAATGACAATAGTCTTTATGGCCTTTTTATCAGTTACAATTGCTGAGCTTATTAATGTAAAGATTGGAACGTTATTATTGTTACCGTTGGTTTTATTAGGTATTACAAGTGTGTTATGGTGGCATTACTCTGAATTGTCAGGCGCAGGAGATTTGCGTTTTTATGGCTTTATCCAATTCTATCCTATACTATTAATTCCAATAATTATTTTACTTTTTCCTTCAACAGCCAATAATCAAGGATTGCGCCCCTTGATCGGCGTCTTTATATGGTACCTCATTGCTAAAATATGCGAACATTTTGACAAGGAAATCTATTCAGTTATTGGCTTTATAAGTGGACATTCTTTAAAACACATAGCTGCTGCAATAGCAACTTGGTGTATAGTAAAAATCTATGCGCACAAATATATTTCTGCGGCTACTATTTAATAAAAAGGCGTCTGTCTTTCCAGACACTTAGTGACTCCGGTAGCCTGAGTTCGAACCTGATTAAAGATTTAATCAAGATAATCGAATGGTAAATTTTAAAAACTTCCGACAAATGCTGTAACCTTTAAAATCTTTTATAGAATAGATTTTGAAATAACGCACAAAGTTCTTAATTTAGTACTTAATTAAGTACTTATTTATGCAAATTGTCAATTATACAGAATTCCGCAGTAATCTCGCAGAGAACCTTAATATGGTTAATGAGAACAGTGAAATCATGATTGTTTCGAGAAGTAAGGGTAAAAATGTAGTAGTGATGTCTTTGGAAGAATACAATTCTATTCATGAGACGCTCCATTTAGTAAGTAGCAAAGTCAATCAGAAAAGATTAGATGAAGCCATTGCAGAAATGAGATCGGGAAAATCTATTAAACGCAGATTAATTGGGAAGTAATGGATCTAGTTTGGCAATCTCATGCATGGGAAGATTATTTGTATTGGCAGGAAACCGATAAAAAAGTTTTACAGAAGATCAATGATTTGATAAAGGATTGTCTCCGAAATCCATTTAAAGGTATTGGAAAACCTGAACCACTAAAAGGTCAATATGCAGGATTCTGGAGCAGAAGAATTACAGATGAGCATCGGTTGGTTTATGCTGTAAAAGACAAACGCCTGCATATTTTACAGTGCAGATTTCATTATGAAAAATAAAAAAGCGTCTGCGATTTCAGACGCTCAGTGACCCCAGGTAGCCTATGTTCGAACCTGATTTTTGACGATTTGGTAAAAATAATCGAGTGGTAATTTTTTTTATTCTCATGCAAAGACGCAGAGGCGCAAAGAAAAATTCCTTTGCGCCTCTGCGTCTTTGCATGCGTTTTTATGCACTTAGTGACCCCGCTCGGGCTCGAACCGAGGACCCACAGATTAAGAGTCTGTTGCTCTACCAGCTGAGCTACGGAGTCAAACTGTGAAAAAGAATCGCAAATATAGCCTCCTTTATGAATATTTTTTAGTTTTTGAATGATTTATCATTACTTAAATTTTTGATTGAATCCCTCAGCCCCTTATCTTTGCACTCCTTTAATTCAAAGTCAAAAGGAGCATGGTTTAGCTGCTGGTTCAGAACATCCCGACTTATGAGTTGGGAGGATACGGTTCGAGGAAATAAATAAAATAATTGGGAGCATAGCTCAGCTGGTTCAGAGCATCC
>Ga0137407_10001920_pt1 | contig 13631 bp, 12 predicted proteins | sample CZOMad2_2_16fung_FD_108410 | JGI IMG/M metagenome (GOLD analysis project Ga0137407, IMG submission 108410) | Vadose zone soil fungal communities from Angelo Coast Range Reserve, California, USA - CZOMad2_2_16fungal (Illumina Assembly) | ecosystem: Environmental > Terrestrial > Soil > Vadose...
CAACGCCGTCTTCTCGAAGTGGATCGGCCCCCGCACGCCGGACGAGGCCGAGTTCGAGCCGGTGTACGAGCCGATCGCCTCCGCGCGAGGCCTCCAGGGTCCCGGCGCGCCCTCCGGACCGCGCGTCGAGATCTGGTCGGTGCCGGCGGCCGGGAGCGCGCAGGATCGCCGCCGCGCGGAGGCCGAGGTGATCGCCGCCTGGATCGCGGCGAGCGCGGGATCCCGATCCGCCACCGGCGAGCCGCTCCGCCACAAGGACGTCGCCGTTCTCTTCCGCGCCCTGACGAACGCTCCTCTCTACGCCCAGGCGCTGCGCCGCGCCGGGGTTCCCTTCGTCGTCGAAGGGGGAAAGGGTTTCTACGAGAGGCAGGAGGTGGGCGATCTGATCGCCTTCCTCCGCGCCGCCGCCAACCCGAACGACGGGGCCTCCGTCCTCGCCGTGATGCGATCGCCTCTGGGCGGAGCTCCCGACGCGGAGCTGGCGAGGCACGCCGAGAACGGAGGCCGGCTCGATCGAGCCGATCCCGCCGCCGCGGATCCCTCGAGCTGCCCCAACGTCCGCCGCGCCCTCGATCTCCTCGCGGTGTTCCGCGCGCGGATGATCGGGCGCGCCCCCGACGACGTCATCCGAGCGGCCCTCGAGGAGACGCCGCTCGCCCTCCTCCACGCCTCGGCCTTCGAGGGAGCGCAGCGCCTCTCGAACCTCCGCAAGATCGTCGCGCGCGCGGAGGATCTCTCGCGTCGCGGCCTCTCGCTCGAGGAGACGCTCCTTCATCTCGAGGACGAGTTCCAGGGCGATCGGGTGGAAGGCGAGAGCCCCCTCGCCGACGAGACGGTGGACGCGGTCCGCATCCTCTCCGTCCACAGGGCGAAGGGCCTCGAGTCCCCCGTCGTCGTGATCCCGGACGTCGGCCGGCGACAGCAAGCTCCGATGCCCGGGGGGGAAGCGAAGGCGGCCTGGCTGCGCCACGCGGGCGATGGCTTCCTCGCCGTCCGGCTAGATGGCGACGTCACCAACCTCGCGTGGGCGAGATCCGCGGAGGCCGATCGCCTGCATGAGGCGGCCGAGGAGAAGCGCGTCTTCTACGTCGCCTGCACCCGCGCGCGGGAGCGCCTGATCCTGGTCAACAGCGACGGGTCGAGGCGACCCGCACCGTGGCGCGACGCCCTGAGGGCTGTGGGGTATGAGGCGCGCGGCGGTCTCCCGCCGGTCGGTCTCCTCGATTCGGGAACGATCGAGCACAGGGTCGTGGAGCCGTCGAAGAGCGTCGGCGCCGGGGAGACGGCCTCCCTCGATCCGATCTGGGGCATGGCGGCCCGCGCGTTCGAGACCGCCGTCGCGGCGGCGCGCGCGAGCGCCTCACCGGTCCTGAAGCGCCCGACCGGCGAGCGCGAGGAGCGCGAAGAGCGTCACGATCGGCGTGAGGTGGCGGAGCTGGGCGAGGAAGCGGCGCCGCAGCGGGCCGCGGGCCCGGGCCGCGCAGTGGCGCGCCTCGCCGGCTCGGCCGTCCACGAGGCGCTCGCGTCCTGGGATTTCAAGGAGGCCGCCCGTCTCCGAGAGTCTGCGCGGCGGGCCGCGACGCGCCTCACGGAGGAGGATGGAGAGACGGCGCGGGGCGACGCCGCGGCATCGAAGCTCGCGCGGGAGACGCTCGCGGAAACCGAGGCGATCGTCGAGGCGTTTCTCGCGACGGATCTCCCGGCGCGGCTCTCTTCGGCGACGATCCTCGGCCGCGAGATCCCGGTCCTCCATCAGGACGGCGGCGGCGTGTGGCGCGGGTACTGCGATCTCGTCTACCGAGACGCCGGTGGCGTGATCGTCGTCGCCGACTACAAGAGCGACAGAATCGACGACGACGCCTCGATCGCCGAGGCGGTGAAGAGGTACCGACCGCAGCTCGAGACGTACCGCCGCGCCCTGACGACGGCGCTCAGGGGCGCGGTGGTCCGCTCCGAGATTCTCTTCCTCCGGACCGGGAGGATCGAACCTGTCTGACTCCGCGCTCGATCGAGTTCAGACGTTCTTCTTCTTCCAGACGCCCCCGTCCTCGTACCAGGTGTAGCGCTCGACGCCGTTCTTCTTGTGGACGGTGACGTCGGTCATCTTCATGTGGTCCTTGTCGTCCCCCTTCATGAAGATGTCGAGGTCGTAGGTCGTCCCGTCGGCCGTCGTGAAGTCGGCGCACGCGAAGTACTTCCCGGGCGCGACCTGGGAGAGCCTCTCGCGGTGGACCAGCTTGAGCGTGAGCGAGAGATCCGTCTTCTCGACCGGATCCTTGACGCGGAGGACGCCGTTGTTCTTCTCCGACTCCCGGGTCACGTAGCTCTCGACGGCGGCGGCCATCTCGTCCTTGGTGAGCGAGGGCTTCGCCTCCGAGCTCGGGTGCTCGTGGCCCCCCTTCGGATGTTCCGGGTGCTCCTGCGCGAGCGCCGGGCCCCCCGCCGCCGCGACGGCGAGGACGAGAACCGGAGCGAGCCAACGCTGCCTTCGATCTGTCATGAACGCCTCCCTGACGGGGCATGCCCGATTGACTGCCGGATGCACAGAGCGGCCCGAGGCCGACAGCGGCCGGCAGCCGTGTGAGTGATAGGACCATTCTATCCGCGTTCGCGTCAGGATACAGGAATTCCGTGAGGGCCGATCAAAAGAGCGGGAGCTGACCGTCGGAGCCCGACGATTTCTTGCGGGAGCTCTTCGGTGGGGGGGGAAGCGAAGGTGCGGGAGCCGGGGTGGAGGGAGACGCCGCCTCACTCCGTGACGAGGCGGCGAGGTGGAACCTGCCGAGCGGGCCCGCGTCCTCCGCCGGCCGCCCGTTCGGGAAGGCGGGGGGCGCGACGGGCTTGACCCCCTTCCACTCCGGGCAGACGTCCTGGTAGTCGCACCAGGAGCAGAGCGGCCCCTTCTTCGGGGCGAACTCCCTCGCCCGCTCGACGGTCTGGATGAGGGAGATGCACCTGCTCTTCACCCCGTCGAGGTCCTTCGGCGTGCGCGTCTCGACCGCGTCGGTGGCGTGCGCGAGGAAGTGCCAGATGAGGCGCACCTCCTTCGTCTCCGGGAAGCGCTGGCGAAGGGCGATCTCGTAGAGCGGGAGCTGCCGATCGAAGCGGAGGCTCCCCTCCTTCGGCAGCGTGGCGGTCGTCTTGTAATCGTGGATCTCGATGACGCCCGGGCCCGCGTGCTGCGCGCGGTCGACGAAGCCCATCATCCTGAACTTGCCCGGCGCGTCGAGCGCGAGCTCGACCTTCAGCTCGATGCCGATGATCTGCTCCGGCTCGATGGAGAAGGGGAAATGCCGCTCCCAGTAGCCGGCGACGCACCGGGCGCCGAGGGAGCGGTAGTACTCGACGTCGAGGTCGGGCCGGATCACGCGCACGTTGGGAGACAGGTTCTCGCGCCACAGGCGCTCGTAGATCGCGAGGGCGCCCGGCAGCCCTGAGGAGCGCGCCCGCGGGAGGTCGCGGTAGACCTGCTCCAGGACCTCGTGGACTCGCTTCCCCATGAACGCCTCGATCGATTCGAAGCCGGTGCGAATCCGATCGATGTAGCGGTAGCGGTACTGGAGGGGGCAGTTCTCGAAGGAGGAGAGGCGCGAGTGCGAGTAGACGGTCAACCGTTCTCCTGGCCGCCGGCGGCGCGCCGGCCCCGCGAGGGGAGCCGGGATCGGGCCCGGGCCTTCCCTCGAACGCGCGCGATGATAACAGAGATCGGCGGCGCGTGACGATGCTAACCTCGCGGCCGTGAAGATCGTCTTCGCCGACCTCGTCGTCTGCTCCGAGGGGGATCACGCGCGCGCCTTCGGGCTCGCGGGGCGGGCCGGGATCGTCGTCGAGACGCGGAAGAGCGACGCCCGCGTCCTCTACCTCGATCCCGATCGATCGGTGTGGCTGCCCCACGCCTCCCTTCGCGGAGCCGCCTCCGGGGAGACGGCCGGCACCCCTCTCGCTCTCGCCTCCGATCTCGTCCGCGAGCTGAAGGGTCGCGAGCTCGAGGCGGCCTCCTCGACCACGACCCCGGCCCTCCTCCGTCTCGTCATCGCCCACGGCGCCGTCACGCTGGATCTCCCGGAGAGGATCCGAGCCCGTCTGAAGGAACGGATCCACTCCTGGGCGCTCAGACCCGCCGGCCTGCACAAGATGGAGAGCGTGATCGAGATTGCCCTGCCGGCGACGACCGGACCTCGTTGAGAAGGTTTAAGGCGCGCTCGTGAAGGATGCGCCGGCGGATCGTCTCCTCGCCGTCGGTGCAGGCGTGGACGGACCCGAAGAGCCGCGGGCGAGGATTCAGGCAGGCTAGAAGAGCCAGCCGACCATGATCTTGGCGTCGGGGAGATCGGCGAAGCCGAGCTGCAGCTCCGCGAGAAAGCGCCTATTCCCCGAGAGCTTCGTCTCGATGCCGCCCACGGCGACGGGACCGATCCTCGTGTCGTGGTGATCGCAGGCGAAGGTCCGGGCGAACCCCCTGCAGCTGGAGCTGAAGTCGTAGAAGGCCGCCGAGATCGACCCGCCCGCGTACGGCGTGATGTTGGACTCGACGGGGAAGTAGTACGCCACCATGACGTTCGCCTGGATCGTGTTGACGTGATCGCCGAAAGCGATCTCCGCGCTCGGCTGGAAACGGAGGTGCTCGGCGAACTCCCCCATGTCGAATTGCACGCCGCCGACGATCTGATCGGGGTTCGAGGAGACACCGACGCGGGGTCCCCAGCTCCTGAGGCCGAGGTCGCCCGCGAGAGCGGCCGCGGGAACGAACGCGAGGACGAGAAGGAAGGAGAGGAGCGTGCGAGCGAATCTGATCATCAATGAGTCCTCCACGGGGCGATGAGCGTTCCTCCAGCGGCGCGGTCATCGTAGGGATGACGGGGACAGGAATCAAGGATGGAGATCGTGGAAAAGATCACGCGAGATCGAAATTGGGGATGCGGCGCGCGGCGCGGCCGATGAGAGCGGCGCCGGCCACCGCGATGAGCGCGGAGACGCCGAAGAGGCGGAAGGACCCGATGGTGTCGTACAGCGCCCCGGCGAGAAGGGAGCCGGCAACGGATCCGAGGCCGTACGTCAGGCCGCCGTAGATCGCCTGCCCCGACGATCGGAGATCCTCGGGGAAGATCCGGTGCGTGGCGGTGACGGCGGCCAGATGGAAGCCGGCGTACGTGAACGCATGGAGGATCTGCGCGGTGATCGCGACGATGGGCGCCGCGGAGTAGGCCAGCAGGGCCCACCGCACCGCCGCGAGAAGGAAGCAGGACGTGAGGAGAGTCGAAGCGGGCGCCAGGGAGAGGAATCGCGCCGAGCCGAGAAGCACCGCCATCTCGCTCACGACGCCCAGGGACCAGAGGGATCCGATCGCCAGGCTCGACCATCCCTGCGCCGCCATGTGAATCGAGAAAAAGGTGTAGTACGCTCCGTGGCAGGCCTGCATCAGCGTCGCGGCGAGGTAGAAGTTCAGCACGCCGGGACGCGCGAGGAACTTCCGGAGCGACGCGCGGCCCGAGGCCGCGCCGGCGACGGGCCTCGGAAGCGATAAAGAGGATGCCGCCGTCAGGATCGCGAAGAAGGTCGCCGCGGCGACGACGCTCCGGCGGGGCCACCAGGTCAGGAGCGCTCCGAAACCCCACGCCGAGGCGATGAAGCCGATCGACCCCCAGACGCGGATGCGGCCATAGGGGGTCCCGGTCAGGGCCGAGGCGTCGAGCGTCGCCGCCTCCGCGAAGGGGAGGATCGGCGCCTGGACGAGAGCCAGAAGGATCGTCACCGCCACGAGCCCGGCGAAGGCGGCGGGGATCGCGTAGAGCGCGAAGCCGATCGCCGAGAGCGCGCACGCGAGGACGGTTGCCTGGTGCCGGCGGCCGAGCTTCTCCGCCGACGAGGTCCAGAGCGACGCGGCGAGGGGCCTCGTGATCGGCAGGATCGAGCTCAGGATGCCGATCTGGATCGGGGCGAGGCCCAGGCTCTCGAAGTAGAGCGGCAGGTAGGGCACCGTGACGCCGAAGATCGCGAAGTAGGAGAAGTAGAAGGCCCGCATGGTGAGAGCGCTCATCCTCGATTACAACGGCGTCGTTGTCAACGACGAGCCCCTGCACATGGAGGCCTTCAGGCGCGTCCTTGCGGAGGAGGGGATCGAACTGAGCGCAGCGGAGTACTTCACGCGCTACCTCGGCATCCCGGACCGCGACATCGCGCGCGCCGCGCTGAGAAAACGGGGCGGGAGCGGTTCGGCTCCGGACGACGAGATCGACCACATCCTCTCGCTGAAGGCCCTCGCGTATCGAGATCTCTCGCGGCGCGATCTGCCCGAGGTTCCCGGCGCCTCCGAGCTGATCCTCAGGGCGGCGGAGCGGTACCCGATCGCCATCGCCTCGGGCGCGATCCGCGTCGAGGTGGAGGACGGCCTCTACCGGCTCGGAGTGCGTGACGCCGTCACCGCGATCGTCACGATCGAGGACGTGAGACGCGGCAAGCCGGACCCGGAAGTCTTCATGACCGCGCGCGCCGCCCTCCTCCGGATCAGCGGGGCCGAAGGGGCCCCTCATCCCCTCCTGCCGGCGGAGCCGTGCGCGTCGTTCCTCGTGATCGAGGACTCCCCCGCCGGCCTCGCCGCGGCGCGGGCCGCGTGGATGCCGGCCGTGGCCGTCACCACCTCCCGGCCGCGCTCCGACCTCAAGCCCGCCGATCTCGTGGTGGACGATCTGACGGAGCTGACGATGGAGGCGATCCAGGGGATCTGAGCCGGGGCGCCGGGCGCGACCGGCTCGGGGAGCTCCTCACGCGTCGAGGATCGTGGGGTTCCCTCCCCGGATCAGCTCGCGAAGCCGCGCGACGAGCGACTCCGGCGCCGCGTAGTCCGGATGGCTGCGATAGAGGGCGGCCGCCCGGTGGAGAGTCTCCATCTCACGCACGCCCTGGGCGACCGCGCTCGGCGGCAGCGCCCGCACCCGATGGGAGGCGAAGAGAAGCCCCGACGGATCGATGCGGCCCGATCGGATCGCGATGCCGATGCGTCGGGAGCAGCGGCATGGCCGGGATTCGTCGACGAGGCCGCAATTCCGCTCCAGGAACTTCCGGAGCCGCCCCCGCGCGCGCGTGAGACGCTGGCGGTAGGCCGCCGGAGCGATGCCGAGGATCGATGCCGCTTCCTCGCCGCTGAGATCGAAGACCTCACCGAGGATGTACGCGATACGGTGGTCGCGGTCCAGGCACAGGAGCATCCCCTGTGTGCAGCCGATCTTCACCTCTTCCTCGAGCAACGCGTGCTCAGGGCTCCCCTCGTCCGCCGGCGCGGGCAGATCGAGACCCTGCGCAAGCTGATCGGCGAAGATCTCGAAGGTGAGCTTTTCCCGCTCCGCCCTCCGCTTCCGCGTGCTGAGGAGGTGGTTCGAGGCGACACGATAGACCCACGTCTGGAACCGGCTCTCTCCACGGAAGGTGGCGAGGCTCGTCACGATCCGGACGAGGATCTCCTGCGTGGCGTCCTCCGCGTCGGCGGGATGCCACAACATCCGCAAGGCGAGACCGTACACGTCGTCCTTGATCGTCCGCACGATCTGCTCGAGCGCGTCGGGGTCGCCGCCTTTGGCTTTCTCCACTTGCAGGTCGAGATCGCCGTCCATCGGGATCACGACGATGGGGAACGGAAAGGCGGCGCCAGGCAGGCGGCCGGCTCGTGTGAGATCTCCCTCCCCTCCATCAATTCCTTGAGGATCGTGAGCTCGCCGGAGAGGCTCCGCCTCTGACTCTCGAAGACCTCATCCGGCATCCCGGGCGTCTGGTGAAACGTGAAGACGTACGCGCATCCCTCCCCCGCGCCCACGATACGGGAGGCGGCGACGCTCTCGATCCCCGGAGCGGGTGAGAGATGGAAATCCACCACCCCGAGGTTCGCGTCCGTCGTCATCCTGAGGGCGATCTCCCCACTGGGCGAGGAGACGATCCACCGACCCCCCTCCCTGCGGATGCCGCTGCAGAATCCCTTCGCCCACCCCGGCAGGTTCTCCGGATTCGACACGAAGTCGAAGACCTTCGCGCCGCCCGCCTCGATCGATATCGTCTGGGTCTCCGTTCTCATCACCGTCTCCTCCTTCTCTGGCCGGGCCGACGTCTCAGCGGCAACCGGCGGCGCTCGCGATCCCCTTCGCCCGCTCCGGCGCGCGACCGGCGCCCGGCTTCCTGTCCGGCTGTCGTATTGGACTTCCCGCAGCGCGTCCGTGTGACAGGTTCCAGCTCAGAATTCCTCGCCGGGGTCGAAGTCCCGTGGGACGTGGGCCCCGAGCCCGATGGCGCGGAAGTAGTCGTGGAAGGAGGCGCGCGTCGAGGGGAAGGCCAGCTCGCGCCAGGGGATCTCGGAGGGGGAATACCACCGGACGTCCAGCGATTCCGGGGTGACGCGCGCGCTCCCACCGACGGCTTCCGCGTCGTAGACGCACATGATGATGCTGCGGTGGGAGTACGAGTAGACCTTGAGGAGGCGGCCCAGCTTCACCTCCACGCCTGTCTCCTCGAGGGTCTCGCGGATCGCCGCCTGCTCGAGCGTCTCGCCCCGGTCGACGTAGCCGCCGGGGAAGGTCCACTTCCCGTAGCCCGGCTCGATCGATCTCTGGAGGAGGAGGAAGCCCTGGTCCCCCCGGACGATCGCTCCCACGGCGACTTTCGGATCGATGTAGAAGATGAAGCCGCACCGCGAGCAGACCAGGCGCTCCCGCGGATCGTGCGCCTCGACGATGCGCTTCGCCAGGTCGCCCGCGCACATCGGGCAGAACCTGTAAGGGGGATCGATCAGAGGGTGATGCGTGCTCATGCGGCGGGCCGCTCCTGGCGGGGACGATCCGTGGCGCCGGGACGTCGGTCAGTATAACGGACGCCGCGCCGTCGAAGCAGGGACCGTGCCTGGCGGGCGGCGGCTGTCGCATTCGGCCGGAGTTCCGTCTAGAATGCGCCCTTCGATTCGCGTGCCGCGCAGGAGGACCTTCCCTGGGGAGATGAGATCCCGCGGAGCGCGCCCGGGAGATCCCGTCCCATGCCGAAACGACCCCCGAAGGGCAAGGCCGATCCTCGTGAGGAGACGCTGGCGCGCGGCCGCAGGCTCCTGGCCGCATGGGGAATCCACGAAGGAACGCTGCCGCCCGGATCGCCGGGACCGCAGGTCGTCCACACCCTCTCCCCGCTCATCGGACGCGATCCGGCGTGCGATCTCGTCATCGCCGAGTGGCTCGGGCGCACCGCCGAGGCCGCCTCTGCGGAGAAGCTCGCCTCGTGGGAGGCGGAGGCCGCGGACAAGGACGTGAAGCGCGAGATCCGCCGCGCGCTCTTCCGTCTCGAGCAGAAGGGTTTCCGCGTCGAGCGGAAGGAGGAGCCGAAGCCGGCCTTCTCTCTCGGCGCCAGGCCATCCGAGCCCGAGGGCTTCCTCGGCGCCGTCGACGGCGACGGCTCGCGCATGGCGTGGCTGATCCGGCGCGAGGCCGGCGGCTACTCCGGTCTCTTCACCGTGATCAACGATCACCTGGGGATGGTCTCTGTGTCGGCCGGCACGATGACGAAGCAGCACCTCGTCGAGACCCTGAAGGAGATGGAGGCCTCCGAGGCTGGGGCGCCGGTCCGCGTGCCCTGGGCCTACGCCGACGCGCTGATGCACGCCGCGTTCAGGGTGGCGGCCCCCCGCCCCGGCCACTCGCGCGCCGACTACCTCCTGGCGCGTTCCGAGATCACGATCGCGGAGGCGGCCTCCCCGGCGAACTGCCCGGTCCGCGAAGCGATCCCTCCCGAGGCCGTCGCCGACCCCGATCTCCTGGACAGTTCGGCCGAGCTCTTCCGCGAGAAGGAGTTCGGCACCTGGACGCTGCCGCAGGAGGCCGCCCGCGCGCACATCCAGGCGCTCATCAATCTCAATTCGAGCGGGCTCGTCCTCAGCAAGGAGACGACGACCGAGAGGATGACGGCGATCCTCGACGAGGCCCTCGACGAGTTCGGCGGCTCCCATCTCCGCCCTGTCTTCGCCCGCCGCCTCGAGGAGATGGCGCACCTCTTCCATCTCCAGGGGCGCGAGCGCCCCGCGAGGCTCGCGCTCTCCGTCGCGCTGGCGCTCGAGAAGCCCGCGGGAAGAAGGATGAAGGAGATCTCGTTCCTCCGCGCCTTCGTCTTCCGCGCGTTCCTCCCCGCGATGATGCGGGAGAAGCGCGGGCAGCAGCCCGACCAGGATCACGATCATCCCGAGGTCGCCGAAGGAGCCTCGCGCATTCTCGATCCCTCGAAGGTGCGGGAGACCGGGGTCCAGGGCGCCGGCCCTCTCGACGACCCCGAGAACAAGGGGCTGATCATCAGGCCGTGACGCCACGGTGACGTCTCCGCCGCGCGCCGCACCCCGCGCCCTCGTCGTCGTCGCGCTCCTGCTCGTGCAGGTCTTCTTCGGCCTTCACTACATCGGCGCGAAGATCATCCTCGCGCACATCCCGCCGGGAGGGTGGGCCGTCCTGCGCATCGTCCTCGCCGCCGCGATCCTCCTGGGAGCGACGGCGCTCATGGGGAAAGAGTGGCCGGCCTCGGCGGCCGATCACCTCCGCATCGCGCTCTACTCCCTCTTCGGCGTGACGATCAACCAGGTCTGCTTCGTCGAGGGGCTCGCCCGCACTCTCGCCTCGCACTCGACGGTCCTGAACACGGTGATCCCCGTCGCCACGCTCCTCATCGCGATCCTCATGGGCCGCGAGCGCGCGACGCGCGGGAAGATCGCCGGCATCGCGCTCTCCATGGCGGGAGCGCTCTACCTCCTCGCCCACACGGGGATGTCGCTCCACGGGACCGCCTTCACCGGCGATCTCCTGACGGTGACGAACGGGCTCTCGTACTCGTTCTACCTCGTGATCAGCAAGCCGATCCTCGAGAGGTACAGCAGCCAGGTGGTGACGGCGCTGACCCTCGCTTACGGCGCCGTGGGTATCGCGCTCTTCGGTGGGGCGGAGCTTCTCTCGTCCGATCTCTCGGCGGTGCCCGCCGGGGTGTGGGGGTGGGCGGTCTTCGTGATCCTCTTCGCGACCGTGGGGGCCTACGCGCTGAACGCCTGGGCCCTGAAACGCGTGGACTCCTCGCAGGTGGCGCTCTTCATCTACGTGCAGCCCGTCATCGCCGCGGGGCTCGCCGTCGTGCTCCTCGGCGAGCGGATCACGGTGCACCTCGTCATGGCCGCGGCCCTGATTTTTTCCGGGGTCTTCGTGGCGCTGGCGGCGAAGCCCGAAAGGCCATCTGCTTCGGAAATCCCCGAGCCGTAAGGTCCTGGGCCGGCGCCATCGCCTCCCTGAGGCGATCCAGGAGATCGGAGGGCCTGTACGGCTTCTTCAGGAATCCGTCCGGCCCGTTCCGCCGGAAGCGCGACTTCATCTCGTCCTCCGTGTAGCCGCTCGAGATGAGCACCTTGAGCGCGGGATTGATCAGGCGGAGATCTCTGAGGAGGTCTTCGCTGCTGATGTGGGGCATCGTCAGATCGAGGATCGCCGCCACTATTTCCTGCACGTTCGCCTTGTAGACCTCGACCGCGGCGCGCCCGTCGGCGACGGACATCACCTTGAAGCCGGCCCTCTCGAGGATCGCCTGCGCGACCTCCCGGACCATCGGCTCGTCGTCCGCGATGAGGACCGTCCCAGCGATAGGCCAGGCCGAAGGCGCCCGGGGCGCTTCCCGGTGCTGTTGCCGGACCTCCGGGATGGAAGGGGCGACGGGAAGGAGAATCCGGAACATTGATCCCTTGCCGGGTTTCGACCGGAGATGGACCGCGCCACGGTGACCGCGCACGATCCCGAGGACCGCCGACATCCCGAGGCCGTGACCCGCGACCTTCGTCGTGAAGAAGGGATCGAAGATCCGCGCTCTCGTCGTCTCGTCCATCCCGACGCCGTTGTCCGACACCTCGACGAAGACGTACTCTCCGTCGGGGAGCTGGTCGTCGATGTAGGCGGTCGAAAGGATCCAACGGTCGGCGTGCACGACGCCGGTGGTCACCGAGATCACGCCGTCCTTGTGGTCGACGGCGTCGGAGGCGTTGGTGATCAGGTTCATCGTCACCTGACGAAGCTGCGTGGCGTCCCCCTCCACGAGGGGAAGCCCCTCGGCCAGGTTGAGCTGCAGGGCCGTCTCCTTGGGTATCCCCGCCGAGAGGAGTTGGGCCATCTCGGTGACGATCGACGAAACGTCGACTCTCTCGATGACGAACTTTCCCTTGCCGGTGTAGGCGAGCATCTGCTGGGCGAGGTCGGAGGCGCGGTGCGCCGCCACCTCGACCGCCTGGACGGCGCGGCGGCTCGGATCGTCGGCCGGCAGATCGAGAAGCGCCAGGCCCGCGTTGCCGAGGACGCCGACGAGGAGGTTGTTGAAGTCGTGCGCGATGCTTCCGGCGAGGAGGCCGAGGCTCTCCAGCTTCTGAACCTGCCGGACCTTCTCCTCAAGGTCGCGGCGCTCCTCCTCGGCGCGCCGCCGATCGGTGATGTCCAGCGTCGTGCCGAACATCGCGGAGGGGGTGCCGTCGGCTCTGCGAATGATCTCGGCGGTGGTGGAGAGGGTTCGCACCTCCGTGCCGGATCGCGGGACGCGGAAATCGAAGCTGGCGGCCTGGTGCCCGCCGAGGATCCTGGTGACGCTCTCTTCCCACCTCGCGACGTCATCCGGATGGATCCGTCTCATCCACGCGTCGAAGGTCCCCTCGAACTCACCGCGCGCGAGGCCGTAGAGCCGGTAGGTTCCCTCGGACCAGACGATGGTGCCGGTCGTGAGATCCCACGACCAATGACCCGTCCGGCCGATCCTCTCGGCCTCGGCGAGCCGTGACGCCGACTCGCGCAGCCCCTGCTCGGCCGCTTTCCGTGTCGTGACGTCCCTGGCGAGGCCCGCCCAGTGGGTCACGATGCCCTGCGGGTCGCGCAAGGGGTAGCCGTGATCGAGGATCCAGCGCTCCGTCCCGTCCGGACGCACGACACGGTACTCGAGGTCGATCGTCGTGCCGGCGCGGTGGGCCTCGTGAAGAGTCTTGACCACCAGCCCGCGATCGTCGGGGTGAATCGCCCGAAGCCACTCCGCGGGTTCGGTGAGGATCTTTCCGGCAGGCTCTCCCCAGATCGCCTCGAACCCCGGGCTGACATAGAGAATTCGAGTCGCCGTCGCGTCGGTCAGCCAGAAGACGTCGCTGACCGCCTCGGCCATCAGGCGAAAGAGTCTCTCGGCGGTCTCGGCGCCGGGCGCACCGATTCGGCCCAGGGCGGCTTCGAGTTCGGCAATTTTCGAACGAAGCGAGCTCACAATGAGAACCAAGTCCTCAGGTCGAGGGTTGGGCCAGTTCCCCCCAACCGATGGCTCCGTGATTCAGAGCCTAGGGTATCACCTTTCTCCAGATAAATCGGGTGTTTTCGTTGGAAACTTAGGCGATGATGGCGATTGTCAGATTTTCGGAAGGCCACGGTTCGCCGCGGCGGGCGGGCGATTCGGACGATCCGGGGGCGGGCTCTCTCAATGGGCCTTGAGATTCCTGACATATTCGCGGTAGGAGGCATCCAGGGCCTCGGGCGTCATGCCGACGTCCTTGAAGAAAACGTCGGGCCCCCTCTTCCCCTCGATCTCGTGGTGGAGGTAGCTCGCGAGCGCGGCCGCGTGCGCCCCCG
>Ga0137407_10001921_pt1 | contig 13628 bp, 16 predicted proteins | sample CZOMad2_2_16fung_FD_108410 | JGI IMG/M metagenome (GOLD analysis project Ga0137407, IMG submission 108410) | Vadose zone soil fungal communities from Angelo Coast Range Reserve, California, USA - CZOMad2_2_16fungal (Illumina Assembly) | ecosystem: Environmental > Terrestrial > Soil > Vadose...
TAGGTTCGATTTTTTATTTTCGGCGCTTGCATTGCGGTGTTCGAAACAACTAGCTGAGCTTCGTTGGCAGAAATTGGCAGACGCGCTGGACTCAAAATTCAGAAATCACCGATTTTATCTGGTTACTTCTCGTTAAACGCCAATCGTGTTTTCATAGGTAAAATCACCTTTTTAGCGGCAATCACAGTGCGTATAGAGGGACCGCCAGAAGAAGGCCGAAAGTAGAACAAAAGTAGAACAAACCGGGTCCGACGTGGTCTGTTTCTCGCGGACGCACGCGCGTTAGAGGCGTTCCATTGTGTCCGGGGCACGCGACGTAGAAGTCGCGTGCGGTCTCAATTAAATATTATTCATCGGCGGACCGCTTGAGCTCTTCAGCAAAGCGTTTCCAAGTTCGGTGGAATTTGGCTCGCTTGCTGTTAGCCGAACTACGCCAGAATCTGAAGAACTGCGTGTGCAGCCCCCGCCGTTGAAAAAACGCGCCGAATCGCGCACGAATGCTTGCAATACTGCACACTCCCATCGCGTCGCCTCGATTAACCCGTTAGATGCCAACTAAAGTAAACGTCTTGGTTTTTGTCCATGGTATGACACCGGATGTCGCTCCGAGCGATCCACTAGCCCAGGAGGGACCTACGACAAATTCTGGAAGGCTTTGCAAGCACACAAACCAGAGCTCAAAGACTTGTTTCCCAATGGCCCGATCTTGGTCGAATGGGGCCATCAACTCACAACAACAGAAAATCCCGTGAGGGAAGATCACAGGCTTACGGAAGTCGAGCGATTCGTGAATGAGCAAGTTTCATATCAGAATCTCAAAGAACGCCCCGGGCCGAATAATGCTCTTGTCGGCGACTGGGGAATTCCCGGCGTTCGACAAGTTGTGGCTAGCGTGCGCGAGGGAGTCGTCTCATTTGGGCTTACAGATGTGGTTTATTATTGTTCCCAAGATGGAGAGACGTACGTTCGTGCACACGTTTACAATCAGGTTTTGGTTGCCATGCAACCCTAAGTAGCTCACCCCAACGTTCGGATTCATCTTTTTGGTCACAGTCTAGGAGTAACGGTGATTCACGACTTCCTATTCGGACTATTCAAAAAAGGGCATGGTCCTGATTTCGTCCAGCAATATCAGGGAGGGCCTTGGGCAAGTCAGGAATTTCAAAAATGGCGTAACAAGGCACAAGATGGTGAGCTAACTTTGGGAGGGCTCTCGTGTGCAGCCTCGCAGCTTCCGCTCATGATAATGAGAAAGCAGATCATGATTGATAAATTATTTAATCATGAAGGACTTGATCCGGCAGACATCGGCGTGGTCTCCTCGGGAATACAATTGAAATTTTTTTATGATATCGATGATTTGTTGGGTTTCGCCAGCCGCAATCTCTACAGCCCTAATCATGCGATCATGGACATACAGGTAGATTCTGGCGATCTACCGCTGAGCGCCCATGTCGGTTACTGGGAAAATGAGGTCGTGAGTAGAGAGACTGCAAAGTTGTTTTACGATTACGCGCAGTAATCAAATTGAGAGCACTTTTGATCCACGCCAGAGAAACTTACAGGGGCACCTAATCAGTCTTTTGCCACGCTAAGTCGCTGGCAAGAAGGGCGCTCAAGTTGTGCAATCGTTGGTTGGCGCTGGCGTGTTCAAGAGGAGTTCCCGGCTGGAGTTGGGGCGATGGAACGCTCCCATTGCTCGGAAGTTTGAATGTCAGTCTCAGCGAACCATGGATCAAAGCCAAGAGCGCGCAGCAGCCCAAGAAGCTCCTCCTCGACAAATTTCCGGTCAATGGTCGCGTGAGAAATGAACAATCTGGCCATCGGTTAGCTCTTGGCACCTAACTATAATTGGACGGCATTTTGCAGTCTATTTCTTGCCGCACAGAGAGGAAAGCGATTAAAACGCTGCACGGTCTTAGAATCCCTGTCTCTTGCCTTGGAGCTCGAGCCAGCGGAACATTGAGATACGAAAGCACGACTGGTCAAATTTGGCGAGATCGAGGTCGAGGGAAAGTGCTTCACGCATGATGTGGTGATCGACGGCGGCAAAGTGCGCAAACGGAAGAAAGGACCTTCCAAGCAATTCCGCGAAAAGTTCGGCCACACGCCGCTTTCGGTCGGGGAAGAAATTCCCTGGGGAGGCAAGCGGCTCATTGTCGGGACCGGCGCCCATGGCGCGCTCCCGGTAATGGACCAAGTCCTAGCGGAAGCGAAACGGCGCGGTATCGAGGTCATTTCGGCGCCCACATCGGAAGTCTGTGAGCTGCTAAAGGAAGTGAAGAAGGGCCAAGCGTACGCCATCCTGCATTGCACGTGCTGACTGTGAAGTTGGTCGGAAATTCGATCGTAGACGTGCGTTGTTCGAGCAGTGCGCACGAATTGTGGCCCAACTTTTCAACGGCAAAACCTGTGCGCAATCGGAGCTGGCAATCAGTATCTTGCCCGCACGGGCGTGGAAGATTTGGGGTGATCGCGCTAACGGCCTACCGCCGTAATTTGATCTCCTTCGCCGACAACACGGCCAGCCAATGCTCGCCCAGTGAGTTATCGCTGAGAAGGAGTTCTGATTTTGAGAGTGAATTCGTCCGAGGATTGAGGAAAGCGAAATGTTCGTTAGGTCTTTCACAGTTTCTTTGCGTTTCGTTTCGTCCGCCGCGCGCATAACTCATAGGTAGCGAAGCAAGCTTCGCCGGCGTTCGACTATTTCTTGTTTCTCCCGAAGCATTCTTCGGTTCTGCCGGCGGCTCTTCCTAGATAAAGCCGTTGGCACGCCTCATGCGTCAGACACCGGCGATAACAGAATCATCACAAACCACCCCGGCGAAGCTGGGTCACAGCGAAAAATCAACCTAACAAAACTAATCAGGAGGAATCACACTATGTTAGAAGAATTTGAGACCGATACCGAACAGGAACCCGGTGAATTCGAATTTGAGGGAGCGGAGGAATTCCAACAAGAAGGCGATCAGGAGAGTCCCCTCGAGGAAGTCGAGGAGATGGAACTTGCGGCCGAGCTTCTCGAGGTCAGCGACGAACAGGAGCTCGATCAGTTCCTCGGCAAACTAATTGGCAAAGTCGCCGGCGCTGCCAGAGGTCTGGCTGGCGCCGCGGGCGGTTTCCTCCGCTCCCCCACTGGGCAGGCACTCGGCGGACTCCTAAAGAGCACAGCGAAGAAGGCGCTGCCGGTCATCGGTCGCGGGGTGGGCACGTATTTCGGCGGCGCAAAAGGTGGAACAGTAGGAAGCACGCTGGGTAAGGCTGCCGGAAAAATGTTTGGTTTGGAACTCGAAGGACTGAGCGGCGAGGACCAGGAATTTGAGGTGGCGCGTCAATTTGTGCGGCTCGCCACCTCAGCAACACAAAAAGCGGCGCAATCTGGAAGCAGAACGCCACAGGCGGCTCGCGGCGCGCTGGCATCTGCGGCGCGGCAACACGCGCCGGGTCTTCTTTCGCCGAGCAGGCTTGGCGGTGGTGGAATCAGCGCAACTTACGGAGGCGGACACGGGCGTTCGGGACGCTGGATCCGGCGCGGGCGCAAGCTAATCGTCCTTGGCGTCTAGGTGTCGAAGCAAAAACACAATCAAAAACACAATGTTAAAGAGAAACTACCATGCATGATATCGATTCAACTCAAGGTGAGGCCGATCAGAGCGGCCTTGAAGCATTAGAGCCCGAAAGCTTCGAATTTAGTTTCGAGCACAACGGCGAGATCGGATTTCAATCCGAAAGTCCCTTTAGCGAGCGCGAAGAGAACGAGCTCGCAGAGGAGCTGCTGAACGTCCAGAGCGAAGAGGAGCTCGACCAATTCCTGGGTAAGCTCGTATCCAAAGCCTGGGGCGGCGTGAAAAAGTTCGCGAAGTCCAGCGCTGGAAGGGCGCTGGGCGGGGTGTTGAAGGGGATCGCCAAGAAGGCGCTCCCGGTCGTTGGGGGCGCTTTGGGGAGTTTCATTCCGATCCCGGGAGTCGGCACCATGATCGGCAGAGCGGCCGGAACAGCGGTGAGCAACCTTTTCGAGCTAGAACTCGAAGGGATGGATTCGGAAGATCAGGAGTTTGAGGTCGCCAAACGGTTCGTGCGTCTCGCGGGGGCTTCAGCGGCCAAGGTTGCCAGTGCGCCGCAGAATGCGGATCCCAGAAGGGTGGCGCAGAGGGCAGTGACGACGGCGGCACACCAACTCACTCCAGACTTAACGTCTGCACCGAACGGCGGGCTACAAGGCACGTACGGATCAACGCACTCACATAGCGGTCGGTGGGTCCGGCGCGGCCGGGCGATAGTGCTTTTGGGGGTCTAGCAATGGCTGTTGCGGCGACAGCGGTTTGGGCGTTGGAGCAGGAGGCCCGTGCCCTGCTCACGCGGTTGGCGCGGGTCCGGCCGTTCGCGCTCCAGTTTCCCCAGGTTGTCGCGGCGGCCGTCTCGCCGCAAGCGCAGGAAGCAATAGAGCGTTATCTAGCCCGCGGCCGCCGCGATCTGCGGCACCTTGTTTTTTCATATCTCCGTTGGTTGCGCGGGCCTCTCGGTAGAACCGCCTTGCCGGCAGTGATGCAAAGGCGCTTCACATTTCTGCGAATTCGCTTCAACGCAGTCTTGTCGCAATTCGACATCTTTGCCGACGTGTTGGCCCAACGCAGCCAGCATGATTTCGGTGTCTGGATTAGCGGTCTCGATGCCGTCGCCGCCGACGCGCTCGCGTTGCCCGGAGTTTATAAGTCGCCGCCTGTGGTCTGTTATCTCGATCGCGGACATGGCGCCGCGATCCGGCGCGCCCGCACGCGATTGCCAGGCGGCGGGGACAATCCGGTTGCCATCGTGCGAGTGCCTCGGGAGCGAATGGTCGGAAGCGGCGTCGCTTCATCGCTCGTGCACGAGGTTGGGCATCAGGCGGCGGCGCTGCTCGATCTGGCGAACTCCATACGGCCGATGCTTCAAGGAATGCAGCGTAAAGGCGGTTCAGAGCAAAGGGCTTGGGGTCTTTGGGAGCGGTGGATTTCGGAAATATTGGCCGACTTCTGGTCAATCGCACGGGTGGGGGTGGCCGCCACGATGGGTCTCATGGGTGTCGTGAGCTTGCCGCGCCCCTTCGTGTTTCGCTTCCAGCTCGACGATCCACATCCTTTTCCATGGATCCGGATGAAGCTGAGCTGCGCGATCGGGCAGACTCTGTTCCCTCATCCCCAGTGGCAGGCGATCTCGCGCATGTGGGAATCGTTTTATCCCCGCACTGGACTGCAGGACGAGGTGCGGAAGGTCATCACGGAGTTGCTCGACACGATGCCCGGCTTTGTCGGATTACTGGCCAATTACCGGCCGAGGTCGCTTCGTGGCAAATCGCTCGTTGAGGCGCTGCGGGTGGCCGAGCGCCAGCCGGCGCGCCTGACGGGTTACTTTCGGGTCTGGAGCCGTGCGCCGCGTCGCATGCGGGCGGCTCCGCCATCGCTGGCCTTTGCCGTGATCGGCCAGGCTAGGTCCGAGGGGCGGATCACACCGGAAGAAGAGAGCCGCACCATTGCCGAGCTGCTCAACCACTGGGCGTTAATCAGCACATTCGCTTTTGCTCACCGGCCGGTTCGACCCCGTCTGCGTTCATGGCTGGGGCGAAGTGTTCGCTCGCGCTGGCCAAGAGCAGGCTGGGCGGCGCAGCCACGATTTTCCTTTTCGGCCGTTCGGGCCCTTGAGACAGCAATCACGGACTAATGATTTATAGCCACTTACAGACGGAATTTTCAACTCATTAACACTAACTCATCAACGCGGGAGAAACACATATGGCAACAGAAAAAAAATTAACGAAACAAATGTCACACACGCAGATGCCTGAAGCGGCCGGGCATACACATCTGGCAGTAAAGAAGGCGATGATCCAAGTAACCGTGTCCGATAGCGGGGGTCGGAAGAGCCCCATTGAAGGCGCACAGGTGTGTGTCTCTCGGGACAAGAGCCTGACTCCGCTGCTAACTGATGTCGAAACGGACTCAAACGGCGAGGCTGTGATCGAAGTCGACCCTGGCATCTACTGGGTAACTGCGAAGGCCTTTGTGGCTACCGACGACAAGTGGCGGGTCGATCTGCAAGACGGTGGTTGCGAGATTCACTCGTTCCGCATTCCTGTCGGCTTCAACCTAGAGTACGTCCCCTGCCGTGACAGCGCTGTGCAATCTACCTGCCCCGATGTAATAACGGAGGGAACAGTCGTTCGAGCGACGGCAAAGGTAAGTGACGACTTCGAAAAAGGGCAGAAGAATTTCCTTAAGCCGGTGATTTTCGAGCTGAGTAGTAACCGCGGAACGATTAAGAGGACCAGCGATCGGGAAGGATACATTGAGACCGCGGGTCTGAGAGGCAGACTCGAGCTGATTGCAGTATTGCGCGAAGAGAATACCGCCCAAATGACTATCAGGGAGGCACTCAATGTCATAGCCGAGGCCGCGCAGTCTATCAGCGGAGGCGTCTCAGTTACGTTGGGACGCACGGCTACGGCGAAGACTTCTGACATGGCGCTTTGGACGGTGATCCGCGCATCCACGGCTGCGCTCTCCTTCACCAATTACAAAACTTTTATCGACAACGTTATGTGCGGAATCGAGCCTTGGGCGACTGATACGACCACCAAATGCAGCAACAAGTCGCTTCCTTACCCGGGAGTCAATGACTACAGCTTGGTCAAGTGCGCCACGGAAGTCTTTCTCATGACCAATTGCGGAGTGGTGGTGGACTTCGCCAACCTCGCCGACAGCACTCTGCTTGAAGAGCAAGCCCGCTTCGGACGGGAGATCCAGAGGACGGACCTCGAAGATTTGTGGTACGACGCCTACCTCGTTGGGGTCAATGGTGGTACGGTCAAGACTTTGCCCTACTTGTCACTCATCCGCAGCAAGCTGGGCGATGTTCCGCTCAAAGATGGCAGCACGTCAACAGCCCTGGCCAATTGCTATGGCATCTTGCAGGAGAAACTAACCAACCCATGTCTGATCGAGCTCATCTGGTCCTATTGGGAAGAGGAAGGGCAGCTCGTCCAGACGATGAAAGCCATCAGCATGCGCTTCCAAAACAAGCGAGGTCGCGCGGAGGTGGATCCTCTGATGCGGTTTGACATCGACCCGCTCCGGCCGCTCGGCAACTTACTCTGGGGTTATATCCAGGATGAGCAGCATCGGCTAACTCTCGTGCGACGAGCCTATGAGTATGATCATCACTACGGCATCAGCTTGCAGGGCCGCGCGGTGCCTACCCTTCGCACAGTGGACGGCCGCTCGAAGTTCCTCGAAGCCTTCCATAACCTGCTGTATCTCTGCTCCGTCTTCTTTAAGGAAGACGACGATACGACGGTAATCGCGGACGGGTTCCCAGTAATGAACGCCATTCGCGAGGTGCACTTGCTTCTAGCTGAAGGTGCGCATAACCAATTCGGCGACCTGCCTTCGACAGCCCGTCAAGAGATGCTGATCGAGCAATGGTTGCTGGCCCGTCCCGAGATGCGCGAGTTTCTGGGTGGCCGAATCATGGTGCCCTACTCTGAGGCTTGGATGGATCGGGTGGATACGGTTAAGAGAATTCAAGGCTGGACTGACATTACGGTTACGGATTTTCACTACCTCGCGGTCTTCGGCGAGCAACTCCTTCTGTCCATTCGCTACGGCAATTGGAGTGACGTATTCGACCCAACCCAAGCCGCAAATTGGGCACGTTACTGGCGGGCGGAAATTCAAAGCTACATTCACTCGTACCGCGCGGTGACCGGAGTCGATCTGACGCAGGATACTGCTGGTCTGCGCCAGGCATCCGAACGCTATGCCCCACCCTCGGTGCATTTGCGCCGCCGGCTCGATTATCAATTGGCATCCAAGCGATGAAATCCGTGTGCCGTGCTAGATTTTACTTCGGCACTCTATCTCGGCTTGCGGCATGCGAGCGGCTCGCTGGCGCCTTGGGAGCAACTGACGACAGGCGTGCCGGCGGCGCTCCGCGTGCCGCCGATCGCCCGCCGCGTCGCGAAGAATTTGGCGACGTTGCAGGGTTGCGAAGCGGCAACGCTCGGACCTTCGACCCTGCATTTGTTCTGGGATCTTGGCGAAATTTTCGCGACCGCGGGCTGCGCGATTTTCTTGGACCGCGGCGCCTATGCGATTGCTCGCTGGGGAATGGAGCGCGCCGCGACGGGTGGCGCGTTTGTTCGCCGCTTCAATCACTTCGATGTGCGTTCGTTAGGCCAAACCCTGCGGAACGATCTGCAAGGGCGACGACCGGTCGTGGTGTGCGACGGCTTTTGTCCTGGCTGCGGCCAGCCTGCGCCACTGTCGGCTTATCTCGAGTTGGCTACGCACTTGGGCGGCTGGCTGGTAATCGACGACACGCAAGCGCTGGGAATCTTTGGGCAATCGCCGGGCGGGAGCCGGCCCTATGGTGAAGGAGGTGGAGGCATGCCGCGCTGGAGCAGGATTTCCGGACCACACCTGGCCGTGGTCGCCTCACTGGCCAAAGGTTTCGGCGCTCCATTGGCTGCGCTTTCCGCCAGTAGCGCGTTTGTAAAGCGGTTTGAAGAACGCAGCGGCACTCGCATGCACTGCAGTCCGCCCTCGCTGGCGGCGATCGGCGCCATGTCACGTGCCTTAACGATCAATCGCACTTACGGGGAAGAGTTGCGGGCTCGCCTAACGAGATCGGTCGGTCGGTTTCGCGCTCGGCTGCGCGAGGCGGATCTTGTTTCCATAGGCGGAATGTTTCCAGTGCAGACGCTGCCGCCGATCCCTGGAATCGATGCCCTCACCATGCACGATCGACTCCGAAGGGCCGGTATCTCTACCGTCCTGCATCGACACCCCAGAGGCGGTGCGGCGCGCATCAGTTTTCTCATCACTGCCCGCCACGATTTCGACGAAATCGACCGAGCCGCAGATGCGGTTGGAGAGATCCTCGCGCGGACCGGATCAAATACCGCAAAGGAGCGAGACCATGTTCGATACCTTCACGTTTGAGACTTCAACGAAAAAGCCGGATCCGAGATGGCAGGCAGCCCACCGTTTCGCACGCGCCCTCCGGTCGGAGGGTTTTCTGGCACGCAGGCACTTCATCGACCGAATCGCCGAGAGGGGTTGGGGTAGCGGAGTGCGCTTTGACCCGCCTTTTTACAACGACAGTCGTACTGAACAGCGAGCTGCTTCGCGCAACAGGGAACTCAGCAGAGCAGAAGCGCAAGCCGCTTTAATCTGAACGAAATCAAAACCAACCTGCATTAAGAACAGTTATGAGAGCAAATCTTTTCACATTCGACGAGTTAGAATGGCTCCCGGAACTGGAGGACGAATGGGAATCCTACGGAGACTCAAGCGCCAGTGAGAGCCAGTTGGTGAGTTCGGCCATCCGCCGAGGTACCACCGACGAGAATAGCCTGACAAATCTGGTTTTCTTCCGGCGGCATCCCGAACGGAACGGTCGTTCGATCTCTGGCAGTGAGCGGAATTATCAAACGCTGGTCCGGGAATGGGTTGCGATTCGTGACACCATCGTTAGGCCTGTGTTGCGGAGCGGGGCACCGACGCCTCCCTCTACGATGCCTGCGCCATCGACACCTTCGGGGCTTGATCTCGTGACCCTGAGCTGGTCGGGGCGCACCTTTCAGGTGGCTCGCCAGATTGCGGGGAATGTGCAGGCACTCCTCGAAGCCGCAGCGAACGACGGGATTCAACTCACAGTTAACAGCGCCTATCGGGATCCGTCCCACCAAATCGCATTGCGAAGGAAGAATTGCGGTTCAAGTGACTACGACATTTACAAAAAGCCATCGTCCCAGTGCACTCCACCGACCGCCAGACCGGGGACTTCGAACCACGAAAGAGGTCTGGCCATTGATCTCGGCGTGAGCGGAGGCAGGCTCGAGCCCGGCACGCCTGCCTTCGATTGGATGTTGCGCAATGCTGAACGCAACTTTGGTTTGAAGAACTATTCTAAGGAGTCCTGGCATTGGTCCGTGGATGGAAAATGAGAGGACCACGGCTCATGCATGTCGCTACACCGGATTTCGACGAGTTGGAGTGGCTGTCGAAATTCGATGACGAATGCTTCCTCATCACTGCAGCCCATAATCTCGACGAGGTCGACAGGCCCGCGGATGCGGTCAGGGAGATCGTCGCGCGGGTCAAATCAACAATCAGAAAGGAGCAAGACCATGTTCGATACCTTCACGTTTGAGACTCTAGCGAAAAAGCCGGATCCGAGATGGCAAGCTGCTGGCCGTTTCGCACGCGCTCTCCGATCCGAAGGTTTTTTGGCACGCAGGCACTTCGTCGACCGAATCGCCGAGAGGGGTTGGGGCAGCGGAGTGCGCTTCGACCCACGAACATTCCGAAGCGAATTCTTTCGCGCGGCGCATTATCGGCAGACCCGACCCGGGTATAACACGCGCATCGCGATTGTACGCGGCGTGCCGGTTCTCTATCGGGTAGGTGGGCGCAGTGGAAAACAGATCGTCCTGGCTGGCGCGCTCCCTCCCGATTCACCCCTTCCACCTAGTGAACGCATCGCGGCGCCCCGACAACGCAAACGCGAGTCGATGCTCGAATCGGAATTCGCCGAGGAGGAAGAAATCTGGCGCCGGCGCGGCGGTTCACGCGGTGGCCCTCGGCGGCTTCCGCCACGGCGTCGCCCGCTGCCGCGACCCATTTACAGTCGCCCCCAACTCACGTTAATCTCTGGAGACAGCGACGGGAGCGGCCCGGATAAAGCTCTGGGGCTTTTGATCCGCGCCAAGACCGCCATTACGGAGGCAGCTTTCGCCGAACGCGAGCGCCGCGACCGAAAGCGCGCTGAACGCTCCGTCCGCCTCGCCCTCGACATCTTGCGCAAACTCCCTTCAACTTGGCGAGCTGCCATCAAAGGCCCGCTCGAAGAAGCGCTCAACAGCCTCCGACTAAACAATTCCGAACGCTTCCGCACCTTCATGACCCGAGCCCTGAGCCGCGCACGCGAAGCAATCGAAGACCGTAAATCCTACCTTGGAAGGTGAAGTTAAGGACCACCAACAACAAACGATGAAGCATTATGAAGACATTGTTAGATGAGATAATTGACCAGACAGAACTGGATTCGAATGCGAAAGCCGGTCGTGCGTCCCTCGGGCCCGAATCGTTCGAGTTCGAGAACGATGTCCCCATTCGCTCGGGAGTTGCGGACCGCGAACTTGAAGTAATAGGCGCCGACACAAGGAAGAGGGTCCAAACAACTACAATCGCGCCCTTCAGATACATTTGTCACGTCGAGATAAATAGAGGAACGGGTGGCGAGCCGGGACGGACGGGAACTCTCATCGGTCCCAGGACCGTGCTCACCGCTGGCCATTGCATCTGGGACGAAACGAATGATCGATTAGAGGACCTGACGACCTGTGTTATTCGTGTTATTCCGGGGAGAAACGGGTCATCCGAACCACTTCCAGCGACTCAGGCAAAGAAACTCATCGTGCCAACCGGATACAATCGGTCAAAGGCGGCGACGTCACTCGACTATGGCATTATCCAACTGAAGGACGATGTAGGCAACCGGATCGGCTATTGGAGCATGAATTACAAGAAGTGGCCCAAAGATGCTTACGGCGTAAGCATTTTGCAGAGAGCTCTTCCGCAAAGCGTCGGACAATTGAAAGTAAACCTATGCGGATACCCGACGGATCGGGGCGGCGGAATACACCAGTACCTATCATATAATAGCACTCAGCTGCTAAGAGACGGAATGCTTCATTACCTCAACGATACCGGCCAGGGTCACAGCGGCAGCCCCGTATGGGTGAAACGCCATCCCAGCATGGGTGGGCGAGTTCTGGTTGCCATTCACGTCGCGGGCGATGACGGGACGGGCAAGAAAGCTAACCGGGCGGTCTTCATAAACGATACTGTTCGACGATTTATCACGACCAATACGATCTGATTTAACGGGCTTCAAGGAGTGAGAAGGATACGCGATAGGCAGGTCGTTAGACGAGATCAACGCGGAAGGATCATCGTGCGAATGCGATCAACCGCGAGAAAGGACGATTACCATGAACGATACCTTCACGTTTGAGACTGCGAAAAAGAAGCCAAGCCCGCGGTGGCAAGCTGTTCAGCGTTTTGCGAGCACGTTACGTTCGCAAGGTTTCCTGCCACGCATGCATTTCATCGACCGCATTGCGGAGCGAGATTTGGGTGGTGGAATTCGGTTCGATCCGCGAACTTTTCGCAGCGAATTCTTTCGCGCGGCACACTACCGGCAGACCCGACCCGGCTATAAGCTTCGCATCGCGGTCGTGCGAGGCGTGCCGATTTTGTATCGAGTCGGCGGCCGAAGCGGCAAGCAGATCGTCCTGGCGGGCGCACTTCCGCCGGGTTCCGACCTGCCGCCAAGCGAACGGATCTCTGCGCCTCGACAACAAGAAACGCAATTTGAATTCGAACAGGAAGAAGCCGCCTACGATCGCTCGAAGGCGGTCCGGTTGAATCGCTGCATGCGCGAATGGCTGGGCTGGAATGAATACCGGGACGAGATTTACGCCCTGCTCGGTTTCACGCGCATCTGCCCCACCGAGGCTGCCCTTGCCGATGCGGTTCGGCGTTGGCAAGAACACCATCAACTCGAGCCCGATGGCATCCTTGGCCTGGACACCCTGAACAGTTTGGACGCGCGCCTCGGGTATCCGACCCTAACGACTGAACCGGCGCAACCATTCTGGGTGGCATGGGAGCCAAGCCCGAATTTCAGTGCACGAGATGGCCAGCCGATCGATACCATCGTTCTTCATGCTACGGGCGGAGGGTCGGTTCGCGGGGCACTTCAGCGTTTCAAAAACCGAAAATCCGAAGCCTCCGCGCATTATGTGGTTTTGCGCAACGGGAATGTGCTGCAGTTGGTGGAACTCGGCAACGCCGCCTGGCACACATCGACCAAGAGCACAAACATTCCCAACATGAATCAGCGCAGCATCGGGATCGAAATCGTCTGTCCCGGTGGCAGAAGAAGCACGAGCGCTATCACCGTTTGCGAAGATGAACACGGAAGCGGCACGCGGTGGACTTGCGACCGAAGCACCCGACTAACTCCACTCAAACCTCTCGCGACGTATTACCGGCCGAAAGCAGTCGAACGCTTTGTGCCATACTCGGAAGCTCAGTATCGGTCGGTGATCAAGCTGGTGACGTACCTCGTCTCGTGCATTCCAACTATTCGTCTCATCACTGGCCACGAACACGTGCATAAGTGGCATGTGCCGGGCAAGAGGTTCAAAAACCGCGTTGATCCCGGTGGTCAGTTTGATTGGCCGCGGCTGGAAAGCGCTCTGGCGAGCGTCTTTTCCGGTCACATTTGCCACAGATTCAGTCGACTGAGCTCGGGTGCCAACACGCTGAACCCGGCGTGGCGTGATCAGTGCGGCGGTCTTCCCTGAGGTTCGAGAACTACAATGCGAACGCTGCTCGATACGATCAGAGGAAAATCGATTCTAGACGGAGCCGGACTTTACGCCAAGGCATTCCGTGCTGTGCGTCGTCTCTGAGAGGCCTCGGTCTATGATTGTTGACTGCCGTTGCCACGCCGGAAAAGGCGGCGGGCTAACTGAGTCCTTCGGATACCTCGGTCCGCAGCTGGAATGCCACCTGCGTCGA
>Ga0137407_10001922_pt1 | contig 13624 bp, 18 predicted proteins | sample CZOMad2_2_16fung_FD_108410 | JGI IMG/M metagenome (GOLD analysis project Ga0137407, IMG submission 108410) | Vadose zone soil fungal communities from Angelo Coast Range Reserve, California, USA - CZOMad2_2_16fungal (Illumina Assembly) | ecosystem: Environmental > Terrestrial > Soil > Vadose...
CATTTCATCACCGTCAACGGCGACCTGGCGGTGTCCACGATCGGTAAGCACCACGTCCGCGCTCTGAAAACCGCTCTCCTGACCATGCCTAGCTCGAAGCCGCGCCGTGGACAGCAGGAAGGCGCGACGTTGAGCAGGGCGACAGCCGTCAAACTGTTGTCCCTGCTCCGCTCGGTGTTCGCATGGGCAGAGCGCGAGGGGTTCGTGGCCTCGAATCCAGTCGCCGGCATGGCTCAGATGCCAAAGGCGAAGGGAGCGACGGACGATGAGAGTGGACGCCTGCCGTTCTCTGTCGAGCAGGTGCGGCAGATCCTCTCGAAGCTCCCCGCTGACGGCCCCATACGCTCCGTGCTCCTGCTCCTGGCGTTCACTGGCGCTCGCCTGGCGGAAGTCATCGGCCTGCGCCAGCAGGACGTAGGCGAGCAGGAAGGTATCGCCTATCTGGACATCCGCCCACACGCGCAGCGGAGCCTTAAAACGAAGGCAAGCCGTAGACGTGTGCCCGTTCACCCTGAGCTTCTACGCCTTGGCTTCACCAGGGACGCGCTACCCGTCGCAGGTTCGGCTACCATGTGGTCGCAGAAGCTCAATAGGTGGTTACGTGCGAACGGTTTCGCTGACGCGAGGCTCGTGGTTCACAGCTTCCGCCACACGGTGAAGGACCGTCTGCGGGCTGCGAGGGTGCCGGAAGCGGAGCAGCGTGTACTTCTCGGACACGCGGCGAGCGGAGTCGCGGACAGCTATGGCGGCGGGTTTCCGCTGAGCGTGCTCAGGGACGCGGTGAGCAGGATCGTTTACTGAGTCGGGCCGGTCCACGATGACGGAGGCTACATGAGTCAACTGACGGCAACCCGTTTTCGAGTGACCAATTTCCGCAACATCGATGACAGCGGCTGGATTCCCGTGGAACAGGTTACAGCATTCGTTGGCCGGAACGAGTCAGGCAAAACCGCGTTGCTCAAGGCACTTCACAAATTCAACCCGGCAACTCCAGAGCCATACAGACCTCAGAGGGAATTTCCCCGAGATCGCTACACCAGGGAATTTAAAAACGGGGCCGACTGGCCAGTCTGCTCCGTCGCGTTTGCTATAGATGGTCCCGTTAAAGACCAAATCGCTGCGGTCCTTGGGGGTGACACGTCTCCCACAGAAGCGGTGTGCGTCCGGTCTTATGATGGCTCCCTCGCGATTTCATACAACCCCGCGATCACACAGACCGCCATCGATCCTGCGCCTGTTGTCCAAGCTCTGAATGCCTTCGCTGCATCTGCTCGCCGTCTGCCTGCGCCGGCACCTGAACAAGAAGAGGCCACGCAGACGGTACGCACGCAACTAGTCACATGGGCAACGATGTGCATCGATCGCTTCAATGGGATCACTGACCTGCGTAACGAGAAGGGGATTCAACTTCTCGCGACTGTCCGCAAGGAATCCGAGACTAAGGCAAACCCGCAAACGGCAGACATTGTGGAAGCCTTACACAGAGCAATCGATCCAGTGCTCGCCACAGCCCGCAAGCCGCCTGTCGTAGGCCAGGTAACGGAGATCATCAAGAAGAGTCTTCCAGTGTTTATCTACTTCGAAAACTACGGCATTCTTGACAGCGCCATTTATCTGCCTCGCTTCCTTGAGGACTTCGCGCGCGATCCAACTAGTCCACGCATACGGACAGTCAACGCAATGTTCAAGCACGTGCAGTTGACTGCCCAGGGGATCGCCGATCTTGGTCAGGAGCAAGCGGCACCGATACGCCAGGCTGGACAGAAACCCGGCGATGAAGTTATCGCCAAGGACCAGGAACGGAAGGAAGAACGCGCAATCAAGCTGAACTCGGCTTCTATCGACATCAGCAAGCGGTTCTCTGACTGGTGGAAGCAGCGTCGTCATAAAATTCGCTATCACGCGGACGGCGACTACTTCCGTATCTGGGTAGCCGACGACAAGCGCCCCGATGTGGAGATCGAACTAGAATCGCGGAGCAAGGGTTTTCAATGGTTCTTTTCGTTCTATCTGGTGTTCCTGGTTGAATCCGACGATGGCCATAGGGATGCTGTGCTGTTACTCGATGAGCCAGGTCTTGACCTTCACCCCACGGCCCAACAGGAACTCATTAGCTTTTTTGCGAGGCTCGCCGAAAAGAATCAGATGATGTACACGACGCATTCACCGTTCCTGATCGATGGTGAACACCTGCACCGCGTTAGGCCCGTGACGGAGGACGAAACGGGACACTCCCGCATCAGCACGGAGTGGCCAAGGGATCGCGAAACGATCTTCCCATTGCAGGCGGCAGCGGGATACGCGATGGTGCGCGGGCTCTTCCAGCACAAGCAAAATGTCCTCGTCGAGGGAATGTCCGATTACTACTATCTCCACGGACTATCTCTCCTGTGCGTCGCCAGCGGACGCACGGGCATGCCGGATGAAATCTACGTGACTCCGTGCGGGGGCGCGAAGATGGTGGGAAATCTGGCCGCGCTCTTTCTTGGTCAGAACGTGCGCCCCTTGATCCTACTGGACAGCGACCAGGCGGGCCGTGTTCGTCGGGATTCTCTCATGAAAGAGCTTTACGTCGGTCACGTTGAGGAAGTCATCATGCTCGGTGATGTCTTTAACACGGCAGATTGCGAAATCGAGGATCTACTCGGTGAGGCCATCGTGCTTCCTGAGTTGAATAAATTCGTGAGTAAACCAATCAAGATCGAGAAGCAAGACCGTGCAAAGGGTGTTCTTGTGGATCAGATCAAGTCTGCTGCCGGCCGACTCGGGGTAGAGCTTCCTGATGGCTGGAAGGTTGAAGTAGCACGACGGCTCGTGACGCAATGGGCTACCAAACCAGACAGCGTCCCGGCTGCTGTACTAGACAAGGCGAGCACACTCTTCACGACCATGCGCGAGCACTTTGCGAGGCAAGCTCGGCCAGCGGCACAGGGCTAGGCTGAGTTGCCCCCTACAGGTGCCGAGTCCTCACGATGACTGCGACTATCGCCCCCACACCGAGGGCAATCGGTAGCCAGAAGTCGAGTAGAGTGCGGAAACGTCGCGTGAGGATGAGGCCGGCTGGCGTTCGCGGATGCGGCAGCGTCAGATACCCTGCCTTCGTCCGTTCAGTAAGCTGATTCTGCCGGTCGGCGTCCTGTGCGTCCCACGTTGCAACGTAGTCTAGAATCGAATAGCAAAGGAACGCACACAGAAAATACACGATCACGGCAGCCAGCAGATAGAGCGCCACTGTCTGGTGGTCGGCGTTGAACGTGAGACCGAAGCTCTGGATGTGCTTCGGCATCACCCCGGTCCAGCCGATGAAAATACCGACGAGACTGAGTGCGAGTAGTGCCCGCCTTTCCTTCCTAGTAACCTCGCCGAATGGATCGCGTGCCAGCTCTCGCTGCGAAGGCGGGGGAAGCGGATCGCCAATAGCCTCTATTCCACGGCGGATGTTTCCTGCCACATCGGTGATCGGTAGTGGAGTTTTGTCCTTCGCCATCCTATGCAAGACTCCTTTGCCGGCGGGATCGTGTTCGAGATTGTGCATTGGGACCATGACGTAGATCAAGGCTATTGCGAATGCCTTGGAAGCGGCAGGGCGAACGCTGTAAGGGAACACACCGACAAAAAGCCCCGAAGTCAGGGACGGCCGATGTTCTGGCTATCTCTGGCTTCGGGGCTCTTTTTTTGTCCGCTACTCCTCGCGACTCGGCATCGTCCGGTGAGTCACACCACCTTCGTCCGTGAAGCTAGACGCCTCAAGGTCAGGACGTGGCTCGACCGGCTTATCCATGGCGATTTGCTTCGGCGACCGGCGCGGAACGTGTCTAGGTCTTGAGCCTGTACGCGATTAGGCATTAGAAGTACCCATACCCAGGCTCACGAGAGCCTGCGCCTGTGTAGCCCGCGTCACGAGTTGGAACCTTCGGCGTTTTTGTGGTGTAGCTGTTGTAGGCACTGAAGGAGTCCGCGCCCACGCGCAGCGCCGCACCCATAAGGCTCGGGTAGCTGACGGGCTGAGCCATGTACGGCCTCACAGAGTCCACGCGACCTTGGGCCTGAAGCTCGGAGCCACGAAGCTCGGCCTCGGTCTGCATGCGCTGGTTCTCAAGCTGCGTCTGCGACTGGAAGCGGTAGTCCACTTCCTGACGCGTGTAGTCGGTCAGAAGCGCGTTCACGGAGAGACCGGAGACGCCGGCCTCGCCCGCAGCCGTGACCGCAGTCGAGCGAGTCTTCTCAGCCTCGATCTGCACGCCATGCTCACGAGCAGCCGCAGCCGCAGCTTCCTCGGCTTGGCGGTTCTGCAACTGCTTCGTGTCGTTGATGTACGCGGCGTTGGCAAGGGCAGAGTTCTGCCGGATCGTTTCGTTCTGCGCCTCGACCATCTGCTTCTGCGAACGCGCCTGATTCTCACTGGCCTGTTGTTGCGCGACGTAGGACGCTGCTGCGGCAGCTACGGACAGCGCAAGTGAGATAATCAAAATGACCGTAGTGGTGGCGCTGAAGGCGTAGGGGTGAGCCTTGACAGGCTGGATAGGAGCAACATGGCCCATCCATACGAGACATGGGAGCGCCACGGCCCTGCGCACTGCTGGGAGGAAATGGTTCATTTGGTTTAGAGTCCTTTGTGTGCGACGTGTTTAGAGACTCCACGCTTCCTACGGATGGCGCAGCGGGCGGCTCGGGCTATGATCTGGCGAACGGACTCGGGCAACATCACTTGCCCGCCTTCTTTGCCGTCACTGCGGCCAGGGCGCGTAGCTCCTGAAACAACACCCACAGCCCCTCACGGTCTCTCAGGCGCTTGCCATCAGCCGTCTCGACCATGGCGACGTTGCGAGCTTCGACAAACGGCGCGCCGCTCTCATAGTGGAAAATTAGCAGCGAGCCGACTCGGACACTCCTGCCGGGAGTTGGTTCCGTGAAGCTCTCAGGCATCGTGTACTCGTCGCCGATGGTTCCGCGCCGGTCAGGAGCAGGAGCGTTCGCGCTCTTGACTGTCACGTCAACGCGACCGTCGTTCCGTCCACGCTTCTGCTCGACTTCCGATCCGTTTTCCACTGTGATGCTGAAATCGCCAGAGCGGCCAGCGGCACGCTCACGGGCAGCGAGGACTCGGCGGTTTAACTCGTTCTCGTCCATGTTAGTTTTGTCCTTCGTCGGGAAAGTGTCGGATGCCATCTTTATCGACCGTGTACGGGAGCGGCGGAAACTCCTGATTCATGTAGCTAACCGATGGCGCGGGCCGGCGGCGGTGGTTGGTTCGCAGCGTGATCGAAACTTGCGGCCAGCGAAGCACGTGGCCGTCAATGTGTATGTGGACATCGCGGAGTAGTGGGCCAAGGCCGGCAGTCACGGCCCATTGCAGCAAGGCCATGTGAATCTTCTGGTACTCGGGGGTGTCGAGTGGCATCACGACAACCGGATGATTCCTTCACGAACGGCCCGGTCAAAGCCCATTTCGCCATGGCCGGGGATACTGAGAACGACCTTGCCGCCAACTTCGCGTGACTTGATGCCGTCACCGAGCTTGGCGCTCAGAATCTCGCTGTTGCTGTAATCGACGCGACCGAGGCGCGCATACTGCTTTGCCAAGCGACCAAGGCTCGCTGCACTGTGCTCGCTCACAAGCTCGTGCATCGCATCGGTGGCGGCGTCAGGGGCTTCGGCACTTGCCCACGCCAAGAACGCGTCCCACGACCGTACTCCGTTCGCCTTCGCTACCGCCTTGGCGCTCGCCGAGTACTCTGAGTAAATACCGTCAACAGCTTCCTTCACATGCTCAGGCGATTGGCCTGTGCGGCGGGCAAGCTCCTCGATCTGCGCGGTAGTGTCGGCCCCTTTGATGAGCGCCGTCGTCAAACCAGCGTAGACGGCCTCACCGGCCGCAGTCCGAAGCTGCTTGTGAACGATGTCCGCGCCGGCAGACGTACCCGGCACGTTCTCAAGCGACACCTCGTCGCTCTTGTCGGCGGCGGGCTTCTCCTGCTCGCCGGCAGCGGGCGCAGCGTCGAGTGAGACCATGTCGCCGGCCATCACGTAGCCATTCGGAGTTTGCTTCGCCCAACCAAGGGCCAGAGCCTCGCGCAGACGCATCGAACCACCAAGGCTCGGATGCGAGATGATCGAATCGGGCGTGAGTTCACCACGCGAGAGCGGCATGCCGGTCTGCGACTTCGCAGAGTCGAGCGGGCTGCTATTCTCGGGACGGTTCGCGGTCTGATACGCTCCGCGATGGTCTTGCCCGTCACTCAGGACGGTGATTTCGCCCGTCGCAGCGTCGTACCGTGTTCGCTGACCGCCGAGCTTTACGATAGGCTCTGCCGCTGGTACTTCCTGCTTGGCCTTGTCGAACGAGCCGCCGACTACTTCGTTTCCGTCACTATCCATCTGCAATCGAAACGCGTCCATTGTGATTCTCCTCTTGGCGGTGGTTTACTTCGAGCTTCTTGATCAGGTTGGTGAGGACGAGAGTGATCGTGTCCACGTCCTGGCGAAGTAGCTCATTCGTGGCTTTGGCCGAGTCGAGAGCCTCTTCCAAGGCAGCGACCTGAGACTCGAGAATTCGGATTTGCTTCTCCATGGTCTATTCCTCAATTTCTCCGTTCCAGCGGATTACTCCACTGTTGCGATTCAGAGACCAGCCGCGTTGCGGCCGGTCGAACCTCGCCTTTACCTTCGGGTCGATCAGTCCGGACTCACCCCACGAAGGCCACTCGGCTTTCTCCTCGGGGGGCATTGGAGAGCCATCGTCATAAGTCCGGGGCGGTGGCGTGGTTTGGACGACGACATACTCCGCGTCTCCATCCGCTTCGGTGCGCGGTCTCGCGCTTAGCTCGTACCCGTCGCGAACGCCAAAGCCGTCAACCTTGCGCCACTTCAACGTCTTGACTCCGATCCAGCCGAGCGGAGCTTCGATGACTTCGGGCGTAGGCGGGTCGAGCGAGACTGGTACCTCGGCTTCGGCGACGAGTTCTTTCACGCGGTCGAGTAGAGAGAAGCTTTCGTTTTGCGACGGATCGCTCATGACTCCTCAAATGAGAACACTGGTGTGCTCTCGTGGTTGTTTGGTTGTTGGACGACCACAAGTTCTTGACGACGACGGAGACGACTCGCCTTCATAGCCTTCCACTTCTGTCCCCGCTCGATTTGTAGTCGGAGTCGAGGCTTGACGAGGATGAACAGAGGCCAGAGTTCTGACCGAAGCTGTTCACCGATGTGGTAGCACGCGCCACCGACGGGCGGGCGGTTCGCAATCCATTTTTCTTTGGTCGGATTCACCCACGCGCGGATGGTCTGCTCGGCCCGCAGATGCAGGACCGCTCGACCGATGGCGTAGGACAGGCAGCGATCATCACGAGTCACCGGGAGTAGCTTCGGGTTTAACCACACGGCGCAGACGACGGCTATGACACGGAGCAGCACATCCTCCGCTGTCACAGGCCGACTCCACCTAGGACTCGTGTGGATCGGATGCCGCGACGCCTGCGGATGGGCCAATCGGTAAAGCTCACGGAGCAAACGGAGCTTGCGGCGATCCTCGGCGGTCCTTGGATTCGCGGGCGGTGGCTCTGTGCCCGGCTGGATCACTAGGCGATCACAGATGGCGAGTGCGGCCGTGACCGCTTCCTGATCCAGACTCGGAAGCAACCGCTGGACGCGAATCCAGGTGGGTTTCAGGACCAACCAGCGGATAACCCGAGCTTCGGGATGACCGTAGTTGGTGTTCGCGGTCCGGTGGCGGTTGCAGAAGCGGGAGATGGCGATGCGCGGGCGGTAGCAGCCGGTTACTTCACAGGCTTGGCCCCGGTTGCGTTCGTAGTAGCCGGGCAGCTTGGCCCGCTGACGAGCCGCAGCTTCCTCTGGAGTGTAACGACGGTCGGAGTGTGTGTAGCCGCGAGGGCGGGGCTTCAGGAGACGGCGGGCCATGACGCGACGACGGGGTGCGGTGGGTTCTTGAGTCGAGCGTAGGCGGTGCGAGCGCAGAGACCGACGCAGGCTTTCCGCTTGAGCTTTTTCCAGTCAGACGCACAGTAGGAGCAGATGCGCTTACCGCAGACGACGCAGATGCGCCGCTGACCGCAGACGGCACGACACTTCTCGCAACGCTGAGGAGTCATGGCTAAAACTCAATCGCTTCCGGCTGCCACGGCTCGGTGCTGTTGATGGTCTTCAACGCTTTGACCGTGGCTTCAGCCGCAGCGGTGATCTTCGCTTGCTGCTCTGGCGCTTCTCCGCGAGCGATGTTCACGACGTTCTTGAGGTCGCGCCGGGCGACGTCGATCTGAGCCAGCTTTCGAGCGGGAAAACTCCCGTCACCGGTCTTCTCACGCAAAAATCTGCCGCCGCTCCGCTGCCGGTACTTCGCGGCGAGGCGCTTGTCGATACGGCAGATCAACTTCCAGATCGTGTTTGGACTGCGGCCCCATTCCTTCGCGATCTGCCGAATGGACTTGAGTTCAAGCTGTGCCTTCGAACGAGGGCGGAATAGATGCTGGCCCATGGTCAGGTAGAGCTTGAATGCGGTGATGCGCTCCTCGCGGGTGTAATGAACGCCGTGCTGGTTCAACTTCCAGCCCTTCCACAGCACCTCGTTCAGTGTTGCGACCTCGTAAATCTTTGCCTCAACCTCGGTGCGACCAAGGCGAGACAGTGCTTCGATCCTGTGAAACCCGTCGATGACGTAGTAGGTCGGCTTACCGTTGGAGCCACGGACGAGACCAACCTCGATAGGCGGCATCTCCGCACCAACCTCGTACGCTGCGGCGTAGCGACGCACGAAAACCTCGGTGAGTTCTTGTCGAATCTGAAACTGGCCTGACACCACGAGGGCATCGAGCGGGACCATCACCGCTTGAATGGTGGTCGCGCCGGGCTGACGCAGACGCTCCTCGGCTTGCGCCTGGGCGAACGCCTGGTCGGCTTCAGGATCGTCAAAGGTGACGTCTGGTGGTGCCGCTCCCGGCTGGTTATCCTGCTCGTCCTCGTGCTGGAGCTTCCTCGTGTCCATTCTGGTGCTCTCCTCTGCGGGGCCGACGCTGCCGTGGTGTGGCTGCTGTCGGGCTGTAGGTTTCGGACTCTTGTGCCGTTGCGTCCTGAGCGGGAGGGAACAGCGATCTCAAGCTCGATCCTCGTGCTGGGGTCACTCCGGAAACTGTGCTGGCGGGTGCGCTAGAGCGTGCGTCCCGTTGCGCTAGGTACCCCACTGATCAAACTGATCACTCTGCTCTCTAACCACACGTAAAACCTCAAGTTCCTCTCATCCCAAACCACTGATCACCTCTGACCGGCCTTGCTGGCCGACATGAGGTTTGATTTGAGGGGAATGTGAGGTTTTACGTGTGGATAGCGAGCACGGTGATCAGAATGAGCAGCACGGTACCTACTGCAAATCGACGCAGGCGTGGCAGAGCGGTCCCGCCAAGGCGTAGGTCGCTTTAGCGTAAAGACGGTTCCTTCTCAATACCCGTGTCATAGTCCAGCTACGGCTTGACTTCCGGTAACACCAAGATTCTGCCAAAAAATCTGAGACGCTAGGCGCATATGCTGCCGGCAAAAACACCCCCGTCCACCCCGAGGCTCGGCCCGATACCCCGCCCTATTCGAGCAGCCGGCCGCTACCCTCACCGCACCCAAGTCGAGACCACGCCAGAGTCGCTAGAATGGGCTCAGGAACGACGCGAGCCGCGAGCCTACCCAACCGGCCAGACAGAGCCACCAGAGCCGCGCCCAGCCGGCAAAGCGCTCCGACCTAGGCTGCTCTGAGGTCATCTCGAAGGCGTCCAGGCATCTCGCGGGGCCATTCTGGGGTCATCTGCGGGCAATTCTTGAGCTATTTGCGGGCTATCTGCTTGGAATCGTGGCAATGGTAAGGGAATCCGTCTTTCTTTACCCTCGGGAGATGCCCGCGCGTGAAACTAGCTCGCGGAGGTCTGCCGAGGCTCGTGGTCGGTCGGCTGCGGGTCGGGTGGTCGGCGGCTCGGTCGGCTCTGTCGAGGTCGGCTGTGTCCGTCTGAGATGCTACTGTCTCCTTTATGAGACGGTGCCGCACACATCCCCCTCAAGTAGCTCCGGAAGCGAAACCGGGATGACAGTTTCTAGCCTAGCTTCCGGTTAGCTTGTGGTCTCGCTGCGAGCGCTTGCGATAGTCACTCACACAGAAAAGAGCAGGCGCCGCCACCTACACACTTTCGGCTTGACTTATGGCATATCGACTGCTAATGTGCTGAGTGTCCGCAAGGGAAGCAAAGAAAGCGGACCCTGAGGGACCGGCCAAAGGCCTCCGAGGTGGGGTGGGTCCCAGAGACAGGCGAGGATAGAACGGAGCCAGAGAAATCTGCGATCCGGGCGCGTTGAGTGAAAGACTCCGCGATCCGGTCTCCGATGCCTCGAACCCTCTCTGATAACAGGAACAGCCGACGGGTCGAAGCACTATCCCTAGCCCGGTGCCATGCGATGCGACGTGCGTCAGCGTCACTGCCAAATCGTAGGGCGAACAAATCCCATGAGTGACTAGGGTCAATCTACGGTCGCGCCGTCCGCTGTCGAGAGTCCACACACGAGACCACAAACGAAATCGCAAACACACCACCAACGCGAGCAGAGCGAGCAAGGTTGTTCGCTTCGCTCCACAGAGCAGGAGAGCAAACCAATGAGCGCAGAAATCATCCGGCTGCATAACGTCGAGGGAATCGCGCGGAAGTCCGGTACCGATGACCACGGCAACGCCTGGATCGAATTTGAGGTAGACGCATTCGCAGAGCAGGAGCCGGGAGAATGCTCCATCTGTGGAGCCGAGCTAGAGTCCGGTTGGCTCTGCCTTGACGGTGGCGATGAGGTCTGCGACGAGCACGTGACCACAGAGCCAGAGCCGCAGTCCTAACCACAAATCCCGCGCAGTCCTAACCGCAGTCCCACATACCACCAACCAAAGCAGGAGAGTAAAAATGATCGCCACAAATGTGTCCCGCGAAATCCTTGAGTCTGCCGCGCAGAAGGTTGGCGTTTCCCTGGACGTAACCACGCTGAATCAGAAAGGCACGCGCCACCGCGTCAAGGTCAATTCCGCTCCCACCGATGTTAACTATCGGATTGCCACCGCGAAGGATGGGCGGACCTATCCGGTTCGCTACAGTGACGAGCGAGGCGACGCACCGTATCAGCGGGAGTCCGTCGGGTATAGCTCGGCCGGCCGCAGAGTGTCGGCAGTGTGCTGGCATGGTTTCCGCGATTTCTTCCGCGCAGTGTATGCGGAGAATCCCGGCGCGACGTTCCGCACGGCGGTTGACACATGGAAGAATGCCGAGGATTTCGAGGCGCGTTTCCCTGCCTCGGGACAGCGTAACATCGGGCCAAGAATCGCTCCGGTTTCCATGGCTGACGCCTGCCGATGCCCGGATCGTGGTTACGCGGGGTAAGTCTCGCACGATTGCCGCGAGCCCCGCGCAGTCTCACACAACACCAACCCAGAGCCGGAGAACAAAATCATGGCAACGAAGATGACCAACGCTGAGCGTTTCTTCTGGACCAATGCCGGGTTTTCCTACGATCCGAAGACCGAGACCAGGGCGCAAGGTCGGCGGAAATGTGCCCGATTGCTGGCAGAGGCGGAAGTGTGGGCCGAGAGCATCGGTCTTCGGTTTCTGTGGGAATACGACGATTGCCCGGACTTGTCTTTCATGACGGAGACCGAGCAGCTAGAGCCTCACGAAGTCTTGGTCTGCATTGCCCGCTATCCGGATGGAACAATTACCGGCAGTCTGTGCGGAATCGTGAACGCAGACAGGGACTATCGGCGCGTGGTCGAGGCGGAATTAGCGGCAGAGGCGCGAGTCGAGGCAACGGCATCACTCACGGTCGGCAACTAAACCCACCACCAAACCTAGAGATGGAGAATAAATCATGAGCCAGTCACTTACTTTCCGCGTGACGATTGACACTGGCAACGCTGCTTTCGGGTGCAACAGTGAGCCGCCATGCGATGCCATGCAAGCGTGCGACTACCGCAACCAAGAAACCGCGCGGATTCTGCGGCGGATTGCCGATAGACTCGACGCAGGCGAAGCGTTCAGCAAATACGAAACACTGCTCGACGCGAACGGTAACGACGTGGGACGGGCTGCATTCAAGCCTACGGAGAATCCGCAACAGCCGACACGCGGGAGCCGTCGCTAAGCAAAGGAAGGTGTAGCAAATGGGCAGGCGCGAAACCTACATGGATAGAGATGTGTTCATTGCACTCGCACAAGGTTTCCGCGCGACTCGACCGAAAGACCCCGCGCAGCATACGCAGTGGCTTCGCGACGTGTCGGTGGTGGCCGGAATCTGTAAGTCGTTCAACGCCGCTTTTCTCCGTGAGAAGTTTTTCGCGGACTGTGGCATCACAGAGAAGGAAAACAAATGAAGTCGAAAGGTCGGACGAGGTATCTCACACAGGACGAGGAGAGTCGGCTGCTCGCGGCATTGCCCGAAGGGGTCAAGCGGGATGCGGCTATGTTCCTGCTCGACACCGGAGCACGAGTCAATGAAGCTCTGACGCTCACGTGGGAAGACCTAGCGCACCACCAGGACTTCGCCAGAGTCACATTCTACCGGACCAAGAATGGACGGGCGCGGACCGTGCCGCTTACCGCAAGGGCAGCGGATTGTCTGCGACGTGCGCGAGCCGAGGGCAGGAGCCGGCCGTTCCCGGTGGCCTATCACGCCATGTGGGTAGCATTCGACAAGGCGCGGAAGGCTGCGGTGCTCGGCGGTAGTGAAGCGCTTGTGGTTCATAGCCTGCGACACACCTGTGCCTCACGGCTCGTCCAGCGTGGCGCGGCACTTCACTTGGTCAAAGATTGGCTCGGGCATTCGAGCCTAGACCTAACGCTCCGCTACTCACACCTTGCGACGGACGCGTTGAACCCATTGGCCGGATTGCTAGAGAGTTGCCATGGCTAGCGGCAGGGGCGGGAAGCGAACACGTTGGACACCACCGGAGAATGATCTACCGAAGCTTGAGCCGCCACCAACGGGCCGGCCGAAGAACCAAGAGAAAGCACAAGCCGTGCGCGAATTACTTCTGAGAGGCGCGACGACGGGGATGGTGATGAAGGCGACGGGCTGCGGCTCGTCCATGATCACGCGCATACGACGAGAAATCCAAGCCGAAGCGGATCAAGGGAAGTGACGATCCCACACGTGAGAGAGGGGGTGAAACCATGAGTCTAGAGAGCGATCCTCGCTCGACGCTGCGGATGAAACGACAGCTAGAGCTTGAACGGCAAATGATCGACTCGGGGCGCGAGCGATTTGACGCGCAGCTACGGGACGCGATTGCCGAAGGCCAACTCTCGGACACTTCCACCGGCCTGACGATTCTCCTACGCTCGCGGGACGGACTGACGCGTGACCTTGAGACGGCGCGGGAGCGGACCGGGCGTATGGGGCCAATGTCGAAAACGGATGCGTACCTGAGCAGCGTGCCGGCCGAGGAAATTGCACACCTGACGCTCCGTGAAATGTTGAACGGAGCGGCGAAGAACCTGACCCCGCAGACCGTCATGGATCACGTCGGCAAGTCGGTCGAGGCTTACGTCCAGGCGTTCACATGGGATGTAAAGCCATTGCCCGAAATCCAGAGCAAGCAACTCAG
>Ga0137407_10001925_pt1 | contig 13617 bp, 16 predicted proteins | sample CZOMad2_2_16fung_FD_108410 | JGI IMG/M metagenome (GOLD analysis project Ga0137407, IMG submission 108410) | Vadose zone soil fungal communities from Angelo Coast Range Reserve, California, USA - CZOMad2_2_16fungal (Illumina Assembly) | ecosystem: Environmental > Terrestrial > Soil > Vadose...
ATCATGCCCTTTGACACTCACCTTCATAGTCATCATATACTCCATATATTTTAGCAACTTTCCCCTTGGGCTCAAAATCCGACATCAGCGGAAAATGAAAATTCCTGTTTTGGCTAAATGCAAGGTGACTCCATTTGCTATCCACGGAAATTCCCAAAAGTTCGGCATTATGTTTTTTAAAAAATCTCAATGTTTCATTATAAAGCGTCATTTGATCGCCACACACCGGGCTCCAGTCAGCAGGATAAAAAGCAAGTATGACTTTTTTTCCTCTGAGCTCACTTAATTTAAGTTTCTGATCGGGCGTGGTGTTCAGCTCAAAATCCGGGGCGGTTTTTCCAATTTCCATCATAAAATTGTATGTTAAAGATTAAGAATTAATTGATAAAATTAACTTTAAAAAATAATAATCCGGCATACAGGAAGCATAAATATTTGTTTGATTAATTAAAAAATAAAAAAGAAGTTTTTATTTGGCTGGCAAGCAGCAGGTTTCATAACCGGGATCATTCAATTAATGATTAGTATTATCTTTAATTTATGGAAATTGTTGAAATTGATTTTGTCGATACAGGCCATAAAATCTTCCCTAACAGACTCAGGAATATGCTTTCAAAAGATTCAATGAATTTATTCAGGACCCCCGCGGTGATTTTAGTGTTTGTATTGATTTTTTGCGATCTGTACGAAGTCATGGCTCAACCATTCATGACAAATGTAGAAGGCAGGAATTTCATTAGTCTGAACGGAAATTGGAAGGTCATTATCGATCCGTTTAGTATTGGGTCAGGAGATTGGCAGGCATATTATAAGGACAGGAAAGCGAAAGGTAATAAAGATTTTGTTGAATACTCATTTGATATGGGACCTTCAATGCATGTTCCCGGTGATTTTAATTCACAATTACCAGAGCTAAATTATTTTGAGAGCTCCGTGTGGTATAAAAAATCATTCAATTATAAAAAAAAGAAAAATACCAGGCTGTTCATATACTTCGGCGCAGTAAACTATAAGGCCCAGGTATATTGTAACAGCAAAAAAACAGGAACACATGAAGGAGGATTCACTCCTTTTCAATTCGAACTCACTGATTATATCCAGGAAGGAGAAAACTCAATCATTGTCGAATCGAATAATGCAAGAACTAAAGATGGCATCCCTGGTATCGGTTTCGATTGGTTTAATTATGGCGGTATTACAAGAGATGTAATGCTTATTGAAACGCCGGAAACTTTTATTGAAGATTATTTAATTCAGCTAAAAAAGAACAATGCAAAACAACTTTCCGGGTTTATTAAATTGAATGGTAAAAGAGCTGCACAGAAAATTAGTTTCTCTATTCCCGAAATAAAATTTTCGCGCCAGTTAATGACAAACGCTGAAGGTTTTGTTCGATTCGAATTTCCTGTCACTATACAAAGATGGACACCCGAAAATCCTAAAAGATATAAAGTGCAAATCGTTAGTGAAACGGACAGTATAAAAGAAGATATAGGATTAAGAAATATAGCCGTGAAGGGCATCGATATTCTTTTAAATGATAAACCAATTTTCCTAAAAGGTGTTTGTATTCATGAAGAAATACCTCAACGCAGGGCAAGAGCATATTCGGAACAGGATGCATTGATATTATTAAACTGGGCAAAAGAACTCGGATGTAACTTTGTGCGATTGGTACATTATCCGCACAACGAACATATGGTCAGGCTGGCAGAAAAAATGGGATTGATGGTTTGGGAAGAAATACCGGTTTACCAGGGAATAGATTTTGCAGGTGCAACGATTAAATCAAAAATGAGCCGGATGCTGAATGAAATGATTCAAAGAGATAAAAACAGGGGGAATGTAATTATATGGAGCTTGTCCAATGAAACCCATCCTTCAAAAGAACGCGATATTGCATTGACGGATTTGATAAGGGAAGCAAGAACTCTTGACTCAACACGTTTGATTGCCTCTGCATTTGATAATATTATCAGCAAAGCAGATACTGTTACGATTGCTGATTCAATCAACAATTTGCTGGATATTATTTCAATCAATGAATATTTTGGCTGGTATAAAACCTGGCCAAAGACTCCAGGAGAATTGCAATGGTTTTCTGCATTTGGCAAACCCCTGGTTATGTCGGAATTTGGTGGAGAGGCATTGTTCGGAAATGACAAGGGAAAAAAAGACACAGCCAGTACCTGGAGTGAAGAATACCAGGAACAAATATTTATCGATCAATTTAAAATGTTACAAAAAATACCATTCCTCCGCGGAACAAGTCCATGGATTTTGGCTGACTATAGATCGCCGACAAGGAATAATCCTTTATTTCAAAATGGCTGGAACAGGAAGGGCCTTCTTTCAGACAAAGGAGAGAAAAAGAAAGCATGGTATATCGTCGAGAAATTCTATCGAAATCATTAAATCAGCGTAAATATAAATCGAACAATATGTCAAATCAGGAAAAAACAATTGCAATTGCAGCAGGAAAGGAACTTTTTATAAAGATGGCAGTATCTGCATGGGATACTCATAATACAAGGCTCAATAAACTGTTTGATAAACTTTCCGATGAACAGTTATTATCGACAATAGCGCCGAATAAAAATACCGGCATTTATCTATTGGGCCACCTCGTTGCAATCAGCGATGCCATGCAACCTCTTTTAGGGTTTGGAGAAAAGATGTATCCTCAGCTATGGGAAATTTTTGTGGATAGCCCAGATCATTCCGGGAAGTTAATACCTTCTATCGCCGAACTAAAAAAATATTGGGCAGAAGTGAATGCAAATATTAGCAGACATATTAGCAGCATGCAACCCGATGAATGGTTTACTAAGCATGCGGCTGTTTCAGAAGAAGATTTTGCAAAAGAACCACATAGAAATAAACTAAATCTTTTGATGAACCGCACCAATCATTTGAGTTATCATTTGGGACAGCTTGTGCTGCTGCAATAAGCATTTCTCAAATTTTAAAGATGAAGATTGCGGAATTTATTTTATTCCCTACGGTTGTTTTCCGGTATAAGTATGCAGCCATTTTGCTATATCTTCAAGTTTGGATTTACCAGAAGCGATACTGATTATAAAATTATATTTTTCTTCCTGGTTAGCATGAATGTCAAATCCATTTTGAATAAGGAAAAGTCTCATCAGAACATATCCTGTTCTTTTGTTGCCATCTATAAAGGGATGATTGATAAGAATGCTTTCAAGCAAGGAAGCAGCTTTTTCTATAATGTTGGGATACAATTCCACGTTGTCGAAAGTCTGAAATGGCCTCGACAATGCTGATTCGAGCTCTGCAACATCCCTGATCCCATGGGCTCCGCCAAATGTATCTATGAGTGATTTATGAATTTTCTCTGCTTTCTTAACTGTGATCATTTGGCCAGTTTCTCTAGTAATGCACTATCTTCAGAAAGAATCTTACTAAGGGTATCGGAGTCGGAAAATTCAGTATTATAATTTGTATCTAATTCTTTTAGAAGTGAGAGCAGATCTTCTAATGCTTTATCTGAAAAGTGATCCAGCACTTTATTGATTTCATATTTAATTTCATCCTTCGACATTCGATTAAATTTGTTTTATGAAATTACAATTTTTTTTCATAATGTTTAAAAAGCATGGACTGCCATGACCAATAAATTATCCAGATTAATATGTCTGAATCTGGAGCCTCCCCCCAACCCTCTCCGGTGGAGGGGGAGTAATTAGCAACTCCCTAATATTTCTGTAAAAAATATTTCCGTAAAAAGAAATTTGCCGTTCACTCCCCCTCCACCGGAGGGGGTTGGGGGGAGGCTTTATTCTGTTCTTAAGGATTTCACCGGATTTGCAACAGCTGCTTTTACTGCCTGGAAACTCACAGTCGCCAAGGCAATCAGCATAACCAACAGACCGACTACTGCAAACATCCACCAGTTTAGTGTAACCCGGTATGGATAATTGTCAAGCCATTTGCTCGCTGTTAACCATGAAACTGGCATTGCAATCAGCAGTGAAAGAATTACCAGTTTCAAAAAATCTTTGGAGAGAATAGTAACCACAGCATGAACCGAAGCACCAAGTACTTTGCGGATACCGATTTCCTTGGTTCTTTTTTCTGCAGATAATACAGACAATCCAAATAAACCGATACATGAAATGAAAATGGTGAGAACAGATCCGAATAACATGATCTGTTTCCATTTGGCTTCTGCTTCATAGTTTTTTAAATTTTCCTGGTCCTTGAATACGAAAGAGAAGGGATTCAGCGGGAACAATTTTTGAAAAACTTTTTCAATATGATGCAGGCTCGATGTTTCACTATTTGGTTTGATTTTTATATATGCCATTCCATATTCGTTTTGCATCCGCATAGTAAATACTTCGGGCTTGATCTTCTCGTTCAATGGTTGGAAATGATAATTTTTTACCACCCCGATAACATGGTACTTCATATTTTCATTCATGATGAGTTGCTGGCCAATAGGATCTTTCCATCCGGCATCTTCCACAAATTTTTCATTCACTAAAACTGCAGTGGACGAATCCGATGGGAAACTCTTTGAAAAATTTCTTCCCATAATAACCGGTATTTTCATCAATGGTAAAAACGATTCATCAATTGTCATATAAGCAGCGCCCATTTCCGAATTGCCGTTTATTTTTGCCGGGTTAAATGAGTAGCCTTCATCCTTAGCAGCCATGCCAAGAATATCCGGGCTTTTCATTAATTCTTCTTTGAATAACTTGTTTTCATCCCTGGTTAAATTCCCTTTATTAATGAGAACAAGGTTACTGTCATCATAACCTAATTTTTTATTGATCAGAAAATTAAATTGTGAAGAAATGATGAAGGTTGCGCTGATCAAAAATGTAGCAAGTGTAAACTGGAATACCACTAAACTTTTTTGAACATAATTTTTGCCTCCCAGGCTAAAGCGATTGTAAAGCGTTTGCACCGGGTTATAATTTGATAACACCAATGCAGGATAAAAACCGGCTAGTAAACTGGTGATGATGAATAGAGCAATATAACCGGCCACCAACTTTGCATCCAGCAAATAGGATAGCAAAAGGACTTTATTGGAAAGCTGGTTGAATACCGGCAATAACAATTGCACTATAACAATTGCCAATACAAAAGCACACAAACACAAAAGAAATGATTCGCCCAGGAATTGTATGATTAACTGTTTCCGGCTGCCTCCTATTACTTTGCGTACGCCGATTTCTTTTGCTCTTTTCAATGAACGCGCAACAGTAAGGTTTACAAAATTGATACAGGCTATTAATAAAATGAAGAAAGCGATTCCTGAAAGTATATAAGAATATATCAGGTTGCTTGCACCTGAAATATCATACCTATCCATATTATTGTTAAGATGCATGTCGGTGAAAGGCTGCAGCATATAGGAACCATTCAATTTCCCCTGAGATTCCCTTGTCATTCTTTTAACCATTTCCGGGGCATCGTCCACAAATACTTTCGTCATCTTTGCTTCCACTGTTTTAATATCAGCTCGCAGATCAAGCAATAGATAGGTATTCAGGAAAAAAGTTCCCCAGCTTTGTTCTCCCTGTTCAGATCCCGGAGGAACTTTCAGCGGAAGCAAAACGTCGAATTGTATGGAAGAATTTTGAGGGCATCTTTTTGCGACTCCTGTTACGGTGTAGGGAATGAATTCATTATTATCCGTTCTCAATAACATCGTTTTTCCCACAGCAGCAGATGAACCAAAATATTTTTTTGCCGCATCTTCAGACAGCACGATAGCATTTGGTTTCAATAAAACCGTTTTTGGGTTGCCGTTTAAAAGAGGAAAAGAAAATACTGAAAAGAAATTTGAATCTGCCCTAAGCAATGGTTGTGGTTTGACTTCAGATCCTGTTTTAATGTCCGCATAACCACCGTTCACGCGTACAAAGGCTTTAATCTCCGGTAACTTTGAGGTGAATATAGGTCCCTGAATAGCGCCGGTGATTCCCATTCTCAGAACCTGCCCATCCGGTCTTGTCGCCTGTTGAAATATCCGATAGATATGATCGCCATTGGCATGAAACCTGTCATAACTCACTTCATCTTTCAAATATAAAATGATCAGCATGGCGCATGCGAGTCCGAGGCTGAGCCCCGAGATGTTGATGATGGAATAAATCCTGTTGCGCGACAGGTTCCTGATTGCGGTTTTGAAATAATTTTTTAACATGTGTGGTAGCTTGATGATAAAAAGAAATAGGCCTGTTTCTTTGCACAAAAATAATGTCAGATTTTTTTCCAGTGAGAATCAGTCAGTTTGGGTTTATGGAAAAATTACAATGTCCGGTTTTGATACAGCAGGTGTTCAATTATACGAGTCACATTGGCTGGTCCATTGCTTAACCGCGAAGACACGAGGGACGCGAGGTTTCGCAAAGAAATCCCTCGCGTAACTTCGCGCTCCTCGTGTCTTCGCGGTTAAGCGAGAGACTTGCCAACTTCTCAAGTCCAAAAAGGTTAATAAGGCTTTTTAAAAATCAGCGTACATATTTTTTATTATCGACACTTAAAATCCTTATCCCTTTTTTCTTAAAATATTTGAGTTTACCAATAACGCAGTCGGTGATGATAGTATCCACGAGCTCCGGCTTCGCAAATTTCAAATAAGATTCCTTGCCGAATTTAGTCGCATCGCATAATAAGTAGTTGAGGGAGCTTTGGCCTGCCATCGCCAATGTGATGCCTGCTTCTTTTTCGCTGTTACCGAATAATCCTTTTTCAGAAATTCCATCAACACCCAGGAAAGCTTTATGCGCACGGTATTTTGATATATGCTCGGCGGCCATTTTGCCATGTATAGCCAGTCTTTCAGCGTCGAATTCTCCACCAATGATATTCAATGAAACTTTGCTGTTTTGCAGTTCGGATATAACCGGTATGGAATTGGTGATCACTTTGATCTTTTTATTTTTAATAAACTGGCACAATCGAAAAACGGTACTGCCGCAGTCCATAAAAATAATATCTCCTTCTTTAATTTCCGCTGCGGCTCTTCTGCAGATATTATCTTTCGCCACCACATTGACGGCCGCCTTATTGCTAAACTGGTGTAGTATTTCCAATGGGTTCACTTTCATGGCGCCACCATGCGTGCGATACAGCATACCGTCATTTGCCAGTTGATTCAAATCTCTTCGTACTGTGATTTCAGACGTATCCAGCTCTTCCGCCAGTTGTTTGATTTCCACCGCTCCGGTCATATCCAGTTTTTCAAATATTATTTGCTTTCTTCTTTGAAAATTCACGGGAATGTTCTTTATTTGTTCAAAACTAATCAAAAATGATCAAAAACAATCATTTTAAAAACAACGCTGTAAATATTATTGAGACCAATATTCTTTCCGACAACTGGTACACACTCAAAAAAATAACTTATGACTGGATAAAAAAAGACGGATCGGTGATCAGGGAAAACCGGGAGGCGTATGACCGCGGCAATGGAGCAACCATCCTATTATATAATAAACAAACCCAATCCGTGATATTAACCCGCCAATTCCGCATGCCGACATATATTAACGGGAATGAAACCGGGATGCTGATAGAATCCTGTGCCGGACTGCTTGATCAGGATAATGCGGAAGATTGTATTAAAAGAGAAACCGAAGAAGAAACGGGATATAAAATTTCTTCCGTGAAGAAAATATTTGAAGCGTATATGTCGCCAGGCTCTGTAACAGAAATTTTATATTTTTTTATTGCCGAATATTCCAAAGAAATGAAAGTGAACGAGGGCGGCGGATTGCATGATGAAAATGAAAATATCGAAGTGTTGGAACTGCCATTTACCAGGGCATTGGAAATGATCAAAACCGGCGAAATAAGGGACGGGAAAACAATTATGCTTTTGCAATATGCTTCAATTAATAAACTGATAATATGAAAAAAAGGATGTTGACAATTTTAATTGCCGGCCCATACCGGTCCGGGACAAACGATGATCCCTTACTAATGGAACGGAATTTAAGAAAGCTGGAGGAAGCGGCGCTTCCTTTATTCAGGGCAGGACATATCCCCGTAATCGGGGAATGGTTTGCATTGCCTTTATTGAAAGTCGCTGGCTCGAAATACCCGGGTGATGAATTTTATGAAGAAATTTTGTACCCGGTTGCGGGACGCCTGATTACAAAATGCGATGCTATCCTAAGGCTGGAAGGCGCTTCCAAAGGAGCCGATGAAGATGTAAGGATCGCGAAGGAAATAGGCCTGCCTGTTTATTATAGCCTGGAAGAGATTTTATCTGTCGTCTCAGCATAGGCTTAGATAAAATATTTGCGAAGCCCCGCCATCTTATTTGTAGTTCTATCAGATTTCTCACTTCGTCCCTACGCTTCGTTCGCCGAAGTTTTAGCGTAGGCGAACTTTACTCAGGGGACTTCGTTCGAAATGATGAGCTCGCTGATTGTCATTTCGAACCCCGCTGCATGGATTAAAATATCAATACTGATTAGCGGGGTGAGAAACCCCATGCTATTTCTCATGTGACCGTGAGATCCAAAAGCAGGATGAAGAATCTAAAAGAATTGTTCAATCTTATTCTGCTGCCTTATAAAATAAAAATTTTTCTTGTCCGGATTTGAGGATTGGTATTGTCTTTATTTAAAACCAATCTTAATCATGGACATACAATTTAAAGAAAACGGAAGCATCGTTTCAAAACGCAATCCCATTGTATCCCGGGATCAATGGGTTTCTGCACGCAAGCAGCTCCTGCAAAAAGAAAAGGAGCTTACCCGGCTGAACGATGAATTGAGGGCAAAACGCCAGGAACTACCATGGGTGAAGATCGACAAGGAATATCTTTTCGACGGACCCGGAGGAAAAGTATCTCTCATCGATCTTTTCGAAGGACGCAGTCAATTGATCGTTCAGCATTTTATGCTCGGGCCGGGCTGGAAAGAAGGTTGTGTTGGCTGTTCTTTTACCGCTGACCATGTAGAAGGAGCTCTGCAACATCTCGAACATCATGATGTGTCATTTGTCGCTATCTCAAGAGCGCCGATTGAAGAGATCGAGGCATTTAAAAACCGGATGGGCTGGAATTTCAAATGGGTGTCGTCTTTCGAAAATGAATTTAATTACGACTATCATGTATCATTCACAAAAGATGATGAAGCGATTGGCGTTGTATACTACAATTATGACACAAGCATTTTCGCAGGCGAGGAACTGTCGGGCCACAGCGTGTTTTATAAGGACAACCATGGAGATATATTCCATACCTATTCAGCATATGGACGCGGAGCTGAACAGTTGCTTGGCACATATATTTACCTTGATATGACACCAAAGGGCCGTAATGAAACCGGGCCTGGAAATAATCTCACCGATTGGGTAAGGCATCACGATAAATATGAAGTGGAAGGTTTTGTTGACAAAACCGGGCGGTTCCGGCAAAAGAATGATTCCGGCTCCTGCTGCGGTCCGGAGGGCCACAAATCATGAGTACAAATTGTTGTCATAAATTTACTTCGGGTGATGATAACAGTAAGGACAATGAACTACTGATTAATGATCTTCCGAAACAGCGAACCTGGACCCGGCGTTTGATTGATACGATAAAGTGTGCAGTTCCGGGTGCAGTGCTCGTGCTGTTACCGAAATGTCCCATATGCATGGCTGCATGGATATCCGTAGGAACGGGTCTTGGCATTTCGGTATCGGTTGCAGGGTGGGTGAGGATCGGTCTGATTATTTTTTGTATAAGTTCTTTGTCTTATTTCGTAATCAGCCGGATATTTGTAAAACTAAGAAAGGGAACTTCTGATTTATTCTGATTTATTCTGATTTGACTTCTGATTATAATAGCAGATAAACTGATATTTTGCAACGGCATAGAAATTCAGAATTCATTTACGGAATCCATGTTAAATCAAAATAATCAGAAGTCAAATCAGTTCAATCAGAATAAATCAGAAGTTCAGGCAACTCAGAAAAAATCAGAAGTTTATGGAAAAATTCTTATTAATTGTCAGAGAGGATGTGCAAAAAATTGCCCGGTTAACCAAAGAAGAATGGAACGCCAATATCCGGGAGATGTCAGATTGGGTAGAGGAGTTAGCGCAATCGGGGAATTATGTAAGTGGTGAGCCTTTGTTGACTATTGGCAGGTATGTGAGCAGGGATCATGTGCTTTCCGATGGTCCTTTTATAGAGGCAAAGGAAGCGGTGAGTGGTTTTATAATGATCAAGGCAGAAAACCTCAACCAGGCGGCTGCAATTGCCCAAACCTGTCCCAGGGTAATCAGGAATGAACTCATTCTCGAAGTGAGGCCGGTCCTCGTTATGGACGAATCAGTAAAACCAATCATGTACGTGGATAAATGATTAATCCCATAGATAAAGTACAGGAAGAAACAAATCATTTGTACAGGAGCCACTATGGAAAAATGGTTTCCTGGCTTCTTTATTTTTCCAGCGATATTGATTTGGATACTGCTGAAGATATTGTACAGGATTCTTTTGCCAATGCACTGCTTGCCTGGAGAAATGATGGCATACCCGCAAATCCTGCAGGATGGATTTTTACTGTTTGCAGGAACAAAGCCCTCAATAAAATCAAAGAAAGAAAAAGAACCAGGGGAATCGGTGAAGAGGATTTTCAGTCGGTTGATCCTGAATTTTCAGCATCTGTGCTGGACGATCAGCAACTGAAATTATTATTTGCCTGCGCACATCCGGATCTTTCTCCAAAAACGCAGGTGATCATTACACTCAAATATGTTGCGAATCTCAAGGTGGAAGCCATTGCGAGCGTTTTTGGGATGACGATCGATGGGATTGATAAGGTTTTAGTAAGAGCCAGGCAAAAGATCCGCGATGAAAAAATTCTTTTAGCTGTGCCTGATTTATCCACATTGAAAAACAGGATTCCCATTGTTCACAAAATCATTTACCTGATCTATAATGAAGGATATAAATCTTCCTGGGGTAAGGAAATTTTGCGCGAAGAGCTTTGTGAGGAAGCATTATTCATGAACAAAGAGCTTCTCGATAGTAATATTGGTAATAAAGAAACCGCTGCGTTGCATGCGCTCATGTTGTTCAATGCAGCACGATTCAAAGCGAGATTTGGCCCGGATGGGGAAATGCGTGACCTGGAAGAGCAGGACCGGTCTCTCTGGAATAATGACCTGATTGCATTGGGATGTGAATTTCTTAAACAGTCACGTGGCGAAACGATCTCCACCTACCATTATGAAGCATCCATCGCTTATTTGCATTGCAGGGAAAAGCATTTTCAATCCACAGACTGGGTTTCTATCAGCAATCTTTATTTCCGGTTATTAAAAATCAATCCCAATCCCTTCGTGGAATTGAATTATGCCATTGCTTTATATTATGCAGGTGAAAAACAAAAAGCGATCAGCATATTGAGTGAACTTCAGCAAAAACCATTCTTAAATCAATATTACGCGCTCAATGCCAGCCTTGGTAAAATTTATTTTTTAGAAGGCAATTATCGCGTAGCAAAAGATTTCTTTCTCAAAACACTTAAACAAACACATTTCCAGGCTGAAAAAGATTTCATTCAAAAAATGATTAATAAAATAGATATCTAATGTGCGGATTTGCGAATGTGCAGATGTGCGAATTTTTTAGTGCAGTCAGCCCTATTGAATTCGCACATTCGCACATTAGCAAATCCGCACATTTTATTTATCTTTCCTGTTCACAAGAAGAGTGACAAATGAAAAAAGGGCTATTTCTCCTTGTATTTCTCATTTTAGATATTGCATTCCTTGCCAAATCCTTTGCTCAACGGCTTCCCCCGGATACCGTCAAAACAGGCATATATATCACCAGCATACATGATATAGATTTCAAGCAGAATGAATATACTGTCAATCTATGGATATGGTTTAAATATAAAAACAGGGAATTTGATTTTTCTCAGAACCTGGAAATCCCGCAGGCGAAAACTTTTTCAAAATTATATTACAATATTGATTCATCAGATGGCATATATATACTGATGAAACTGCAATGCGTGATGAAAGATTCGTGGAAGATCAACAACTTTCCCTTCGATCGCCAGACATTGAGACTTGGGATTGAAAACTCACAATTCGATTCAAGGTCCCTGGTTTTTTCTGTTGATACATTGGGCAAGCATTATGATCCGCGTTTTACTTTGAGAGGATGGGTTATTGACAGCTTTGGTATTACTCCTGGGATCAAAGCATATGAAACAACTTTTGGCGATCCAGCTATGAGCAAGCCCCATGTTGAATATGGTTCATACCGGGTCAAGATCGGAATTAAAAGGGATGCTGTTGAATTGTTCTGGAAAATGTTCCTCGGCATGTATGTTTCTTTCCTGATATCCTATATCTGTTTTTATATTCATGCTGATAATATCGATTCCCGGTTTGGCCTGAGCGTGGGTTCACTGTTTGCCGCTATAGGCAATAAGTATATTATTGATTCTTCATTGCCAGAGTCGACCAGTTTCACCCTGGTTGACCTGTTGCATGGAATTACCCTGTTTTTCATTTTCATCGTGATCACATCATCTGCATATGCTTTGCAACTTGTGAAAAACAATGAGCTCAAAAAAGCCAACCGGTTCGACATGGTCATGGCGCAGGTTGTATTGGTTGTTTATGTGATTTTGAATATCTATTTTATCACCAGGGCAACGAGCGGTTGATGGGTATTTAGGGTGCTCTGAGGATGTCGGCCGGGTTTTTGATTGTATGGAAAGTGTTCCGAATTCATAATACGTGCGCAATTTCTGGAAAAAACTTTTAGTATAATTTGTATAAGGCCTGTATATTAGCAAATATTTTAACCTGTAAGATTAATTATTAACTCTTAAATTCGAAAAAGTCATGGCAAAAAAAGCGAAGAAACCTGCTAAAAAAGCTGCAAAAAAAGCACCTAAAAAAGTTGCAAAAAAAGCGGCTAAGAAAGTTGCAAAGAAAGCACCTAAGAAAGCCGCCAAAAAGAAATCGGCAAGAAAGCCTAACGCAGCCTTCATGGCTCCGCTTACATTGAGCCCAGCTTTAGCTGATGTTATTGGTAGTAAACCATCACCAAGAACGGAAATAATCAAGAAGATCTGGGATTATATCAAGAAAAATAATCTCCAGGATAAGATCAACAGGAGAATGATCAATGCTGATGCCAAACTGAAAACATTATTTGGTGGCAAGACACAGATCTCCATGTTTGAATTGGCCAAAGTGGTGAACAATCACGTGAAATAATTTCTCGTACTGCCAGTTTAATAGATTATAAAAGTCGGACTCTTATGAGTCCGGCTTTCTGTGTTTTATTACCTGCTGAATTTTTTAAAAAATCGCCAATGGCCTGCAAGGTGAGCCTGTAGCGCCTTTCAGCCTCAGTGGCGTTAATATAAACAGGAATTTATATTGTAGTTTTTCTCCACTCATCGATTCAAAGTTCATAAACTCCAGATTAAAAATACCATTCTTTAAAATAAGTTCTTCGTGTAGTTTATAATCGGGACCCACATCCAAAGAAGCATCCGAACCAACCATGGATGGCTTCATGGAAATGAACCATTCAATCAATTCACGACCGGCATATGCAGGCTTGCCATCGATAGTTTTTTTGTCGGGCCAGATTCTCCAC
>Ga0137407_10001926_pt1 | contig 13612 bp, 9 predicted proteins | sample CZOMad2_2_16fung_FD_108410 | JGI IMG/M metagenome (GOLD analysis project Ga0137407, IMG submission 108410) | Vadose zone soil fungal communities from Angelo Coast Range Reserve, California, USA - CZOMad2_2_16fungal (Illumina Assembly) | ecosystem: Environmental > Terrestrial > Soil > Vadose zone...
AGGAACGCCTGGTAATTTACCAAACGTCCCTACGGGACGTCAGATGTCATCTTATTTTTTTCTACCGACCAGATGTCCCTCCGGGACATTTAAATGATAACTGGTTTTCTTATGCGAATATTCTACCTAATCCTACATTCAATATTCAGATCGCCTTCAGATGCTGATCGATACCGTCTGGTAGTGTTATTGTCCTATAAAACTTATTTTATAAACGACTGCATTTTCAGATGGATATTTTGAAGCGGGTACGATCAGCAAAGCATCTTTTTTTTGTGTCCAGGATACTTTGTCGTTGCTGCCTACAAGTTCTATTCCTGTTATTTTGCCACTGCCTGCATCAAGCGATAATGATTTTATCCTGGTTGTTTTCCCGGGAATACCTAATGCAATTGCGAAGAGGAAATCTCCTTTGGCCGTAAAGCGTATATCCTCTGCCGTGAATGGTTTTTTCTGATCAGCGAATGAACCACTTGCGGATTCTGTTGGACCTTCACCATATATTTTCCACGGCCTCGTTCCGTAGATTGCTTCTCCATTTACATCAAGCCATTTACCCATTCCTAATAATAATTGTGTTTCTTCATCTGTTATGGTACCATCAGGTCGTGGCCCTATATTCAATAAAAGATTTCCATTCTTACTTACAATATCAATAAGATTCGTTATAAGATATTGCAGGCTTTTAAAATTATTATCGGTTGTATATCCCCATGAATTATTTCCGATCGCGTCATCGGTTTGCCATGGTATTTTCCGGATGCTTCCCAATTTCCCTCTTTCAAGGTCAAGCACTGCCGTTCCTTCCGGGAATGCAGTGTTCTTATAATTAATAACCACAGCTTTATTCCATTCGAGTCCTTTGTTATAATAATAAGCAGCAAAACTTTTTTTGTAAGCATCGAGCGCCGGCTGTTCAATCCACCAGTCGAACCAGAATAGCTGGGGGTGATATTTGTTCACAAGTTCAGTACTCCTGAGTAACCAGTCGTTCATATATTCGGGCGACATGGTTTCTGATTCTTCGCGGGCCGGGCCATAAAAATCAGCCCACGCAGGATCTGTTACATCGGAGTTGAATGTGCGACCTCCATTCATGAACCACCAATGTTCAATACGATGGGAAGAAACGCCGAATACCAGGTCCTGCTTATGTGCGGCTTCCGATAATTCGCCGATGATATCACGCATCGGTCCCATTTCGGCTGCGTTCCATTTCGAGAGTGTTGTTTTGTACATAGCAAAACCATCGTGATGTTCTGCTACAGGAACGACATATTTTGCCCCTGCTTTTTTGAACAGGCTGATCCATTGATCAGCATTAAATTTCTCAGCTTTGAATCGCGGGATAAAATTTTTATAACCAAATGTATCCTGGTTGCCAAAACTTGCAATATGATGCTTGAACTCTTTACTATCTTTTAAATACATCTGTCGCGGATACCATTCCGAACCAAATGCAGGAACTGAATAAACACCCCAATGAATGAAAATGCCAAACTTTGCATCCCTGAACCAATCGGGCGTACTATATTTTTTTAGTGATTCCCAATTACTCTGATATCTTTCCTGAGATAATAATACTGCGGGAGCAATTAGAAAAATAACTAAAAGAAAGGGTTTGAGTTTTTGTATAATGATAGTGGCCAGGCTGCCTGAAATAGCTCTTTTCATGTATAGTAGTTTGACAAACTTCTAAATTAACTTAAATGGCTATGGCGTCAAAACCTTTTGCTTTGAATGATACGATTCTTCAGGTCTTTAATTATTTGCTGTTAAAATCTTTCTTTTCCGGCGAGAGACTTGCAAATACAGAAGAATTCCCAAGCTTTAATCTTTCTCACATCCTTAATACTTTCGCCCACATTGTTTCATCAACTGGAATTCCTTCTGTTTCAGATTTTTTTCTTCTCATCAATGTATGCTCGCCCGGATATGCGATATCACCACCGGGCTCAAGAGTGGCCGAACTTTTACTGAATGCAATGATTTCATTTACCAGGTATTCATATAAATCTTCTTTGTACAGGCAGATAAAACATTGTGAAAGGCCATATTCATTTCCGCTTTCTGTAATTTTTGCGGTAGACTTCCCACCACCCAACAAAGCGAGAAGGATATCAAGTATCATCGCGAGGCCGGAACCCTTCCAGAGCCCTGCCGGTAAAGCACGTTTGGTTTGTCTGATCGCCGCAGGATCCGTACTTATATTTCCCTCGCGGTCATAGCCTCCTGCAAAAGGGAGTTGCTTTCCTTTTAATTCATATTCCTGCATTTTGCCGTATGAAAATTGAGACATCGCCATGTCCAAAACAATATGACCTTCTTTTCTTGGTACAGCAATGACCAACGGATTATTTCCGAGTCTCGGATCTTTACCGCCCCATGGTGGCATGCCGGCAATTGCATTTGTAAAACAAATACCGATACAACCGGCATCTGCAGCCTGCCAGCCATATGTTCCCCCACGCATCCAGTGATTGCTGTTCCTGATCGACACACAACTCATCGCATTTTTTTTTGCCAGAACAATTGCGCGATCCATGCAAATTTTTGCGTTATATATACCGGGCCCGAGATGACCATCCCAGGTTTCCATCAACCCATTTTGTTCAATACACTCCGGTTCTGCCAATGGATCCACAAATCCATTTTTTACCTGTTCAACAAAAACGGGGAAGCGGTTTAGTCCATGGGAATAAACGCCATCACGGCTGTTGCTCGCAAAAACATCGGCGCACATCTCCGCCTTTTTTTCATTGAATGATAATTGCAGTAACACCCGTTTCAACTCCTGCCTGAGTTCTTTGAATGATACGGTCATATGATATATTCATTTACCTAAAGATAGCATTGCATGGTTGAATTATTAGGCGATTATTATAAAGAAGATTAGTTTTAATTCAATCGCATAAATGATATCAATGATCCGGTATTTTTTTTGTTTTTTTTATGTTTGTTTTCTGCAGTGTTTCAGTTTAGCGCAATCAACAAAACTGGATTATACCATCGCTCCATGGTTTGAAAATAAAAAAGCCGCCGCATCGCTTACATTCGATGATGCAGTAAATGGCCAGTTTACAGTAGCATTGCCCTTGCTGAATCAATATGGTTTCAAGGCAACATTTTTTGTCACGATCCGCATCATACCTCAGCAGCTTGGCGATTGGCATTTGATCAGGGAAGCAGCAGGGGCGGGTCATGAGATCGCCAATCATACACTCAATCATCCTTATTTGCATAAACTCGATGATGATAGTATCCGGAAAGAATTGATGCGCTGCAACCAGCTTATCGAAATGAATATCCCGGCGCATAAAAGCGTAACAATGGCTTATCCTTATGGCGATGGCGGCAACGAAACCAATTATGAACAAAAAGTCAGATCCATCGTAAAAGAAAATTTTATTGGCGCACGCGCAACCAGGAACAGAAGCATTCCTTATAATCCTTATAATTTTGGAACGATTGAAGATAATTATTATACAGTCAACAGTGATATGATCGCAGATTCGGCTTCCATGGCCGATCTCGAAAAACATCTCGATGAAGCCATTGAAGCCGGCGGATGGTATGTTCCTACTTATCATGGAATTGAAAACGGGTGGATCATCGTGAGTAAAAAAATTTTTGAAGAGCACCTGCAAATATTCGATAAAAGAAAAAATGAACTGTGGATCGCTCCTTTTGAAGATGTGCTGAAGTATCATAAAGAAAGAAACTGCGCATCACTCAAAGTGCTGGCGGAGGATAAGAATGAATGGACACTTGCATTGACTGACACGTTAAGCAATGATACTATATGGAACCATGCTTTGACAATTAATCTCTCCGCCCCGGAATGGAAAATAAAAAACATCCGTCAATCAGGAACCACAATACCTTTTATCATTGAAAAAAACAGGATAATTTTTCATGCTGTTCCCGGAAAGAATAGAATTATTATTACTAAGTTATGAATGAAGATACAAGATACAAGGTACAAGGTACAAGGTATAAAACTTAGGAATTAATCGCCACTTCTTAAACTGACAATAAGCAACGAACAGATGCAAGTTAATTTTACGTTTCTGAACAAAATATTATTCCATTCTCAATTTCCACCGGGTTGGCAATAGTTGCCTTCATTGCCTGGAACCTAACAATAGCCTCTCATAATAGATTTGTATATTTAATGTCAATTCATTTGAAAAATTATCCTGATAATATAGAGAAATATTAAATGACAAATATTAGTGACTTACATATAGAAGATGAAATCCTTCCATTGTTTGATTTCACCTATAATATATTTTCAGGACAGGCAGTATGTGAAATAATAACAAAACCCCTTGGCTCAAAGCCGGCAATATTGTTTAGACAGCACGTGTTAAAAGGTTTTATTGGTAACAGGGAAATATTTAAAGAATATTCTTTTTCACGATTTAATTTATCAGATATATATAATTTCTTTGAAACCTTTTCCGCGGGGCCTTTTTTTGGCGCACACCTGAGATGGAAGCTTATGTTTTCTGAAAAAAACAGGCATCAAAAAAGAGGAAGACTTATTATGCTTATCCTGCTTTTTCATAAAATACATTCTACTTATTTTAGTAAGATTGATACAAAACTTTTCCCTGAGGAATATGCAACTGAACTGAAATGGATCAACAATTTTTTTGTCGATTTTAATCTGGAACATTATGAATCAATCTTCCGGAAAAAGAAAAAAATCAAGGTTGGACATATTGTGGAACTGTTAAAGATCATCACTGAAAAAGTAACTAACGGCCAGGCAGCATCTTTCTGGAAACGCTGGTTTTTATTTGAAGCGTATCTTTCTATAAGTAACGGCATCATCAGACATGGCTTCACCTTTCCGTCGTTTGAAGAAACAACTTTTTCAATCGAAGGGCTTTATCATCCACTTATAAAAAATCCTGTCAGAAACGATTTTATTGCCAACAGGAATGTTATTCTTTTAACGGGACCTAATATGTCTGGTAAATCTACATTGCTGAAAGCTGCAAGCCTATGTGTTTATCTGGGACATGCAGGTCTTGCGGTTCCGGCTTCAAAAGCAACCATGCCATTTTTTTCTACTATTTCTGTGGCTATTAACCTTACTGATAGTATTGTAAGTGGCTACAGCCATTTTATGTCAGAAATAATCACGTTAAAAAATGTTCTTACGGAAGCCGTAGGAAACACAAAATGTTTCGCGGTTTTTGATGAATTATTCAGGGGTACAAATATTGAAGATGCGCTGGAAATAAGTACAACAACCATAAAGGGACTCGTCAAATTCACCAACTCATTGTTTCTTATTTCTACCCACTTGCACCAGCTGAAGAACATGCAGGAAATCAAAAATGGTAACGTAGCCACATGTTTTATTGAATGCGAATTAAATGATAATGTACCGGCGTTTACATACAAATTGAAAGACGGATGGTCGGACTTAAAACTAGGCCGTATACTATTTGAGAAAGAAGGGTTGAATAATATACTTGAATAATATTTCAAATGGCGTTTCTTTTACTTTGTCCTTATATTGTTGATTCTTAGTTCCACTAGCAACTATTACAATTTATAATACTTTAAATACCATTAAAATTGCTGCGGCCCTCGCAATATGTCAAGAAAAATTGTACAATGGTGTAAACGATCACCGTCATTTCCTTTCTGGTTGTAATTTTATAGATGGATCCATCTTATTTTTTTATAGTATAGAAACCGATCATTATCTAAAGCTATAAATCAGGATATGGTTAAGAATTATTTAAAAACTGCCTTGCGCAGTTTGTTAAAAAATAAAATATTCTCTTTTATCAATATTATTGGTTTAGCTATTGGCATGGCAGCCTGCCTGCTGATTTTAGAATACGTGAGCTTCGAACTAAGCTATGACCGGTTCAATAAAAATCTAAGTGATATTTACCGGGTGGTCAACGACCATTATCAAAACGGAAAATTGATTCAACATGGCACAATTACTTATTCTGCTATTGGCAAAGCGATGCGTGATAATTATCCTGAGGTTGTAAATAATACACGACTTGTTCCCTTCGATCAGGAAATCATTATTTCAGGGGTCAAAAAAATTGGAGAGCTACAAGTGCTGGCCGTGGATAATTCTTTCCTGGACATATTCAGCTTTCCTTTGCTGGCAGGTAATGCAGGAACTGCTTTAAAAGAGACGCATACAATTGTAATTTCAGAAACCCTTGCACGCAAAATATTTATTTTAAGGGGGAATGATTTTGATTCTCTTCTTGGAAAGACGCTTGCTATGTCGCGTGATTCTCTTCCTTATAAAATAACGGGTATCTGCAAGGACGTTCCTATAAATTCCCACCTGCAGTTCGATGTGCTTTTCTCCTATCAAACTATTATTAATAATGGCTGGAGCCAGGCAGATTATGATTTTACTGAACCGGATTTCCGTCATTATATCCAGCTGCGGCATGGAGCTGATTATAAAAAAGTGGAGACAAAGTTAACTGGGTTCAGCGGTAAATACTTTCAGGAAAAAAAAGCTTTGGGTAGAGAAGAAAAATTTTATTTGCAGCCGCTTTCAAAAATTCACCTGTATTCAGATTTTGAATACGAGATTGGTAAAACCAGCAGTGCAACAGTGGTTTGGGGATTGCTGATTATTGCAGGATTAATCATTGTTATTGCGTGGACAAACTATATAAATCTTGCAACCGCAAAATCTGCAGAACGGGCTAAAGAAGTAGGCATAAAGAAAGTGGCAGGCGCAACACAAAAACAATTAATACTCCAGTTTCTAACCGAATCATTCATCATTAATATTGTTGCGCTGATGGCTGCAATATTAATTGTACATATTTCTCAAGCACCTTTTAACAGTTTAATACAACAGAATTTATCACTTTCATATTTATTTCAAAACACATTTAGTCGTTATAAAATCACTGCGGCATTAACTATATTAGTAGCCCTGGGAATTTTTATTTCAAGTTTTTATCCTGCGTTTGTACTTTCATCATTCAAGCCTGCACTTGTATTGAAAGGAAAATTCAGCGCTTCAGGCAAAGGAGTTTTTTTGAGAAAAATATTAGTGATTGGACAATTTGCCATTACGGTGGTTTTAATTATTGGTTCTTTCGTAGTTTATCGCCAGATCAGGTTTATGAATGAACAGCAACTGGGAATGAGCATAGATCAGATTCTCATAATAAAAAACCCCTCATTAACAGCCTGGGATTCTTTATATACCGGTAAGGCCAATAATTTCATCAATGCGTTGAAACAATTGCCTCATGTAAAGGACGCCGCAGCTTCATGGCGGATTCCAGGTGAAGAATTACCAAGAGAATCAAATGTGGAAAGAATAGATGGCCATGCAAATTCACATATTGCTATGCGCAATTCAGGTGTCAGTAAAGATTTTATAAATACATATAATATGCAACTGTTAGCTGGTAGAAATTTTGAAGAAACGGATTATAATCCTGACTGGCAGAAACTGCGCAATGTTATTTTAAATCAAACCGCCGTTCAAAAACTCGGCTTTTCTTCGCCCGGCGAGGCAATCGGTAAAACCATCTCCATTGAAAACAGAAAATGGGACGTTGTGGGTGTTGTTGAGGATTTTCATCAGCAATCACTACATTATCCCATTGAACCAACTATCCTGAATCCTGCTATTGGAACATTTTGCCCTTTTTCAGTAAAAATCGATTTGAAAAATATTGCTGCGACGATGGAGGCAATAAAAGAAAAATACAACGAATTCCTGCCGGGTAATTTATTCACTTATTATTTCCTGGTTGAAAAATTCAATAACCAATATAAAAATGATCAATTGTTTGGAAAAGTATTTGGCATTTTTGCCAGCTTTGCCATAGCTATCGGTTGTCTGGGCTTATTAGGGCTATCATTACTTGCTACAAGCCAGCGCACAAAAGAAATCGGTGTCCGCAAAGTGCTTGGCGCATCAGTTTCAAATATTGTAGTACTGCTCTCAAAAGATTTTATCAAACTTGTTATCATTGCTTTTGTGATTGCACTGCCTGTTGCCTGGTACATTATGCATTATTGGCTAAAGGATTTTGCATTCCGGATCAATATCAGTTGGTGGATATTTTTTTCGGCAGGATTACTTGTGGTTGTTATCGCATTAGCAACAATAAGTTTCCAGACAATAAAAGCAGCGCTGGCAAATCCTATAAAAAGTTTGAGAGCAGGAGAGTGATGTGCGAATGTGCTGATGTGCGGATGTGCGAATTCTTGTGGTCGATCAAACTGAAGAATTCGCACATCTGCACATTTGCACATCCGCACATTAGTCTTGGCATCATTTTTCTGTTATTGAGAAATTCAAATAAATAAATCACCAATTAAAAAGGCAGGTATGAAAACATTTGGAATCATCCTGATCGTTGCCGGAATTGCAATGATCATTATCAAAGGGTTTTCGGTTCAGACTGAAAAAAAAGTTGTGGATCTTGGTCCGGTTGAAATCAATAAAAAAGAAAACAAATGGATCGGTTGGCCTACTTATGCCGGTGCTATTGTGGGGTGATTGGTGTAATATTTGTGTTATCTGATAAAAGAAAATCGGCCTGAAAAAAATCGTAGAATAAATTACTCACTCTATTGGTATACAGTTTGCATTTATATTAATTGACATACCTGTAGGGGGATATGTCAAAAATAGGAAAGCCCGGGTATTCCCGAGCTTTTCTTATTTACAAGTCTAGTAGCAAGTGGCAAGGGGTATAGGGCATAAGGTGTAGGGTATGTCATACCTTACGCCTCATACCCCACACCTCATTTGCCACTAGCCATTCTCACCTCCGCCATTAATATCCCTGTTTTCTTCTTTTTCTTTTTTAAACTGAAGTTTTCCGAATTTCCATGTAAAATTGATACCTATAGAACGAAACGGAACTTTGCGCATATTATTAACCGTAAAACCTGGCCCGAACAAGGAAGTTTTTTGCTTAACATATTCATTAAAAGGATTTGTTGCCGTAAGTGCGATGCTGCCTTTTTTGTTCCAGATTTGTTTTCGCAATCCGATGCTATAGGAAGTGAATGAAGGATATTTACCCTGAGCCTCATTTCTGGCTGAATTAAAATTCCCGAAAAATTCAGCCGAGAAATCATGTTTAAATTGATATGCTGCATTTATATTGAGACGGTAATTAAAACTATTGGAATTGTAGCCTTTGTCTATTGCATTGATCGTATGTCTGTAAAAAAAGAAAAGATTGTTCCTTACCGTTAGGTTCGATGTTATATGAAGGTCGCTGAAAATACTAACACCGGTATTTTTTTCCAGCCCGATATTCTGATTTGTACTTACAGCAATATTGGTATAAGTAGTATCGCCTATTTTCAGAGAGGGATAATACACGATAAAAGGTTGTATATCGTCATGGTTTTCACGATAAAATGCCGTGATCATAAAAGATCCTGTTTTGTCAAAATCATGCATGTAACTTAATTCAATGCGGTTGCCGATTTCCGGTCGCAGGTAAGGATTACCGGAAGTGATATTTTTAGGATCGCTGGTATTGATAAAAGGATTGAGATCACGGTAATCAGGCCTTTCTATTCGTTTCGAGTAACTCAGTTTGATGGTTTGGTTATCACCTATTTTTTTTGAAAAGAAAATGGACGGAACCAAAGTATTATAACCCGGAGAATTCACCTGTTGTTGTGCATTTGAATAAAATGAATTCAGATTCGTGCGTTCGTATCGTGTACCGATCTTCGCATTAAACAGGTTTGATACTGGCAAACTTATTTCGACATAAGCGGCATATACTTTTTGGTGGTAATTCAAATGATTTGATAAGGAACTATCGAATAAATAATCTTTCGGAGCGGGCTGGAAGCTGAATACGTCTGAAGCGCTATTGATATCTCTGAAACTGATTTTCCCTCCTGCACCGATTATAATATTTTTTTTGATTGGTTCTGCATAATCAAGTTGTATTTCGGTTTCGTGTTCTTTACCTGGATTACCGCTTTTGTTGCCAAAAAAAAGAGAATCCTGCGGCTGGAGCAATTGATAGCTCGATGATGTGATGTCGTTATTGCCAAAACTGGAGTTAATGGATATACTTAATTCCTGATCTTCTTTAGCAAAGGTTTTTTTGTAGGTAAGCGCTGCATCAATAGTATGAAAATGAAATATATTTTCAGAGTGATTGATGGTGGTGATTTCAGAAATAATATTTTGACTGTTTGCGGATTCAGTAGTTATCTGGTTCTGGTTGACAATGCCCACCCCTTCATTGCCAAAGCGGCTATAACTTAAGGATCCTGAAAAATTATTCTTTTTATTATAGTTCCAGTCGAAACCTATTCCCGATTGCAATCCATGTCTTTTGAAACGGTAGTTACCATCCTGCTGCAATATTGCATTCGTTTTTCCGATCGTATCAGAAGACAAGCGTTCGGAAGTGCTTGGAGTATTTGCAGAAGGTCTTATATTCCCACTTACAAATGCATTTATCCCGAAATTTCCCTGTCTCGCGTTAAAATTAAAGGAGCCATTATCCATACGGGTTCCTGCAGTCAGCGAAATATTTCCATTAATCCCCCTTGCGGTATTATTTTTAAGAATAATATTGATTATACCTCCCAATCCTTCCGCATCATATTTAGCACCGGGATTAGTAATGACTTCGATACTTTTTATCTGACTTGCAGGTATGGATTGTAAAACATCCGCAATATTATTACCAAATGCAGACGATGGTTTTCCATTGATCAAAAAACGGATGCTGTTACTTCCTGCAAGTTCTACGTTCCCATCTATATCTACGGATACCTGCGGAAGTTTTTTCAGGACATCTGTCGCAACACCACCCTGCGACGTAAGGTCCTTTTCTACATTAAAAACAATCTTATCAATTTTATTTTCTATCAGGCCGGGAGCGGTTACGGTAACACTTTGCAAAGTTGACTGACGCTTTGGTAGCAATATGTTGTTGCAGTCAACGCTTGTATTCTTTTTGTTTACAACAATATTATCGAGAGAGAAAGATTTATAGCCAATGGATTCGATAAGGATTGTATAATCGCCCCCTTTTACTCCTGTTATCGTAAATTGTCCCGCATCATTGCTGGTAGCACCATTAACAGGTTTTTTATTGCCTTTCAGAAATAAACTTATTGTTGCATATTCAATCGGTTTTTTTGATGTTGAATCGATCACTTTTCCGGTAATCTTTCCATTTTTGATTATTTCCTGTGAAAACGCTGCTATGCATTGTAAAATCAATATTCCGGACAGTAAATATTTTTCCATAGTGAACCTGTTTCTCGAATGTGCAAACATATCACTCAAATCTGAGGGAAATCTGTCATCCGATGAATAATTTATTTGGGAAAATTTTAGGAAAATCTTTTTTTAAACTTTTACGGGTAAAGATTTCTTTTAGTACTTTTCAAGATGAAATATATAAGGCCCAACCTAACCGGATTTGCGCTGATTTTTTGCACTAATCTTTTGATAGCTCAATCGACCGGCGAGGTTAATTCCTCTTATTCTGGCGATACATCTTATAATTATTCAACAGTCCGTCAAAAAAAATACGAACCGGATAAAAAATTTCCTTATAAATCATTTATCATACCTGCAGTATTGATCAGCTATGGATTTATTGATTTCTATTTTGATCCTGTAACGGATATTAATGAAGGAATCAAAAAAGAAGTATGGACGGAACGGCCACATGCAATGCAGCATATTGACACTTATCTTCAATTTGCCCCGGCTGCGGCTGTTTATGCGCTTAATGGAGCAGGCATTAAAGGGAAAAATAATTTTTTTGACAGAAGCATGATTTATCTCATGTCAAATGTAATTATGAATGGTACTGTTTTTTCTTTAAAGCAAATAACACATAAGCAGCGGCCGGACGGGTCAGACTATAGTTCTTTTCCCTCGGGACATACAGCGGAAGCATTTGTATCGGCAGAATTTCTTTACCAGGAATACAAAGATGTTTCTGTCTGGTATGGAATCAGCGGGTATGCTGTTGCCGCCGTTGTAGGTGGGCTTCGCATCTACAACAATAAACATTGGTTTAACGATGTAGTTGCCGGAGCCGGATTTGGTATTGCATCAACCAAATTATCATATTGGTTATATCCGAAGATAAAAAATAAATTTTCTAAAAATAAACCAATGCATTCGATGATTCTTCCAGGGTATGATGGCAGAACAGTGGGATTATCGTGGGTACATATATTTTAATTTTAAGATGAGCTGATGCCTGACCCGATGCATATTGAATTTTACCGGCATTATCCGCCATTTACCGCCTAAATGTAAAAGTCCACCGTAAAACAATTGGCGTACACAGGTCAAACCACTAGTTTAGCCGTCGATTTGGCGTGCATTTCTCCAAAAAAAATAAATTTTTTATGCAGTTGTGCATTGCCGATAGTTTCTTCAGGTAAATATTTTATACATGGACAACCAAAATAATGGAACGGTTTTACAGGTGGATCAGTTGAATATTTACTACGGTTCCTTTCATGCAGTGAAAAATGTATCTTTTGAAGTAAAGGGCGGAGAGATTTTTGGAATGCTGGGCCCCAACGGTGCTGGTAAAACCAGTACCCTTGGAGCCGTTGAAGGACTCCTGGATCCAAGATCCGGCAGTATTCGGGTGGCGGGTTATGATATCAGGGAAAAAACGAGACATGCGCGTGCGTGTATGGGAGTGCAACTCCAGGCAACCAGCTTTCAACCGGAACTCAGGGTATCGGAGATCATTGAATTGTATGCTGGTATTTACGGAGTGGAAATGAATAAAGAAAAGCTCGATGCTATTCTCAGGGAAATAGAACTCAGCAGCGCATCATCCAAACGTTTCGGCCAATTGTCCGGAGGCCAGCAGCAACGCATTTCCCTCGTCATTGCCATGATTCATAATCCGAAATTGGTTTTACTGGATGAACCGACTTCGGGACTTGATCCGCAATCGCGCCGCCAACTCTGGGAACGCATGGAAGCAATGCGGGCAAAGGGGCATGGCATTCTTGTTACCACCCATTCAATGGAAGAAGCTGAAGCAGTATGCGACCGTATTGCGATCATTGATCATGGACAGATCATTGCTATTGATGAACCACAGCAGCTGATTAACCATCATCGTAATGATCCTGCAGTAATCGGTGCATCACGCAGGGGAAAAATAACACTGGAAGATGTATTCATCGGCCTTACCGGCCGCGCCATCCGATCATAAATCAATTATGCAAACATGCAAACGAAAATACCATCTGTTTCAAATGTATTAAGTACGTTGTTACGTGCAGATTTTATCACGCAATGGCGTAACCGAAGATCAGTCATCATGGTACTGCTCGTGCCCGTTATCATTGCCATTGCATGGAAAAGCCTGGTAACAAAATTTGGTGGTCCTTTTGTTCTTTCCAATTGTATTACTGTCGGATTAACCGCCATCGGTCTGATGGGTTATTCGAATTCAATTGCAAGGGATCGGGACAAGGGAATATTCCAGCGACTTCGCGTGGCACCTGTTCCATCCTGGTCCATTATGGTCAGTCGCCTGTTGGTACAAATGGTCATGATCCTACTCGTTACACTTGCAGTGTTCGCTGCAGGATATTA
>Ga0137407_10001927_pt1 | contig 13612 bp, 12 predicted proteins | sample CZOMad2_2_16fung_FD_108410 | JGI IMG/M metagenome (GOLD analysis project Ga0137407, IMG submission 108410) | Vadose zone soil fungal communities from Angelo Coast Range Reserve, California, USA - CZOMad2_2_16fungal (Illumina Assembly) | ecosystem: Environmental > Terrestrial > Soil > Vadose...
ATCCGTTCTCGGCCGAAGGCCAGTTCTGCGACCGCGGGCACCAGTACCGCCCGGCGATCTTCTTCCACGACGAAGCTCAGCACCGCCTCGCCGAGCAGACCCGCCGGGCCACCGAGGCGCGGTTCAAGAAAAAGGTCGTGACCGAGATCGTCCCCTACAAGGTGTTCTGGCCCGCCGAGGAGTACCACCAGGACTTCTATAAGAAGGAGCCGTTGCGCTACAAGTTCTACCGCGCCGGCTGCGGCCGCGACCGGCGGCTGGAGCAGCTGTGGGGAAAGGCGGCGGGGGGGCACTAGAGCCCTCACCTATGATGGCGGCACCTTCCGTCGTCGGTGCGCACTCGCCATTCAACTCGCCTCTCCCCACCCCGCTCCCACCTCGGCGATCCTCGCCTGGACCTCCAGGGTGAGGCCGAGGGCGGCCGCGATCCGGCAGAAGGTGGCGGCGGCCTCGGCGGTGAGCACCCGGCCGGCCCGCGCCCGCAGCCAGCCAGGGAGCACCGCGTGGCCGCCGATCTCGTAGCGGAATACCTCGGGTGCCACACCCTCGAAGCGCAGCCCGAAGGGGTTGACAGAGAGCTGACCTTGCGACGGGTGGTAGTCGAGCAGCGTTCTCGCTCCCGATCCCAGGCGGTTCCGGATGGAGTCGCCGGGAGCGGCACCGGCGAGGCGCACCGGCGGCCGGCGCAGGCGCTCGTCGGCGAGCAGGTGGAGATCGATCAGCTCCTTGCCGAGCGCCGCGCGGCGGAGGAAAAGCTCCTGCTCCTCGGGGAACGGGATGCGGGGGAAGTCCGCTCGCAGGAGCTTGTCGTAGCGCGTCCGGTAGACCGGGTCGTAGAGCACGGCATAGACATAGCCGAGGACCGCTGCGGGCGAAGGCGGTGCGCCGTAGCGCTCGGCGAGGCGGCGGCGGAGGTCCGGCGCGAGGTTGGGCGCCGCTTGATCGAGATAGAGCGGGAAAAGCGTGCTCACGTCATAGCCGGAGACCGCCTTGTGGCCGATGACCGAACGGGTCACGAGAGCCGCCACGTCGCCGCGCGCCTGGCGGCAGGCGACGAGAGCGAGGTTGTCGCCCCCCTCCATGTGCGCCATGACCGCCGCGCGCGGGCGCGCCAGGAAGTAGTCGGCATAGAGGAGGAAGCGGTGGTCGAAGGGGCGGACGAGGAAGCTCCGGATGCGCCGGGACCAATCGGGGTCGCGCCGCAGCTCCTCCCAGCGGCCGGGGTCGAGCCGCCGGTCCGGCGCGCCCGCCTCCCGCAGCCCGCGCAGGCGTTCCTCCAGGAGCTGCCGCTCGACGCCGACCGCCAGGGCATCGCAGCCGGTGATCACCCCGGTGGAGGAGAGGGGGAAGATCTCCGGCAGGGAGAGGCCGCGCCGGTACTCCTGCTCGATCCCGCGGTCGCCGGCGACGAAGAGGTAGGAGGGCGCCCTGGGCTCGACGTCGGTCCAGGCGGTGGTCCCGACGTGGGAGGTCGCCAGGACGGCGAGCTTCGCCCGGCGCTCGCCGTAGAGGTCGGCGCGCCGTACCCGCTTCGAGAGGCCCGGCCGCTTGACCAGCACGAAGAGCGCAGCCCCCTGGGCGATGCCGGCGAAGACGTTCTCGTCCGCTCCGCCGCGCGGGTTTCTCTCCCGCTTCCGCTGATTGCCATGGAGATCGAAGACGTAGACCTCGTCGAAGCTGTCGAGCAGGGAGCCGCGCAGGCCGCGGAAGGTCGGCGCGTCGAGGCCGGTATGGGGGAGGACGAGAGCGGCGATCCCCTGCCCGGCCTGGTCGATCTTCCACTGGGCGAGGCGCAGGAAGCGGACCGCGTCATCCCCCAGCCACTTGGAGTTGCGCTCGCCGAGCGGCTTGCCGTCGACCTCGAAGTAGCGGGCGAGGAGGCCGGTGATCCACTCTCCCCGGACCTCCGACCGGCCGCGCCACGGCGGGTTGCCGAGGACGACGTTGGCCGGGAAGTCGAGGATCTCCTGGGCGGGGGCGAGGGCGTCGGCGAGGACCCCGGGGAGCGGTGCCGCGGGATCGGGGGTATGGGCATGAGCTCTGAGGAAGCGCCGCAGGGCGGCCTGGCCACGCGCGTGGGCCTCCGGCAGCAGCTCGACGCCCTGGAAGTGGGGCAGGAGGTGATCCCGGATGATTTCCGCCGGCTCGCCGCCCCGGTGCCAGTGCGCCTCCAGGGCCAGCCGCCAGGCGGCGCGCAGGAAGGGCATCGAGCCGGCCGCCAGGTCGAGCAGCCGGACCTCCGGGTCGGCGAGGCCGGCCGGGCGGCCGAGCTTCGCTTGCAGCAGCCGGTGGACCGAGCGCACGAGATAGCCGACGAGCGGAGGGGGCGTGGCGTAGAGGCCATGGCGCCGCCGCAGCGCCGCCGCGCGGCCCGGCCCCGGACGGGACAGCGGTCTCCTCACCAGGTCGCCGCCGCCGCGGTCGTTCATCGGCGCGGTCAGTTCTCGGGAGACGGGTCGGGCCGATAGCGGGCGGCGGTGAAGAGGGCGCGGATCAGCGGGCGCAGGTGGTCGGGGACGAGGGTCGCCAGCACCCCGCGCAGCTCGGTCGGTACGTCCGGTCTTTCGGGGAGGTCCTCGTCCGAGAGCTCCTGCGGCGAGGGCGGGATGCTCTCCCGCACCGCCTCCAGCTCGCCCAGGACCTCCTGGAGTTTTTCGGCCGCCCGCTCGATCCGGGTTCTGGCCGCCGCGTGCTCGTCCATGCGCTCAGGCCCTCTGCCCGTTCAGTCGTTGGAACCGCGGCGCGGCTTTCGTGGGCGGCGGCGACGGCCATTCGGGCAAATCCCAGGTCTTCCGGATCGTCGCGGTGCAGGCGCCACAGCCGGCGAGCAGATGGCGGACGACGGCGCGGGTCTCGCTCTTCGACGCCTGGCCGCCGAGGAAGCGCAGGAGGAGGTCGAGGTGGGGGTGCTCGCGGTCTCGCATGGGCCGGAATCGTAGGGGGGCTTTGCCCGTGTCCGCTCCGGACGCGCCGAAATCTCTTTCGACATGTTGAGCTGGTGGTCCCGTCGCCGGGACCAGCAACCCGGGCTCCCTTTCGTTGTCACGAAAGCACGTCTCGCTGCACTTGGTCCTTTAGTAGGAGTCCCTGGTCTGGAGGAATCGGATGCCGGAGGAGAGACCTTCCCTGGAGGCCACCACGTTGCACAGCCTGCTCTTCGCGAGCGGGTGGACCCAGAAGGCGCTGGCCCGGAAGCTCGGCTTTGCGAACGACAAGCAGCTCACGCGTTACGAGCGCGAGGGCAAGAACCTGAGCCGCGAGTACCTGGGCAAGCTGCTCGCCCCGCTCGGTCTGCCGCCGGAAGCCCCGGACGTGCTGCTCTGGGCTCTCGGCCTGATCTTCCCGCAACCCGAAGAGGCCGCGGCCGGCGATCCGTTCGTCCTCACCGCGGAGGAGCGCGGGAGGATCCACCGCACCGTCCTCGGCGTGGAGTGGTCCCGGGCGGAGGAGCTGCGCCGGCGGCTGGAAAGCGACAAGCGCGAGGAGAAGGTGGCGGCGGCGTGGCGCGAGGCGGAGGCGCTGGTTTCGGTCCTCAAGTCCGCCTCGGCCGAGGACCGGCAGCGCCTGCTCGCCGGCTTCCCGGAATTCCAGAGCTGGGCGCTGGCCGCGGCGCTCGCCCACGCCAGCGCGCCGGCGGCGGCGCACAAGGTGAAGGACGCGCGGGAGCTGGTGGAGCTGGCCCTGGAAGTGGCGCGGCGGGTGCCGGGGGAGGCCGAGCGGGCGAGGACCGCGGGCTACTGCACCGGCTTCCTGGCCAACGTTTGGCGGGTCGCCACCGAGTTCGACGCGGCGAGCGAGGTGTTCGTCCAGACCTGGGAGCTCTGGCAGGCCGGGGCGGCGGCCGCCTCCCTGCCGCTCGTCGAGTGGCGGCTCCTCGACCTCGAGGCCTCCCTGCGGCGGGAGCAGCACCGGTTCGCCGAGGCGAGCGAGCTGCTGGACCAGGCGCTCGCGGCCTGCGACGGTGGTGCTTTGGCGACCGGCCGGTTGCTGACCAAGAAGGCGAACGTCCTGCAGCAGATGGGAGAGCACGAGGGCGCCCTGGCGGCACTCAAGGAGGCCACGCCGGCGATCGCGGCCTCCGGCGATCCAGATCTCCTCTTGCGGCTCCGCTTCAACATGGCGGTCAATCTCATCTACCTGGAACGCTTCGCGGCGGCGGCTCAGCTGCTGCCCGAAGTACGCGAGCTGGCGATTGAACAGGCCCGAAAGCTCGATCTGAATCGCGTCACCTGGCTCACGGCCCGGCTGGCGGCCGGGCAGGGACGGGTGGAGGAGGCGAAGGTACTCCTGGGGCAGGTGATCGGGGAATTCACTTCCGAGGAGCTCGCCTACGAGGCCGCCCTCGCCTCGCTCGACCTGGCGGTGCTCTATCTGAAGGAAGGGCGCACGGCCGAGGTGAAGCGGCTGGCGCTGGGCATGGGCTGGATCTTCAAGGCCAAGGGGATCGCGCGGGAGGCGCTGGCGGCACTCGCGCAATACTGCGAGGCGGCCGGGCAGGAAGCTGCGACGGTCGAGCTGGCGAAGCGGGTGATCGCCGACATGGAGAAGGCCCAGAGCTCGGCCCCTCCGCCAAGGGAGAGGCCGAGAGGGTAGGCGCTGCCTAGCTGTGGCAGCGGCCGTCGGGGTCCATCATGCAGCCGGTGTCGGTGTTCGGCGCCGGCGCCTGGGCCGTGCCGGCAATGCAGCGGCCGTCGGGGTCCATCCTGCAGCCGGTGTCGGTGTTCGGCGCGGGCTGGGTCGCGGCGGTCTTGCAGCGGCCGTCCGGGTCCATCCTGCAGCCCTCCTCGCCCCAGAGGCTCTGGAGGAAGCTCCAGAAGCGGCTCAGGGGCGCCGGAGCGGCGGTTGGCGCCGGCCTGAGGTTCCGTGGCGCGGCGGTCGCGGCCCAGGGGGTGGCGAGGGCGGCGCAGAGCAGGAGGAGAAGAGTCGAGCGGCGGAGAGCGGGGCAGGCCATGGTGGCTCCTGGCGAGAGGGCTCCGCCGCGGCCTCCATGGCCGCGGGGGCGGCTCTCGGGAAGAAAGTGCACCAAGTCAACATACCCGATGTCGGGCAACGCGGAGGGACGGCGCATGGCGGAGAGGGGTGATCCGAGAGTCCTGCGGTTCGTGGCGCTCTACTTGCGCCACCACGCCGAGATGGAGCAGGAGGAGTTCGGGCAGACCTGCGGGGTCGACCAATCGAACCTCAGCCGCTACGAGCGCGGCAAGATGGCGCCCATGGAGGAGACCCTGCGGCGGATGGCCGCGGTCTCGAAGGTGCCCTGGTACGTGGTGGTGAGCCTGATCCGTTTCTACACCGCGGTCGTCGCCGCGGTGGACTCCGGGCTCGCGCCGGTGAGCGAGCCGGACCTTCCGCCGATCGAGGCGGCGGATTGCGCTCCCCTCGACATGGCCTTGGCCGCCTACCGGCTCGAGGAGGCGGTCGCAGCGGCCGAGGGCCCGGCGCCCGCGGCGGCGCGCCGCGAGGCGGCGGAGGTCTGCGCCGCCCTGCTGCCCTACCCCCCCGCCGAGCGCGAGCGGCTGCTCGGCTTCTCCATCCGGGCCTCGCGGAGCTGGGCGCTGGCCGAGGCGCTCGCCCATGCCAGCGAGCTGCCGGCGACGGCGCACGAGGTGGCGCAGGCGCAGGCGCTGGTGGAGCTCGCCCTCTGGGTCGCCCGGCGGGTGCCCGGGGAGGGCCGGCGGGCGCGGATCGAGGGCTACTGCACCGGCTTCCTGGCCAACGTCCGCCTGGCTGCGGCCGAGCTCGACGCGGCGAGCGAGGGCTTCGCCAGGACCTGGGAGCTCTGGCAGGCGGGGAGGGCGGCCGCCTCCCTGCCGCTCGCCGAGTGGCGGCTTCTCGCCCTCGAAGCCGCCCTGCGGCGGGAGCAGCACCGGTTCCCCGAGGCCCTGGAGCGGCTCGACCGGGCGCTTACGCTCTGCGGCGATCAGCCGGAGGCGGCCGGGCGGATCCTCCTGGCCAAGCAGCAGGTGCTACAACAGATGGGAGACCTGCGGTAGGTGGCGACGAAAACGGCCCGCATTCCAATTCGAGCGGCTCGAATTCGGAATCAAGGCGTAAGAGTTCTAATTCGAGCCGCTCGAATTGCAATTCGAGCCGCCTGAATTGCAATTCGAGGCGTTTTGGCAGGCTCTACATCGCCTCGATGCCGCCTCGAGGTCGTTCCGCAGGCTCCCGGAGGCGTTTCGGGCAGCACCCGGAGAGGGCCGATTCACTGTGGCATAGAATCCCCTGCGAGGACAGCCGTCCAGGCCGGAAAGGAACGCCCCATGACCTTCGTCTCAACCCTCGATCCGCAGCCGTTGTGGCGGCACTTCGACCAGATCCTGACCGTCCCCCGCGCCTCGAAGGACGAGGGGCGGATGCGCGAGCAGGTGATCGCCGCGGCGGCGCGGCGGGGGCTCGCGCACCGGACGGACCGGGTGGGCAACGTCGTGGTGAAGGTCCCGGCCAGCCCGGGGCGGGAGGGGGCGCCGGTGGTCGTCCTCCAGTCCCACCTGGACATGGTGAACGAGAAGAACTCGGACGTGGCGCACGATTTCGCCAAGGACCCCATCCTGCCGCGGCAGGTGGGGGAGTACGTCCAGGCGACCGGCACCACCCTCGGGGCGGACAACGGGATCGGCGTCGCCACCATGCTCGCCCTGATGGAGGTCGACGACCTGGGGGATCGGGTCCATGGGCCGCTCGAGCTGCTGTTCACGATCGACGAGGAGACCGGTCTGACCGGCGCGCAGGAGCTCGATCCGTCCCTCCTCTCCGGCCTCCTCCTCCTCAACCTCGACTCCGAGGAGGAGGGGACGGTCACCGTCGGCTGCGCCGGCGGGGTCGACACCCTGCTCTCCCTGCCGCTCGCGACCGAGCCCTGTCCGGCAGGGATGACCGCCGTCGAGCTGCGCCTGGGCGGCCTCCAGGGCGGCCACTCGGGGATGCAGATCCACCTCCAGCGCGGCAACGCCATCAAGCTCCTTGCCCGCGCCCTCTTTGCCGTGGCGCATGGGGCCAACTCCGTGCCCTTCTCCCTCGCCTCCTTTGCGGGCGGCAACAAGCGCAACGCCATTCCGCGGGAGGCCGTGGCGCGGGTGGTCGTCGCGCCGGAGAAGCGGGAGGCGTTCCTTCAGGCGGTCCGGCGGGAGATCAAGGCGATCCAGGCGGAGGTCCGGCCGGCCGACCCCGGGCTCTCCCTGGCGGACGCCGCCGTCGACCTGCCCGAGCGGGTGTGGACCGGGGCGACGGCCCGCACCGTCCTCGCCCTCCTCGACGCCCTGCCGCACGGCGTCCTCGCCATGAGCCTCGACATCCCGGGCCTGGTCGAGACCTCGACCAACGTCGCCGTGGTGGTCGACCGGGGGGACACCCTGGAGATCCACAACAGCAGCCGGAGCTCGGTCGCCTCCGCCTTGACCGCCACCCGCCTGCGCCTGAATGCCCTGGCCGAGCTCGCCGGCGCCGCGGCCACCTCCTCGGACGGCTATCCGGGCTGGAAACCCGACCTCACCTCGCGCCTCCTGGGCATCGTCAAAGCGGTCCACCGGCGGGTGCTGGGGCACGAGCCCATGGTCCAGGCCATTCATGCCGGCCTCGAATGCGGCCTGATCGGCGAGAAGGTCCCCGGCATGGACATGATCTCGATCGGCCCCCAGATCGAGGGCGCCCACTCCCCCGACGAGCGGGTGAAGATCCCCTCGGTCGCGGAGTTCTGGCGCTTCCTGACGGCGCTGCTCGCGGAGCTGGCAGCGGCATGAGAGAATGGATCTCTGTTTTCAACGCCGTTCGTTGACGAGGGCTCCATGAAAACAGTTTCCTGCCGGCTGCTCCTGTGCGCTCTCTCCGCCGCCGTTCCGGCGGCCGCCTCGACCTACGTCCCGGTCTCCGACGCGGCCCTGGCGGACCGGGCGGCGCTCATCGCCGAGGTCACGGTGACGGCCGTCGAGCCCCTGGACGGCGCGGGCGGCCTGCCGGCCACCGGCTACCGGGTGCGCGTCGAGCGGCCGATCAAGGGGGACTCCTTCCGCGAGGCTTCGCTCACCGTCCGCGTCCCCGGCGGGGTGGCGGCCGACGGCACTCTCGCCGTCGTCTGGGGAGCGCCGCGGTTCGCGCCGGGGGAGCGGCTGCTGCTCTTCCTCACTCCGCGCGCCGACGGCGCCTGGGACCTCCTGCACCTGGGGCTGGGGGCGTTTCGCGTCCTGGCGACCCGGTCCGCCGGACCGATCGTCCTGCGCGATCCGGCGGGTGCCACCGCGCTTCCCGCACGGGAGGGCAGCCACCCGGAGACCCTGGCGGGAGAGCGGCCGCGCGATCACGCCCGCTTCCTCGCCTGGCTCGCCGCCCGCGCCGCGGGGCGGCCCACGCCGGCGACGCCGGCAAACGATCGGGCGGACTACCTGGCGGCCGTGCCGCCGGGCGAGCTGCGGGCGCTGCGCGAGAGGTTCACCCTGTTCCAGTACGGCGGGCACAACCTGCGCTGGTTCGAGTTCGACGACGGCGGCGCGGTCCCCTTCCTTGCCCAGGCCGCCGGCCAGCCCGGCCTGTCGGGGGGCGGCTTCGCGGAATTCCAGGCCGCCCTCGCGGCCTGGAACGACGATCCGGACTCGACGGTCCGCCTGACCTACGACGGCACCACCAGCACCCAGGGGAGCCTGGGCAGCCCCAACGGCCTCAACCAGCTCACCTTCGACGATCCGTCCCATGAGCTCACTCCCTTCGACTGCGCGAACGGCGGGTTCCTCGCCTATACGTTCGCCTACGCCGACACGACGGCCACCGGAACGTTTCGCCACCTGACGTTCACCCGCATCCTGAGCTCGCACATCGTGACCAACCGGAACATCGCGTGCTATCTCAACTTCCGGCCCTCCGCCGGCCCGTCGATCCTGGCCAATCTCCTGACCCACGAGCTCGGGCATTCGCTCGGCTTGAACCACGCCTGCGGCGACGCGGGGAGCCCGCCCTGCGCCGACGACCCGGTGCTCGACGACGCCGTCATGCGTTCCTACATCCACGCCGACGGCCGCGGCGCCCAGCTGGGGAGCGACGACCGGACCGCCCTGCGGCTACTCTATTCGACCGCCGCGGTGCCGGCCGAGCGCTGCGCGACCGATGCGCACACCCTCTGTCTCGGCGGGCGTTTCGCCGTCCGGGTGGACTGGCGAAACCAGTACGACGGCACCTCCGGCCAGGGGCGCGCGATCCCCAACTCCGCCCAGACCGGGTTCTTCTCCTTTGGCGATCCCGGCAACGTCGAGCTGATGGTCAAGGTGCTCGACCTGGGCGACGCCAATAAAGTCTTCTATGGCGAGCTGACCGACCTCGGGTTCACGATCGTCATCCGCGACACCCTGCTGCACGAGGTCCGCTCCTACTCGAACACCCAGGGGAACTGCGGTGGCATCGACCCGAGCGCCTTCGCGCCTCTCGTCGTGGCGCCCAAGCGGGCGTCCCTGGGGGGCTGTCGGCCCGACCGCAACACCCTCTGCCTCCTGAACGGCCGCTTCGCCGTGACGGTCGACTGGGCGAACCCCGGCAACGGCACCTCGGGGAAGGGTGTGCCGGCGAGCCTTTCCGCCCTCTCCGGCACTTTCTACTTTACCGATCCGGGCAACATCGAGCTGATCGCCAAGCTGATCGACTTCGGGGACCGCATCGCCTTCTTCTACGGTGCCCTCTCCGACCTCCCCTATACGATCCACGTCCTCGACACCGCGTCCGGCGTCGAAAAGGTCTACCGGAGCACGGCGGGCAGGCTCTGTGGCGGGCTGGACAATCACGCCTTCTGAAGCCGGCGTCGCCGCCTGCCGCCCGGGGGCCGGCCCCCTCCGGCCGCGGTGGTGCTAGAATCAGGGCCGTGAACCCCAGCCAACCCGCGGATTGAACAAGGGCCTTAAGGGCCATCGGCCACCCGGCCGACCGCGGGAAGGGGCCTCGACCGCCCCGGCCATCCACCCACCATGAAAGCCAGGCCATCTGAGATGTCCGAAACCGTTACGCCTCCGCGTTTCCGCGTCAACGTCCCCTGGGCGCAGGGTTTGAAGGCCCGCGCCGTGCGGCTCGCCCTGCGCGCCGCGCTCGTCCTCGTCCCCCTCTTCTTCCTGCGCGCCTGCCTCTTCACCTACGTGCCGCCCGACCAGATCGGCATGCGCCAGGTCGCCTTCGGTCCCGGCAAAGGCTTGCAGAAAGAACTGGTCTACCCCGGCTACCGCCGGCAGGTCAGCGGCTACGAGCAGGTCCGCATCTTCCCGCGGAACGTCCAGGCCGTCGAGTTCACCAACAACCCGGCCGAGACCGGGGCCGGCCACCGCAAGATCGGCGCCATCAAGGTGCCGACCATCGACGGCTACCCGGTGGACGTCGACGTGACGGTCCTCTACCGCATCGCCGACCCCTACCTCGTGGTGTCGCGCTTTGGCTTCGGCGACGCCTACGAGGAGAACGTCGTCGTCCGCTTCACCGACCCGCTGGTCAAGCAGTACCTGGGCACCCTTTTCGCCGAGCAGTTCTACGCCGAGGAGCGCCTGCGCCACATCCATGACTTGAAGGTCGCCCTCACCCAGCGCCTCAAGGAGAATGGTCTCGCCCTGGAGGACGTGCTGATCCGCCAGTACGACTACCCCGAGACCTTCCAGACGCTCACCGAGCAGAAGAAGGTCCAGGACCAGAAGGTGCTGGCCGAGCGCCAGATCGCCAAGCAGAACGAGGTGCAGACCCGCTTGAACCAGGTCTCGGCCGAGGGGCAGAACCTGATCAACGTCAAGACCGCCGAGTTCCAGGCCCAGATCACCGAGATCAACGCCAAGCAGAACCTCTACGAGCGCCAGAAGCGGGCCGAGGCCGACCTCCTCATCAAATCGGCCGAGGCCGCCGGCACCGAGCAGATCAACCGCGCCATGGAGGGGGCCGGGTCGTCCAAGCTGCTGCGCCTGCGCCGCGGCCTGGCGCTGTTGAACAGCATCAAGGGGCCGATCTACATCTCTGAGGACCCGACCGACATCGCCCGTCTCGCCGGCGGGGTCGAGAAAGGGAAGGGGAAGGAGTAGGTCATGAGAAGCCACGTCCATCGTCTCGCCACCGCCTCTGTCCTCCTCACCGCCGCCTTCGGCGCCACCGCCTGCGCTCCGCACGGCACCGGGGCGACCGAGGTGGGGGTCAAGTTCAACAAGGTCACCGGGTCGCTCGACCAGTATCCGCCGGGCGCCACCTACTTCTTCGCCCCGTTCTTGAACGACTGGAAGACGTATGACGTCGCGCAGAGAAACCTGGTGATGACCGCCCAGGCCAATTCCGGCGACCGCCAGGGCAAGGACGACCTGCGCTTCAAGACCCGTGACGGCAACGATATCGAGACCGACGTCACGGTGCGCTGGCGGATCGACCCGACGCGGGTGGCCTTCATCTGGCGCAAGGTCGCGCCCTCCTCGGACGACCTGGAGCACCGTCTGGTGCGGCCGTTGACCCGCACCTACGTGCGCGACGCCTTGAACCGCCTCGATTCCGAGGAGTTCTACAATCCCACCCTGCGCTTCAAGGCGGCGAGCGAGGCGACCGACCTCCTGGGCCGCCACCTGCGCCCCTACGGCGTCATCGTCGAGCAGGTGCTCCTGGGCAACTTCTCCTTCAAGAAGGATTATCAGGACCTGATCAACTCGCGCAAGGACGCCGAGAAACAGGCCGAGAAGCTGGAAGCCGAGATCCTCGCCACCAAGGAGGAGAACCAGGCGAAGCTGCAGGGCAAGATCGCCGAGCTGACCAAGAAGCTGACCCGCGCCAACGGCGAGTACGAGCAGGCCAAGCGGGAGGCCGACGCCTATCTCGTCCAGCGCCAGCAGGGGGCGCAGGCGACCCTCGCTGAGCGCACCGCCACGGCCCAGGGCATCCAGCGCGAGCGCGCGGCGCTCAACAGCAGCGCCGGCGACGCCTACGTCAGCCTGCAGCTGATCGAGGCGCTGCAGAAAAAGGAGATCCGGCAGATCCCCAAGCTCCCCGCCGGCAACGTGATCATCGACGGCAACAAGCTCCTCCAGCAGCTGGGAGTGATCCAATACCGCGAGCAGCAGGAGGAGAAGCCGTAAAGGAACACCCATGTTGAACTTGGCAGGCTCTTCTTTTGATTTCGGCCAGGTGCTCTTCGCCATCCTGACCGAGTGTGAGCACCGGCGGCGGAGCCTCGCTCCCGGCGAGGCCGAGACGAAGCTCCTGGAGGCGGCGCGCGAGAAGCTCGCCGAAATCCATGAGAGTTACGCCGAGTGCGGCGGCACCGAGGACTACTTCGCCGAGCTGACGCGCGAGGTGATGGAGACGGCGCTGCCGCGCTACCTGCCGCGCGCCGTCGAGCAGACCCGGCGCGAGCGGGAGGGCTACGACCTCTGGCGCGGCGGCGATCCGGTGGCACGGGCCGGTTTCGCCCTCATCGGCCTGGTCCTGGGCGGCATCATCGTCGCCGTGCCGTTCATCCCCATCGAGCAGGACGTCTTCGCGTTCCTCCTCGCCCTGGCCGGTCTCTTCTTCCCCGAGATCACCCGGCTGTTCTTCGACCAGCGCCACTCCCGCTTCCTCAACCGGTTGATCCGCGAGGCCGAGCGCTACCAGAAGGACCGCCGGGTGCATTACGTTTCGAGCTCCGAGCTCGACACCGCCCTGAGCACGGTGTTCGAGGGGAGCCAGGGGAATGCCGAGGAGGCGAAGAGCGCGGCGGTGGCGGCAGAGACCCCCGCGCCGCCGGTGCCGACGATCTCTCCCGAGCGTTCCCAGGAGACCGCCCGCCGGCACCCGCCGCGGGCCAAGACTCTGGGCCATTGAGCCGTGGAATGCACCATGGAGATCCGTGACTTCGCCCTCCAGGTCCTGACCGCCGAGGACCTCGAAACCAAGCTGGCGCCGCCGCCGCTGCCAGTCGAGGCGCTGACCGACGATAGCCCTGGCCGACCGTTCCGCGCCGCCGGCCCCGGCCGGCCGCCCGAGCTGCGTCTTCAGGAGGGAGTCAAGATCCCGGCGATCGACGGCATGGCCGACCCGGCGCAGCGCCCGCGCATCCTCCACGGCCTCGCCAACCACGAGCTCCAGGCGGCCGAGCTTTTCGCCTGGGCTCTCCTCGCCTTCCCCGGCGCGCCGCCCCCCTTTCGCCGCGGCTTGGCCGCCATCCTCGTCGAGGAGCAGCGGCACACCCGGATGTACCGGGGGCGTCTGGAAGCGGCGGGGTCCGGCCTCGGCGACTACCCGGTGCACGGCTACTTCTGGAGCAAGGCCGGGGCGATCGATTCGCCGCTCGACTTCGTCTGCGCCATGTCGCTGACCTTCGAGAACGCCAACCTGGACCACACCGTCGACTACGCCGCGGCGGCCCGGGCGGCGGGGGAGGAGCGGACGGCGGCGGTGCTCGACCAGGTGCACCGGGACGAGGTGGAGCACGTGCGCTTCGGCTGGCGCTGGCTGCAGCTGCTCAAGGGGGCGGGGGAGAGCGCCTGGGAGGCCTACGAGCGGAGCCTCACCTGGCCGCTGCGCCCGGCGCGGGCGAAGGGGCCGCGGTTCCACCCGGAGGGGCGGGAGGCGGCCGGGCTCGACCCCGAGTTCATCCGTCGCTTGAGGGAGAGCCGGCCGTGACCGCCTCCGGCGCCGGGCTCGCCGC
>Ga0137407_10001931_pt1 | contig 13593 bp, 8 predicted proteins | sample CZOMad2_2_16fung_FD_108410 | JGI IMG/M metagenome (GOLD analysis project Ga0137407, IMG submission 108410) | Vadose zone soil fungal communities from Angelo Coast Range Reserve, California, USA - CZOMad2_2_16fungal (Illumina Assembly) | ecosystem: Environmental > Terrestrial > Soil > Vadose zone...
AATCGCGCCGTTCACAGACCCTTACTCTCCCATCATGTTCTTGCGGCCACACCATTCCACGCGCACCGGCGGCGCCGCTCATCGAGGTCGGCTATGGACAATTGCGAGCTAAGCTTTCGCGCTCAATTCCGGGAAGTTGAGTCTCTCTCTAGAAAACTGCTGCTCGACAACCTCGGACCGCGCGACCGCCACCTGCGCCGAATGATGCTGTTTGCCCTGCGCCAGCAAACGCCCTCGGACTACCCTTTCTTGTTCTGGTATGCGTTCTGCAGGACGGAAAAGGATGGCCCAACCATCAAAAACCTGGCCGCCGCCGTTCATCTGCTGCAATCATCCACCATCATTACCGACGACATTTTTGACGCCGGCGGCCTGCGCTTCGGACGCCCGGCCTTCCACCGGCAATACAACATCAGTTACGCTATCATCGCCACCGAAATCATGCAGTCCATTGCGCTCAGGACTTTTTGCTCTGAGCTGGACCGTGGCCGTTTCAAGCACCCCTGCCTGGTAATGAAAATCCTGAACGGAATGCTCCGCGATCTCTACCTCTGCCAGTATTTGGACCTTTACTATAGTGCGACGACAAGCCTTGCCCTTTCTGAGTATTACCGCGTCATCAGGCTCGGGGCGGGATACTTCATGTCGAATCTCGCCCGCTGCGCCGCCCTGTTGGCGGGGAAACCGGCGCCCGAGGTCCGGGCCCTCGCTACCTACGGCTACAACTATGGCATGGCGCTGTTCATTACCGACGATGTTATCGACGTGATTGGCAAGCCTTGGGAAACAGGCAAGAGCTTCGCCGCTGACCTCAAGAATGCCCGGCTCAAGTTGCCCATGCTTCTTGCTCTCCGCTTGAGCAGCGGCGAGGATCGCAGATTCCTGCAGCATCTCCTCACCGGTGGCAAACCCTCCGCTTTCGATCTACGCCGGGCCGCGGAGATCATTCAGAACGTCGGGGCCATTACGCAATGCACCCGCATCGCCCGCCGTTACCTCGCGCGGTCGGTGCGCTCCCTCTCACCAACCAGATCTCTGGTGGGTCGCACCAATCTTACCTGGCTGTCCACCAGTTTGCTCCCGACGCAAGAGCTGGAGTAACTCCTAGGCGGATATGGTGGCACGTGCAGCATGACTCAGCTGCCGAGGCCGGCGACATTCATTGGGCCAGCGCTGGGAATCCCCAGCACACCCGTTTTTCGCGTGATGGTATGGAGCGTATGCGCGCTGCGTCAAGTGGGAAAAAGGAACGAGTCCGGAGGAATCTGCGTCATAGCTCCAGAATGCTCGCCCCTTTCAGCGCGACACAAAGCGACACAGACTCCCGAAGGACGAGACAAATTCTCATGCACCTTCGAAGGGGTGCCACATAGCTACAACAAGAACTCTCCGCCGGCGACCGGATTCGGCCCCACTACTCCGTCCTCCACGCCAAGGCGGGCGCCGATGCCGGCGGGTCTCTGAAAGGTGAACCTCTCCCTACTTTCTTTTCCTCTTCGCCGTTTTCTTTTTCCCCTTCTTGGGAACGGGCTTCTTCTTCTTCTTTCTGCGCGGCATGTCGCTTCTCCTTTCCACCGGTTATCGGTTTTATGTGACCCCAATTCGCAACATCAAACTTGCCACGCGCGGGTCTGAGCGCAGCCCATCCAATGCCGGCGCGGTCTTCAGCAAGTAAAGACCGTAATAGCGGTCAGTGCAGGCCTTTTGCAGTAGACCAACCGCCGGTTAATTCCTTCGCGCCCCCACATTCAGCACTGCAAGCTGATATGGAGACGAATCGGCGAGCTCGTAAGGAAGATCTTTCGATTGCTTCGCATCCTCCATCGCCAGTTGAAGCCGTTGTTCCCAGTAAGCCTTTGCGCCGTTCTTTGCGTAGGCGCTCCTCAGAAGCAGGGCTCGCTGCCCGGCCCGTTCGGGGCTCTCGCCCCCCAGAGTCGCTGCCCTCTGGTGCTCGGTGATGGCTTCCTCGAACATGCTCCGCTGTTCGTACACGTCTGCCAGAAGCTGATGACCGGGATAGAAGTTCGCATCCATTTCCAGCGTCTTCTGCGCTTGCGCCAGCGCATCGTCATAACGGCGCGCCTGGAACAGGATGTAACCGTAAGTCGAATTGATCACCAGCGAAAGTGGGTCCAGTTCCTGCGCACGGCGGATCTCGGCGATCGCTATTTCGGCGTCGCTCAAGCAGATCAAATGTTCCGCGTACCACTGGTGACCGGTCGCATAGTTGGAATTCAGCTCGATCGCACGCGCAAACTCCGTCAGCGCACCCCTCAGGTCCCACTGCTCGCCCGCCCGGATCACGGCCAGCGCGGCATGGGCCTCGGCCAGGTTGTCGTCAATCTCGAGTGCTTTCGTGGTCGCCGCTTTTGCTTGCCGGTATGTCTCCTGCCACGGCGCGCTGCTGTACATTCCCAGTACCAGGTACGAGTCCGCCAGTCCGGCATAGGCTAGAGCGTAATTCGGGTCCTTATTTACCGCCTGCTGAAAATAGCCAATCGACTTCCGGATGCCTTCTTTCGTACGCTTGTTCCAATAGTACCGGCCCTTGAGGTAAGCCTGGTGTGCTTCCGGGTCGATCGGCCGTTTGCCCGCCAGGCGGGCCTGCTCTTGCGGCGTCACCTTGGCATTGACCTCGTTCGCGATCACCTGCGCTACCTCTCCCTGCAACATAAGCACGTCGTGCAGGTCGCGCTCGAAGCTTTCCCCCCACAGGTGTGTATCGTTCGGTGCGAAAATCAACTGCGCCGAGATCCGTACCCGGTCGCCCACCCGCTGCACCGAGCCTTCGATTACCCCCTCCACCCCCAGCTCGCGTGCGATCTGCCTTAGTGGCTTCCTGGTGTCCTTGTACTGCATCACCGAGGTCCGCGATATCACCTTCAGCGAGCTAATCTTCGACAGGTCCGTGATCATCTCCTCGGTCATACCGTCGGCGAAGTACTCCTGCTCCGGATCGCCCGAGAGGTTGGCCAGCGGCAGCACCGCCAGCGAGTGAATCCGCGCCCCGGCCTCCTTTCCCAACAGTCGCCCTCGCCATCCGTTCACGTTCAACCCGAGCAGCACCGCCGTTACCGCGAGCAGTCCGGTCAGGCCCAGCAGGATCGGACTCCCCGCTCTTGACCAGGGCTTCTCGACCCCTCGCCAGGAAGCCGTGACCGTGCTCGGTGCGACCAGCCGCCGCAGATCCACCGCCAGTTCCTTCGCCGACTGGTAGCGGTTCTCCAGTTCCTTCTCCAGGCACTTGCCGATGATCCGCTCCAACTCCGCCGACACCTGGGGGTTGAGCTGCCTGGGAGGCGCCGGTGCCTGCCGCAGGATCGCGCCGATCAGTTGCGAGCGTTCCACCTCACCAAACGGGCGCCGCCCGGTGGCCATCTCGTACAGGACGGAGCCGGCCGCATGAATGTCGGTGCGAGCGTCGATCTCCACGCCCAGCAACTGCTCCGGCGCCATGTAGGGGAGGGTCCCGGCCATTGCTTGCGTCTCGCTAACACTCTCCGTCGTGGCACTCGCCGTGACCGGAAGCCGCAGCTTTGCCAGCCCGAAGTCCAGAATCTTCAGCCGTCCGTCGCTCGTGACCCGTAAGTTGCCGGGCTTGAGGTCACGATGAACGACCTTGTGCTCATGGGCTGCGGCCAAGCCTTCCGCGAGTTGCACGCCCAGACGGAGGACTTCCTTCTCCGGCAGCGATCCGGCAGCTACCTTCTCGCTGAGTGTGATTCCGGGGATGTACTCCATGACCAGGAAGTCCACGCCCTGCTGTGTGTCGAAGTCGTGAATGGTGGCGACATTGGGATGATTGAGCTGCGAGAGAATCAGAGCTTCTTTGTGGAAACGCTTGCGGGCTGATTCGTCGATGAGCGTACCAGGCGGAAGGACTTTGATGGCAACATCACGGGCGAGGTGCTCGTCGCGGGCGCGATAGACTTCTCCCATGCCGCCGGCGCCGATCTTCTCGACGATGCGGTAGTGGCCCAGCGTCTGGCCAACAACCGTATCCTGGCTGGCCGCGTGGTTCGCCATGGAGAAAACACTCCTTCCCCCCCCGCGCTCTGGGGCAAATCGTAGACTTAGTGTGCGCTCGCGTCAATGGGAGCCCCACTCTCGTGGCATTTCTGCAATCTGAGCTGCGTGCTATAGGCAAACAGCTATTTGTGACAACCCTAAGCTTCCAGGGGATAGCTCCCAACTACCGAGTGTTGGGGGACTGCTCACTCCCACTGCTTGAGAAGTCGGCTACACGCAGAAGTGGCTGGCGGCACAACGATGCCGCCCGCCTGCCGCGCGGATTCAATTTTTGCCTCAAAAGCATTGCCAGAAGCGAGATTGGGCAAAAACGTTGTTATTGATGCTCATCGCGATGGATGCTAGCGTAACCAACTCGAACCGCCGTGTACGGACCCGTACGCACGGTGGTGTGGCAGGGGTCGGCGGGTGACCGCCGCCCCTATGCCGATCTGACGGGCTACCCGGAAACTAAGCCTTAGCGTGTGGAAACCATGTCGTTCTGGCACACTCCAATTCTCAAAGCTTACCTCATGAAACCTGTGACTTAGAGCTTCCGCCGCAAAGGGTTTTCTGGCACACCCTCGGGTATGCAGCGGCTTCTTCCAAAAAATCCACCTGCGCGGGCAGCCACACAACCGATTTTCATTTCCCGGAGTCAAACGATGGGGTGAATACCAAGCTCCTGCAGGGCAGCCCTGAGTTCATTTACTAATCGATGGTCAACAATCCAATTAACCAAGCCGTTCAAATGCACAAAACTGAACACCCGATGGTGATCATGCTCCTGCTCGGCAAACCACCCGCTCATGACAGGTTCAACATTCGGATTCGCGTGGCCGTTACAGACCAGAATGCCTTCGCGGTCGTTTACTTCAAAGCCGATTTGCAGCGAGGCGAGGGTGACCAGATACATCTCCTCCAATTCAGCCCGCGATTCTCTCCACTTCGGCATAGTGATGTCGCCGACTTTGACCTGCCACATGCGTAACAACCGGTGTCCACCCGTTTCAAGAACAGCTACAACGTCCTTGCCGTACTCGAGAGGGCCATGCCTGATTTGTGCATAGCGGGGAAGTTCTGCTTGTGCCAACCGCAATATGATCTTCCGGAGTTGTGCCTCATCCCCAATGGCCTCCAGAGTTCGATGAATCCACGTCCGATGTGGCCCAAGGATCTCAGCAAGAGCCCTCGCGCCGATTGCCGGGCCGATGGCGGTCGTAACATCCGAACCGAGCAAGGGTATTCGCCCGAGTGTTTCAAGTGCCATATGCAACTCGCCTCCGATCAGTGCGTGTTCGGGATTGGCCCTCAGGGCTTCAAATGCCCGTGCTGTGGAATCCACAAACTGCTCGATAATAGGGTCGTCGCTGGAGACCCCGAATAGCCTTTTGACTCCGAGCAATTCTTGGCGCATGCGATCAACATCCACAACGCCCCCGCGTAAGAGCTGTAAGAGAGCGCCCACGAGGACTCGGAACCTCCAGACCTGATTATGAACGAAGCCGCTGTCTGTGCCTTCCAGCAACTCGGATGCTTCAGTTAGCGAGTGCTGGGCCCGATCAGGTTCTCGTACGATGCGTGCAACAGCCGCTCTAGCGCGAAAGTATTTCGTCCAGAGGGTGATATTCTTAGCGTCCCAACAACCACCGCGTTTCTGAATCTCCTCAGAAGAGGGTTCCACATCCTCAGCAAACGAGTCAGCTGCTGAATTGAACATTTCAACCGCATTCCCAGGATTCAGAAAACCCCGCGTCGCGAACCGCCAACCCTTAAGCCCTGGCGTGATGAACGCATCTGGATAGTGCTCAACAATGTTCTGCGCACCCGCAAAATCGCCGAGCGCGAGCAGCAAATGAAACGCAGAACGTATTTCGAGTGATAGTTGTCCGGCGCCCATCGTCTCCGAACCACCCGAAATCTCGTGTTCCGGAAAAGTTACTTCCCAGCTACCATCTAAGTCGGTGGTGAGGATGAGACCTCTCACCAAATACGATTCGCTATTTTTCGTTTCACCGAAGAACTTGATAAGGCGTTCGGCAAGTTCCTGTTGGAGCAGTCTTTGCCAATGGGACGCGATAGACCGTTCCTCGACATACATCAGCTGACCGGTCCATTTATGTAGTGCCGCGATAGACTCGAGCGAATTCTGAGGCTGCGTGTCAACGCACGTTTTGTAATCCTCCAGCGCCCGGACAAGACACCGATCGACTTCTACTCCATCTCCCCAAGCTCCGTGGACAGCCACAGACATACAAACCCCGGCGCTAAAAAACCGGCCATCAGCGCGCCACAGGTCCGCAGCTTTACGCAAGGTTTCTACGGCCTCTCGGTCCCCGGGTCGCAGCATCGGCCGATGCGTGAACAATTCAGCGAATAGGTCTCGGGCTGCGCTCATCTCCGCTTCTCTCCGTAGGAGTGTAAGGATAATGGAGCGTTCCACCTTCCAGCATACCGAGCCACACACATTCCACAAACAAGTCCTTCTCGAAAACCAAGATTGCGAGGCGGCGGCGCTGAGGAATCAATCGGTTGTGGGCGTAGCTTCAGAAACGTTTTTGGAAAGGATGGGGCACAATCAAGGGACACTATTTGTGTCCTTCCAGATCGAGCAGGTAGGAAAGTGCTGAATCCCTGTGCACCGTGCGCTTCTCGACCACTGCATCAATCGCTTTTTTCCCAATGTACGCACCAGCGGGACCAGCCAGTTTGAGAAGATTCGGCCAAGACAGGTCGCCAAAAATCTGAACGGCAGCCGAAGTCCCCATGTAGCCAACGACACCCTTTTGCGAGGCCACCAAATAGTTTGTCGTAAATCGTGTCGAGCTTGTTTTGGAACTCTTTTGCTGCTGGCCGGATTTCAGTATCAATTATCTTCCTTATGACTTCGTTGTAGTCAGCGCCTGGTGGGATGCCGGCCAATTGTGCCTCCAGCACTGCTAAGTGCTCCAAGAATGCTTCGCGTGCGATTTCTGATTCTTTACGATACTTGATGGCATCGCCAATTTTGAGGCTGTATATCCGCTCAGGACGAACAAGTTCATCGAGTATTGCAAGGCTCAGGTCAGTCATTGGAATTTGTTGACCGGCGCTCGATGCCGCACCAATAGCGCGACTGTACTTTGCAGCTAGAAGGTTCGCGTAAGGTGAGGCGTCGGCTAGAGGAGAGAATCCTTGGCGAGCTCCGACGTTGAGAGCAAAATTCATCTTCGCAGAACACGCCATCGCGTCCGTAACTAAACCCTTTGCGCAACCTTCGGGAGTGGAATATTCGAAAGGCGGTATTTTCGGATCACTGAACAGATCAAGAGGCGATGAATACTTTTCGAGATCAATGGCTACTATTTTCTTAGAGATGGTCTCCTGGGTCTCCCCCTTTCCGTAATTCCCGGGTGGAATGTGGAGGTCCCGGAAGTGATCGGAGGTTCGCAGTCCTTCTTGAAATCTCGAAAGGAACCGCTTGTCAGACACGTCGGTCTTGATTTGTTCCAGGAACTCGCCTGCCACGGGCCCACCCGGTGCTTCGATGCACGTAAAAAGGAACTCCTGCATCTCTGAATGATTGCTCATACGATCTAAGTGGAGATGCCGCACCGAGTAACCCAAAGTTTCCTCCCCCCACGTAAAAAGTAAATGCCGGTCGATCCATGAAATGGATCTCATCGAAAAGTAAGATGGACTTGACTATATAGTGACGAAATCGGCGAAGAAGTCCGGGTAATACAAGGCTCTCAATTTGTTTCGCATCTGCGGTGCTCCTCTTTGGCGGCGCGCATCGGCCTTGCTATCTTTTCGCCTGACTTTTCATTATGGTAGGTTATCAGCGCATACAGGAGCGTTACCCGACGCACCAGAGTTTGATGGCTAACCCGATCAGCACTGCACTCTCGCACCGTAAGGCGGTGGCTGTTCGTTTTGAGATCCCGTGCGCTTTCCTGCACGCTCCTACACTGAACGAATCTGTACCTCATTGATTCTGTTACACCGGGCAATTGCAGGCGTCTCCGAGCGCGCGCAGAAAGCGGATTTCTAATCCGAGGGTGCGCACTAGCCCTCTTGCGAAACGCCAGATTTGTGCGGATGTGCCGGAACCCGCTCCGGAATTCCCTCACTAAGTAATTGATATTCCGATGCTGGCCTAGAGCAAGTTTCCAGGGCTGAAAACACACGGTTTTCACACTCTAAAGCTCAGTTTCCGGATAGCCCGTGATCCGCCCGCAATCGGGTGCAAGCTCCAAATGGAGATTTCAACTTCCCTGGAAGGATACGAGCTGTTGAATTTTCCTAAAGCCGGAAATCCAATGAGTTGTTGGCGCGGACTCGAAGCCGTAAGTTTATCGAGAACGACCTTCAACGCAAGTTGTCTACGATATAGAGGTCAGACGAATAACGGGGAGACTGATACGCGTAATACTTGAGGTCGGGCGTCACAACGATCAGTGCTCTTGTTGTGCCGCGGGCCTCCGTTGTTAACCGTTTCCACAGTTCTCGACGGCCGCTGGCGAGCTCCACCAGCGTGAGCACAAGTTGATGGCCAGTTGGCTCGGCTACCAGCAACGACCTCCCGCCCTTGGCGAAGCGGATAGGGTACTCGTTGTCGAGCACTCCTTTCACCGCGACCGGCTGGCTGCCATCCATACGATAGAGGGAAATGCCGCCGCGCTCCTCCCGCACTGCCAGCATTCCTCCGTCCGGTGAGAGGGTCGGAAATGCATTACGGCCACTGGCCTTCGCCAAAATAGGAGATCCGCTGCCGACCCGCTGGGTGTAAACGTTCCAGTCATTCTGTGACGTCTGTGCTTCATAGGCAATCTTCTGGCCGTCGTCCGACCAAACCAAATGGCCGAAGTCGACAAGTTCGGGCGTCGGCAGCTCCTTTGGTTCTCCCGGGCCGATGGGGTGGACCACCAGCTTCCGGCCTTTTCGACTAAATGCAAGAACCCACTTTCCGTCAGGCGAGATCGCCGCGGTGCCAGTACCCAGCCGGACGGCCGCCGACCCATCCGTGCGCCGGTAATAGCCCAAAAGGTCACCCTCTATGTAATAGACTTCGCCCCCCTCATAGAAGCTGATCGCGCGCCCGTCGGCAGAGATCGCGTTGGCACTCGTACCGTCGAGCCAGGAATAGGGATGCTCGTGTGTGTCCCCCGGAAACAGGCCCATCAACTGCGTACGCCAGCTCTCGCGGGACAAGAGCACGCGACCGTCTCTTGCTATGTCGTGCAGACGCACGGATGGCAGGAGCGACACTATTCTCTCCTTGCCTGCCAGCGTGACTGCATGGATCGAGTCGGCCCAGCCGGAGTGGGAAGCTCCTGCAAACCACACTTCCTTACCATCCGGACTCCATGCCAGCCCTTCGAGACTCAACGATCCCTTGGATAGTACCGTTCGCTTCCCGCTTAGATCCACCCCCTCAATCGAACCTTCATCGGTATCAACAGTTGGGTGGTTCTCGTATGCGATCATTCTGCCGTCCGGAGAAAATCTCGGATGGCCGAACCAGCCGGCCTTTTGCTGATAGAGCACATGTCCGGGTGGAAATTCCAGCCGGGGTCCCTCACGTGAGTACACCGATACCGCCAACTGCTTTCCGTCAGGACTCCAATCGGCATAAGCGACATGCCTTGCCAGATCTCGTGGCGATCCGCCAGCTAGGCTCACCGTCGCCAAAGTCCCCCCGCAATCTACGAGGAAGACATACTCACAACCCCCCAGAACTGCCAATTCGTCAGAAGAAGAGACCGCTGCAATCGTTCCTGGAGGTATTCCCAATGGGCGCGACTCCGGACTACCCACACGCGCGATAGCGACCTGCGGAGGCTCACGCTCCCATTCACCGCCGTAGATGATCGTCTGTCCGTCGCGGGAGAAGCGCGCCGCTTGCAGGCTTCCCTCACGATGGGTAACAACCGTGTACCGGACTTCAGGCTTATCGTGCTTGGTTACAAAAAATGCGCCTCTCACAACGAGCGCGATTATTGCCAGCGCTGCAATCGTCCAAGACAGGATTTTCGGTGCCGTTTTCGACGATGGGGCCATCCCCTGCGCCATAAGCCGGGAAGCCCCTTCTGCGGTCCACTTCAGCTCCAGCCTTACGTCGTGCGCTGTCTGGAAGCGGTCCTCCGGGTTCTTGGCCAGGCACGTACTCACCACGTGCTCGAAGGCTGGCGGCGTGAGCGGCCGGCTGGCCGAGATCGGCTCCGGATCTTTTTCCAGAATCGCGCTGGCCACGCTGATCTGGCTCTTGCCCGCAAACGCCCGTTTGCCGATTGCCATTTCGTACAGGACCGCGCCCAGCGCAAACAGGTCAGATCGCGCGTCAGCGTTCTTACCCTCAATCTGCTCCGGCGACATGTACTGGATCGTGCCAATCACCTCGCCCACGCTGGTAAGGGGCGACATTGGACTGGGACCGCTCGTTGTCCTGGCGGCGGACAACAGCGGCGCGTTCGACGCCCCTGCCGCCAAACCCGCTGCCGTCGCTTTGGCAAGGCCGAAGTCCATCAATTTGGCCCCGGACTTAGTCAGCATGATGTTGCCCGGCTTCAGGTCGCGGTGAGTGATTCCCGCCCGGTGTGCTACCTCTAACGCCTCGCTCACCTCCATCCCAACCTTCAGCGTTTCTTTCAGCGGCAGCACGCCTTGGCGCAGGCGCTCCGCGAGAGTTTCTCCTTCGAGGAACTCCATCACTAGGTAGTCAATCCCGTCCTGCGAACCAACGTCGTAGAGACTGCAAATGTGGGGATGATTCAGCGCCGAGATGGACTTCGCTTCCCGCTCAAACCGTTGCTTCAGCTCCGGACTGGAGGAAAGATGGGACGCCAGAACCTTGATCGCGACGGTGCGGTCCAAGCGCGTGTCACGCGCGCGATACACTTCACCCATGCCGCCGGCGCCCAGCGGGGCAAGGATTTCATACGGGCCGAGTTTGGTGCCAGAAGTCAGGGCCATCGGTGCGCGCCATTATAGTCCGTAAGGAAAACCATGGCTCAATAGCTGTCTAAAGGGGTTATCACGAGAAGTGGCCGCGTTCGGGCATTTCGATTCGAGCCACCACGCGATTACTCCAGGATTGTCGTCAAACCGGAAACTGAGCCGAAAAGATTGCTTTTCCGCACGACTGCGCCGGAAGGTCGTGTTCTCGCATCAAGAATTTTCTTGTTTTCAAGGGGACCCATGCGGGGGCCGCAGGTTCCCAAGCAGGGCTGGATCAGTCTTTTTTGATCGAAGGGCCCGCCTCAGTGATACTTCCCGGAATTAGGTTCGTCTTGATCGTAATTTTCTGGCGGGGCAACAGGTTGACCTCGGTCTCGAAGGCCTGGTATCCGGGTAAAGCGATCTTGACCCGATGTTTCCCGGGGCTTGGGAACCGTCCATGAATTTAGTGGGGTTGGACGAGGGATGCTGGTGACAAAACCGTCGTCGACGAAAACAGCTGCCCTGTCCGGTATGACTTGAAGCTTGAGTTGAGATGTAACGGTGGGAAACTGGGATCGAGAATCTTTCTGCATTGTCACGTGCAAAACGACCTTCTTCCCCGGCTCCACAACCACCTTTTCAGTAAAATCCGTGTACCCTGACTGGCGCACGGAAATCTCATGTTCGCCCGGCAGAAGTAAAACTTTCTTATCATCTTTGAGCTCTCCGACGTAGCCGACATATTGCCCGTCGATCCATACGCCTGACGTTCTCTCCACCTTGGTCTTGCTGACGAACTGCACTTCTCCTAGGACCTGGTTCTGCGCGTACGATGCGATCGATAACACCAGCAGGACAAAAGCAAGAGACAGAACCGCTTCGCTGAACGGATTGCGCATTGTTTGACCCGTCCCTTGGGATAAGCAATCCTCGATGTTTTGAATCGCCTGGAAAGGACACCGCTTCCTGTGAAACAAACCTGCCCATTATTCTAAATTCTAATCGCATTCAGCGACATCCGGAGCGGCATTCTGGGGTACCGAAAATGTTTCGTTTCGGCACGAACAGAACTGGGCCGTTCTAAGGAGTGTTGTTGCTTGCCATTGCGTCTGCCGAAAACTCATTTTCGACACAATCGGCACTATTGCCACGTCTACCATTCCTGCACCGACGAGAGCGTTTTACCTACTGATACCAGTGATACCGTTTTGCGAGGAAGTACGGCGAATTGGAGAAACTGTAGAAACTGGAACCGAAGATTCCGATTTGCTTGTAAGGCGCTTAAACACAGGGTATTATCAGCGAAGTGTAGGATTCATCGTGACTTGCAGATAATGGCGGTAATAGAATCCCTCCCTCTCCGCCAGCACTTTAATTTCCGTTTAACATCGCTTTTCACCAACTCTGGTTGCGCCCGCACGAGATTCTCCTAGACGCTATACGGGCGCCACGCGTTCGACTGGCTTCTGGTTCGCTGGCACTCGAGTGAAAATCGCGGGCAAGGCACGCTTGTATCTGCAAGGCGCACTCGAACTGTGAGCGATGCACCTTGCACTTTACTGAGGGCTATGAAGACGATCGGAATTCTGGTCTTCGACGAAGTCGAGGAGCTTGATTTTGTCGGTCCGCTAGAAGTCTTCGGTATGGCAGCACGATTCGGAGCTGATTGTGAGACCCTCGTGATCGCGCACCAGCCCGAGTATGTCCGCTGCCGCCACGGGCTGCAGGTTGTGCCCGATTGCATCTTGCAGGAAGCGCCAGCTCTTGATCTGCTTATTGTGCCCGGCGGGCTCGGCGCGAGAACGCACGCCAGAGAAAATCCGCAGATTCTGGAATTTGTACGCCGCCAGAGGGGCACGGTAGTTTCTGTCTGCACGGGCGCACTCATCCTTGCGGCTGCAGGTATGCTCGATGGGCTCTCAGCCACCACGCACCACTCCTCATTAGACCTCCTGCGAGAATATGGGCAGATCACGATTCAAGAGGGTACTCGTTTTGTGATGCATGAGCGGGTGGCGACATCGGCTGGAGTGACGGCAGGCATTGATCTGGCGCTCGCTCTCGTGGCGCGTGAATGGGGTCATTCTGTCGCAGAAAGCGTGGCCGCAAACCTGGAATGGGAAAGCACCAGTTGGAAGCAAGCGCCGTCGGATGAGCCTCTCCAGCAGCCGACATTCTCGATCCGCCTGGCGACGATGAACGACAGCGGTGGCATTCTTAGCTGCCTGCGTGCGGCCTTCGAGCGCTACGAAAGCAGCTACACGCGCGGCGCATATGAAGACACAGTGCTGACGCCAGAAAGCCTTCAAAAGCGCCTTGATGTTATGTCGATTTTTGTCGCCATTTCCGCAGCGGGGGAAATTGTCGGAACGATTGCCTGCCACACCGTCAGCCCTGACGAAGGTCGTTTACGTGGCATGGCTGTTCGTCCAGAGTGGCAAGGAACGGGGCTGGCGGCAGCGCTGCTGCACGCTGCGGTAACAGAGCTTCGCAAAAACCAGTGCAAACGCATCACGCTCGATACCACAGATCCACTCAGGCGCGCAGTGCGGTTTTATGAAAAGCGTGGATTTATCAAATCGGGTCGAGAATCGGATTTGTTCGACATGCGCCTGTATGAATATGTGAAGCCGCTCTGATCAGCTTACGCAAAGAGAAAAGAAA
>Ga0137407_10001933_pt1 | contig 13591 bp, 8 predicted proteins | sample CZOMad2_2_16fung_FD_108410 | JGI IMG/M metagenome (GOLD analysis project Ga0137407, IMG submission 108410) | Vadose zone soil fungal communities from Angelo Coast Range Reserve, California, USA - CZOMad2_2_16fungal (Illumina Assembly) | ecosystem: Environmental > Terrestrial > Soil > Vadose zone...
ACCCGATGAAGGGACCAATGATGACGCAGAGTCTGCGCGGCATCATCGGCAACGAGCCGTTTCACTGGCGGGGAGACCGCGCCGGACTGGAAAACTTCAATGGGGCCTTCGTATCGCTCCTGGGAGGGCCGCGCCTACTAAGCCCTGAAGAGATGGCTGCCTTCAAGGCGTTCGTGCAGTCGCTCGTGTATCCACCGAATCCGAACCATCCGCAGAGGCGAACCCCGAATGAATTTCTGGGTGGCTTCGGCTTCTTTAGCACGAACAAACTATTTGGTCCTCCTGGGCCAAGTGGGACAACCAATTGCAGCGAGTGCCATTTGGTAACCAACTTCAAAGTCGGGTCGGACAATAGAATTACTCCGGCTGCGAACCTTACGGAGTCGCAGTCGGTGAAAGTGGCGCCTTTCCGCGGGCTTTACCAGAAGGTCGGAATGGATAAGACGCCGGGGCCTGAGAAGATCACCGGTTTCGGATTTTCGCATGACGGTTCGTTTGACACCCTCTTCAACTTTCAGAAGGCGCCGCAGTTTAACTTTGGTCAAGCGGGAGGCGAGGCGATCGCGGACAGTTGGCGCCGCGACATTGAGCAAATGTTGTTGAGGTTTGACACCGGCACGGCGCCGGCCGTCGGCCTGATGGTCACTTTGGACGCCACCAACAAGTCGTCGTTCAACGTGACCAATCGCATTAACAATATCCTCGTCCCGGAGGCGCAGTTAGGCAACTGCGACCTCATCGTGAGGGGAATCTACGCAGGCGTGCCGCGGAGTTTCCTCCGTCTGTCCAACGGAATGTTTCAGCCGGATAGCCTCTCTGAAGCGCCCGTCACTTTGCAGACACTTATTAATGGAGTGACTGCGGGTGCGGAGTTGACCTTCATGGGTGTACCGCCGGGCGAAGGTCCTCTATTCGCTACCGATCGCGACGGCAATGGCATCCTCAACGACGACGAACCGCGCACGTCGGTTCAGATCAGCGGGCGCGTCGTCGATATTGCCGGGAATGGTATTGCGGGTGTCACTCTCACGCTTTCCGGCAAGCAGTCTGCCACCGCCGTGACCGACTCCCTGGGCAAGTACTTCTTCAACTTCATCTCGACGACGGGCACGCATACGGTCACGCCGCAAAAGACAGGGCTGACCTTTACTCCGGTCGATCGCTCGTTTGCCAATCCGACATTTAACGAGTCGGCTACATTCACCACTTCTCCGACGGGAAGTGCGTCTGATGCTTCGCAGTTCTTTGTGTTCCAGCACTATGCCGACTTCCTGAACCGTGAACCGGACGCGCCGGGTCTGGCGTTTTGGACCGATCAGATCGAGAGTTGCGGCACAGACGAGGATTGTAGACAACTGCGGCGCGATAACGTCTCGGGATCGTTTTTCCTCTCGATCGAGTTTAAGGAAACGGGCTACCTGGTCTACCGCACTTACAAGGCTTCCTTTGGTGACCTGCCGGGCAAGCCCGTACCAATCACTTTTCAGCAGTTGATGACCGACACGCAGCGCGTCGGTCGCAACGTGATCGTCCTCGTGGGAAACTGGCAGCAACAACTTGAGACTAATAAGGTTGCATTCTTCATAGGCTGGGTGCAGCGTCCGGAATTTCTCACGCGCTTCCCAACTGGAATGAGCGCGGCTAACTTCGTGGATACGCTTAACGCTAATACGGGGGGCTCGCTGAGTCCTTCCGAGCGCGACGCACTGGTCGGCCAACTCACGGGTAACAACACAACGGCGGGCCGCGCGGCAGCCGTGCGACAGGTGGCCGAGAACTCGGTGTTCACGAATAGCGAGATCAACAAGGCATTCGTCTTGATGCAATACTTCGGCTACTTGCGGAGGAACCCTGACGACATTGGTTTTGATGGACAGCCGGATCCCAACTTCCTGGGATACAACTTCTGGCTCGCGAAACTCACCGAGCATAATGGCAACTTCATTCAGGCCGAGATGGTGAAGTCGTTCATTGTTAGCATCGAGTATCGTCGGCGCTTCGGCCAATAAGTCTCCTGCAGACCAAACCACCCGGTAGCTAACGCTTCCGGTTCTGAACAAAGGCGGGGATCAACTCCCCGCCTTTTGTTTTCTTAGTTGAAGAGCGTTATCGTTTGCGCCAGTTGAGTAATTAGATCCGCGCATGAACGTCCAATCAATCAAGCGAGTTGTGCCTCGGTCCTGGTGGCCTTATTTGGGAGGTGTGCGACGTTGGGTGAGAGCCATTCCTCCGCGCCCGCTGCTACAAAAGCAGCGCCTGCTTTCCGATCCATCACTCACTGAGACTGAACGTGAGCTGCTAAAGAAAGTTAGCGGGAAGATCTATTTCAACGACCGCATGTATGACGGCAATGGCGCACATTACTACAAGGTTGGCTTGTCGGCGATTCGTTGTATTGAAGAGGCACTTGAGCGAGCGAAGTTAACAGACGTGCGCACGATCCTCGATTTGCCTTGTGGCAGTGGCCGTGTGCTGAGATTTCTGGTGCAACGGTTTCCCGAGGCGGAGATTACGGCCTGTGAGCTTCAGCCCGGGCCAGTGCAATTCTGCGTTCGCACATTTGGCGCGGAGCCCGCCTATTCCTCAGTGAATCTCGATGAAGTTTCGCTCAGCAAGAAGTTTGATCTCATCTGGTGTGGCTCGCTCGCGACGCACCTAAACGAAAGCGGTATCGTTGCTTTGTTCCGATTGTTTCGCCGTCACCTTGTGCCGGGCGGGCTCGTGATCTTCACGACCCACGGCGAGTTCGTCTCTCGCAGAATATCGCGGCGAGAGTTTGATTACGGGCTGGCCGAAGAACAGAACGACCGGATTGGCCTTGACTACCCGCAGACCGGTTATGCTTTTGAGGATTACCCGGACGAAAGAGAGTGGGGTGTTTCGCTGACTTCACCGGCGTGGATTCGCGTGCGAATTAACGAACTGGGAGGCTTGCGCGAGGTCTTTTTCAAGGAACGCGGCTGGGACAATCACCAGGACGGTTTTGGTTTCGTGCGTCAGTGAGTAACGCAAACTGTCAGTTTGCGGGTTACGAAACTCTCAAGCTGGATGACATCAAGCCGTTGCAAACTAACGGGGTCCCGCTCGGGCAGCCGTTGTGGGGGCGGTAGCAGTTTGCGTTACAAGGTTCCGTAACGCTCGTGAGCTCTGCGCTGGTGGACGCGCGCCCGGCCCCGCATAAACGAATTCGGAATCAACAGTCGCAAAAACATTCGTGCTGTCGCGCGTGGTGAGTTAGCGCCCCGCCAGTTACGCACGAGTAAGCGCAGCGCTCGCGACTTCTGTCCGACTCGTAGAAAATCTTCCGCTCGGCTAAACCTGGTCGCCCTTTGCAGGTCTTCAAGCTGCCTGTCAGTTAACCCAAATCTCAACGCCGCCTTGCGCTGTGCCTGCAACTGCTCCTCAAGCATAAGCGCTTGATCCCAACTAACATTGGAACTATGCCGGCGCCAGGCTGACAACACCTGAGGGTCGAACGCGAACGGGCCCTCAGTGCTCAGGCGCAGATAAAGATCGTAATCTTCCAGTTTCGATTCTTCGTTCCAGCGTTGCTGCTCAAGAGCGTCCCGGCGATACAACACCGTCGGACTCATCGGGGCTGTCGTTTGCAAGAGCATTTCGCGCACGTTGCCATCCGCATAACGGGCCCAGTCAGCGGTAGAGTCGACGATACGATTTTCCTCATCGACAAAATACGCGTGGCCGTAGGCGAGGACGGCATCGGTGCGTGATTCCAGAGTTCGGACGCGCGCGTTCAGAAAATCGGGCAGCCACAAATCGTCAGAACCGAGATAAGCAAAGTATTTGCCGCGGGTGCGCCCAAACCCCTCGTTCAAAGTTGCCGAGAGGCCACGATTGTTCCTGGCCACGAGCTCGCATGGAAACGGGCAGTCGTGCAACACTGGTTCGATGATTTTCGGTGAACTATCGGTCGAACCGTCATCGATGACGAGCAACTCCGCGGGCGCAAACGTTTGCCTGAAGATCGAGCGCAGCGTCAGCTCGACGAAAGGCGCGTGGTTGTACGACGGCACCACGACGGACACGCGCGTGCCCTCGTGGTGTGCTGCGCTTAGCTGTTCAGGAGATTTTTCCCGCTCCACTTATCAGGGTTCCCTTCCGCCGGCAACAAATTGCTGTGCCGCATTACCCAGGAATCGGCGCGTCGGATTCCGAATTGCAGCAGATACTATACAGCGCAGTCATCCGACCGCAGGCACTGTTCGACGAAGTTTAAATTAAAGGAATAGTAGGCGCACACGATGAGTCGGAAGATTGTGTTGCTTGGGCCATATCCGCCGCCCTACGGTGGGGTAGCGATTTTCACCAGTGCCCTCTTTGAATTCACGAAAAGCAGGGGCGCCGAACTGTGGGCGGCGGGAGAGAATTTGACGCGGAGTCCGAGCGTCAGCCCGATAGATTACCGGCGGCTCGGACTTATTCCGCTTCTGCTAAAGGAAGGATTCAAGGCCAGAATCATCGACTCGTTCTATTTTCTCATCGAGTATCCGAATCCTTTCATGGTTCCGCTGTGGGCGCTCTTGAAACTCGTGCTGCGTTTTGAGTGGATCAAAGTCGTGCACGACGGCTCTCTCCCTTCGAGGTACTCCCGCTTCGGTCTCCTGAGGAAACTGCTCTTCAGGCTGTCCGTTAGTTTGGTTGACGAGTTCGCGGTGGTCAACGAGGGCATCAACGAATTTTTGAGGAACGGGATCGGCGTGCGGCAAAACGTTAGTACAGTTAACGCCCTGCTCCCGATACCTGACAGTGAACTCGGCGCCGAGTTGTCGAGCGAGATAGAGCTCGACCTCGCGCAATACGGCAGGCGTGTGGTATCGACGGGCGTGTTCATTCCGAGTTACGGTTTCGCCCACGTGGCTGAGGCGGTCGAGAGGATTCGGCGCGAGAGCGGCGAAAACGTCGGGCTAATCCTGATTGATGGTGCATTCGTGCGCGACGACGACTACCGAGCCGAAGTATTGCAGGGGCGCGACTGGATTACCGTGCTGGAAAAGATTCCGCACCCGCAAGTGCTCCAGATTTTCAAGCGGAGTGATGTTTTCGTCAGGGGCTTCAAGCACGAGGGCTATGGGCTGTCGCGCATCGAGGCGATCTGGTGCGGGATTCCGGTCATCGCGGCGATGGGCGAGGAGAGCCGGGGAATGCTCTTGTACGACTTCGGCGACCTGGAGGCGCTGGTCGCCCATCTACGCGAAGCGCTCTCTGATTCATCCGCAAACGAGGTGGATCAATGGGCGGAAGTGTTTCAGCGCGAGGCGGAGGAGAATCTCGAACGTTGGATGAGAATTATGAAACTTGTTTAGAGACCGGACCCAGGCTCATTTCCGTGAAAGCCTTTGCTTGAGTTTGCAGGCGATTGTGTAAGCACCAACGGCCGCCAGCACGAACAGAAAATAGTGAATGACAAGCACGTAGCGATATTCAGTGTGCAAGGCTGATTGGGTGCAGAAGTAGTAACAAGGGACGACGAGCAGGATTGCAAGGCTTTGAAACTGGCGCTGGTAGACGAGGATACCGGCCCCGATCAAAACCAGCGGCAAGAAGATTGCCGTGATGAAAAGTTTTTGAATCGCGAGCAAGGGCCATTGAAATAACCGCTGCCGCACTCCGGAGTTTGTCGTCGACAGGCGAAGTGGGGTTCGTTCCAGCCGCAACATCGAACCTGCTCTGCGAACCATGACGCCGGCGAACCAGAAGGGATGAGCGCGAATGGCGGCAAGGCCACGGGCCGTTCGCGCACGATCGCGCTCTACGCCGTCAGGCGCGAACAGGGAGTTGGCATAGTCGTGGCGGTTGTAAGCGGCAGCTTCTCCGCGAATGAGTTCGATATCAGTTTGCGGCAAGCCAAGACTTCTGTCTGTGTTGTAATCTGCAATGCCCTCGATGAGGGTTTGGCCCGCTCCCAGCGATACGGGAATAAATTTGCCGAAGACGATTGCATTGCGAATTGTGAGCGGCGCAATCACAAGGCAGGCGCCACCGATAATCGTGAGTGCCGGGCGCAACCGCTGGCCGCGTTTGAAGATGGCTGGAAACAGCAGCGCCGTGAATGGTGCGAGTAATAGAGCGTTGGCTCGCAGCCAGCAGGAGACGCCGATCAGCATGCCGGCAATAAGAATTAAGAGTATACGAGGTCGATGACGAGTTAGGGCGATAAGATAGAGCGCCAACAGAATTGGCAGCGCCGTCAGAGAATCGGGTAAAAGTTGGATTGAATTCCAACTAAACTGAGGAGCAAACGCCGTCATCAATCCGGCGATCGTCCCTACGCCGGTTGGCAAGAGCTCAGCGGCCAGCAGAAAAACGATTACCGCGCAGAGCGAATCAAGGGCTGCCTGAAAGATTTGTACTACCGTGTTTGACTCCGGGGCAATCCTGTAAATGAACGACAGCATGATTGGGTAACCGGGAGGGTGGCCCAAAAGATCGGGATTGCTGGTTGACGACGAAGCGTCGTAGAGCGAAGCGACCCCGTTTTGATGAATGAGTCTTGCCGGGTGCTTGTAGTTGAGGACGACATAGGTTTGAATTTCCGAAATGTCCGTCCGGTGAAACTGCCAGTTTAGTAACCTGACCCCGAGCGCTGTGAAGAAGATCAGGACGAGAATTAATATTCGTCGACGTGAAGTTGCGGGGTGTTTCATAATTTCGGCGGAAGGATAATTCACTTTTGCGCCGTGGCAATTTTCGGACGCTTCATCGTGTCGCGGATTATACAGAGCCAACGTGATTCAGGGACACTCGATTATCTGTTTTGCCGGCGAGGATTGGTGGTATCACCATCCCCACTCGAAGTACCATCTGATGCGGCGCTTCGCCAAAGCCGGGAACCATGTGATCTTTGTAAACTCGATTTCAATGGGCCTGCCGAGCCTGGCAAACAAAGACTTGCTGCCGCGCATTATTCGCAAGCTTCGTTCTTATGCTCGGCTTGCACGTTCTACACCCGAGGGAGTCACTGTCGTCTCACCGGCCGTCATTCCGTTTTTTGGCAGCGGTGCTGCACGCGCCGTAAACCGCAAATTGCTCGCTACGCAAATCGGCCGGCTCGCGCGACGCGGCGGCCTGACGCGACCAATTCTTTGGATTGCAATTCCCACGGCAGCGGACATGATTGGCCAGTTTGATGAGCGACTGGTGATCTATCAGGTATCGGACAAGTATGATGCGAATATGATGGACCATGCTACCGATTCGACGACGATCACGAAGCTCCATGATCGCGCTATCGATAACGCTGACCTCGTATTCTATTCCGGACAAAAACTTCTGGCAGAAGCCGAGCAGGGTCGAGAACGCTCCTTTCTATTGGAGCAGGCGGTCGATTTCGAGCACTGGTCACAAGTCGGCGCCGGCAACCTGGACGTCGCTGACGCGGTGGCGCGTATTCCTCGGCCGCGCCTTGGTTATTTTGGAGCAATAGAGCCATGGCTGATTGATCAGAATTTGATAAAACGCGCGGCGCGGGAACGGCCTGCCTGGCAGTGGATCTTCATTGGCAATAAGTCGCGAGGAGTCGAGATTGAGGCTCTGCCGAATACACATTTTCTGGCGGCGGTGCCCTATCAGGAGTTGCCTCGTTATGCGGCCGGCTTTGATGTCTGCGTACTGCCATGGGACACTGCGCATTCGTTTACCAGCTATGGATCAGCGATTAAGGTGCGCGAGTATTTGGCAACCGGATTACCCGTCGTCATATCGCCACTGCCTGAATACGAATCGATGGGTAACGTGTTACGTATAGCGCGCAGCCACAATGATTGGTTTCGCCTGGTAGAAGAAGCTTTGAACGAAAAGGATCCCGCGCGCGTGCTCGCCCGGCAGGCGGCGGTTTCCAGCGGAACGTGGGACGCGCGGGCTGAATGGGTGTCGCGTCTGATTGAAAGCACTTTGAAAACCAAGCCTAACGGTTGAGGTGAGGCAAACATTCAGGGACGAATCCGCAGATTTCGCAGATGACACAGATTTAGAACAAAAGTGGATGTCGCTTTTGTTTTCGGACCATTCAGAAGTTTTACTCGTGAATCTGCGTAATCTGCGGATAAATGACTGCGGTCATAGAATTGGTTAACGGGCCGATGAAGCAGCTCTTGCAAAATTTAAGAACCGGCGAAGGCGCAGTCGCTGACGTGCCGGTGCCGGTAGTGCAACCCGGCCGCGTTCTGGTGCGCACTGCGGCGTCGCTTGTTAGCACCGGCACTGAGCGCGCGCTTGCGGAGTTGGGACAAAAGGGTCTGTTAGGCAAAGCCAGAGAAAGACCCGAGCTAATTGGAAAAGTTTGGGAGAAGGTCAGGACCGATGGAGTTGTGCAAGCGCTTGAAGGCGTGCGCGACAAACTTGACCAGTCGCACGCCGTCGGTTATAGCGCCGCCGGCATCGTGATTGAAACTGCGCCAGACGTGACTGATTTTCGCGCCGGGGATCGCGTGGCTTGTGCCGGCACCGACTACGCTTCTCATGCGGAAGTGATCTCGGTGCCGCGGAATCTGTGCGTGCGGTTGCCGGACCGATTGAGTTTTGAAGAAGGAGCTTTCGGAACGGTTGGCGCGATCGCGTTGCAGGGCGTGCGCCTAGCCGAACCCACACTCGGGGAATCGGTTGTAGTTATCGGACTTGGTCTGGTTGGCCAGCTTACTACCCAACTCTTGAAGGCGAATGGCTGTCGTGTCTTCGGAGTTGACATCGATGAGGCGCGTATTCAACTGGCACGTGATTCCGGGGCAGATGACGGTTGTGTTCCGGCTGACTCGCGAGAGAAAGTAATGGTCTGGTCCAGAGGACGAGGCGTTGACGCTTGCATCATCGCGGCGGCCACCGCATCCAACGAGCCCATCGAACTGGCCGGCGAGATTTCGCGGTTGAAGGGTCGCGTGGTGGCAGTGGGCATGGTCGGAATGAATGTGCCACGAAATGTCTATTACCAGCGCGAGCTTACTCTGAAAGTTTCTCTGTCTTATGGGCCGGGCCGGCATGATCCCAATTATGAAGAACGCGGACACGATTATCCCGTGGCTTATGTACGCTGGACTGAGGGCCGCAACATCGAAGCCTTCCTCGACCTCCTGGCCGCAGGGCGTATTGATGTAAAGCAACTAATTACTCATCGGTTCTCCATTGACGACGCTCGCAGCGCTTACCAACTAATTTCCCGAGGGACGGATGAAAAGTATCTAGCGGTGGTGCTGACTTACGATACTGAAAGCGAAGTTGACCGCCGCATTGAGAACCGATCTGTTGCTAAGAAGTCGCGAGCGCAAGCGGGGCGCGTCGGCGTGGGCTTGATCGGTGCCGGCGGCTACGCGCAAAGGGTTCTGTTGCCAAACTTCAAGGCCGCTGGCGCCGAGTTTTGTTCAATTGCCTCGGCCTCTGGTGTCTCGGCGCGCGACGTGGGCGCCAAATATGGCTTTGCGCGATTTCTGTCAGACGCGCAAAGCGTGATTGACGACGATGAGGCGAATTTAATTGTTATTGCCACGCGTCACGGTTCGCATGCAGAGCTGGCGAGGCTGGCGCTCGAGCGCGGCAAACACGTCTTCGTGGAAAAGCCGCTCGCGCTCAACGATGCTGAGCTGGATGGCGTGCTCGAGGCAGCGGCGCGTTCTGAAGGACAATTGCTGGTTGGGTTCAATCGCCGCTTTTCGCCTTTGGCTACCAGGGCGAAAGAGGTTTTTATCGGAAGGCAGTCACCGATCTCGATTGTTTACCGCGTCAACGCCGGCCGCGTTCCACGCGAACATTGGACGCAGGATGCAAGCGAAGGCGGCGGACGCATCGTTGGCGAAGTCTGTCATTTTATCGACCTGATGCAATTCCTCACCGGCGCCGAGCCAAAGAGCGTCTATGCGCAAGCTCTGTCTGGCGATAAGGGGAATATGATTCACGAAGATTCTGTTCTCATAACGCTGCAATTCGCCGATGGATCAAACGGTATGATTGCCTACCTTGCTGAAGGCGACAGCAGCCTGGCGAAAGAGCGTATCGAAATCTTTGGCGAAGGAAAGACTCTCATCATTGAAGATTTTTGCAGCGCGAGCCTTTACGCCGGCGGTCGCGAGAAGAAGGAGACACTGCACCGGCAGGACAAAGGGCAGCCGGAAGAAACGCGCGTAGCGTGCGCGGTGGTCGCCGAAGGAAAGCCCGCCCCCATACCTCTTGAAGACCTCGAGGCTACAACTCGAGCTACCTTTCGCATCAGGGATTCGCTACGAACAGGGCAAACAGTTCGCCTAACCGACGGTTAAACAGCGGACTTGTCCGCCGATGTCCTCTTCCAGGAAAATGTATCGATTCAAATTGTACGAAAGAATCTGGTCAACGCGGACAGGTTCTGTTCCTAAGACCGGGGCGGACAAGTCCGCTCTCTAAACGAGTGGGTTGGTGGGGTTGAGCGGATGTGTGGAATTGCCGGATTAATCAGTCTCGATCCGGAACGACGCGTTGGTGCGATGTTGCAGACCATCGAGCATCGTGGTCGCGACGACGAAGGTGTTTGGACTTCCGAGCCTATTGACGACTCGGGCCGGCGCACGGGTTTGGGTCATCGCCGTCTGGCGATCATCGACACCAGCAGAGCGGGTCATCAGCCAATGCTTTCCGTTGATGGTCGGTATGTCATTACGTTCGGCGGTGAGATTTACAACTATCGTGAGTTGCGCGAGCAGTTGAAGAGCAAAGGCCACGCGTTTAGGACTGAGACAGATACCGAAGTACTGCTGACTTCTTTTGCGGAGTGGGGCGCCGAATGCCTCCCGCGCCTCAATGGCATGTTTCATTTCGCGGTCTGGGACAACCAGGAGCGCACGCTAACACTGGCGCGCGATCACGTCGGCATCAAACCACTTTACTACGCCCACGTGCCTGGAACAGCGGGTAAACGGGGTTCGTTCATTTTTGGGTCGGAAGTTAAGGCGATACTCGCCAGCGGTCTCATCGAACGCGCGCTTGAACCGGAAGCGCTGAACCAGTTTTTGACATTCCTCTGGGCCCCAGATCCGAATACTTTATTTCGTGGAATCAAGACGCTCCCTCCGGCCCATGCCCTCACTTTTCATGACGATGAGACCACCATTAACGAATGGTGGGACGTTTCCTTTGACGAGATCGAAGAAGGACGCAGCGAGGCATGGTGGCAGGAGCAGGTGCTTGAGACGCTCGATAGCGTAGTCAGGATGGAGCTGGTTGCCGATGTGCCGCTCGGATCGTTTCTGTCTGGTGGTATCGACTCGTCAGGCATCGTCGCAATGATGAAACGTCATAGCAATGGGCGTCGAGTTTCAACGTACACCGTCGGCATAGAATCTGAGGATCTGCGTTACGACATTATTCCCGACGACGTCCAATGGGCGCGCCGGGTCAACCAACATCTGGACACCGACAACCACGAGGTCATGCTACAGCCTGCGGTGGCGGATCTCCTGCCAAAGCTGGTTTATCACATGGATGAGCCCGCCATTGATATGGCGATACCGAGCTACCTGGTTTCATCTGCCGCTCGCGAAACATTGCGGGTGATGCTGTCTGGCATGGGCGGCGACGAAGTATTTGCGGGCTACCCGCGGCAGCTTGCCATGAAGATTGCCGGCGCTTTCGATCCCGTGCCATCGATGCTGCGTCGTCCGTTGATGAAAACGATCGAGCGCACACTACCGGGAGGGTTGCCGGGAAGATTGACGGCGCCGCTCCGCAACGCGAAAAAGTTTGCGCGCAGTGCGGGGCTCGACTTTGAAGAACGATACCTGGGCTATGGCACTTATTTCACCGCTGAGGCGAAAGACCAACTTTATTCAGAAGACATGTGCGAGGCGACCCGCGGACTGGATGCTTACGCTGCCCATCGCCGCTACTTTGCGCGCGTGCGTGCAGCCGCCCCACTGAACCGTCTGCTCTATGTCGATCTAAAAACATTCCTGCCGTGTTTGAATTTGATAACTACCGACAAAACTTCGATGGCTGCCAATCTGGAAGTGAGAGTACCTTTTCTTAACCGCCGCATGATTGAATTCGCGGCGCGCATGCCGCCTGAACTAAAGCTGCGCGGCTTTAAACGAAAATACATTCTCAAGCGCGCGCTTGAAAAACTCTTGCCGCGCGACGTGGTGTGGCGGAAGAAGGCCGGCTTTGGGGCGCCCATTCGCTCGTGGCTGCGCGGACCGTTGCGTCCGCTTGTCGCTGACCTGCTGTCAGACGAAGTGATTAGAAAGCGCGGTCTGTTTCGTCCTGCGGAAGTGAAACGCCTCATCGAACTAAACCTCTCAGGCCGCGAAGACTTGAGTTTGCAGATTTTTCAGTTACTGAATCTGGAGCTTTGGCAACGGCAATTCATTGACAAGCAGGGCTGAACCTGGCCGCGGATTAACCCGGATTACATCGAATCTCACAAAATCCTTCCCGACTCGGTACTACCTTGTTTTCTGATCTGATCCGCGTTGTCCTCGTAAATCACAGCCAAATGGAGTTGAGGAAACGAATAACCGGAGAGAGGCCACGCACAGCAGGCTTAGGGATTTCCAAAGGACACTACGTCGCCCAGAACAATAATTGACATTGCTCTGCGCCGGTCTTATCCTGATTGTGCCTGGCTGGCTGCAGTCGGGCATCCTCGAAAAACCTTACCGCCCCAGGGACAATAACCCCAAACTCCCGACGTGCCCACGAAACGATGGTCCAGGAAAAGATTTTGTTGCCAGGTTCAGACGCCCTAATGTCACTAGCTGAAGGTGGCAGGCGGATTTGCGTTTTGCTGGCTGAAGACGACCGCGCCCTGAGGCGCTTTCTGGAAGTTGTTCTTGAGCGGGCTGGTTACCAGGTGATTCCAGCTTCTGATGGACTCGAAGCCATGAAGTTGGTGCTCTCCACACCGATAGATATCGTGGTCACCGATGCAATGATGCCTAATCTTAGCGGTCACGAGTTTTGTCGCTTCCTGAGGAACAGTCCCGCGCTTTCTCACCTTCCGGTTATCCTGCTAAGCGCCCTCGAACGAAAGAATATGAATCATGATGGGGAACAGGCGGACGTTTTTCTTGCTAAACCCGTTTCCGGCGAGAGCTTGATTGAGTGTATTGAAGATTTGCTGGCTCGGAAGCGCGATTAGCTCAACGAGCCATCTTCGATAACCTGGAAGGGATCAGGCGGTGATGGCGCTGGTAACTTCGACCAGGGCGTCGATGCTTGTGTACGGGAGAGTCTGGGCTTCCGCTACTGCCTGGTAGGTACAGTGACCGGCGTAGGTGTTAACGCCCGCTTTCAATCCGGGATCGCTGCGAATTGCTTCAAAGAACCCTTTGTTTGCCAGCTTCAGCGTATAAGGCAGCGTGGCATTTGTAAGCGCGAACGTCGACGTACGTGGTACTGCGCCGGGCATGTTGGCCACGCAGTAATGCAAAACGCCCTCGACGTAATAGGTCGGGTTTGAGTGCGTAGTCGGATGCGTGGTTTCGATGCAGCCGCCCTGATCCACGGCAACATCAACTATCACGGCTCCGTTCGGCACGTCCTTAAGCATGTTTCGCGTTACCAACCGCGGAGCGGACGCGCCGGGAACCAGCACTGCGCCGATGATCAAATCGGC
>Ga0137407_10001935_pt1 | contig 13585 bp, 11 predicted proteins | sample CZOMad2_2_16fung_FD_108410 | JGI IMG/M metagenome (GOLD analysis project Ga0137407, IMG submission 108410) | Vadose zone soil fungal communities from Angelo Coast Range Reserve, California, USA - CZOMad2_2_16fungal (Illumina Assembly) | ecosystem: Environmental > Terrestrial > Soil > Vadose...
CAGGTGTCGCGCTCGTCCTGACGGGTCAGCACTGTCATCAGACGGGCAATGTCGTCAACGCGCCGCCCCATGGGGCCGGCCATCCGCATGGTGTCGGCCGGAAGGTGGGGGACACGCCCATGGGTGGGTTTGAGTGACGCTAGTCCGCAGTGTGCCGCCGGCAGGCGAACCGAGCCGGCAATGTCGGTGCCGATAGACACGAAGCCGGCGCCGGCGGCGATCGATGCGCCCGCTCCGGATGAAGAGCCGCCGGTATTCCAGGCGAGGCCCCATGGATTGCGTGTGATGCCATGCAGCGAGCTGATGCCGGAGGCCATCAGCCCGCAATCGGGCATCGTCGTCTTGGCAAAGATCACCGCACCTGCCTCGCGAAGGGCAATGGCCGGCGGAGAGTCGTAGTTGGACGGCGGCAGCGAGCGGTTTGCGCCGATGCCGTGAAAGTACGGCCAGCCAACCATTGCAACACTATCCTTGACCGTCATGGGCACGCCGTCGAGCGGACCTAGCGGTACTTTGGTCTTCCATCGTGCTTCCGATTGCCTGGCGCTGGCCATTGCCTGGTCAGGACGGAAGCAGAACAGGGCGTTGATCGAAGCATTGACGGTTTCCGAATGCGCGATGACGTCCTTCAGGACCTCGACCGGAGAAAGCTTCCGCGAGGCGTAAGCACCGGCCAACCCGGCGAGGCTCATTCCAATCAGGTCGTCAGCAGACATGCGCCCCGCCGTAGGTTTCACAATAGCCATAGGGATTGTCGGGTCGGGATAGCGAATATGGCCGGCATAGCGGTAGAGCGTTGTTTCCAACGGCATAATTTGGTGGAGCGCGAGGCATCCCTTTTGCATCTGTCTTGATCAAACTGCGGCTTGATCAAGGGACAGGGACAGGGGCGCCGGGGCAGACGGCGTTGCCGAACCCGATATCACAAGAGACCAGACATCATCATGAGCCAATTTGAACTGGAAACGGCCAAAATCCGGGACGGCGCTCGTACCTTGCCCGGTTGGAGTTCGGCGGACATCGTCGTCGAACCCGCAATTCCTGTCCTCGCATCGCCAAGCTGGCGCGGCGTCGACGGTTTTCCCTGGCGCGCGGTCAACAAATCGAACGGCGAAAGCATTTTCGTCAAGATGATGGATCCCGACGCGCAGCTCTACATCGATGTGCCCTGTGCGTTTGAAGCGGCCCGGCGCGCGTCTGACCTCGGCATTGGTCCCAAGGTGATCCTGTCCGACGCCCAAACGGGCCTTTTGATGATGGAGGACCTGAACCAGGGTTGGCGGGTGGGAACGCTTGAACGCATGCTCGAGCCGGCGATTGCGGACGCGGTCATTGCCGCACGTCTGACGTTCCAGACGGGAATGCCCTTATCCAAGCGCAAGGGTGTTTTTGACGAGATCGAGCAATTCCATGCCGCCGCAGTATCGGCGAAGGCCCAACTCCCGGCCGACGCCGAATGGCTAGTCGAGGAGCTGCGGTTTGCCGCCGCGGTGTTTCGAGGCCTGGACATCGCTGCGGTGCCGATCCACGGCGACGGCAACGTGTCGAATATCCTGATCAGCGACGCGGGCGAGGTTCGCCTGGTCGATTGGGATCGGGCCACCACGGCCGATCCGCTGGAGGATCTCGGCAGCTTTCTGATTGAGGCGTTCGACCAGGAGCCCGAGGCGCGTGACGCATTCATTCGCAACACCGGCAAATTCGATGAGGCTGCGTTCAACCGGGTGCGAATCTACGGAATTGCGGACGATCTGCGATGGGGGTTGATTGGGGCGCTTCTTGCGGCCAAATCGGCGCGGAATACGCTTGAGTTCTACAAGTTCGCCTGCTGGCGCTTCGTGCGCTGCCGTATGGCGGTCCGTGAGCCGCGTTTCGGCGAAATGCTTCGGAGGATCTCATGACCGTTCGGAGAAAGCTTGGAGAAGCGACTACAGTCCACGAGCGTAATCTCGAAGGTGCCGTCGCGCGGGTGCCGCAATGGCGCGGAAAAGGCATCAGCTATGCCTCACTTGTCGGCGGGCTGATGAATCAAAATTGGCTGGTCGAGCTCGCGGACGATACGCGGCGCTATTTCGTCAAAGTGCCTGGCGAAGGTTCCGAAATGTTCATCGATCGCGTGGCCGCAAACGAGGCCGCGCGCAATGCTCACGCCATGGGGATTGCGCCCGAAGTGATCTTCTTCGATGCGCAGGATGGCCTGGAGGTAAGCGAATTCCTCGAGGGCTATCGGGCCTGCACCAACGCCGATTTCGGGGATTCGGCGATCCAGACCGATGTTCTGAATCTCTATCGTCAGCTTCACGCCGGTCCGAAGCTGGGTCTGACCAAGACGATCTTCGACATGATCGAGGAGCATGTCGAACAGGGCAGGGAATTGGGGTCGGATTTCCCCCGTGATATGCCGTGGATCATGCATCGCTATGGCCAGGCAAAGGCCGCGTTCATGGCGTCGGGCCTCGATCTCGTGCCCTGCTTCAACGATCCGATGCCCGGAAACTTCCTCATTGGCTTGAATTCCAGCGCCGCTCCAAAGCCGATGCGGCTGATCGATTACGAGTTCGCATCAAACAACGAGCGGAGCTACGAGCTTGGCGTTTTGTTCGCGGAGATGTTCTTCGACGAAGAACTGACGACCAGCCTGATCGAACAATATCTGGGTTCGACCCGTCCCGACATGGTCGCGCGCGTCATCGTCAACCGTGCGCTCGCGGATATCAAATGGGCGTCATGGGCCGTTGTCAATCGGAAGCTGAAGGATTGGGATTTCGACTATCAGAAGTATGGCCTGTGGAAATATATGCGGGCCCGGGATGTGATGTATGACCCCCGGTGGGAGAGCTGGCTCCGCATGGTCTGAATGGCCTTAGCTTCCTGGCTGATTAGTCCCTCAAGATCGCAAGCGCCTGCTCAAGCAATGCCCGGTTGGCCGCCGCGATTACCCGTCCGTCGGAGTCGCGGGTCAGCGGCTGCCCCTTCCAGTCGCTCATCACGCCGCCGGCTCCCTCGATCACGGGAACCAATGCCATGAAGTCAAATGACTTGAGAGATGCCTCGACGACGAGATCGCAATGTCCCGAGGCCAGCAAGCCGTACTGGTAACAATCGCCGCCAAATCGTCTGAACATTGCCTTGCGGCTGAGCGCGTCATAGCGCGCCCAATCTTCCGACGAAAAGAAGTCCGGAGACGATGTGTAGATTTGTGCGTCTTCCAGGTTGACCGCGCGGCTCACCTTCGCGGGCGCCTTGTTGAAGGTGGTACCGCGCGCTGTGCCGTACCAGCGCTCGGCAAGCGCGGGCATGTCAATCATGCCTGCAATAATGGTCCCATCCGTTTCGTCCGCGAGCGCGATCAAGGTGCCGAACAATGGCATTCCCGAGATGAAGCTTTTCGTCCCGTCGATCGGATCAAGATACCATGTGTAACGATCGCCCGGTGTTGAGCCGCTTTCTTCGCCCAGAATGCCGTGATCCGGGAACCGCGTGGTAATCTGTCGCCGCAGTTCCTGCTCGATGGCCTGATCCGCGATCGTGACGGGTGACAAGTCCTGCTTGCGCTCGAAATCGATGTCGGAGCGAAAGTGCCTCAACGCGATGCTCCGGGCCGCATCGGCGAGGTCGTTGAAGAACGAGGCTAGCTCGCTCTCGGACAATCCGTCTTGAATATTGACCAATGATAGCTCCGGAAAGGAAGCGTGTGATTGCTGTGACGGCGAGCGATACCGGCAGGTAAGATGAATGGCCTCTACACGGTCTCGTGAAGCGGTCGCTTGCTGGTTTCCCAATACGCCGAACCAAGGCTGCCGCTGCGGGGAGGCGGCGGTGCCTTGGACGCGGGTACCGTCTTCAGGCGCCTGGGTTTGGCGTGCGCCTCGGGACCAAAGGCGCTGCTCACCTGACGGATGTCGCGCGGTGCGACCTTGAAATGGCGGCTGAAACTCCTCGAGAAATGCGAGACGTTCTTGAAGCCGACCTCGTAGGCAACCTCGGAAACGGTGCGGTGGCCTTTCGGATCCGCGACCAGAATCTCATAAGCGCGTTGCAGGCGCTTCACCTGCACGAATTGAACCACGGTCGTCTCATTGTCGCTGAAGAGACTGTAAAGATAGCTCAACGAAATGCGGCTGTTTGCGGCGATCTTCGTCGGCGACAGGGTCTGATCGCTCAAATGCGCCTCTATGAAATCAATGATCCGACGGCGCAAATGATAACGCGCATTGCGAACGTCGGTAGCGGCACCCCGGTCTTCCGAACCGATCGTCAGGGCGACGAAGCCGATGATCTCGGTGGCGAGCGCCTGGGGATTGGGCGGCGGAGCATCGATGAAAAGTTCCGCAATGTTTCCGATCATCCCGGAAAGTAGACGGGTCATTTGCTGGTTCGGCTCGAAGCGCCGGCTGATATGGTCTTCGATCGATACCAGACGGCCGCGAAGTTCTGTTGCGGGGATGCGTACCAGGAGCAGCCGCGTGTTCCTGTCCGACGACAGTTCATAAAATGCCAATTCGCTGAGGAGAACGTATTCTCCGGCCCTGGCGATGCCGATACGTCCGTCCTGGCTGTAGGCCACGCATCCCGTCAGTGGGAAGACCAGTACATAGGATGCATCGCGGACATTGCTCACGCGCTTCCAGCTGCGCGCGAAGGGCTGATCGGGATTGATCAGATCGATGTCGAGACGACCGATGCGGGCCTGCCGGTGCGACGGCGGGCGCTTGTCGGCTTCGACATCAGGCCCGGTGCGCTCATCGCGGGGGACAAGAGTGGTGACGCGTGCCATCGCTTCGGCCTTTCCTAGTATTGGGCGACGATAATTTCGGTCCCGGCCTCACGGAGCGCTGTTGCCAAGGCCCCCTCCGGCTGTCGGTCCGTAACGAGGCGATCGATGTCGGCCCAATGGGCGAACACCGTCAGGGCGCGTTGTTCGAACTTGGTATGATCGACGACGATGATGGCTTCGGCCGCGCGCTTCACCATGGCGCCGTAGATCGCGCCGGCCTCGTCGTCCGCATCGTTGATGCCGCGGGCGCTGATGCCGGTCGCACCCACGATGGCGCGATTGGCTTCGTAACTGTTGATGCTTGCGATCGTCTGGGTACCGAAGACGTAACCTTCCGCGGGATGATATCGGCCGGGGCAGCACAGCACGCGGATCGAGGCGTTCACCGCGAGCGCTGCGGCGATCGCGAAGTCGTGCGTGATCACCGTGATGTCGTGCGCGCGCGCAGCCAGTTGTCGCGCCACGTGGAAGGTCGTTGCGCCGGCGGCCAGCATCAGCACCTCGTTGGGCTGGATCAGATCGACAAGGGCGGCGGCAATCGCTTCGCGCTCGGCGATCATGATCGCCCTGCGATCGGTGAGGGCGGGCTCGAGCGCGAATGGCCGGGATGCCCCGCCATAGGTACGGTTGATGAGTTTCTGGTCCTGAAGCTCCATCAGGTCGCGTCGGATCGTTTCACCGGAGACGCCAAGCACCGCCGCGAGCTCCGAGGCCCGCAAGGTCGGGGCCGCCGTCAGTTGCGAGATGATGTGTTTGTGGCGTGCGAGTTTCGAGAGGCGGTCGCCTTCCAGCCTCCGTGGCCGCTTGTCGGTCGTGGCACTCGTCATCCGGATGCCCTTGCAGCATCGGCCGCGACAGGATTGCGCAGCCGCCGTTGGGGGAAATCCTTCCTTAAGTGAGGTTGGATGTACACATCATTTATGTGGCAACTTCCTCAAAATTTGGGCAGGCGAGATGCCCGCTAAATGCGCAGGGCAGCAGCGTTTCTTCTATATATATTTGAAATACCTGCGTCTTTCACTGGCGCTGCGGAGCCGCATGACCGTTGCTCTGCTGAGTTGTGACTGTGGATGGCTTTACAGTTGTGGATATTCCCACATTGGCCCAAGCTGCGGTGGTGTGATCGCTGCAGACTCGTTTATGCGCCAGCGCCGGCGAAGGAGGGCGCGCGATGCAAAAGGAAATTCTGGCGCTGAACGCCTTCGATCCGAGTGCGGCGTCTGCGATGGACGCGAAGCTGCGCGATGCGGTCCAGCGGCGCCTGCGTTCGTTCGGGGCGGCCTCGGTGTTGTTCTATCAAGAGCCGCTGCGCATGGAGCACGCCGACGGCGTGTGGATGTTTGACGCTGAGGGCCGGAGTTATCTCGATCTCTACAATAATGTCCCGTCCGTTGGACATTCGCATCCGCGGGTGGTCGAAGCCATCCGGCGCCAGGTAGGTCTGCTGACGACCCATACCCGCTATCTGAATGAAATTGTCGACTGCTACGCAGAGCGTCTGCTCACGACATTTCCGGCCGAGATCAATCATCTGGTCATGACCTGTACCGGTAGCGAAGCAAACGACCTCGCGCTCCGGATCGCGAAATCGGCAACCGGCGGTGCCGGCTTCATCGTCACGGAAGCCGCCTATCATGGCAACACCGCCGCAGTTACCGATGTGTCACCGTCAGCTCGGCCCGGGCAGCCGGTACCACCTCATGTTCGCGTCATTCCCGCGCCGGAGATGCTTCGCGTTCCCGCCGGCAATCTCGGCAAGCGCTTCGCCGAGGCTGTCGACGAGGCCATCACCGACCTGGAGCGAAGCGGCATCGGTCTCGCCGGCCTGCTGGTCGATACGATCTTTTCAAGCGATGGGGTTTATGCCGATCCCGCAGGTTTCCTCGCGCCTGCGGTCAAGCTTGTGCATGATCGCGGCGGTTTATTCATTGCCGACGAGGTGCAGCCGGGGTTCGGGCGAACCGGTGCCTCGCTGTGGGGCTTCGCTCGCCATGGCGTCGTGCCTGACATCGTGACCATGGGCAAGCCTATGGGCAACGGGTTTCCGATGGGAGGCGTTGCGACGCGCGCGGCGCTGCTCGACAGGTTCGCGGCTGAAGCAAAGTATTTCAACACGTTCGGAGGCAACCCGGTGGCTGCAGCAGCCGGGCTCGCGGTGCTCGATGTGATCAAAGGCGAGGGATTGATCGAAAATGCGCGCGTCGTCGGCGGCTATATCATGGATGGGCTTCGTGAGATCGGCGACCGCCACGTCGAGATCGGCGAGGTGCGCGGCGCCGGGTTGTTCGTTGGCCTCGATCTTGTTCATGATCGCGAGACAAAGGCGCCGGCTCCGGAGGTCGCGAGTTTTCTGATCAACCAGCTTCGGCATCGCGGAATTCTCATCGGAGCTGCCGGCCCTTATGGAAACACGCTGAAAATTCGTCCGCCTTTATGCTTCACGAAAGACAATGCCGATACCTTCATCACCGCATGCGACGAAGTTCTGCGTGAGATCCGCCCGGGCTGATCCTTGATCGCGAGGCTGATGACCGAGACTAAACTTCACCGTTCCTGACGAGATATGAGGCCGATGGATTCGAGAAATGTCAAAACCGCCGCAGACGCGCGTGCCCTCGTGGAGGCGCGCGGCTTGTCGCACGTCAAGCTTGGCGTGGTCGATCTTGACGGCGTCATCCGCGGAAAATATCTCGCACGCGACAAGTTCTTCAATGCGCTCGATCAGGGTTTCAAGTTCTGTGACGTAATATTCGGCTGGGATTCACATGACCAGCTCTATGACAAATCGACGTTCACGGGCTGGCACACGGCTTTTCCCGATGCGACAGCGCGCATCGATCCGTCTTCCTGTCGCGATGTGCCCATGGAAGGAGGCATGCTGTTCTTCCTTGGCGAGTTCGATGGCCCGGCCGCTGAGCTCTGTCCGCGCCGGCTGCTTGGTCGCGTGGTGGACCGCGCCGCAAGCATGGGTCTCGCCGCCACGGTCGCGGCCGAGTTCGAGTTTTTTGTTTTCGACGAGACGCCGCACAGTGTGCGGGAAAAAGGCTATCGCGACCTGAAGAACCTCACGCCGGGCCGGTTCGGCTATTCGATGCTGCGATCGTCGGTCGAGTCGGATTTTTATCACGCGCTGCTCAAGCTTTGCGACGATATGGACATGCCGCTCGAGGGCCTCCATACGGAGACGGGCCCCGGCGTTCTGGAAGCGGCGATTCAATATACCGACGCACTGGCGGCGTCAGACCGCGCGGCCATCTTCAAGACCTTCGCCAAGGTTCTGGCCGAGCGTCAAGGCAGGATGCTGACGTTCATGGCTAAGTGGTCGAATGCCTATCCGGGGCAGTCCGGCCATCTGCACCTGTCGCTGCGCGATACCGCCGGCACACCGATTTTTCATCAAGACGGACGCCCCGGCAATATGTCCGACACCATGCGCTGGTTCGTTGGCGGACAACAGGCGCTGCTTCCTGAGTTGCTGGCGATGGTCGCATCCACCGTGAACAGCTATTCGCGACTGATCCCCGGGTTTTGGGCGCCGACCGATGCGACCTGGGGCATCGAAAACCGGACCTGCGCGCTGCGCGTCATTCCGGGTTCGCCGTCGAGCCAGCGCGTGGAATATCGCATTGCCGCGGCAGACATCAATCCGTACCTCGCCATCGCCGCGGCGCTCGGTTCTGGCCTTTGGGGGATCGAACACAGGATCGAGCCGGATACGCCTGTCGCCGGTAATGCCTACGACATCGCCCATCCGGCCGAACGCGCGCTGCCGCGCACATTGTCGGAGGCCGCCGACAGGCTGGCGGCATCATCCGCCGCCCGAAAGCTGTTCGGCGACATTTTCGTCGACCATTACGCCATGACCCGTCACTGGGAAGAGCGCGAATTCCGCAAGGCGATCACCGACTGGGAGCTAGCCCGCTATTTCGAAATCATCTGAAGCCGGCGTCCTTCGCCACAAGAACGAGTGAAATAATCGTGACCGATATTGTGTGCATCTCGCCAGTTGACGGCAGCGAAATCGCGCGTCGTCCGATAGCGACGGATAGTGAAATTGGCGCCGCTCTTGCCACCGCAAAACGGGCTCAACGCGAATGGTGCAAGGTACCGCTTGCCGAACGGAAGGCGAAAGTGCTCGCCTTTCTCGCCGCCATGCAGGCGCAAAACGACGAGATCGTTCCCGAACTCGCCATGCAGATGGGGCGGCCCGTCCGCTACGGTGGCGAATTGCGGAGTCTGGAGGAACGTGTCCGTGCTCTGGTTGAGTTGAGCGACGAAGCCTTGGCGCCGCTGGTACCTGCCGCGCGACCCGGCTTTCGGCGCATGGTCAAGCGTGTTCCGGTTGGAATCGTGCTGGTGATCGCTCCGTGGAATTATCCCTATCTCACGGCCATCAACGCCATCGTTCCGGCGCTTCTGGCGGGTAACGGCGTCATCCTCAAACACGCGACACAAACACTGCTTGCGGGTGAGCGGCTCCAGGCCGCGATGGATCGGATCGGATTGCCCAAGAATCTGTTCACGACGCTCGCGCTGGACCACGCTGCTGCGGAAAGACTGATCGCCTCCCGCGCCGTCGATCACGTCAACTTCACGGGTTCTGTGGCCGGTGGCCGTGCCATCGAGCGGGCCGCGGCGGGTACCTTCACGACACTCGGTTTGGAGCTGGGCGGAAAGGATCCAGCTTATGTCAGGCCCGACGCGGACATTGACTTCACGGTCGAACAACTGGTCGATGGTGCGTTCTACAATTCTGGGCAGTGCTGTTGCGGTATCGAGCGCATCTATGTTCATGAGAAAGTTTACGATCGATTCATCGATGCGTTCGCCGGCGTTACCTCGCAATATAACCTCGGCAATCCGCTTGAGCAGGCGACGACGCTTGGCCCGATGGCAAGCGCGCGCTTCGCCGATACAGTACGTGTCCATACTAAGGAGGCCCTCGCCAGCGGAGCGCGTCCGTTGATTGACGCCATGCGTTTTGTGGCCGATCGCGCCGGAACGGCTTACCTGATGCCGCAGGTTCTGATCGACGTCGATCACACCATGCGTGTGATGATGGAGGAGACGTTCGGACCCATCGTTGGTATCATGAAAGTGTCGTCGGATGAGGCCGCGCTTCGGTTGATGAACGACAGTCCATACGGGCTGACGGCCTCGGTATGGACGCAGGACCCGGAAGCCGCCGAGCGGATCGGTGACGGCGTTGCCACCGGCACGGTCTTCATGAATCGCTGCGACTATGTCGATCCGGCGCTTGCCTGGACCGGCGTCAAGGATACCGGCCGTGGCGCCAGTATGTCTCGACTCGGATTTGAGGCGCTGACCCGTCCAAAATCGTTCCACTTCCGTATCGAACATTGAGAGCAAGAGATGGCGGTTCAGATTACCGGCGCCTGGAATTTTCCGACCCGCGTCATTGCCGGCCCCGGGCGCATCGCAGAACTTCCAGAGGCCTGCCGGGCACAGGATATCACCAGGCCGTTGTTGGTGACCGACCATGGGCTCGCCAACAGTGCGCTCATCGAGGGCATCGTCAGGCGCATTCGCGACGCGGGACTACCAGTCGGCGTGTTTTCCGATGTGAAGAGCAATCCGACGGAGTCCAATCTGCGCGCCGGCGTCGAGGCGTTTCGCGCGGGTGGCCATGATGGGGTCGTGGCGGTCGGGGGAGGCTCAGCGCTGGATGTGGGCAAATGCGTGGCGTTTATGGTCCCGCAATCCCGGCCGGTTTGGGATTTCGAGGACGTCGGCGACTGGTGGACACGCGCTGAGATCAACGGGATTGCGCCGATCGTAGCGGTGCCGACAACGGCAGGAACGGGCTCCGAGGTGGGACGCGCCGGTGTAATCACCCGCGAAGATACCCATGAAAAGAAGATCATCTTTCACCCGCTGATGATGCCGAAGATTGCCATAGAGGATCCCGAGCTGGCTGTTGGGCTTCCGCCATTCCTGACGATGGCGACCGGGATGGACGCGCTCGCCCATTGCTTCGAGGCATATTGCGTCAACGCCTTTCATCCGCTCGCCGACGGGATAGCGCTTGAGGGGTTGAGGATCATCGATACCTATCTGCCGCGGGCAGTCGACAACGGGGCCGATCTTGAAGCGCGGGCCTATATGTTCGCCGCGGCCTCAATGGGCGCTACGGCATTTCAGAAGGGACTTGGCGCGATCCATTCCGTGTCTCATCCGGTCGGTGCGCGCTACGACACCCATCATGGCCTGACCAACGGCGTCATGTTCCCATACGTCCTCCTCTGCAACAGATCGGCGATCGCCGACAAGATTCCGCATATCGCCCGGGTTCTCGATCTGCCCGGCCGCGATCTCGGTGCGGTGCTCGCCTGGATTCTTGCACTCCGGAACAGGCTCGGCGTGCCGCATACGCTGGCGCAACTCGGCGTCAAGGAAGCTGATGTCAAGGCGATCGCCGCCGACGCCGTCAAGGATCCGACAGCCGCCGCCAATCCCCGGCAACTGACCGCGGAGGAGTTCGAGCAACTGACGCTCGCCGCCATCCGCGGCGACCTGGAAAGCTAGCCGATGCTGCGGCTGCTCGTGGCGGATGGAAATACGCCGGCTGGCCGGCATCGAATTGCCGAATCGGCGGGAGCGACGCCTTCGGAAAGCTATGCGGACGTGCTGCGGGCGATCGCCGTGGATGCGGTGGTGGATATCTGCACGCCGGCGGATGTGGGCGCAGCGACCCCTCAACCGCTCGATTGCTACGACGGCGTGGCGATCACCGGGGCTTCGCTGAATATCTATGATCGCGACATGGAGTCGTTGCGGCAAATCGATTTCGTGCGCGAGATTTTCGCGCGCGGAATCCCTATGTTCGGCTCTTGTTGGGGCTTGCAGCTTGCAGCCGTCGCTGCGGGCGGGGAGGTCAAACTCAATCCGAAGGGGCGAGAGGTCGCCTTTGCGCGCAAGATTGCACTGACGGAGGCTGGTCGTGCGCATCCGATGCATAGGAATCGCGCCCCTGTCTACGACGCACCATCGATCCACAGCGACGTGGTGACGCGACTTCCGCAAGGTGCGATTGTTACGGCTCACAACGGACTGAGCAACGTCCAGGCAGCGGAAATCCGCATGGGTGAGGGTGTTTTCTGGGGTGTCCAATATCACCCAGAATATCGTCTGCGCGATGTTGCGGCCATGGTCCGCCGCTACGGCCAGATTCTAGTCACCGAAGGCTTCTTCGCGAGCCTGATCGAGCTTGAGCGATACGCCGATGATCTGTCGGTACTTGATCAAGATAATCGACGGCGTGACATCGCCTGGCGGTTGGGATTGGACGACGACATCACCGCCCCCCTGGTCTGTCAGGTCGAACTAGCAAACTGGATTAACAATTTGATTCGACGGAAGTCCAAATAGATGGCGGCAGATTCGAACCCGCGCGCATCGGGTACCGTGCGGGCCACGGAATTGCATGATCTCATTGCGGCCTTCGCCGCGATCGGGTCAACCGGTGACGGCGGCGTATGCCGGCTCGCAGCAACGCCGCTCGATCAAGCTGCCCGGGACCTTTTCCGCCGTGAGATTGACGATCGCGGACTTCTTGCCAGGGTGGATCCCATTGGAAACATGTTCGGGGTTGCGATGTTGGCCCCTGAATCCCCTGATGTCGTCATCGTTGGCTCTCATCTTGACACCCAGCCGACCGGCGGGCGGTTCGACGGCATCTACGGCGTATTGGCGGGACTGCTGGCGGTCCGGGCTTTGCGAGATCGCGCTATCGCCGAGCCGGGCAGGGCGCGGCGAAATCTCGCGGTCGCCAACTGGACCAATGAGGAGGGGGCTCGGTTTCAGCCAAGCCTGACCGGAAGCTCTGTATTCGCCGGCATTTTGGCGTTGGAGGACGCGTACGCGCTCCAGGACGGGGACGGAATTTCACTGGGCGATGTGCTGGCCGCGATCGACTATCGGGGATCGTCGCCGCTCGATCTTCAGCCGGTCCGCTATGTCGAGTTGCACGTCGAACAGGGCGATCGGCTGGAGCGCGCGGGTGCGGATATCGCGGCGGTTTCCGGCGCCTGGGCCGCGCGAAAGATTTCGGTCGTGTTCGAAGGTGAGGCTTCGCATACCGGCCCGATGCCGATGGCCAGCCGTCGCGATGCCATGCGCGCGGCGGCGCGTGCCATCGAAGCGCTTTATGACGAGGTCGAACGCGAGAATGCAGGTGCCCATGCGTCGGCCGCCAGAATCAGCGTGTATCCCAATTCACCCAACGTCGTCGCGGCGCGGGTGCGCGTATGGTTTGAGATCAGGCATGAAGATGAGGCGGTGGTGCTCGTCATCGGCAGTCGCTTTCTCGAACGAGTGAAGAGAGAATCGGCATTGCTCGGCGTGGGAGTCTCCTTCGCCGCGGACGAACTCAGGGGGACAGCGTTGCTTGATTCTGCCGGTGTTGATGTGGTGCGCGGCGTGGTTCACGATCTCGGGCTGAAAGCGCTGACGCTGCAGACCATCGCAGGCCACGATGCGCTGGCAATCCAGAAACGCATTCCCGCTTCCCTGATCTTCGTGCCAAGTCGGGGCGGGCTCAGTCACAATCCGCGCGAGTTCACCGATCTGGAAGCCCTCGACAAGGGATATGCGGTGTTGGTGGAAACGTTATGGCGGATGGCGACGGCGGAAAGCTGATCGAAGCCAAGGCACGGCGACTACCGCGATGCGAAGGCGTGTCTTGGCGCGGCGGTCAATACGTCACCAACAGCCTTCGGAGAAGCGGTCGGAGGGGTCTGATACCATCTTCGAGGAAGCGCACTTCCCCTTTGGGGTTCTATAACAACA
>Ga0137407_10001938_pt1 | contig 13574 bp, 9 predicted proteins | sample CZOMad2_2_16fung_FD_108410 | JGI IMG/M metagenome (GOLD analysis project Ga0137407, IMG submission 108410) | Vadose zone soil fungal communities from Angelo Coast Range Reserve, California, USA - CZOMad2_2_16fungal (Illumina Assembly) | ecosystem: Environmental > Terrestrial > Soil > Vadose zone...
CCTGAAGCCACAGGAAATAGATGGACTGGTTGCGTACATTAAGAGTTTGAAGTAGGTGCGATGCGGACAAGAATGGACCGTGAGCCGCGCGCATGATTGAAATCCGGATTGCCCCCGAACTGAAGGCCAAGTGTGTGAAGGCAGCGCTGGCATCCGTGGAAGCAGCGGTTGAGACGGGGCCAGCTCCGCCTGGGCTGGACGAAGCGCTGCGTTCGTGCGAAGAAAAAATCGCAAAACTTCCTGAGCCGCGCGCGGTGCTGGAATCTTCCGCGATCCTGGCCACGCGGGCGGGATACAAAGCTTTGGGGAAAGATCCCGCGCGATATCGTGGCTCGGCGGAAGCGCTGCTGCGTCGTTTGATCGCGGGGAAAGGCATGCCGCGTATCAACAATGTAGTTGACGTGATAAATCTGGTTTCTGTGGAGAGCCGGCTGCCGATTGGACTTTACGATCTGGCACATGTCGAAAGCCCGATTGAATTTCGCGCCGGGCGTGTGGGCGAAACCTATAAAGGAATCGGCAAGTACGACTTAAACCTGGAAGAGCTGCCGTTATTTGCAGATGTGCAGGGGCCGCACGGGAGTCCCACCAGCGATTCCGAGCGAACCATGGTGACGCAAGCGACGACGCGGGTGCTGGCGATCGTCGTATCGTTTGGCGGCGCTGCGCTGCTAGACAGCGCCGCAAAGCGGATGAAGGAGTTGCTTGAAACATTTTGTGCGGCAAAAAACGTTGAGTACAAAATCGTAAATTAAATTTCGGCCTGCGCAGCTTATTCAGAACTGAACACTTCGAAGTAACTACGTTTCCAACTTCGGCGGCTTTAATCCTGGATGCCTTACGTAAATGGGCTCCAAAATATCTTTGAAAATTAAATTGATGAGCCTCCCGACGCAACGCCGATATGCCGTCAATTCATCGGGCGAGCAACCGCGTTCCACCCTGGCCATGGATTCGTTCAGTCGGCTATTGATGTCGAGCAATGGCTTGCTTCTATTCCGCGGTCTCGACATTTGCAATCAACGTGACTCCTATCGGTTGCCACGCCACCCCCTGTCTCTCATAAGTGCTGATTCCAAAGGTGATTAAGTCTTTTGTTTTGATGCAGATTTGTAACTGCTGATTCTAAAGCTGTTAATCCTGCAGAAAAAAACTGTTCAAAGTAGTCAGGGGATCCCTTGGGAGACCGGCTCGGCTGAGGCAACGTCCGAAGCCAGAAAGCGGGAACGGGTCAAAAAGCCACGGGACGCGAGGAGTTCGGCGTTGAGGAGGGCGGCACCGGCAGCTCCGCGCAGGAGATTGTGTGAGAGCAACGTTAGCTTCACGTCGAGCAACGGACATTCGCGTACGCGGCCTACTACGGCGGCCATACCGTTTCCGGCGTTGACGTCGCGACGGGGCTGCGGGCGATTTTCTTCCTCGAGGACGACTACGGGATTTCTTACGGCGGTGGGCAGAGCGGCCAGTTCGTCGCTGATGGTGAAATTACGCAACGCTTCGCGGACTTCCCCCAGAGTGGCAATTTTTTTCAGGCTGACAGAGAGACATTCGAGGTGGCCGTTTTCTACCGGCACGCGATTGCAGTGCGCGCTGATGCCGAGACCGGCTTCGACAAAGCGCGAACCGTCCCAGCGGCCGAGAAGTTTTTGCGGCTCCTCTTCCATCTTTTCTTCTTCTCCGCTGATGAAAGGCACCACGTTGCCGAGAATATCGAGCGAAGGAACACCGGGATAGCCGGCGCCGGAGACGGCTTGCATGGTGACGACAAACATTTTGTCGAGGCCGAAAGCGTCGGCGAGAGGTTTCAAAACCAGAACGAGTCCGGCAGTGGAGCAATTGGGATTGGTAACGATAAAGCCGGAGCCGTAGCCGCGATTCTTCTGTTGTACGGGAATGGCGTCCAGATGCGCGGCATTCACTTCCGGAATTAGAAGCGGAACATCGGGCGACATTCGATGATTTTTGGAATTACTGACCACGGGATAACCGGCGCGAGCGAAGTCTTCTTCCGCGGGACCGGCAACGGAAGAATCCAGCGCGGAAAAAACAAAATCGCAATCGAGCGTTGGCTGGAGATCTTTTACGGTGAGATTCGCCGCGGCTACAGGGATCGGCGTGTCGAGATGCCATTTCACTGCTGCGGAATATTTTTTCCCAGAGGAACGCTCGGAGGCGGCAACTTCGGTGAGCTCGAACCACGGGTGATCAGCCAGGAGTTGGACGAGGCGCTGCCCAACCGCGCCGGTGGCGCCGAGAATTCCTGCGCGAAATTTATGGGTAAACTTTTGCTGGTCGAACTTTGACGTCATTGATTCAGCAGCGGAGCTCACGCTTCACCTCTGAGGTTGGAATTATGGCAGGAGCCCAGCGCGGACGGTGAAGAATCGTTGCCGATCGAAGGACCGATACGAGTTCCGCGAACGCACGGGTTGAAAGTGTTGCGAACCCAGACGACCATTTCCGTTTCCGCAGCCAGAGGAAGAACCTTGGCATGCAGAACTTTAGCGCCCGCGGCGGCCAGGGCATGCGCCTGGTCATAAGAAAGTTCGTGGAGTAATTTTGCCTCGGCGGACTCGCGCGGATTGGTGGTGTAGATGCCATCCACGTCAGTCCAGATCACCAGTTCATCGGCATCCACAACGTGCGCGATGAGCGCGCCAGAAAAATCCGAACTATTTCTGCCGAGCGTGGTGACGCGGCCATCGAGCGTGGCGCCAATAAATCCGGTAACGACAGGAACGAGGCCATCCGTAAAAAGCGGCAGAAGAATCTCGCGGCCGCGACGGCGGGTTTCCTCGATTTGCGGGTGAGCATCGCGGAAAGTGTCGCAGGTCAGCACGAATTCAGAAGAAATTACCGGCACAGCTGGAACACCGGATTTCTCCAGCGCCGCCGCAAAAAGACGAGCGCTGAATTTTTCGCCGTAGGACGCGAGGCGATCCTGGAGCGCGGCTCGCGCGGCTGAAGAAGGTTGCGTTTCCGGGGAAGCATCGTGAAGCAGATCCTTGCCGAGAAGATGAAGTTCGCGTGCGACGCGTTCGTGCTGCTGTGGCGCCAGTTGCAAATCGTGAAGAACTTCCAAATGTAGATTAGAAATGTATTGCGCGTCGCGACGGGCATCGCTGCGGCAGCCGGCTTCCAGAGACTTCGCGACAGCCAGCAAACGATCGGTGATCCCCTTCATCGCGGAAACCACGGCGACGACATTGGAATGAGACGCAGCATTGCGGACGAGGCTTGCGGCATGGAGCATACGATTGGCTCCGAGCAGCGAGCTCCCACCGAACTTGAAAGCCAGGGTCTCTATCTTGGATTCGCTCGAACGCTCGGCGAATGGAGGAACGAATATTCCGACGTTGCTACGCTCTGCGACGGGATCTTGCTGTCCTTCCGGGCTCATGGCGACGACTCCTATTGGTTTTGGTTGCCGCTTGGAGCGTCTCTGGAGTGGGGTTAAAAGAAAAAACCCACCGCCAGGTTCGCTTCAGGCGGTGGGTTGGAAACTTTGCTTGTGTTGCTAGCTGTTTCTCACCTCGCCGGAAGCGCCCATAGTCTTAGTCTTAATAATAGTGGTGGACGACGTCGTGGCAACGGCCGACATCGACATGATGCTGGCGCGAATCGAGATGGCGAGAGACAAACTCACGAAAGGAAGCATAGCACGGAGCCGGATTGATGAAAAGTACAAATCCCAGTCGTCGGGGCAGTTTTGCGAAAGAGTAAAGACGCGGGCGAATTTATGCGGCGATTTGCCATGCTGGACCAAGTAAGAAATTCCCGAGGACGCGGCGATGCAGGCATACAGTGAACACTGTAAGCCGCTAAGTACCACAAGAGAAGAAAGATAAATGTGTAATCCACTGTAAAGTTTGGCGACGTGAGTGCACTCCTCCTATTTTCGGGAATGATCGCTAAGAATATGGCTTCCAGTCCAGACAATCCTCGCACAGTTTCTAAGTGTCGAACGCGCCCAGCCGAAGGCTCGCAGAATTTGCGCTGGCGGATGGCTGTCAGTCTTCTTGTATTCCTGCTGGCGATGCTGGGCGGCAGGAAAACAGCGACAGCGCAAAATCAGGTGATGGGAGAGCTTGATTTCGAAGGGAAAACAAAAGTGGAACGAGATTCTGGGGTTTGGATCGACGGGAATTACGTCGGGTATCTGAAGGAATTGCATGGAAGCAAAAAAATAATGCTGTTGCCGGGCGAGCATCAGGTGATCGTAAGGCAATCCGGATATGTGGATTTTGTGCAAAGGGTAGTGGTTGAGCCGGGAGAGAAGCGCCTGATCGCGGTGTCGCTACATCTGGCGCCGAGCGCCACAGTCCCGGAAATCACAGCCACGTTGAAGCTGAAAATCAAGCCGGAGCGAGCGGCCGTTTTTCTGGACGGAAAATTTGTGGGGCATGCGGGAGATTTTGGCGGGGCCTTCAAGTCCATGAAGATTAGTCCCGGTAAGCATCGGGTTCGTGTGGAACTGCCGGCATATCGGACGTTCGAGACAGAAGTGAATCTCCTTGCAAATCAGGAGAGCGAAGTGAAAACGGAACTGGTAAAAGGGAGTATTCAACAGAATACCCCACTGATAAAGAAGCCAGACGAAAAGCAGCAACTAATACCCTAAAGGAATCCGAACAGTTTCACCTCGAGGCGCAGCCCGACGTATCGAAACTCGCAGGAGCTGGGTTGATTGCGCTCCCTTAAGCGACGTCGCGATCGACCGCTCAACGGGCTTCAAAAATCAGACTGGAACAGGTGAGGCCGGATTCGGCTTTTTGCAGTTCGGAAATGTCGATCGATGTGATCGTGAAGCCGCGACCAGCAATGCGCGCACGTGTGCGTTCGAAGGAAGCGGGAAAAATAACGGTGCCAGCAATTGCGAGAGCGTTTGCTGCGTGCGGCTCAGCCGGATCGACGTCTATCCAGTGGTGATCGTTTATTAAGGATGATTCGAACCAGGTGCGATTGGCCAACAACGTGTTGTTGTCGAGCGAAGTGACGGCGGATTTTAAGTGGAGACATCCGGTTGCCGGAACGCCGATGACCTGGTAGTTGTACGGAGCAACGATGCTGGCCAGTTGCGAAATTCCTGCCGCGTTGCTGCGCGCGGTGAGGCCGACAAAAAGTTTGCGGCCGAGACGGAGAATGTCGCCGCCTTCGACGGTACCGGGAAGTTCAACCCGAAAGAGTTTGCGAAATGGGGAGAGCGCGGCGGCGATGGTTGCGGCTTCGCGGCGGCGGGTTTCCGTGCCGAGCGGAAAAATGATCGCCAATTCGTCCAGCACCAGGGCGGGATCTTCCACAAACATGGAATCGGGGAGTTCGGGTTCGGCGGGAAGAGAAATGACGCGTGCACCGAGCTCGGCAAGCAAATTTTCGTATTCGTGATGCTGTTGCTGCGCGATCGCGAGATTGATCGGCTGGCGCGGGATGAAACTAAGTTCACAATCAGCAAGCGCGGGACTGACCGATCGCGTGATGGCGGTAAGCATGGCGAGAAAAATCTAACAGAGGAGCGGGCCACTGGGAAATGGATTGCACAGGAGGAGGTGAATGAATAGACTGCGGGCGTTCGAACCAGGAGCGGGGCAGATGGCGAGCGGCAACGGAACTTTTTTGGCGATGATTGGATTTGCGCTGCATTTGGTGGCCAGTGGAGCCATCCACGCACAAGAAAAGGCCGCCAAGGCGGCGGATGAGGTGTTCGAGGACTTGACCAAACCAGGGTCGCCGGGGTGCGCGCTGGCAGTGGCGCGCGGCGGAAAAATAATCTACGAAAGAGGCTACGGGCTGGCGAACATCGAAGAGGATGTGGGGATCACGCCGCGAACGGTATTCGACATCGGTTCGACGTCAAAGCAATTTACAGCAGCCAGCATCCTGCTGCTGGAGAAACAGGGGAAGCTCTCGGTTCAGGATGACGTTCGAAAATACCTTCCGGAAATTCCAGACTACGGCCACAAGATTACGATTCTCCATTTGCTGAATCACACCAGCGGGCTGCGCGATTACCTGACGTTGTTTGAGCTTGCAGGAGTAAATATCGATAGCGTTACTACGGATGGCGACGCGCTGGCGATCATTGCGCGACAGAAGGCCTTGAACTTCGAGCCCGGAAGCGATTGGCTGTACAGCAATTCGGGATTTTTTCTGCTGTCAGTGATTGTCAAACGCGTGAGCGGGGAAACGCTCCGTGAATTTGCGACAGAAAATATTTTTGAGCCGTTGCAAATGAAACATACCATGTTCCGTGACGAGCACACGCTACTGGTACCGAATCGAGCTCTGGCATACGACCCGAAAGACGCGGGTGCGAACTACACGCTGGATGTTTCGTATTTCGAGCAAACTGGCGATGGAGCGGTACATACGTCCGTGGAGGATCTTCTGATTTGGGACGAGAATTTTTATTCCGGGAAAGTTGGTGGAAAAGATTTCCTGGATGAACTGCAGGAGCCGGGAAAATTGAGTAACGGGAAAACGCTGGCTTACGCGAAGGGACTCTTCGTCGGGAAATATCGCGGGCTGCGATTTGTGGACCATGGCGGCTCCTGGGGCGGTTACCGGTCACAACTGCTGCGTTTTCCGGAGCAGCATTTTTCCGTAGCGTGTTTGTGCAACCTGGCGAATGCAAATCCTGAGAAGCGAGCGCGCGAAGTTGCGGATGTATTTTTAGCCGGCGAAATGAGAGAGCCGAAGCCGGCTGCCGAACCGGACTTCGAGAAACGCGAAAAAAAGCCCACGGTCGTGCTAGCAGCCGAAAAATTGGGAGTTTACAGCGGACACTTCCGAAGCGAGGAACTGCTTGCGACTTACACCATTGGCGTTCAGGACGGCAAGCTGATGCTGCAAAACATTCAAGGCGGCGATGGATTCATGCGTTCGTCGCAGCATCTGACGCTGCGTGCGGCAGGGCCAGAGACATTTGAAGGTGACGACGAAGGTTTAGAATTTGTGTTTCAGCGAGACCGTCAAGGAAACGTGCTGGGCTTTACGTTGGACGCGGGTCGAACCAGGGGCCTGACTTTCCAGCGAAAATAAGTCTTCAACAAGCGCTGGATGAGGGAACACAGTTCGCATTTTTCGCGGCAGAGTGGCGAAGTTGCGGCGCAAAGTGCGAGATCCAATAAGTGGCAACGCCCGCTCCGATCAACATTCCGGCAAGGATCAATCCGACGATAATCACGGTCAGCCATCGCCTGGTGCGGGGAGAATCAGCGCCGGCTGGCGCGTGCGAGCTTCCGGACTTTCCGAATTCCGGCGTTTGGGGGACAGGCAGCGCCGCAAACGGAGCGTCGGAAAATTCGGCGGTGCTGATAAAGCTGTAGCCCTTACGAGGAATGGTTTCGATGTAAAGAGGTTTGTCCGTGGATTCTCCGAGAGCCTGGCGGAGTTTATTGACCGTGGTGTTGACATTGGCGTCGTAATTTACATGGGTGTCGGCGGGCCACAATGCTTGCTTCAACTCGTCGCGGGTGACTACTTCTCCCTGCTTTTGCAGCAGCACTATAAGTACTTGATAAACCTTGCCCTGCACGCGGAGCCGCGCGCCATTGCGAGAGACTTGCAGACGATGTTGATCAATACAAAAAGGACCAAAACGCACGTAGCGGGCCTTGTTCGATGTTTCCTGGAGATAACCTGGGTCCATGACGGGATCCATTGTTGAACTCAAATTCGGAGTCATACACACGCCCTTAAACCAATAGACGCGGAAAACAGCAAAGCGTTTGGAAGAGTTACGAAATAATTCCTAGAAATGTTTCAAGCTAATGAGGCATGGGCGTTAATCCTCGAAAGAGATTACGCAAGACTGTATGGTCTTTCGAAAACAGTAGGAAAAAGCCCGGAAAACCGAACAAAACGTCTAAATTCCACCTAACGCGCAGGTTAGCTTCGGCGACCCAACAAACTGTTCATCAAACATCATTCGTCTCTGGCGGTACTTAGAAGCTGAGGCACACACGAGACGAAATTGAGAGACAAATTGCCCCTGCTGGCCGCTCAGGTGCCCTTCGAATGGCAATCAATTTGTGCACATAGCGCACGCCAAGAACAGTCCGGTTAAGGCCGGACGCGGGCTGCGACGCGTGTTGCACAAAGGAACCTTCGGAGGAGAGAACGCAATGCGCAGACCCATTGTCATAGCACTGGCGGCAGTACTTTGTTTACTGCTGGTAAGTGCAGCCCAGGCGCAAAGACTGGACGGATCACTTCGCGTGACTGTTTCAGATAAGAGCCAGGCCAGCGTGGAAGAAGCAAAAGTTTCCGTGATCAATAGTGCCACGGGAGTAACGACCGAGACGACCGCCTCCAGTTCGGGAACCTATGTGTTCCCCAACCTCCTGGTGGGTACATATACGGTGACCGTGGAAAAGGATGGATTTAAGAAGGCCGTCAATAAAAACGTGGTCGTCGAATCCAACCAGGTTGCCGAAGCGAAAGTAGAACTTGAACTAGGCGAGGTTTCCTCCACGGTAGAAGTGGAAGCGGGAGCCGATCTGGTGAAGACAGATTCGTCAGAACTGGGCGCGACGTTCAGCGGCCAAGTAGTGGCCGATCTTCCGGTGAACACGCTTGGCGGCGACGTGAAAGAATTTGCGGTGTATGTACCCGGCACAACTACGCAGCAAGGAGGCGTGCAGGGATCGGGAGGTTCGATTGGCGGAACACGTCCGCGATTCAATGGATTTTCAATTGACGGTGTGGACGACAACCGGCTCGATGTGAACGGTCCGATTCAGCCTGTGATTCAAGAATCGGTGGCAGAATTCACGCTGTTGACGAATCAATTCAGCGCCGAGTACGGGCATTCGGCGGGCGGAATCTTCAACATCATTACGAAGTCCGGCACAAATAACTGGCACGGCTCGGGGTGGGAATTCAATCGGAATCGCAACTACAATGCGGCCGATAACCAGCAGAAGCAACGCATCGCGGCCGGAACGGCCACGGAACTTGATCGCTTCGATTACAACCGGTTCGGCGGAAGCGTAGGCGGACCGATCAAGAAAGACCGTTTGTTCATCTACGGCGCGTACGAATTCCAGAACGAAGGGTTAGCCTCCGCCGGATCTTCGGTGACGATGCCCACCGCGGCTGGACTTGCTCAACTACAAGCGATCGGTGCGGACTCCGCTGTGTCTGACATCCTTTCTCAGTTTCCATTGGCTCCAAGTTCCAACGGAAAAGCGCATTGCAACACCGGACCGGGAGACACGGTCGCGAGCTTTGCCTGCGTTAATGGCCAGGCGATCGATGTAGGACAGTTTCAATCGACGGCTCCGGCGTTCCAAAATCAGAACGACTTCACGATCAACATGGACGCGAACCTTGGAAAACACCAGCTTCGCGGCCGCTATCTTTACGATCGTCTGCGCCTTCCGCAAGTCAATCCCGTTCAGCCGCAGCCACAGTTCACCGGCGCGCAGGCTACCGATGTCCGCAAAGCGATTTTCACCGATGCGTGGAGCATTGCTCCCAGGTTGATCAACGATTTTCGCGCATCGTTCTCGCGGCTGGCCGGCCCCAATAACGTCGTACCCACAGCGTTCGCGAATTTTCCGAACGTCGAAATCGACGAATTTGGCAGCAACGTCGGACCCTACAGCCTGGCGCCGCAGGGCTACACGCAGAACATTTACCAGCTTTCCGATGCGGTTACCTACATTCGCGGAAAGCATTCCTTCAAGTTCGGCGTCGAGGGCCGCGACTACATCGCTCCGACCAACGTGTTGCAGCGCGCACGCGGAGAGTGGGACTACGCGACGTTGAATACATTTATTGATGATCGGATTCCCGACGGCGCCAATGGCGCTCTGCGGGGCGCGGGCAGCGGTTTCGTTGCTGACAATTATAATTCCATTTATTGGTTTGTTCAGGACGACTGGAAAGTTACGCCGAGACTCACGCTGAACCTCGGATTGCGCTATGAATACAATGGCGTGCCTCGCGACGAGGCCAAGCAGGCTTTGAATAGCATTTCTGACGACCCGGCGCTCGGCCTTTTTTTCCGTAAGCCGCGTCCGGACAAAAACAACTTCGGTCCGCACCTGGGCTTCGCGTGGGATCCCACCGGAACCGGCAAGTGGGCGATTCGCGGCGGTGGCCAAATCGCTTACGACGTCGTGCCGAACAATTTCGCCATCAACAGCCTGCCTCCGCAATTGCAGACGGAACAGAGTCCCTCCGTGTCCTGCGGTTCCGCCACTCCTCCGGCTTGGTGCGCGACCGGCCAAGGTTTCCTCGCCGGCGGCGGGTTGCTGCAGGAAAATGTGCCGCCAACTACCCAGGCCGCAGCGCGCGCCGCAACAGCAAACCTGATCCCAGACCATGTTTCGCCTAAGGTGATGACCTGGTCGCTCGGAGTGCAGCACGAACTGTTCCGCAATTCCAGCATCGAGGTCCGTTATGTAGGAACACGCGGAATCAGCTTGCCGGTTCAGATGCGCCTCAATTCGGCATCCGCGTTTGATCCCAACGTCGCGGGCGGCGGAATCGCTCCGCTTCCGACGTACTTGAACCCCGGCGACGTTCCGGCTACGGTTGTAGCTCCGGTCAGCACGTTGCTCAGCTTCGACAATTTCAATCCGCGGCCGTTGGTCGGGGACGGGTTTAAGGGCAACCTCACCACCTTCCCTCCTGTGGGCCAGAATACCTATCAGGGCGTTTCGGTGGACTTTCAGCACCGCTTCTCGAAGGGCGTATATTTCCGCACCAATTACACTTTCTCGAAAAATATCGATAACTCCACCAACGAACTGTTCAGCAGCTACGTGAATCCGCGCCGCGCGCAGGACGGTTACAATTTTCCCAACGAACGTGGGCGCTCCGCTTTGGACATCAACCACAAATTTGCCATGGTTTGGGTGTATGACATTCCGAACGTACACACGGACAATGGCTTCGTTAAAGCCCTGGCGCACGGCTGGCAGTGGAATGGAACTTACATCTTCGAGAGTGGCCAGCCAGTTACACCTCTTTCCGGCACCGATGCGAACGACAACGGCGACGTGGCCGGAGATCGCACCATCATTAATCCGGCGGGCGTTGGATTAACCGGCAGCGGCGTTAACGCGATTTGTAACGCTGGGCCGGGAGGAGCTACTTCGATTGTTGGGCGTGATCCGAATGTGACAGGCAACCCGTGGATGTGCGGCAGCGAAGACGATAGCAACGTGGTTGGTTATGTGGCTCTCGATCCAACAGGCCGCTTCATTCAAGCCGAAGTCGGCACGGTGGCGAGCGGTGGGCGTAATACCGTAAACTCACCGGCGTTGAATATCTGGAACATGGGCCTGTTCAAATCCACCAGGCTTACCGAGCGGTTTACTCTACAGTTCCGCGCGGAAACTTACGACACGTTCAATCACCGCAATTTCACCATCGGCTTGCCGTCCAATAGCGGCAACCTTGATGCCACGACCAACACCAATCCCTTGAACGCCGGATACATTTTCGTAACGTCCACGGGAGCTTTCCTGAACAGCAAAATTTTCAACGGCGGCAGCAGAACCATGCAACTTGGTCTGCGGCTGCAATTCTAGATTGTCAACAACGACATAGCTTCGGACGAGCGAGGGAATCCACGTGATTCCCTCGCTTTCTTGTTGCGCAGCCACCGTCTAACACCAGCAAACCGAACTTCCACCGGAGATGTGAAGATGAGATTGATTGGCGATTTTGCACTAAGCATCTGTCTCCTGGCAGCCGTGCCAGTCGTGTTGATGGGCGCGCGGCCTACCGCGCGGACGACGCAGAGTGATAGCGCATCGGTGGAAGCTGCCGCGGCTTACGACGCAAAAGATTGGGCGAAGTCCGCGCGGCTCTATGAACCGATGGTCAAGGCACACCCGGAAATTCCGCGGTTGTGGTTTCGGCTGGCGACTTCACAACAGGAATTGGGACAACTGGACCAGGCGCTTGCGACCATGGAGCAAGGGCTAAAAGTTGGCGTGCCGCCGGTATTTGCGGAGTTTTCCATCGCCACGATTTATGCGCAGAAGGGCGACAAGGAAAAAGCGTTCGAACACCTGCAGACAGCGCTGGACGCCGGTTACAACAAGTTGGAACAGTTCGACAACGATCCTCATCTGACTTCGTTGCGCAGCGATCCGCGGCTGGCAAAAATGCGCCGGGAAGTCGAACACAATTTAAAGCCCTGTGCCAGCACTCCGGAAAACCGGCAATTCGATTTTTGGCTGGGCGAATGGAGTGTTGAGACCACGCAAGGCGGCGTGCCTGCGGGTCAAAGCAAAATCGAGTTGATCCTGGGCGATTGCGTGGTTCAGGAAAATTGGCAAAGCGACGGGAATCCCTACTCCGGGAAAAGCTACAACATTTACAACACGGCGTTGAAACGCTGGGAACAATTCTGGGTGGACAACAGCGCCGGCAACATATTTTTTTACGGCGGATTGAAAGATGGCGTGATGGATTATTGGACCGACGAAATTCCCCAGCCCAGTGGTCCTGGGCTGAAGCGGCACCTGCAATTCGTCAAACTTTCGCCGGATAAGGTGCGTCAATACAGCCAGGGTTCGGTCGACGGCGGCAAAACGTGGAAGCCGGAATACGATTTCACGTATGTCCGCAAAAAGTAGCCACCGGTGATGGCCTCGTTCACCTAATGAAGGCCTACGCAACCTGTTGTCATCCTGAGGAGCGCGTTGCACGCGCGCCGAAGGATCTCAACGTTGAAACTTCCAGAAACCGTAAGTTGAGATCCTTCAGGCCAGCGCGCTGGCCCCTCAGGATGAAAACTTTATTCGGGTGGTCTGTGCGTTGCGTTGCGTGGTTGCAGGCGCGGCAGCTATTTCGCCGCCGGCGGCAACACCATCACTTCCACGCTTGATGGATATTGCTTCGAACGATAAATAGTCTGCGTAGCTTTCTGGTAGTCCGCATCCTTCGCTGCAAAAATATTCGGCACGAATTTTTGCGGATTGCGATCGTATAGCGGAAACCAAGTGCTTTGCACCTGCACCATGATGCGATGGCCTTTTTTGAAAACGTGATTCGTCGAGTGCAGGTCCACGGTGAACGGCGTCACCTGATTTGGCGTGATGGCTTCCGGCTTTTCGTAAGAGTTGCGATAGCGGCCACGGAAAATTTCGTCGGCAATCATCAGTTCGAAGCCGGAGAGCTTCCAGTCCTCGTCCATCTTGTCGGGATAGACATCGATGAGCTTGACGATCCAGTCGGCGTCGCTGCCGGTGGTGGAAGCAAATAATTTTGCTGTCACGTTTCCAGCGACCGTCACGTCGTCTTGCAGCACGCCCGTCTGCCAGGTTGCCACGTCCGGGCGGCCGTCAACGAAACGCTGATCTTGCACCAGCCACGTGAACCAGCTTCCCGGATGATCATCGGGATAGGTCACGTCAACGGGACGGTGCCGATACGGGACCGGATGCGCCGGATCGCTGAGATAGGTGTCGGCAGGGTCCTTGTTCATGTCAGGGTCTGTAAGTACAGACCCTGAAACCCGTGCATCGGTTGGCGGCGGATCGAACGAGAGCTTTCCGTCGGCCTGAAAATAAAGATGCTTGGTCTGCGCTTCCTTCGGCGGCCAGGCGTCG
>Ga0137407_10001941_pt1 | contig 13556 bp, 12 predicted proteins | sample CZOMad2_2_16fung_FD_108410 | JGI IMG/M metagenome (GOLD analysis project Ga0137407, IMG submission 108410) | Vadose zone soil fungal communities from Angelo Coast Range Reserve, California, USA - CZOMad2_2_16fungal (Illumina Assembly) | ecosystem: Environmental > Terrestrial > Soil > Vadose...
CCGTCCTTCTGGCTCGGCATGGTCATCATCCTCGGCATGGTCTCGTGGCTCGGCTGGATCCCGCCGCTGACCTACGTGAAGCCGACGGAGAACTTCAAGGCGCACGCCATCCAGTTCGCGCTGCCCGCCCTCGCCGTCGGCTACCGCTCCTCGGCGCTCATCATGCGGATCACGCGCTCCTCGCTGCTCGAGGTGATGCGCGAGGACTACATCCGGACGGCGTGGGCCAAGGGGCAGGCGGAGGGCGTGGTCATCTGGCGCCACGCCCTCAAGAACGCGATCTTGCCCGTGGTCACCGTCATCGGCATCGAGTTCGCCTTCCTCATCGGCGGCCTCGTGGTGACCGAGACCGTCTTCAACCTGCCCGGCGTCGCGCGCTTCCTCGTGCAGGCGATCCTCTGGCGCGACTACCCGATCGTGCAGAACCTCGTGATGTTCATCGCCATCGTGGTGATCCTCAGCAACCTCTTCGTCGACATGCTCTACGGCGTGCTCGACCCGCGCGTGCGCTATGGCGGCTAGCCCCGTCGGTGTGCCGGTCGACCTCGTGATGGTGAGCGCCCCGGCGCGGCCGGGGTGGGGGACCGCGCTCGGCCGGTTCATCCGGCGCAAGCCGCTCGGCGCCGCCGGCGGCGCCATCATGGCGATCATGCTGGTGACGGCGGTGCTGGCGCCGTGGCTGCAGACACACGACCCGATCGCGACCGACGCGACCTACACGCTCGGCCGGCCCAACGCCGAGCATTGGCTGGGCACCGACCACCTCGGCCGCGACATCTACTCGCGCATCGTCCACGGCGCGTGGGCCTCGCTCCTCGTCGGGGTGGGCTCCACCCTGATGGGCTCCGTGCTGGGCGGCATCATCGGGCTGCTGTCCGCCTACGTCGGAGGCAAGACCGACCTCATCACGCAGCGGCTGCTCGACATCCTGCAGGGCCTGCCGCTGCTCGTGCTGGCCCTCGTCATGTCGGCCTCGCTCGGCCCTTCGGTCCGTAACGTCATCATCGCGATCTCGATCCCGATCATCCCGCGCGCGGCGCGTGTGATCCGCGCCAGCGTCCTCAGCATCCGCGAGATGCAGTACATCGAGGCGGCGCGCGCCCTCGGCGTGCGCCACCTGCGCACGGCCTTCCGCCACATCCTGCCCAACACGGTGGGCCCGTTCATCGTGCTTTGCACGGCCCAGCTCGGCAGCGCCATCCTCGTCGAGGCGACGCTGTCGTTCCTCGGCATGGGCATCCCGGAGCCCTACCCCTCGTGGGGGCGCATGCTGTCCGTCTCCGCCGCGGAGTACGCGCAGAAGGCGCCGCACCTCGTGCTCTTCCCGGGCATCGCCATCAGCCTCGCGGTCTTCGGCAGCAACCTGCTCGGCGACGCCCTGAGGGACACGCTGGATCCGAGACTGCGAGGGTCGAGGTGAGACAAGGCCGGAGCGCGGGCCACGAAATGGCCCCCCAATCCCCCCAATCTGTTATCTTGCGGAGCCGCCATGCGTGAGACCGACCTGAACTGGCTGTCCGTCACCGAGCAGGCCGCCCTGATCCGAAGTCGGAAGGTCTCCCCCGTGGAGATCGTGGACGCGCTGCTCACGCGCATCGACAAGGTCAACCCGCGCCTCAACGCGTTCGTGCTCATCAACGCCGACCAGGCGCGCCGCGAGGCCAAGTCGGCCGAGCGCGCCGTCGGCAAGCGGGGCGCCAAGCTCGGGCCGCTGCACGGCGTGCCCTTCGGCGTGAAGGACCTCGTGGTGACCAAGGGCGTGCGCACGACCTTCGGCACGCCGCTCTACCGCGACAACGTCCCCACCGAGGACGCGCCGATGGTCGAGCGCCTCAAGGCCGCGGGCGGCATCATGGTCGGCAAGACGAACACGCCGACCTTCGGCTGGATCGGTGCCACCCACAACCTCGTCTTCGGTCCCACGCGCAATCCCTGGCATCTCGATCGCACGCCGGGCGGGAGCAGCGGTGGCGCCTCGGCGGCGGTGGCGGCGGGCATGGGCGCGCTGCACGTCGGCACCGACGGTGGCGGCTCCATCCGGATCCCGGCCTCGTGCGCCGGCATCTACGGCTTCAAGCCCTCGTACGGCCGCATTCCGCTGCACCCGCCGAGCGGCGCGTGGAGCCTGTCGCACATCGGTCCGATGACGCGGACCGTCGCCGACGCGGCCCTCACGGTGGACGTCTGCGCGGGGCCCGACGAGCGCGATCCCTACTCGCTGCCCGCCGACGGCGCACGCCATGGGCGCGTGCTCGGCCGAGCCCTCGAAGCGCTGCGCGTCGCTTACACGGACGACCTCGGGTTCGCCGAGGTCGTAGACCCGGAGGTCAGCGCGGTGTGCGCGCGCGCGGCGAAGGCGTTCCGCGAGCTCGGGTGCCGCGTCGACGAGGTCCAGCCCAAGTGGCCCTCGATGATGGAGTGCTGGGAGCAGATCTTCTGCGGCGGCATCGCCACGCGCATGGCGCCGTACCTCGACCAGCGCGACCTGATCGAGCCGGGCCTGCTGCGCCTCATCGAGGCCACGCTGAAGAATCCGCCGACGCGCTACGTGCAGGCGTGGTTCGATCGGCTGAACTGGTGGCAGCACCCGCGCGCGTTCTTCGAGAAGTACGACCTGCTGCTGACGCCGACGATCGCGTGCGCGCCCTTCAAGGTGGGGCTCGACACGCCCGGCGCCATCGCCGGCCGAGCCGTCTCGTTCTACGGCTGGAGCCCGTTCACGCCCGCGTTCAATCTCACCGGCCAGCCGGCGGCCTCCGTGCCGTGCGGATTCACGAAGGACGGATTGCCAATCGGATTGCAAATCGTGGGTCGCCGCTTCGCCGATACGCTCGTGCTGCGCGCCTCCGCGGCCTTCGAGCGCGCGCGGCCCTGGCGCCAGCAGCGACCGTCCATCGGCTGACGTCCACCCCCGAACGGGGGGCTGCTGGCACTCGCCTTGCGAGCCTTGCGGCCCCAGTTCCTTCAAGGGGGTCTTTTCCATGAAGCTCGCGAGTGTTCTCGGACTGTGTCTGACCGTGCTCGTCGCTCTCGCCGCCGGTGGAGTCTCGGCGCAGACCACGACGAATTCCGATGTGATGTCGACGACGAGGACCAATTCCGACGGGACGACGACCGGGACGCCGGTGGTGCTCAATCTCGTCGAGATCACGCGGCTGGTCCCGGCCGGGACGACCGCGGTCACCGCATTCACGGTGCCCGCGGGCCAGACGCTGATCGTCACCGACGTGCTCGTGACGAACACGGGCGCCGCGGCGACATGCGGCGCGGCGATCAACCGCGCGGGCGGAGCCGCCGCGGCCGCGGTGACCGCGCCCGCGACCGCGGGCACGACCTCGACGACCGCGGGCACCACATCCACGACGGCCGGCACCGCGCCGACGGGCAGCGCGAGCGCGTCCGCCGGCACGATCACGCAGAGTGACTCGAGCATCACCGGACCGCTCTGCGTCGCGTCGCGCACGACGACGCCGCTGCCGCTCACGACCGGCATCGAGTTCGGTCCGGGACAGACGGTGCAGCTCATGAACGTGCCCGACGCGACGACGCCGGCAGGCGCCGCCGCCACCGCGGGCGCCGTCGGGTTTCACCTGCGAGGCGTGCTCGTCGCAGGCTGACGCCGTCTGACTTATTGGACATTGACGCGGGCAGCGGCGCCGCCGACGCTGCCCGCGTGACCCTCGCCGAACTCCTCGTCGCCCTCGTGACGTTCGGGCTCGTGGCCGCGGCGGCCGTCACGCTGCTCGACGAGGGCCAGCGTGCGTGGGCGTTCGGCGCCGCGCGCGCCGAGACCCAGCAGAGCGCGCGCGTGGCCCTGGCGCGTCTGACGGCGGAGATTCGCGGCGCCGGGCGCGGTGGTCACGGCTTCGACGCCGTCGCCGTGGCCGCCCCCGAGCAGATCGCCCTCCAGCAAGACCTCGACGGCGACGGCGTCATCGCCGCCCGCGGCGAGCGCGTGACGTGGCGACTGGCCGGCACCATCCTCAGACGCGACGCGGGCGGCGGCGCGCAGCCGATCATCAACGGCGTGCGTGCGCTCAGGCTGACCTACTTCGACGCCGCCGGCGCGCCGACCGCGGCGCCGGCCGAGGTGCGCAGCGTCGAGATCGTCCTCGTCACCCGGCCCGAGTACTCGGTGGCTGCCTCGACCGTCTCGACTGTGCTCACCACGCACGTCCGCCTGCGCAACCGCTGACTGGCCTGTTACTGGGCGCCCCTGCCCAGCCACAGGGCAGCGACGCCGCCCCATCGGCGGGGCGGTGTCTGATTTTTCAGACACTTGGACAATCGGCGCGCTCGGCTCGGAGTTTGCGACTCGATGGGCGACTCCATGGACCTGCCCTCGAATCGCCCATCCACTGTGCCCGCCGTCGGCCGCGCCATCGGCCTGCGCATCATCAGTCCGCTGACGTTCGACCTGGCGCTGCCGGTGCTCGACGGCCACCTCGCGCGCACGCTGCCGGGTTATTTCGGGCTCCTGCGCTATCTCGTCGAGCTGGACACGCCGCTGCCCGACGGCTTCGATCCGCTCGGCGAGCTGCCGTGGTTCGCGCGCAGCCGCAGCGTGCGCTCGCTCGTGATCTCGCCCGCGCCCGACGCGCCGACCCTCGAGACGCCGCCCGACGTGATCGGCGAGTGCGTGCGCGACGGGCGCGTGCTGCACGTCTTCGTCTCGATCGGCCCGTCCGCGCGCGCGCTGCGTGTGGCCGGCGACGCCGCGGCCTCGGAGTCTCGCTGCCCGTTCCTCTGCATGGCGGACCTCGAGCCGCGCCCCGCCGCGGCACGCGCGCCGCTCGCGCGGATCATCCGCGAGGCTGCCCGCTGAGATGGGGGGCCCCGAAATGGCCCCCCAACCCCTCTGTCTCGCCGTCGGCTAAGATACGACCGTGCGTGCTGCCGCGCGGCCGCTCGTGGCGCTACTCCTGCTCGGCGCCGTCGCCTGCCAGACGGTGCCACTCACGAATCGCACACAGCTGTTGCTGATTCCCGAGGGTACCGAGATCCAGCTCGGGCTCAGCTCCTACCAGGACATCCTCAAGAAGGCGCGCGTGTCCCATGATCCCGCGCTGAACGATCAGGTCACGCGCGTGGGCGCCCGGATCGCCGAGGCCACCGGACGCACGGACTACCAGTGGGAGTTCCGCGTCCTCGAGGACAAGCAGGCGAACGCGTTCTGCCTGCCGGGCGGCAAGGTCGCCGTGTACACGGGGATCCTGCCTATCACCCGCGACGACGCCGGGCTGGCCGCTGTCCTCGGCCATGAGGTCTCGCACGCGATCGCGCGCCACGGGGGCGAGCGGCTCAGCCAGCAACTCGCCGTGCAAGGCGGGCTCCTCGCGGTTCAGGCCGCGCTCGCGACGCGTGACGCGCCCACGGTGCAGCTGGTCGCCGCCGCCCTCGGCGCGGGAGCGACCGTGGGGCTGCTTCTGCCGTGGAGTCGCCTGCAGGAGTCGGAGGCCGATCACCTCGGGCTCATCTTCATGGCCAAGGCGGGCTATCAGCCGTCCGCGGCGCGTGACCTGTGGGTCCGCATGGCCTCGCAGGGCGGCGCCCGCCAGCCTGAATTCCTCTCGACCCACCCGCTCCCACAGACCCGGATTGCTCAGATCGAGGCCTGGCTCCCCGAAGCGCTCCAGCACTACCAGCCTCGCTAACCGGTCCGTTTCCACCATCTGCCGTGGCGCAGGTGGGTCGCGCACCCCATCCGTCAGCCAAACGGGTGGGTAGCATATTTCCTTAAAAAATCTGAAGGTTTTCCCTTGACAGGGCCCAAATGCCAACTGTAAATTCGCCAACAGGTGGGGTGAAGTGGGATGAAGTGGGTCCAATCGCCCCAGGGGGCCAATGTTCAGGGGACGGTATCCGGGCACGGTGGACGCCAAGGGGCGGCTAAGCATCCCGGCGAAGTTCCGGGACGTGCTGGCGCGCTACGAGGGCCGCGAGCTGGTCGTGGTGCCCGACGGCGAGTGCCTCGAGGTGTACCCGCTCCCGGAGTGGGAGCGCATGGAGGGCAAGCTGAGAGAGCAGTCGCGCTTCAACAGCGAGATTCGCGAGATCAGCCGGCTCTACGTCTCGCGGGCGAAGGACGTCGCGATGGACGGCGCGGGACGCATCCTCATCGCGCCGGACACGCGCAAGGACGCTGGCCTCGACAAGAACGTGACGCTCGTCGGCGGCGGCCTCGACAAGTTCGAGGTGTGGGACCGCGCGCGGTTCGAGGAGTACGACCGCACGGGCCAGCCGAAGCTGGCGTCGCTCTACGACAAGCTGTCGGCCCTGGGAGTCTAGCGGTTCACGTTCCCGTCCTCGTGGACGAGGTCGCGTTTGTCCTGCGACCGCGCCGCGAGGGCTGGGTGATCGACGGGACGGTGGGCATGGGCGGTCACGCTGAGGCGGTGCTGAGGACGAGTGGCGACGACGTGCGCCTGCTCGGGATCGACGTCGATCCCGAGGCGCTCGCGCGGGCTCGCGCTCGGCTGGCACGCTACGCGGATCGCGTCACGCTCGCGCGCGCGGACTTCCGTCAGCTCGCGCGCGTGGCCGGCGAGCACGGCATTCACGAGGCGCGCGCGGTGCTCCTCGACCTCGGGGTGTCCAGCTATCAGCTCGACGAGTCGGGCCGTGGTTTCAGCTTCCAGCAGAACGAGCCCCTCGACATGCGCCTCGATCCGTCGCGGGGCGAGACGGCGGCGGATCTCGTGAGCCACGCCGAGGAGGCCGAGCTGGCGCGCATCCTGTACGAGCACGGCGGCGAGCGGTTCGCGCGGCGCATCGCGCGCGCCATCGTGAGGCGCCGCCCCCTGCGGACGACCGCCGACCTCGTGGCCGCCGTCCGGGCCGCGGTGCCGCGCGCCGCGTGGCCGAAGCGGACGCACGTCGCCACGCGCACGTTCCAGGCGCTGCGCATGGCGGTGAACGACGAAACCGGAGCGCTCCGCCAGACGCTCCAGGAGATCCCCGGCCTGCTCGCCCTCGGCGGACGGCTGGGCGTGATCTCGTTCCATTCGGGCGAAGACCGCATCGTGAAGCAGACGTTCCGTGCGCTCGCTGCCGCGAACTTCGCGGAGCTGGAGCCGTCACCCCTGACGCCCGGGGACGACGAGGTGCGGGCCAACCCCCGCGCCCGGAGCGCCAAGCTACGCGTGCTGGAGCGGACGTCGTGATCAAGCCCCAGAGGCTTCACCGGGAACCGGATCCGCGCGTGCGGCGCTCGTTCGCCGCCGCCCTGGCCATATCGGCCGTGCTCGTCGTCGGTGCGCTGCTCGTCGTCGGCCTGCGCGTGCAGCAGGTGCACCTCGCCTATCAGCTGGACGCGCTGCGCGCCGAGCGCGCGCGCACGGAGACGCTCATCCGCCGGCTCGAGATCGAGGAGGCCACGCTGCGCTCGCCGCTCCGTGTGGACCAGCGGGCGCGTCAGCTCGGGCTGACCGTCCCCGCGCGCGATCAGGTCCGCCTGGCCCGCGAGTACGTGACCGGCACCACCGGCCTCGCCGCCGCCCAGAAGAACCGGGTGGCGGCCGTGGAGAAGGTCGCCACTCCGTGACCCCGGCCCTCCGGACGCGGGTCCTGATACTCGCGGCGCTCCTCGCCGTCGCGTTCGGGGGCCTGACGACCCGGCTGGGCTGGCTGATGCTCGTCAAGCGCGCGGAGCTGGCGGCCCTCGCCGAGCGCCAGTACTCGCGCACGGTCACCCTGCACGGCGCACGGGGAGCGATCGTCGACCGCCACGGCGCGCCGCTCGCGACCTCCACGCCCGCCGAGTCGCTCTTCGCCCAGCCCCGCGCGCTGGGCGACCCCGTGCGCGTCGCCGCGCGGCTGGCGCCGATCCTCGACGCGCCGGAGCGCGAGCTGCACGCCCAGCTCACCTCCGGCAAGGGCTTCGTCTGGCTGCGGCGCAAGCTGCCGCCGGCCGTCGCCGCGCGCGTGCGCGGGCTCGGCGAGCCGGGGCTCGGGTTCCTGGACGAGCCGCTGCGCCTCTATCCCAACCGCGAGCTGGCGGCGCACGTGCTCGGCTTCGAGGGCGTGGACGGGGGCCTCGAGGGCGTGGAGCGCGCGTGGAACGACGCGCTGGCCGGCACCCCGGGTCGGGCGATCGTGGGGCGCGACGCGCTGGGCCGTGAGGTCTCTACCCAGCAGACCCTCACGCCGCCGGCCCCGGGGCGAGGCGTGATGCTCACGCTCGACAAGACGATCCAGTACCTGGCCGAGCGCGAGCTCGACGCCGCCTACCGCCGCACGCAGGCGAGGGCGGCCATGGCGATCGCCATGGACCCGCGCACGGGCGACGTGCTCGCGCTGGCCCTGCGGCCGACGTTCAATCCCAACGCGTTCCTCGACGTGCCCTCGCGCGAGGTCTGGCGCAACCGGGCGGTCACCGACCCCTTCGAGCCGGGCTCGACCTTCAAGGTCATCCTGGCCGCGGCCGCCCTCGAGGAGGGGGTGGTGCGCCCCGAGGACAGCATCTGGGCCGAGAACGGCCAGCTCACGATCGCGAAGACGACCATCCACGACTGGCGCAAGTTCGGCTGGCTCTCTTTCAGCGAGGTGTTGCAGAACTCCTCGAACGTGGGCTCCATGAAGGTGGGCCTGGCGCTGGGGCGCGACCGGTACCACCGCTACATGACGGCCTTCGGCTTCGGCGCGCCTACGGGCGTGGGTTTGCCCGGCGAGAGCCGCGGCGTCTTGCGCGATCCGCAGCGCTGGTCGCCGCTCTCTCTGCCCACGATGTCCATCGGCCAGGAGGTCTCGGTGACCGCGCTCCAGATGCTGGCCGCCTTCGGCGCCGTCGCCAACGGCGGCACGCTCATGCAGCCCCGCCTCGTGAAGGCGGAGTTCGACGCCGACGGGCGCGAGGTGCGCCGCGTCGAGCCGCGCGCCGTGCGCCAGGTCGTCTCGCCCGAGACGGCGCGCACGCTGTCGCGGATCCTCGTACAGGTCGTCGACCGCGGGACAGGTCACCTCGCCGCGGTGCAGGGCTACGACGTCGGCGGCAAGACGGGCACGGCGCAGAAGCTCGACCCCGCGACGCGGCGCTACTCGCGCGCGCCCGGCGTGCTGTCCTTCGTCGGCTTCGTGCCCGCCGACGAGCCGCGGCTCGTGCTGCTCGTCCTGCTCGACGAGCCGAAGACCGAGAAGTGGGGCAGCGAGGCCGCGGCGCCGATCTTCTCCGCGATCGCGGGCCCGGTGCTGCGCTACCTGGAAGTTCCGCCGCGCGACGCGGCGCCGATCCAGATCGTGACCGGCCCGGGCGCCGACGGCCCGAGCGGGCGCGTGCGCCTCGTGTCCGCCTCAGCTCGCACGGCCACCGATCATGTCACCGCTCGCCTCGCCGGAGGCACCGCCTCGGCTCGCACGGCCACCGCCGCCGAGCCCGCCGACGCGGGCCTCATGCCCGACGTGCGCGGGCGGCCGCTGCGCCAGGCGCTGGCGATGCTGGCGCCGCTCGGCGTGCGCGTCGAGCTCGACGGCCGCGGGCGCGTCGCGCAGCAGGCGCCGGCGCCCGGCGCGCGCGTGGACGAGGACGCGGTCGCCCGCCTCACGCTGCTACCGGGTGGCCCGCGCGCCGGTGACGTGCGGTGACATGCCCCGCGAGGTGCCCGTGAGCGTGCTGCTGGAGGCGCTGACCGACAAGCGGGTGGTCGGCACGCCGCCGGCGGCGGTCACCGGATTGACCGCCGACTCGCGGCGCGTCGCTCGCGGCGACGCCTTCGTGGCCGTGCCCGGCTTCAAGCAGGACGCGCGGCGCTTCATCCCCGAGGCCGTCGGGCGCGGCGCGGCCCTGGTCGTCACCGAGGGCGGCCCGGTCGCCGACGTGCCGGTGCCCCAGGTCATCGTCCCGTCAGCGCGCCGCGCGCTCGCCGCGCTGGCCGGCGCTTACTGGGATCATCCCTCGCGCGCGCTGACGCTGGTGGGCATCACGGGCACGAACGGCAAGACCACGACCTCCTACCTCGTCGACGCGCTGCTGCGCGCGCGCGGCGGCGCCACCGGGATTCTCGGCACCATTCAGTACGTCGTCGGTGACGAGATCCGGCCGGCGGGACAGACGACGCCGGAGGCGCTCGAGATCGAGGCGATGCTGGCGGCCATGCGCGAGCGCGGGGTGCGCGGCGTGGCCATGGAGGTCAGCTCGCACGCGCTGGCGCTCGCGCGCGTCGACGCGCTGGCGTTCGACGTCGGCGTCTTCACGAACCTCACGCAGGACCACCTCGACTTCCACGGCACGCTCGAGGCGTACGGCGGCGCCAAGCGCCGGCTCTTCGAGCTGCTCGCCGCCTCGCCGAAGCCGCGGCGCGCCGCCGTCGTGAACGGTGACGACCCCGCCGGGGCTCGGATGGTGGCGGGGCTCGGCCTCGAGACGCTGACCTACGGCCTCGGCCCGGACAACCGCGTGCGCGCCAGCGAGTGGACCTCCACGCTCGACGGCGTCCGCCTGACGGTGGCCACGCCGACGGGCCGGCTCGCGCTCGCCTCGCCGCTGATCGGCGAGCACAACGTGATGAACCTGCTGGCCGCCGTCGGCGTCGGGTGGGCGCTCGGGCTGGCCCCGGACACCATCGCCCGCGCGCTCGGTGGCGTCCAGACGGTGCCCGGCCGGTTCGAGCAGGTGCGGGCGGGGCAACCGTTCCTCGTCGTCGTGGATTATGCCCATACCCCCGACGCGCTGGAGCGGGTCCTGACGACGGCGCGCAAGATCACGTCGGGGAGGCTCGGCGTCGTGTTCGGGTGCGGCGGCGACCGCGACCGCACGAAGCGGCCGATCATGGGCGAGATCGCCGCTCGCCTGGCCGACCGCGCGTGGATCACGTCGGACAACCCGCGCTCCGAAAATCCCGACGCGATCATCGCGGAGATCGCCGTCGGCGTCGCGCGGGTCTGGGGCGAGCGCGAGCGCTACGCCCGGCTTGCCGACCGGCGCGCGGCGATCGCCGCCGCGCTCGAATGGGCGGGGTCCGGCGACACGGTGGTCATCGCCGGCAAGGGGCACGAGACGTACCAGATCGTCGGGACCGACGTGGTGCCGTTCGACGACCGCGACGTCGCGCGGCGGCTCCTGTCGGAGCGGGCGCGATAGGGAGGCCTATGGCGGTGTTCAGCGTCCAGGAACTGGTCCGCGCCACCGAGGGCGCGCTGGTGAGCGGAGACCTCGGTGTCCCCGTCGCCGGCGTGTCGATCGACTCGCGGACGCTCCAGGTGGGCGAGGCGTTCTTTGCCATCGTCGGCCACCGGCTGAACGGCCATGCCTTCCTCGCCGACGCCGCCGCGCGCGGCGCCGCCTGCGTCGTCGTCCACACGCTGCCCGACGACCCACCCGCCAACGTGCCGCTCGTCCTCGTCGAGGACACCACGCGCGCGCTGGGCCGTCTCGCCGGATGGCACCGATCGCGCTTCTCGGTCCCCGTCGTCGCCATCACCGGCTCGATCGGCAAGACCACGGCCAAGGAGCTGACGGCGGCGGTGCTCGCCACGCGATGGGAGGTGCTCAAGCCCGCCTCGTCGTTCAACAACCAGTGGGGCCTGCCGCTGACGCTGCTGCGCCTCGGCGCCGAGCACGGCGCGGCCGTGGTGGAGCTCGGCACCAACCAGGCGGGCGAGATCGCGACGCTCTCGGCCATCGCGCGACCGACGGTCGGCGTGGTGACCATGGTGGCCGCCGTCCACACGGAGTTCCTCGGCACGATCGAAGGCGTCCGGGAGGAGAAGGCCGCGCTGGTGCGCGCGCTGTCGCCCGCCGGGATCGCCGTGCTGAACGCCGACGACCCGCGCGTGGCCTCGATGGCGCGCGAGGCGAAGGGCCGCGTGATCACGTTCGGCCGCGCCGCCTCCGCCGCCGTGCGGATCGCCGGCGAGGCGGCGGACACGGACGCGGGGTTCGCGTTCACGCTGGACGCGGGCGGCCGGCGCCAGCCGGTCAGGGTCGCCTTCGCGGGCCGCCACAACGTGACCAACGCGCTGGCCGCGGCCGCCGTCGGCCTGGCCCTCGAGCTGCCGCTCGACGACATCGCGCGCGGCCTCGGCGCCGCGCGGCCCGTCGGCGGGCGCGGCGTCTGGAAGCGCGCCGGCGAGGTGGCGATCCTCGACGACACGTACAACGCCAGCCCCGCCTCCGTACGCGCGGCGCTCGACACGCTGGCCGCGCGCCGCGCCGGCCGCCGCGCGGTGGTCGTGCTCGGCGACATGCTGGAGCTGGGCGCGCTGAGCGACGAGGCGCACCGCGAGGTGGGTCGCATGGTGGCCGCGCTCCCCGCCGACGAGCTCGTGGGGTTCGGGCGCGCCTCCGCGCTGGCCGTCGAGGCCGCCCGCGCGGCGGGGCTGGCCGAAGCGCATCACGCGCCCACGTTCGAGGACACGGTGGCGCACCTGCTCAAGCGGCTGGCGCCGGGCGACGTCGTGCTGGTGAAGGGCTCGCGCGGCATGCGGATGGAGCGCGTCGTGGACGCGCTCGTCGCGCGCCTGGCCCGAAGCGATCGGTCCTCCGGGTGACGATGGACGATGCTCTACTACCTGCTCGTCCCGCTCGCCAAGGACCACATCGTCTTCAACGTCTTCCGCTACCTGACGTTCCGGTCCTTCATGGCGCTGATCTCGGCCCTGGTGATCTCGCTGATCGTCGGCCCGTGGCTGATCCGCCGGCTCCGGCGCATGCAGCACGGCACGGAAACGCTGCGCGAGGACACGCCGGAGCACCACCGCCTGTCGAAGAAGGGCACACCGACGATGGGCGGCGTCATCATCCTCTGCGCCATCCTCGGCTCGACCTTCCTGTGGGCGAACCTGGGCAATCGCTACGTCTGGGTCGCGATGCTGGCCGTCGCGGGCTACGGCCTCATCGGGATGTGGGACGACTGGACGAAGATCCGCACGAAGCGCGGGGTCCCCGCGCGCGGCAAGCTCGCCGCGCAGGTGATCCTGGCCCTGGCGCTGCTGCAGATCGTCTACTGGCAGTCGGCCGACGCGTGGCAGCCGGTGCTGGCGATCCCGTTCTTCAAGGGCTGGCTCGTGCACCTGGGCGTGTGGTGGTTCATGTTCGCGATGCTCGTGATCATCGGCGCGTCGAACGCGGTCAACCTCACCGACGGGCTCGACGGGCTGGCGATCGGCCCCATCGTGATGGCCGGCGCCGCCTTCGGCGTCATCGCGTACCTGACGGGCAACTTCCGGGCGGCCGACTATCTGAAGATCCTCAACGTCCGCGGCGCCGGCGAGCTGTCGGTGTTCTGCGGCGCGCTGATCGGCGCCGCCATCGGGTTCCTGTGGTTCAACTGCCATCCGGCCGAGGTCTTCATGGGCGACGCGGGCTCGCTGGCCCTGGGCGCCGCCATCGGCATGCTGGCCGTGCTGACCAAGGCCGAGCTGCTGCTGCCCCTCGTCGGCGGGATCTACGTGGTGGAGGCCGTGTCGGTCATCGTGCAGGTGGCGTCGTTCAAGCTCACGGGGCGCCGCGTCTTCCGCATGGCGCCGCTGCACCACCACTACGAATTGACCGGCTGGCCCGAGCCCAAGATCGTGGTGCGCTTCTGGATCGTGTCGTTCGCGCTGGCGCTGCTGGCGCTGAC
>Ga0137407_10001942_pt1 | contig 13555 bp, 12 predicted proteins | sample CZOMad2_2_16fung_FD_108410 | JGI IMG/M metagenome (GOLD analysis project Ga0137407, IMG submission 108410) | Vadose zone soil fungal communities from Angelo Coast Range Reserve, California, USA - CZOMad2_2_16fungal (Illumina Assembly) | ecosystem: Environmental > Terrestrial > Soil > Vadose...
CCGGTCGAGACCATCAAGGCATCGTTGTGGCCGTGGTAGGAGCCGAAGATCTTGACGATCGTGTCGCGTCCGGTGAGCCCCCGGGCGATCCGGACAGCATCCATCGTCGCTTCGGTGCCGGAGTTCGTGTAGCGCCATTTCGGCAGGCCCCAGCGGCGCTGCAGCTCCTCGGCGACCGTGACGGCGTCCTCGGTCGGCGCGGCAAAATGCGTGCCGGCCTGAATGCGCCTCTCGACGGCGCGCGAGATCGCGGGGTGGGCGTGGCCCTGCGTCATTGATCCGAAGCCGTTGTGGAAGTCGAGCAGTTCGTTGCCGTCGACGTCCCAGACCCGCTCGCCCTCGCCGCGCTCGAGATAGATCGGCCACGGCTCGCGCACCTGGTACGAGGAGGCGACGCCGCCGACGAGCGAGGTGCGCGCCCGCTCGTAGAGCGCATGCGACTTTGGCGTCCGCTCGTTCAGCGTCCGCTCCTCCCGCTCGGTCAGCTCGCGAATGCGTTCGCGATCGATCTGGCTGGGCGCCTGGACGGCCACGATGCGACCCTACCAACGGTCACGGAACGTTCCAGCCACCCGTGTCCCGGTGCCAGACCCGATAGGCGGTCGTCGGCTCGCTCGCCTAAGCGGGCGAGCAGCGTGGATCGTGGTAGCACGCGAGCTCGAGGAGCAAGGCGTGGAGGGTCTCACGGCTCTCGGCGTCGAGCGGAGTCAGCAGCTCGTCTCGCAGGCGGTTGGTGATCGAGCGCAGGCGAACGAGAACGCGCCGGCCCTCGGGCGTCAGGCTGACGATGTGTCGGCGCCGGTCGCTCGGGTCCCGCTGGCGCTCGACGAGGCCGCGCTCCTCGAGGGAGTCCAGGATCCCGACCAGCTGGCTGCGGTCGAGTTGGAGCGCGTCGGCAATCGTGGCCTGAGTTTCCCTGGCCTGTTCACCGAGGAGGGCGAGAACGCTGTAGTCGTAGAGGCTGAACCCGGCCTGCTCGACTTCCGCGATCGCCTTGGCCTTGAAGCCGTAGCCCACACGGGCGAGCAGGAAGGCGGTGTTTGCGATCAGCTCCTTGGCGAGCCGGGGCGGCGGAGGAGCGGGGAGCTCAGTTACTTGAGTGGTCACGGAAATTAGTGTAGCACTGAAGCGTAGGCTCGTGCTATCGTTGTGCCGTTCAACTATATGGAGGGCAAATCAATGAGCTCAGAAATTGTGGCACAGCCGCTGGACGGACGCGAAGAGAACGTCGACCCCAGGCGCTGGCTGGGACTCGCGGTGATCGTCGCCGCGCAGTTCATGGTCGTCCTCGACGTCGCGATCGTGAACGTCGCCCTGCCGTCGATCAAGACGGATCTCCACTTCTCGGAGACGAGCCTGCAGTGGGTGATCACGGCGTACTCCATCTTCTTCGGCGGCGTGCTCCTGCTCGGCGGCCGTCTGGCCGACCTGCTCGGCCGCAGGCGCCTGTTCATGATCGGGCTCGCTCTGTTCACGGTCTTCTCGCTGCTGGACGGCCTTGCGTGGTCGGAGACTTCGCTGATCGTTTTCCGCTCGGCCCAAGGGCTCGGTGCGGCCTTGCTCTCTCCGGCCGCCCTGTCGATCCTGACGACGACCTTTCGCGAGGGCCGTGAGCGTAACGTCGCTCTCGGGATCTGGGGCGCCGCTTCGGGAAGCGGCGGCGCTGCCGGAGTGCTCCTCGGCGGCGCGCTGACCAGCGCCCTGAGCTGGTCCTGGATCTTCTTCATCAACATTCCCGCGGGCCTGCTCGTGCTCGCAGTCACCCCGTGGCTGCTTAGCGAGAGCCGCGCCGATCTCAAGCACCGAACCTTCGACTTCGCCGGGGCGGCATCGATCACCACTGGCCTGATGGTGCTGGTCTACGCGATGACACGCGCGACGCAACATGGCTGGCTGACCACTGAGACGATCGGTCTGCTGGCGGCCTCGGCGCTCCTGGTCGTGGCTTTCGTCGTGATCGAGCTGCGCTCGAAGGCGCCGCTGCTGCCGATGCGGATCTTCCGTCTGCGGACGCTGACGGCCTCGAACGTCACCGGGCTACTTGTGGGCGCCTCGATCTTTGCGCAGTTCTTCCTGCTGACCCTCTATATGCAGCAGGTGCTCCATTACTCCGCCCTCAAGACGGGAGTCGCCTACATCTCCCTGACGCTCACGATCATCGCCTTCTCGGCGGTCTCGCAGGCGCTGGTGACTCGCTTCGGCATTCGGTGGGTGCTGACCGCGGGACTTCTGTTCTCGGCAGCCGCCCTCGTGCTCTTCGCGCGGTTGCCCGTGCACGGCAGCTACTTCGGCGATCTCTTTCCGGCGTTCCTGCTCAGCGGGATCGGGCTCGCGCTGGCCTTCGTGCCGATCTCGATCGGCGGACTGACCGGCGTTCGCCAGGCAGACGCCGGCATCGCGTCGGGGCTGATCAACACATCGCAGCAGATCGGCGGCGCAATCGGCGTCGCGGCTGCGACCACGATCGCGACCACGTTCACGACGCGTTACCTCGACGTCCATGCAGGCGCGACAGCGCTCGGTGGCGCGGCGCTGACCCACGGGTTCGGGATCGCCTTCTACGTCCTGGCCGGCGTGGCAGCGTTCGGCGCTCTGGTCGCGGCGGTGCTGGTCGAGTCGAATCCAGTGGCCCCGGAGGTCGAGGTCGTCGACGGTCAGGTCGTTCAGGTGGAGCTGGCGGCATGAGTGCGCGGGAGATCGACGACCTGTTGCTGCACATCCGAGGCCTCGTCCTGGTGCGCGAGATCCTGAGACAGCGCGGCGCCAGCGCCGCCGAGCTCGACGCCCACACGGCCGAGCTCGAGCGGCTGAAGGACCGGCTGGCCGACCTCGCAGTTCCGGCGACCGTCGGGAGCTAGAACACAAAAGGCGCGGCGGCCTCTCAGCCGCCGCGCCTTTTTGGTTTTCGTTTCCGACGAGTCTACGAGGACTTCATCGGATCGAGATACACGTCATCGATCGCCGCGGCGCCGTTTACCGCCGTGAAGCGGAACGCGACCGAGGTGGTCAAGAGCGGCAGAACGCCGCCAAGCATTCCGATCGCCGGCGAGGGCTTCCAGGTGCCGCCTGCCGAGATCGTGCCGCCGTCCGAGATGCCAAGCAGGCTCGAGAGCAGGCCTCGATAGACGACCTGAACCTTGACGCTTGAACTGGCGTAGCCACGGACGAGAAAGCGCATCTTGCTCGAGAGCAGTGAGATGCACGTTCCCGGGCTCGTGGCCGATGCGCCCTTCGGCAGCGACATGGACGTCTTGTCCGTCCTGCTGTGAACGTAGTACGACTCGTTTCCGGAGACCGCACGCGCGCCACCGCTCAGGCTCCAGCCGCTCCCGCCCGACTCGAAGCCGCCGTCGGGCGCAAACGCGTAGTTGGCGTAGTCCTTCCAGGCTGCAAAGGGTGCTGAAGTCGCAGAGGGGCAGGCGAGGCCGAGGCCGGCCGAGGCGGGTGCTGTGCGCACCGCCAGCGCGATCGCACCACCGACAAGTCCGAGAGCAAGAACAGCGCTCGCACGCCGGACGAAAGAATTCAATGCCACAGAAAGTCCTCCCTGAGATTGCCGCAGTCGATTGCCCAGATTCCCTGCACTCACTTTGCTCGGGTCTGGCTTTGCGGCCTCCCCCGTTGAGGTGATTTAGCTCCGAGTCAAGGAGTTCCCGTTGCACGCCGATACGGGGGAACATGGCGGCGTCGGTCGCGACTGGATCCCCCTTGCCCGAAAGTGGTGTGCTTCAGGGCGGCGCCGATGCCAATGTCGACGCGCTTATCGAGCAGTCGCGGCGGCTGGCCACCACGCCTCTCGGCGACCGAGACCGCCTGGCCTCGCTCCTGCTCGCGGTCCCGTTCCTGGTCGTTTCCGTCGCCCTCGTGGTGTTCGCTCACTCGTCTCGGCAAGCGGGGCTCTGGACGCTTGGCGTCTTCGTCGTGTCCTATGCGCTCGCCTCGCGAATCGATTTCGAGATCGGGACGGGGTCGGCCGTGCCCACGCAGCTCGTGCTCGTGCCGATGCTGGTGTTGCTTCCCGTGCAGTATGTGCCGCTTTGCGTCTTGGTAGGCCTGCTTCTCGGTGGGCTACCGGATTACGCACGTGGCCGGGTCCCGGTCGCGCGCAGCGTGCTGCGGTTCGTCAATTCTTGGCACGCCGTCGGTCCGGCGCTCGTCCTCATCGCGGCTGGCCAGCCCGAGCCGACGCTTGGACATCTCCCCATCTACGGGTTGGCGTTGGTCGCCCAGTTTGCGTTCGACTTCGGCAGCACGGCTTTGCGGGACCGCCTGGGCCTCGGCGTCTCTCCTTGGAGCCTGGTGCGCTTCATGGTCTGGATCTGGACCGTCGACTTGGCGCTGACGCCCATCGCGATCCTCGCGGCGCTCGGATGTGGCGCCGATCCTTGGCTTGTCGTCTTCTCGCTGCCTTTGCTGGGACTTCTGGCCTACTTTGCGCGCGAACGCCAGGTTCGAATCGACCACGCGCTCGAGCTCAGCCACGCGTATCGAGGCACCGCCATGCTGCTCGGGGACGTCGTCGAAGCCGACGACGCGTACACCGGTAGCCACAGCCGAGACGTCGTGGCGCTGGTGCTCGACGTCGCGGGCAGGTTGGGGCTCGACGCCCGCGAGCAGAGGGATGCCGAGTTCGCGGCTCTTCTCCACGACATCGGCAAGATCAAGATTCCGGGGGAGATCATCAACAAGCCGGGCAAGCTGAACGACGAGGAGTGGGCGATCATGAAGACCCACACGGTCGAAGGCGAAAGGCTCTTGTCGCAGATCGGCGGGATCCTCGGCAACGTCGGTCGAATCGTTCGGTCGTGCCACGAGGACTGGGACGGCACCGGCTATCCCGACGGTCTAGTCGCCGAGGACATTCCTCTGGTCGCACGCATTGTCCGGGCGTGCGACGCCTTCAGCGCGATGACCACCGATCGCTCGTACCGCAAAGCGCGACCGTTCGAGGAAGCGGTCGCGGAGCTCCGGCGCTGCTCCGGAACCGATTTCGACCCGGCTGTCGTGGAAGCTCTCACGGCAAGCGTGACGGGTTAGCCGGCGACGCCGGGTCTGCCAGCACCTCTAATCCCACTCGTGGAGATGCCCCCGGCACGAATCGAACGTGCGCACGCGCGTCGGCGTCGCTTGCGATGCCGACATGGAGGCGGGCTAACACGACCGCCGGAACGGCGGCCCGAGCCGACTTGCGTCGACTCGGGCCGATCACTCTTCAATTCGTCCTGCGTCTACCCGGTGACGCTGACGAGCTCAGCGAACTCAGGTGTGCCGGTCAAAGCTTGCTCCCGTGCAATGCCGATGCCCGGTGCATACACCTTCAGGTCGTACGCGCCCGGTTCGAGTCGGGTTGCCTCGAGTGTCGTCAGCACGTTCTTGAGCGTTCCGTACGGGACCTTCGTCGAGCCGCCGCGGTCGACGATCCAGGCGGTGTCCTCGGCCTGGCCGGCCAGGAACTCCTGCCGGTAGGCGTCAGGGATCTGGGGATTCGCCTCCATCACGAGCCCGGGTTCAGCGTCCTGGACGCCGGCTTCCCATGAGCCCGACGTGTCGACCTTTCCGTTCGCGAGGTAATGCGCCGTGTCCTCGCCGACGTACCAAACGTTGCCTTGGTTGTCCTGCGCGTACCAGTCGGAGGTCTTTTCGAGCAGTGCTCCGTCGTGCGTAGCGACGTCGGTGACGACCCGCGCCGTGATGCCCTCGGCAACGGTCTTCGTCGCGTCGGTCACGGTCACGCGATCCTCCTGGGTCTGTCCGTCCTTGACGCCGCGATAGACCAGTGTTCTACCGACCGGCAGTGGAAAGTACGGGTTGTCGATCGTGGTTGTGAAGTTCGCTGGATCAAGGACCGGCTCGTACGGGGAACCGCTTCCTGGTCCTGCGCTCGAGGCCCATGGCGCCCAAACCGCGATCGTCGCTGCGATCGCGGCGACGGCCAGTACGGCGGAGAGCTTCTTCATCGCCTGTTCTCCTTTCGCTCGGACTGGCCGATCATGGTCGGCGCCGATGAACAGACGATGAAAAGGCGCCAATGAGCAGGAGCTATGTGTCCGTCACTCGTATCTGAGGGCCGCGATCGGATCGAGCCGCGCCGCGCGCCGCGCGGGATAGAAGCCGAAGAAGAGCCCTACGGCGAGCGCCACCGTGACCGCGACGATGAGCGAGGTAGGTGAAATCAGCGTCTGCCACCCCAAAATGGCGCTGATCATCCTCGTCGCGGCAATGCCGGCGGCAATGCCCGCCAGACCGCCTAGCGTGCTGAGGACGACCGCCTCGATCAGGAACTGAGTCTGAATGCGTCGGGGATCGGCGCCGACGGACTTCCGGATGCCGATCTCCCGTGTCCGCTCACGGACGGAGACGAGCATCATGTTCATGATCCCGATCCCGCCGACGAACAAGGCAATCCCGCCCAGCGCGAAGGTGAGCACGCGAAAGGTCGTCGTAGCCTGCTGCGCCGTCTTGAGGATGCTCGCCTGGTCTTCGATCGAGAAATCGTCCGGATACGAGGCCGGGAGCCGGTGCTGGCTGCGCAGGAGGGTGCCGATCGAGTCCATCGCGCCGTTCACCTCCCCGCCGCTGCGTACACGCACGTCGATGCTGCGCGTGTTGATTCCGCCGAGCAGGACGCGCGTCGCGATCGGCAGGGGGATGAAGATCTGGTTGTCCAGGTTGTTCCCACCGAGCGAGCCTCTGCGTTCGAGTGTGCCGACCACCTCGAACTCGTGGCTGCCGACCCGCACCGTCTTGCCGAGGGCACTCCCATGTGGAAACAGTCGCTCGCGCGCGACCGACCCAAGCACGATCACACTGCGGCCGAAGCTGACGTCGGAAGGCGAGATCTGCCGACCGGACTGCACCGCGCGGTTGTGGATCTGTGCGTAGGTCGGCGTCATCCCGACCAGCCAGGTATTCGCCTTCTGGCGGCCGGCGGAGACAACGATCCCTTCGATGTCCTGGTGGGGAGCGACCGCGGTGATCGCCGGCAGCTTGCCGATGGCGACCGCATCCGCGGGCGTCATCACGCGGTCGGTTGCCGTCTGGGTTGTGCCGATGGTGATGAATTCCCCGTCGACGACGACAACGTTCGCGCCGAGCAGCCGCAGGTTCTTGGCGACGCCGGCCTGCGCACCGGCGCTGACTGCGGAAACGGCGAGGAGAGAGGCGACGCCGATCACGACTCCAAGCGCGGTCAGGATCGCGCGGAACCAGTTCGCGCGGAGCGCGCCGAGCGCGATCCGCCAGTGCTCGAGCGACCTCACGGCGCGCTGTCCAGCACACGCTCGAAGGGCTCATCGGCGACGAGCAGGCCGTCTGCCACCCGCAAGATGCGGGACGCGTGTTGGGCGACCTCGGCGGAATGCGTGACCATGATGATCGTCGAGCCCCTGCGGTTCAGGCGCTCGAGAATCGCGAGCACCTCGTCGGCGCTCGACGAGTCGAGGTTCCCGGTGGGCTCGTCCGCAAGCACGACGCTCGGTCGCGCAACGAGCGCACGGGCGATCGCAACGCGCTGTTGCTGTCCGCCCGAAAGCTCGGTCGGAAGGTGGTTGGCGCGATCGGCGAGACCGACTTCCGCCAGCGCCTCGAGCACGCGGGCGTGACGATCGCGTCCGGAGACGCCCGCGTAAACGAGGGGCAGCTCGACGTTCTTGTACGCCGTCGAGCGGGGCAGCAGGTTGTAGGCCTGAAAGACGAAGCCGATCCGCTCGCCGCGCAGACGCGCCCGTTTTGATTCCGGGATCTCAGCGACCTCCTGTCCGACCAGTCGGTAGGAGCCCGTCGTTGGACGATCGAGGCAGCCGAGGATCCCGAGCAGTGTCGTCTTGCCCGACCCCGACTCGCCCATGATCGCTACAAGCTCGCCCGGTCGAACGGCGAAGCTGACGCCGCGGAGGGCTTGGACCGAGAGCTCGCCGACGCGATAGATCTTGGTGACGTCTGCGAGCTCGATCACGCTCCCGGCGCGGTCACCCACCCTGGCTGCCCGCGAGGACGACCCGCTGTCCTGCCGTAAGCCCGTGTTTGATCTCGACGTTCTTGTTGTTCGCGAGCCCGAGCTTGACCGGACGGGTGACTTGTTTTCCGGTCGCGTCAACAACGGTGACGGTTGGGCGACCTGTGTCCCGGCTGACGGCTTCCAGCGGCACCTGCACCACCTGGCTGCGATGGGCGACGACGATGTGCACGCTCACGTTCATGCCGGGCTTCAGGCCGGCGACGTGTTGAAGGCCGAGCCGGACAGGAAACGTGACGACGCCGCCGTTCTCGACTCCCGTCAGCCCGACGAACTGCACCATGCCGGGGAAGGAGCGGCCGCCCAAGGCGTCTACGCTGACCATCGCCGGCAGGCCGATCTTGACGCGCGCGACGTCGAATTCGCTCAGGTCGACATTGACGGCGAGGCTCTGCAGCGCGGCGACCGTTGCCACCGGAGTCGACGCGTCCACCGGGGCTCCGGGGACCGTGAGCACGCTCGTGACGGTGCCGTCCGCCGGCGCCCGAACGGTCAGCTGGCGCGCCGCGAACTCCGCCAGGGCCAGCCGTGCTCGCGCCGCCGCGACCTTGAGACGCGCGAGATCGACGTCGAAAACAGAGGCGGGGCCGCCACGCAATTTGAGGACGGACAGATCGGCGATCGCCTTTCGAATGTCGAGCCGTGCGAGGGTCACATCGGCGTGGAGCGGCGGTCCCAGAAGTTGCTTGAGCTTGGCGCGCGCGGTGACGACGGCCTGGCGGGCGCTCGCGAGTGCGGCCACGGTCGGGCCCTCTTGCAGCTTGCGCAAGTCATCCTGCGCCCTTTCGAGCTCCAGCCGCGCCGAGCTCACGTCTGCCACCGCCGCCGGCGCGAGCACCTTGGCAAGCTTGAGGGTCGCTGCGTCGACTGCCTTCCTCGCGGCGGAGAGCTGCTCCGGCGTCGCGGGCGGGTTCTGCTGGCGCTGGAGGTCTGCGAGGTCAGACTTCGCCTTCTCGAGATCGAGCTCCGCGGCTGCCACGTCGGCCGGATCGGGAGGCGCGAGCAGCTTGTCGAGACGCTGCTGCGCGAGCTCGACCGCGTGCTTGGCGATCGCGATCGCGCGAACATGGTCGGCCGGCCGGCCTCCATGCAGGGCGAGCAGGTCGGCTCGGGCGCGCTTGAGCTCGAGTCTCGCCGCGCTCACGTCCGCCGGACGGGGCGCTCCGAGAACCTGTGCGAGCCTCGCACGCGACGAGGTGACGGCGAAGTTGGCCGCGGCGAGCTCTTGAGCGGTCGGAGGTATTCCCTTCAGAGGGTCACTCGTGCGCTTCTGCCGCAGGTCGACGAGCGCACTTGCAACGTCGTAGCGGGCCTGCAGCACGGCGCCGGCAGCGGTTCCGCCGTCGTCCAGGGTCGCCAAGGGCTGTCCGGCCTTGAGCTGTTGGCCTGGGGAGACGAGCAGGCGCGAGACGCGACCGCTCGTTCGCGGGAAGACCGAATCCGCAGAGGCCGAACCACTCCCCCCGGTCGGGGTCGACGACGCAGACGGCGGTGAGCCCGAAGTTCCGCCGGCAGCCGTTGAACCACCCGCCGAGCCGCCGCCTGCGGACGCTCCAGGCACGGAGATCTGGGAAGCGGCTTTCGCCTCGGCGATCCGGCCGACGCCTCCGACGGAGACGACGACATCACCGCGCGTCGCAGTCGCAACCGGGGTCGCGGCCCTCGACGCGTTACCGCCCTGCAGTTGCAACACGGCGACGCCGGCCGCAATCGTGATTGCGACGGCCAGCGCAGCCAGGGAAGGACGGCTGGTCAGGTGCATTCGGATCCTCCAGACCTTTGGACTCCGCACCGAAACTAGAAGCGCAAGATGAAAGGAGGGTGAACGTCGGCGGGGTCACACCCTTTTCATCCCTCGTTCATCGACTGCAGCGACAATTGAGACATGAGGGTTCTCGTCGTCGAAGACGAGCTACGCATGGCAAGCCTGATCCGCCGGGGGCTCGTCAAGGAAGGTCTGGCGGCGGACATCGCCCCGAATGGCGAGGAGGCCCTCGTCTCTGCCAGAGCGAGCGACTACGACGCGATCGTCCTCGACGTGATGCTGCCTGGGATCAACGGCTTCGAGACCTGCCGCCGGCTCCGCGAGGGCGGGGTCTGGGCGCCGGTGCTGATGCTGACCGCGCGGGATTCGGTCGAGGATCGAGTCGCCGGCCTGGACACCGGAGCGGACGACTACCTCGTCAAGCCGTTTGCGTTCGCTGAGCTCCTCGCGCGGTTGCGCGCGCTGGCGCGCCGCGGCGACCCCGAGCGGCCTCCCGTGCTCGCTCTGGGCGACCTGCGGCTTGACCCGGCAACCCGGGAGGTGTGGCGCGGAGACACCGAAATCCAGCTCTCGCCGAAGGAGTTTTCGCTCCTCGAGACGTTCATGCGCCGGCCTGGACAAGTTCTTTCCCGTCTACACCTGCTCGAGCATGCCTGGGACTTCGCTTACGAGAACCGCTCGAACGTCGTCGATGTGTACATCCGACACCTGCGCCGCAAGATCGACGAGCCGTTCGGCCGCCACACTCTTGAAACAGTCCGCGGGGCCGGCTACCGCCTCAGAAGCGACACATGAGCCGCCTGCCGATCCGACTTCGGGTCACGGCGGCCTTCGCGCTGGCGATGGCAGTGGTGCTGGCGGGATCGGGTTGGTTCCTCTATAGCCGGCTCGGGTCTCACCTCGAGCTCGCGCTCAACCGCGAGCTCGAGCTGCGCTCACAGGATCTTGCCGCTCTCGTCAAGCAGCCGCGCGCCTCGCTCCAGAACGACAACGGCGGCCGCTTCGTCGAGCACGGCGAGAGCTACGCCGAGCTGGTTGATTCACGCGGACGCGTCCTCGACGCGACGCCCGGGGTTGGCAGGACAGCACTCTTGACGCAGGCGGAGCTGCGGGCCGCGGAGCGGGGGCCGATCTTCGCTCGCCGTTCCTCAACGCCCGGGCTCGATGAACCGTCCCGCCTGCTGGCGACTCCGGTCGAACGGAGCGGACGAAGGATCGTGCTCGTGGTCGGCGCCACCGCCCAGAACCGCGCGGAGACGCTGAACTCCTTCCGCGACGAGTTGCTCATTGCCGGACCGATCGCGCTCGTGCTGGCGTCGCTGTTCGGGTACTTCCTGGCGGGACTGTCGCTCCGCCAGGTCGAGTCGATGCGCCGCCGCGCCGCGGCGATTTCCGCCGAGAAGCCGGGCGAACGCCTGCCGGTGCCTTCGACCGGTGACGAGGTCGAGTTGCTCGGCAAGACGCTCAACGAGATGCTCGACCGGCTCGAAGCTGCCCTCGAGCGCGAGCGCGACTTCGTCGCCGACGCAGGGCACGAGCTGCGCACGCCGCTTGCGCTCCTGCGGACCGAGCTCGAACTGGCGCTCCGCCACGGCGAGTCCGAGGACGAGCTCCGCGAGGCCGTCCGCTGGTCTTCGCAAGAGGTCGACCGGCTGACGCAACTGGCGGAGGATCTGCTGCTGATCGCGCGGTCGGACCGGGGCAAGCTGCCGCTGCAGATCGAGTCGATCGACGCCGCCGATCTACTCGGTTCCGTCATGCGGCGATTCCAGTGGCGGACCGAGGAGGAAGAACGGCCGCTCGTGGCCAAGGTCGAGCCGGGCACTCGCGTCAGGGCCGACCGCCTGCGGCTGGAGCAGGCACTCGCGAACCTCGTTGACAACGCGCTTCGCTACGGACGCGGCTCAGTCTCGCTCGGCGTGGTGGCGGAGGACGGGACGGTCGAGCTACACGTGCAGGACGAAGGCCCAGGCTTCGCTCCTCAATCTCTCGGGCGGGCGTTCGAGCGCTTCACCCGCTCGCCGCCTAGCGGGGAGAGATCTGGCACCGGACTCGGGCTCTCGATCGTCCGGGCGATCGCCGAGGCTCACGGCGGAGAAGCGCACGCTGCCAACGTGGCGAGCGGCGGAGCTCATGTCTGGGTCGTGCTACCGAATCCCACCGCGGCCCTCTGACCATTCCGACGCCGTTCAGCCGCACCCCGGCGATGCTGAGCGATCGTGAACGCCACGCGCCACTTGCCACACTTCTGTTTGCCGTGCGCACATGTTCATCGTCCTTTCATCCGCGGCCGCTACGAAGGGCAGCTAAGCGAACACAACACGAAGGGCTGGAGGAGCAGATGCTCGGACGACTCAGACGGCTCCCGCTGGGAGCGGCGGCCGCGACGATCGCGTTTGCGCTGCTCGCGGGGCTCGGGAGCAGCTGCGGCCGATCGGGCGGAGCGCGCTCCTCGTCCACCGTCGCAAGTGAATCGGCGTCCAGCCTCGCGCCGATTCACGGAAGCTACTCGCCCTCGATCGACCCGGCGAACTTTGTCACCTCGGTCGACAACCGCTACTGGCCCCTCAAGCCCGGCACTGGTTTCCACTACCAGGGTGTGCGAGGAAGGACCCCGCAGACCGACGACGAGGTCGTGACTCGTCAAACCAAGCGGATCCTCGGCGTGAGATCGACCGTCGTACGGGACACGGTGTCCGAACACGGGCGCGCGGTCGAGCGCACCTTCGACTGGTACGCACAGGACAATCAGGGCAACGTCTGGTACATGGGCGAGGACGCCTTCGAGCTGCAGAACGGACACTTCGTCAAGGCAAGCGACTCGTGGAAGGGGGGCGTCAACGGCGCCAAGCCGGGAATCATCATGCCCGCCAATCCTCAGCCGGGCGACAGCTACCGACAGGAGTACTACCCACCTGGTCAAGCCCTCGACCAGGCGCACGTCCTCGGATACAGCGGGCCTGTGAGCGTGCCGTACGGCACGTTTAAGCGGTCACTGGTCACGAGCGAGTTCAGCCCGCTGGAGCCACAGACGGAGAAGAAGTACTACGTCGCGGGCGTGGGCGAGATCGAGGAGCGGGTAGTCAAGGGGCACCGCGAGCAATTCCAGCTGGTCAGCGTGACGCACTGAGGAGACAGTCCGGCCCCGGATCACGCTTCTGCCAGGAAGAACGGTCGCTTTCTGACTCAAAGAGGACGAGCGAGCATCCCTCTTCCACCGAGACCGGCCCGCCGTCCTGACCTTGTTGGCGGCGGGCCGGTGGTTAGCTCGGCTCTAGGCCATCGCCGGTGATCCCACTTCGGAAGCAGCCCTTTCGATGAGGTCAGCCACAACAGCCGGCTGTGACACATAAATCGAATGGCTGCCTGGGGTTTCGACAACCGTCGAACCGGCGCGCTCGGACATCTCCCGCTGTAGCGATGGGGGAATCATCCGGTCATCGGTTGTGACGAGATACCAACTTGGCTTGCTCCGCCATGCGGGGTCGCTGATCGTGCCGCCCGCGGCGTCAAGGCCCCAGGGGACCTGCGAGTCGGCCATGAACTCGGCGAGATCGTCGTTCACATCGCCTGCAAACGCCTGGTGGAACTTGCCCCGATCGAGCAGCAGAAAGCCGTCCTGCGGCCGCAGAATCGGCGGACCGGTCTCGGGCGGCAGGTCGGCGATGAGCGTTTGCACCGACTCGCCGGCATCCGGCATGAAGCCTGCGATGTAGACCAGCGCCTTCACATTGGGATCGGTACCCGCCTCGGTGATCACCGCTCCGCCGTAGGAG
>Ga0137407_10001944_pt1 | contig 13552 bp, 17 predicted proteins | sample CZOMad2_2_16fung_FD_108410 | JGI IMG/M metagenome (GOLD analysis project Ga0137407, IMG submission 108410) | Vadose zone soil fungal communities from Angelo Coast Range Reserve, California, USA - CZOMad2_2_16fungal (Illumina Assembly) | ecosystem: Environmental > Terrestrial > Soil > Vadose...
CCCGCGGCCGGTGCACTCTCCGCAGGCGCCGGCGGCGCGGTCTGAGCGGGCGCCTGCGCCAGGACTGCCGCGGAGTAGGGGCAGAGCAGGAGCGCCGAGAGGAACACGGTGAGGCCGCGGTTGCAGCGGCGTCTCGTCCGAATGCGGGATTCGCCAGAACCGGAACGCACTGCGCACCTCGGGCCTACGATTGTGACGATTGCGCGCGGAGTATACGCCGAGGAGCGGGTCGTGGGCGGTCGACTGTAAAGGGCCCGCGCCTCTCGCGCGTTCCTGCGAGGCCGGTCCGCCGGCCGCCGCGCGCTGCCTCGCGCAGGCTGTCTGGCAGCTGCGGGTGGACGGAAGACTTCGCGTCGGACCAGGATCCGTGGCTTGAACTTCCTACTACCGCCAGCTCGATGCTGCGAAGTCGCCGCCGGCCGCGAATTCTCACCGGTCGCCTCCTCCCTGACCTGGCGTATAGGACGCTCGGACCGAGCCGGGCATCAGGTGCCCGACCACTTGGACCAAATCTGTACCAAGCCGTCCCCGCGTTGCCCCGACCGTTCCGTGGCGCGAAGACATCAACGGAGGGCTCCGATGTCCGCGGCAACCACCGCAGCTCGAAGTGAAGCAGTTCAGCCCGGATGAGATCGAGCGCGGCATCGGTAAGCTGGAGCGCAGTGAAATCTCCAGCGCGCGCCCGACACCTGCGCCTGCTAGGCTCCGCCGGTGGACCCCAGCGCGCCTCGCATCGAGCGCCATCCGGCGGAACCGGTTGCAGGCGCGCGCTTCTCGGTCGTCATCCCTACCTGGAACAACCTCGCGTACCTGAAGCTCTGCCTGCAGAGCGTGCGGAAGAACTCCGCCGTCCCGCACGACGTGGTCGTCCACGTCAACGACGGATCCGACGGCACCCGCGAGTGGGTCCGGCAGCAGGGGCTGGCCCACACCTGGTCGGAGCGCAACGCCGGCGTGTGCTGGGGGATCAACGCGGCGGCTTCGCTGGCCCGGACGCCCTTCGTCGTCTACCTGAACGACGACATGTACGTCTGCCCGGGGTGGGATGTGGCGCTCTGGGCGGCGGTCGAGGCCGTCGGTCACGGCCGGTTCTTCCTCTCGGCGACGATGATCGAGGCCGGGGAACAGAACCGCGCGGCCTACGCCGGCCACGATTTCGGCCGCACCGTCGCCACGTTCCGAGAGGACGCGCTGCTCGCAGCGGTCTCCCGCCTCTCCCGGCCCGACTGGAGCGGTGCCTCGTGGCCGCCGAACATCGTCTCGCGCGAGCTCTGGGAACTGGTCGGGGGGTACTCGGTGGAGTTCTCGCCGGGGCATTCCTCGGACTACGACTTCTCGATGAAGCTCTGGCGCGCCGGCGTGCGCGAGTTCCGCGGGGTGGCAGCGAGCAAGGCCTATCACTTCGGAAAAGTGTCCACCTCGCGGTTGCGCTCCGGCGAGGGGCGCGGCCTCTTCGCGCGCAAATGGGGCATTCCCGCCTCCTGGTTCTATCGGGCGGTGCTGCGCATGGGCGAGGAGTATCGTGGGCCGCTGCCGGAAATGGAGACGCTTCCGGGGTATGGCTGGGCCCGCCTGAAAGCGCGGCGCTACTTCCTCCTGCCCTGAGCCTTGAGACGAGGACGCAGCAGAGACTCTTGCTCGACGCTGATGGAAAGGCCTCCCTCCCAGGGCTTAGGTCCCGCTTGTGGGCCTTGGTCCCAGGCGCATAGCCTTGGACGCCCCAGGAAGGGGACTCACATGAATGCGTTGCTCGTAGCTGCGGCGTACGTGTGGCCCGAAATCTTCCGCAATGGTCCAGCGATCGGCTCTGCTGCCTCGGGGGAGGCGATATGCGGAATTCACTATGGGCTGCCGGCGCGGGTGTGGTGGCGGTTTTAGCGGTTGGGGGCGTCTGCGGCGAGGGTTCGTCCAGTCCAGGTTACAACCCTACAATCGCGTCAGTCGACCTGAGTCCAAACTTCGATTCGGTCGAGGTCGTTCGGAGCAGACCACTTACGCCGTGCTGCGCGATCCCTAGGGCTTTCTCATCGCGCCGTGCCTTGGCTTACCCTACGTTGGGGGGACCAGGGTGAACGCATCGAGCAGTGATTCAGGGGTTGCCATGGTGCTGCCAATCGGCTGCCTGACGCAGGATGCCTACCAACGTGAGCCAAGCTCCATCGCGATTCGCAGCACCGCTTCTATATCGCGGTTGGGTTCTCTCCCCGGTCGGCTCGGTTCGTGAAGACCTTGCCGTGATCAGAGCTGCAAGGAGCTGCCGACTTGATGGTCCCGACGCCGGCCTGTCTTAGCCTGCGACGTCGTTGCAGTACTGGATCTCCGACTCGTACCTGCCACCCATCGATTCACAGATCTCTTTGGCGGACTTCTGCGATTCCTTGTTCGAACACATCTGCGCGGTCGAGTCGTAGGTGCCGCCGTGCGCCTGGCACATCTTCGCCGAGCTCATGCGGCTGCCCTTCCCCATCGCGCAGGCCGCCAGCGATAGCACCAGCGCCGCGATCGTCCGAATCCACGTCGAGCTCCTCATGAACCCCTCCCTCCGTCGTAGTGCCTCTCGCCCACGAGAACCCTCGCCTTGTATTGCGGCGCAGTTGTCCGGAACATCGGACCTTTGACCTAGTAATCTCGTCGGAACCCGCGAGGCCAGCGCTATTTTGACAGCTCCGCACGGCAGACCTGGCGTGCCGTGGCACTTGCATTCAGGGGGATCCGCACCAGACCTTCGTGCCTCCCCGCGCTATCTGCTCGCCGTCTTCGCCGGCAGCTGCGCCTGGATGTTCCGCGCATGCTGCAGGTGGCCTTCCAGCGTGGGAACGGTGTTCTGCAGCGCCATCTTGACCCGCGCATTCTGCGCCCCCGGGATGAGCAGCTTGTTCACCGCATCGATCACCGCCTGGTGGTAGGCGACCTCGGTATCGATGTAATCGCGGTCGAAGGCCGCGCCCTTCTCCTTCGCCAGACGCCGCGCGACCTTCTTGGCGTCGGCCTCGAGCGACTTGGTGACGTCGCTCTGCTCGGGCTTCACGCCCAATTGACGGGCCAGCGCCAGCACCTCCTGCTTGCCCGCCTCGTGGTCGTGCACCATCTGCTCGGCGAACTGCTTCACCTCCGCGTTCCGGGTCTTGTGCATCGCCGTCTTGCCGCGGTCGATGTCGATCTGGTGAGCGGTGAGCGCGACGGTGGCGATCTGCGGGTCGCTGAGCCCCTTTTTCGCTTCGTCGGCGCGGGCGGCCAAGGTGAACCCGATCGCGACCCCGACTGCGACCATCCATTTCGTTTGCATGCAAACCTCCGTGTCGTACACAGAGATCTGCCCGCCACAAAGGTTCCCCGCTCAGCGACGCCGCGGTTGGTTCATCCATGCCCGGCCGCGAGCGCGAGCTCGTGGCGGATGAAGTCCTTGACTCCCTCTTCACCAGCCAGCGAGAGCCAGGTGGGGTCTCGTTCCGGGCCCACTTCGATCGTGAACTCGAAGGACGGGCAGCACCGGCGTTCCAGCGCCACCCATTCCGCAAGGAGCGGGAGGCTCATGCGATCCAGCTCGATTCGAAACGCCAGGCCGCGCTCGCGTTCGCGCGTCTCGGAGACGGCGGCCTCAACGTCTTCGCGAGCTCGCCGTAACGCTTGCGCTCGTCGGTGGAAAGCGCCAGGGCGTTGCAGAAGAAGCGCCCCTCCGTGGTTCCGGCCGATAAAGGAAGGGTTGGGCCCATGATTCCTCCCGGTGAGTCTTTCGATGTACCGCGAGGTGGTTGGATACGCGACCGGAGCACCTTTTCGGACCGTCGAATGGGAATGGTAGCGTCTGACGCATGGCTGATTCACCTGCCGACTTGCAGTTCGAGCGGGCCGAGCCGAGCGGCGAGGCCCTCCCGAAGGACGTGAGGTGCCTGGCTTGCCGCACGCAGCTCTCGTCCTACTTCGAGGTCAACGGCAACGTCGCTTGCGACAATTGCAAGGACGCGGCGGTGAGCCGTCAGAATGCCTCGCATGCTCCCGCGCTGGTCCGTGGCGCTGGGCTGGGCGTGCTGGCTGCCGCGGTGGGCGCCGGGATCTACTACGCCATCGCCGAGGTGACCGGCTACGAGTTCGGATTGATGAGCATCGTGCTCGGCCTCATGGTCGGGTTCGCCGTCCGTCGCGGCGCTCGGGGGCGGGGAGGGTGGCGGTACCAGGCGCTGGCAATGTTCCTCTGCTACGCGGCGATCGCCGCCACCTATGTGCCGCGAGTCATCTCGGCGGTCCGGAAGCAGGAGGCGCAAGCGAAGCCCGCACCCGGTCCCGCCACCGCGCAGCCTGCGGGCGTCGAGGCGACCGCTGCTCTCGAGGCGGCGGCCGCCACGCCGTCCGGCACGAGCGCGGCGGAGCCTGCACCCACGCTGGGCTCGTTCTTCAAGGCGATCGCGATGCTGTTCATGTTCTCCCTGGCGCTGCCCTTCCTGGCGGGCTTGGACAACCTGATGGGGATCGTGATCATCGGGATCGGCTTGTACGAAGCCTGGAAGGTCAACCGCGCCGCGCCCTTCTCCGTCAGCGGCCCGTTCATGGTGGGCGAAGCGCGCGGTGGCTGAAGCGGCGCTCGCGCCGCGCCGGTGCATGGGCTGCGGCACCGAGCTGGCGGAAGTCCGGCTGGCCTGCCCCGCCTGCGCCCGGCTGGTGCACGCGGACGCCCTGGGCAGACTGGCCGCGGAAGCGCGCAAGCAAGAGGAGCAGGGCGATCTGGCCGCGGCGCTCGCCTCCTGGCAGCAGGCCCTCGCGCTGCTTCCCGCGGGCACCCGCCAGAGCGCAACGGTGGCGTCCACCGTCGCGCGGCTTTCCGCGCACGGTCCCGCGGCCCCGCCTCCACCGCCGGCGGCTCCCGGCTGGTTGCGCAAGCTCGGTCCCATCGGAGTGGCGGCCCTGGCGGCCTGGAAGCTCCTGGGCGTGGCGAAGTTCGCCGCCTTCCTCTCGCTGGTCGCCTCGTTCGCGCTCTATTGGCAGACGTGGGGACTGGCCTTCGGAGGAGGCTTCCTCGCATCGATCTACCTGCACGAGCTCGGCCACGTCGCGGCGCTCCGGTGGGCGGGGATTCCCGCCAGCCCACCGATGTTCATCCCCGGCGTCGGGGCGTACGTGCGAATGCACCGCGCGCCACCCGACGCCCGCACGGACGCGCTCGTCGGCCTGGCCGGACCGCTCGCGGGGCTCGCGGTGGCGTTGGCGTTCCAAGTCGCATGGCTCGCAAGCGGAGCACCGTTGCTGCGCGCGCTGGCGCACTCGGGCGCGGTGCTCAACCTGTTCAATCTGGTTCCGCTCTGGTCGCTGGACGGCGCTCGCGGCCTCGCGCCGCTCGCCCGATGGCAGCGGTGGATCCTCGTGCTCGCGGTCGGAGGCGCCTGGGCCGTGACCCAGGAGGGAATGCTGGTGCTCATCCTGATCGTCGGCGGCTTGCGTGCTCTTGCGCCCGGCGCGCCCGCGAAGCCCGACCATCCGGCGCTGGCGCTGTTCACCGCAATCGTGGTCGCGCTCTCGATGCTGGCGCTTTACGCGCGCGGGTGAGCGGCGCGAAGGGTGGGCCAGAGCAGGCTTCAGGCGGTCCGAAACCCACTGGAACTCCTTAATGATTTGTCACGCGGTCCGGTGATCGGGTGTCCATCCCTGCAATCGATTTTTTTCACTGGAGGGAACAATGAGGACTGCCATTGCCGCAGCTCTTGCCGTGATGCTCGCTGGTTGCGGAGGGCCAAACCTGACGTTCAGCGTCCGCGCCGGCTCGCCTGCGACCAGCACGCTGGCACGCAGCGCGCTAGCGGTCGGAAACGGGATCGTCCTGAACCGTCTCCGCGTCGTGATCCGCAAGGTCGAGCTGGAGAAGGCCGGCACGCTCGAGATGGACGAGATCGCGAGCGGGCCTTACCTGCTCGATCTCTCCGGCACGAGCCTGGACGCCCCCAGCGTTGCCAAGGTGCTCGATGCCTCCTTCACTCCCGGCACCTACAGCGAGATCAAGCTGGAGGTCCACAAGCCGGACAGCAGCGAGACGGGCGCGAACGCCGATCTGAAGGACATGATCGCCGCCAGCGCCTCGATCATCGCCGACGGGACCATCGACGGCGCCGACTTCACCTTCACAACGGCGGTCGACACCGAGCAGAAGTTCGAGGGCAACCTGGTGCTGAATGACGGCAGCAACCTGACCCTCAACGTGGACCCCAGCACCTGGTTCACCTCGAGCGGCGCGCGGCTGGACCCGCGGAACGAGTCGAACCGTTCGCAGATCGAGAACAACATCCAGAGCTCGTTCGAGGCCTTCAAGGACGACGACCACGACGGCGTCGCCGACCTGTAATCGGGCTGGAGGTTCGGGTCCGGCGGCCCGCACAGGCCGCCGGACCTTTTTTTGGCCGGCTTCAGGAGTTTGGTCCAGCTTGCGCGGCGACTGATTTCCGTTCGTTGGCCTGGCGCAACGCCGACAAGTGGCGGACTTTCGACACCACCTGTTCGGCGAGCTTTCCCCCGGCCTGTTCCAGCAGGCGGAGCTTCATCGCCCGGAGCTTGCGGTCGTCGTCCCACGGCGTCTCGTCCGAGCGGGCGTGCACGCGCTCGTAGAGCGTGAAGAGGATGGTGCCAGAGCGGACGTCGAAGAGCGTGGCCTCGAGCACGCCGGCCGTCTCCAGCGTTCGCGAGGGGGCGACGATGGCGCCGATCACGGTGGGATAGAGCCAGGCCCAGGCATTCGCATACGTCTCATCGAGGAAGCGTTGCCGGTACAGCAGCAGGTAGCCGGAGCGGTAGCGCGCAGCCAGCTCGCGCAGGCCAGGGATGCTGGAGTCGGCAGGCCAGTCCGTCGAAACCTCCGAAGTCGCCTGGAAGACGCCGGCCGCGTCGAGGGAGCGCATCAGCTCCGCGGGGACCACGGTCAGCGGAGGTGCACGATCCGGTTGGTAGGAATCAGCCACGGGCATGATGCCCACACGCTGGCTCTCGTCGAGCAGGACCGGGGCGTCGAGGATTGCGCGCAAGCCCTCCTCGCTAACGCCACCGGCGCGATCGCGACGGAAGTGATCCTCAGTCAGTATGGCGGGAGCGCCCATTTCCAGGGCGGGCAGCTCGGCACGCAGGTGCGCGGAATGTGCGCAACCGGTCTCGAGCGACCCCAACCCGGCCAGCAAGAGCAGCGCGGTCGTGATTCGCGGTGTCATGATCCCTCCGTTCGTGGACCAACGCGAAAGTACCCGCCGGCCTTACACTGCCAGCCGGTCGCGGCTGGCGTGTAAGCCGCGGCCGGCGTCGCGCGTTGGATGGGGTGCGATTGGCAAGCTGCGGCTCGGACGACATGCTCGCCTGGGAGCTGCGCTGCGTGGAGCGAATCCAGCGCGGGAACCGAGGGGCATTCGACGAGATCTACGCGGCGTTCGCGCCGGCGCTGTACGCGCAGGTGCTGCTTCCGCGGCTGGGCAGCGCTTTCGCGGCGGAGGACGCGCTGGCCGAGACCTTCCGGGCCGCGCTCGAGAAGCTGGGCGACTTCCGCCCGCAGGGGGGCAGCCTCTTCGGTTGGCTGGCGAGGATCGCCGTGAACAAGGCGACAGACCTTCACCGGGAGCGCACGCGCACGGGAAAGGCGCTAGCGAGCTTCGAGTCGCTGGTCGCGCCGCTGCGCGAGGTCGACCCTGCGGCGGGCCTCGAGGCGGATCGCCGGCTCGATCAGCATCGCCTGCGGGCCACGGTGGACGAAGTGCTGGGGCGCCTTTCGGCGCGGTATCGGCGCGCCATCGAGCTGCGGATGCTCGAGGACCTGCCGCGCGCGGAATGCGCGCGGCGGATGGAAACCACCATCGGGAACTTCGACGTGCTGCTGCTGCGCGCGCTGCGGGCGTTTCGCGGCGAGTGGATCGCGCAGCACGGCGAGAATTGGGAGGAGCCATGACGGACGAAGAGAGGCCGCCCACTCCGGCGGAGCTCCGCGAGGCGGAATTGCTCGCGCGCGCGCTGGAGGAGCCGTCCCAGCCTGGACGCGAGCTCACGTCGGTCGACGACGCCCTGGGCGCCGCATATCTCCTCAGGGCGTCGAAGCGGGCGGAGTTGGATGAGCTGCGGGCCCGAGCCGTGCGGCAGCGCATCTGGCCGAAGGGGACCTGGCCGCTCTGGGCACGCGCAGCGGCGGCCGCGCTCGCGGGAATCGCGGCAGCTGCGGTGATCCTCGCGGTCCGGCCGCGCGGACCAGCGCGCCTGCCTCCGCCCGGAGCCCGGCTCTTGCAGGCGCAGCTCGCCGCGGCCCGTCCGGGGGCGTCCGCGGAGCTCGCCCAGCTCGAGGTCGAGACGGCCGCATACCGCGAGCGTTTCTATGGCGCGCTCGAGCGCGCCTACGGGAGCCGGCGATGAGGACCGCGCTGGTCCTGGTCTTCGTCTTCGTTGGAGCTTCCCTGGGCTGCGACAGCGGCGCGACGCGCTGGATCGGCGAAGCGTCGCGGGCGCATGCGGAGGCGGACTCTCTCGAGCGCAGCGGCGATCTCGAGCGTGCCGGAGATCTGCTTCATGATCTGGTGTCCCGTCCCGTGCCCGCCGGCGTGGCGCCACAGGACGTGCGCGCAGTGCTCCAGGACACCTACGCGAGGCTCGCCAACGTGGCGCTGAAGCGCGGGAAACCAGCCGACGCTCTGTACTCCGCGGACGCGGGTCTCCAGCTGGGCGAGGCGCAGGACGTGTTCGTTTCGTCATTGCGCGCATTGCGGGGCCGCGCGCTCGAGGCCCTTGGCCGCGACTCCGAGGCCGCGCGAGAGTACGAGGCGGCACAGGCGATTGCCGAGGCGCTTCTCTCGGAGGCGCTGGTCGACGGGGGTGCCCGATGAAGCCAGCGTTGACCGTCTTGTTGCTTCTCGCGGCCTGCGCAAGCGCGGGGCCGCGTCCCGCGGTGGAGGAATCGTCCAGCTACCGCGCCGCCGAGCAGCACGCGGAGGAGCTGGAGCGGACGCTGTCCGCCCTGTCGGCCGGTGAGGTCCTTGACTGTGCGAGGGTCTGCGGACTGGTCGAACAGATCTGCGAGCTCTCCCAGCAGATCTGCGCCATCTCGGGCCGGCACCGCGACGACCCGGATCTCGCCGCCCGCTGCGCAGCAGGAGAGCAGCGCTGCCGGCGGTCTCGGGACCGGATACCGCCGGCCTGCTCCTGCCAGGCTCGCTGATCCGGTCTGCGTTCAACTTCGCCAGTGGATCCTCGACGGCGGGACCCTGCGGCTCTCCCCAACGCCGCAGACGCCCGACCAGAGCCTGAACGGGTCGGCGCGCCTGTCGCAGTTCATCCTCGGCAACGCCGCGGCGCTGCGCGCGGGGACCGCAGTGATCCCGCCGAGCTGCAGGGCGGCGCATCGGTGCGATACCTGTTTCCGGGCGACTCCCGGCAGCTGATCGCGATGGGCTTCAACGAGCGGGGCGACGTGGTCGGCTACGAGATCTCGGGCACGCAGAAGCGCGCCTTCGTTTACACCAAGCTGATTCCGCCTTCGACCTTCACGCTGCTCATCTCGCTGGGCATCAACGCCGGGGGACAGATCCTCTGCACCGACGGGCAAGTGGGGCAACAGCGCGCGCACGGCTATCTGCTGACGCCACGCTAGCCGTCGCCGCAGATTTCGCGTCCTTTTGCGACGACGCGCGAACCGATGTACATCGAGCGCTCGAGGACAAGGACTTGCGACGCTATGGTGAGCTCGCTTCGCGTTCGGGATGGGTGGCTTCGACGCAGGAATCAGATGTGGAAGGTTACTGCCTTTGTCGTATTGAGCGTGATACCAGGCGCTCTCTTGGCGGTGCTATTCTTTGTGCCTTGGGGGTTGGCTATTCAGCCGCGCCTTTTGGCGCAGCTACTGCTTACGGGGCTTTGGATGCTCGGTGTTGTAATATTTCTGGGGTTGCTAAGATGCCCCAATTGTCGGCGATCGATCGGGCGCTGGGCGCTCTCGAATAAAGAGGGATTAGTACGCTTGTTTCGTTTGCAAGCGTGCCCGTACTGCAGTGCGCGTTGACTTCGAGTACAGGCAGGCGCGGGCGGAGTCACGCCCGAAGAACGTAGTCGGGCCGGGCAAGCGCTTCGCCTGCCGGCGAGCCTGAGCGCGGAGACCGCGGCAACAGTGCGGCTGTGTTCTCTGCTGGCGAAGGAGACCGGAGCAATTCGAAGAGCGGTTTCATAGGCCTGTTCCGGCCAATCTTGTCGGATCGATATCCGGCGGCGTCGCGCCGTCTCGGCTTCAAGGCAACGTACGGGTCAGGGTCGGGATCGAGCACCGACACAAGCGGGGGGAGTTCCTTCTCCCTCGCGCGAAGGTCCCGAAACGAGTCAAGCGGTTAGCGCATCGAGCAGGGATCCAGCCAGATACTGGTAGAGTGAAGTCAGAGCAGCTTGAGAATCGAGCGTGTGGCGATGAACACCGCGGCGGCCACGGCGGCCGAAGCGGGAATCGTGAGGATCCATGCCCACACGATTCTCCCAGCCACGCCCCAGCGCACGGCGCGGGTCCCCTTCGTCGCTCCGACGCCGACGATGGCTCCCGTGATGGTGTGCGTGGTGCTCACCGGGATGCCGAGCTTGGAAATGAACAGGATGGTCACGCCGCCGCCCGTCTCCGCGCAGAACCCGCCGATCGGCTGCAGCTTGGTGAGGCTGTGGCCCATCGTCCGCACGATGCGCCACCCTCCGAACGCCGTTCCCAGGCCGATGGCCGCGTGGCAGATGAGCACCACCCAGAACGGCACCCCGAACTCCCGGTCCGTCCAGATGGTCCCGTAGAGGATCACCGCGATGATGCCCATCGTCTTCTGGGCGTCGTTGGTGCCGTGGCTGTACGAAAAGATGCCGGAGGACACCAGCTGCAGGCGGCGGAACCACTTGTCGACCTGCGCCGGCGCGCGGCGGCGCACGATCCAGGTGGTGACGATCATCAGCGTCGAGCCGAGCACCAATCCCAGGACGGGCGAGAGCACGATGAAGAGCGCGATCTTGGCGATGCCGTCGGCGACCAGCCCCGAGAACCCGAGCGCCGGAAGCGTTCCGCCGATGAGCCCGCCCGCCAGTGCGTGCGAGGAGGACGAGGGCAGGCCCCACCACCAGGTGAGCAGGTTCCAGAGGATGGCGCCGAGCAGGGAAGCGAAGATCACGCTCAGCACCATCGACGTGCCGTTCGATTTCAACAAGTCGAAGTGGATGACGCCCTTGCCCATGGTGTTCGCGACCTTCACGCCGCCGCCGAACGCCGCGATGAAGTTGAAGAACGCCGCCCAACCCACCGCGATGGCCGGAGAGAGGACGCGCGTCGAGACCACGGTGGCGATGGAGTTCGCCGCATCGTGGAAGCCGTTGATGAAGTCGAAGATCAGCGCGAGCGTGATCAGGAGGATGACGATCGAGAGCATTCAGGCATGCTCCAGCACCACGCCTTCGATCACGTTGGCCACGTCCTCGACGCGGTCGGTGGCGGTCTCGATCAGATCGTAGATCTCTTTCCACTTGATGATGGACAGCGCGTCGGCGCCGCTCTTGAACAGGGCGGCGATGGCGGCGCGGCCCAGCGCGTCGGCATCGCCCTCGAGCGTCTTGATCTCGCGGCAGGCGGCGAGGATCTGCGCGGGATTCTTGATGTCCCGCAGCAGCCGGATCGCCTCCTCCATCTTTTCGGTGGCCGGGACCAGCACGCGCGCCAGGTCCTTCGCCGCCTGGGGAACCGCCCCCACTTCGTAGAGCAGCAGGCGCTCGGCCGTGGTATCGGTCAGATCGAGCACATCGTCGATGCGCCCGAGCAAGGTATGGATCTCCGCCCGATCGAATGGCGTGATGAACTGCCTGTGCAGCCGCTCGAACGCGCGGTGCGCGATGTCATCGCCCTCGTGCTCCACCTTCTTGATGGCTGCGACCTTCCGCTCGATGTCGGTGAAGTCCTCGAAGAGAGCGAGCAGGAGCTTGGCACCCCGGACGGTGGCTTCCGCCTGGGCGTCGAAGTCGTCGAAGAACTCGTCCGACTTCGGCATCAATTTTTCGAGCATGCGGCCCTTTACATGGCTCGTGTGACAGCCATGTGACAAAAGGCCGCTGGCGGTCTCAGCCGCTGGGGAGCCGGACCCAGAATCGAGAGCCGTTCCGCGAGCTTTCGAGCCCCGCCTCGCCGCCCATCGCCTGGGAGAGGTGCTTGACGATGGCGAGACCGAGGCCGGTTCCGCCCAGCTCGCGCGAGCGCCCGGCATCAGCGCGATAGAAGCGCTCGAAGATCCGCGCCTGGTGCTGCGGCTCGATCCCGGGCCCTGAATCCACCACGGAGAGCATCACCGTGGGCCCCAACCCGTCCCCCAGCAGGGTCACGCGGCCCTCCTGAGGCGTGAACTTCACGGCGTTGTCGAGGAGATTGACGAGGACCTGCTCGAGAGCGCGCCGGTCGGCGTTGGCCCGCAACCGCTCGGGCACGTCGGCCTGGAGCGCGATGCGTTTTTCCGCGGCCCGTTCCCGGAACAAGTCGAGCACCGTTTCGGCCAGCGGAGCGAGCTGCACCGGGCCGATCTGCGGCTTCCATGCGCCGGTCTCCAGCTTGGAGAGATCGAGCAGGTCCTCGGTAAGGCGACTCAGGCGGTCGGCATGGCGGGCGATCATCTGAACGAACTCGCGCGCTTCCGGCGTCAGCTGGAGGTCGCCATCGAGCAGCGTCTCCGCAGCCGCGCGGATGGCGGTGACCGGCGTGCGCAGCTCGTGCGAGGCATTGGCGATGAAGTCCCGCCGCACCCGGTCGGAGCTCCGCTCCGCGGTGAGATCGCGCAGCACCAGCAACGCCCTGGCGTGCGACAGCGGCGCGACCTGGGCTTCTACTTGAAGGTCGAGCGAAGGAATGGAGAGCTCACGCCGGTGCGGCCACCCCGCAAGCCCCCGCGCGCAGACGTCCTGCAGCTCGGCGCTGCGGGTAGCTTCCAGCACCGTCGATCCGTTGCCGAGGAGGCGCGACATGGCGGCGTTGCGCGCCACGATCCGTCCGCCTACCTCCAGCAGAGCGGCCGCCCCCGGAACGGCCTCCAGCATCTCCTGGAGCCCCGGCGGCTCGCGCCCTCCGGAGACGACGGGCTGATCGCGCCGGCGCAGCTCGTCCAGCACTTCTCCCGGCATCGTCCCGGCCCGAAGCTCCGCCCGGACCTTGTCGATGGCCTCCGCCAGCGTAGGCTTGCGGCCGAAGATGGCCATCACGGCTCCGCAGGATCGGACATCCTGTATCCCAGGCCGCGGACCGTCTCGATCAGATCGCGCCCGCCGAGCAGCTTCTCGCGCAGGCGCTTCACGTGCGTGTCGACCGTGCGCGTCTGCAAGTCTCCCGTCATCTCCCAGACGTCGCGGAGGCGCTGGTCGCGCGTCTGCACGCGGCCGGCGCGGGCCATGAAGGTCTCCAGCAGCTTGAATTCCAGCGCGGTGCGCTCGATCTCCGAGCCGTCCACGAACACGCGGTGCGCTTCCCGATCCAGCCGCACCGGGCCCACCTGATCTCGCGGCGGCGCCTCGCCCGGCGCCCCGCGCCGGAGGACCGCTTTCACGCGCAGCACGACCTCGCGCA
>Ga0137407_10001951_pt1 | contig 13531 bp, 9 predicted proteins | sample CZOMad2_2_16fung_FD_108410 | JGI IMG/M metagenome (GOLD analysis project Ga0137407, IMG submission 108410) | Vadose zone soil fungal communities from Angelo Coast Range Reserve, California, USA - CZOMad2_2_16fungal (Illumina Assembly) | ecosystem: Environmental > Terrestrial > Soil > Vadose zone...
CACTCCTCCTCGGAATGAGAGTAGCGGGAGCTTCCCTCGTCGGAGGCGACGAGAAGCATCGGGCCAGGAAACTTCGAGCGAGGCTGGTATCGCACCGCGAGGCTTCCCACTTCCCACCAGAAGGAACGATCCTGGTCTTCCAACTGCAGCCGGCGCGCGATGCCAGCGTTGAAGTGGCGCAGCAGTCTCCGTTCCAGCCAGCGAATCGGTCCGCCCAGCGTGCGGCGGACCACCATGCGGGCCCGATCCTTCCACAAAGCCCGTCGAAAGTGCTGCAGGTGAGAGCGAGCCCACACCCGCCGCGTCGCCTTGCGCCGCTTGCGGCGCGGAGCGAACCCATCGAACAGGAGGAGCATGCGGACGGGTCGTCCGCGCTCGATCATCCGCAGGGCGACCTCGTATGCGATGACGCAGCCGATCGAGTAACCCGCGATGACACAAGGGGCCGTGCCGAAGCGGGCCTCGATGAGACCCGGATACGGTGCCGCGAGCGTTTCCACCGATGGCACGGCTTCGAGGTGAAACGGGACCTTCACCGCGGACAGGGGTGCTTCGAACAGCGGTCTCATCGCGCGCAGCGTGTCGGCAAACGGCGCGAACCCATGGATGCCCGCGAACAACACGATTGGCGTCCCCATGCCGCTTGCGTTGAGCGGCACGATCTGTTCGGGCGGCAGATCGAGCTTGGGCGAGTAGCCAAAGGCGACGAAGCGTTCAGAAGCCATGGTGAGACTGCCGCTCAGAGGGGAATGTGCCCAAGAGGCGGAGTCTAACCAACGACACGGGGATCTTCAGTCCACGCGCGAATCTCGCGGACGAACTAGGTTCCGCCGGTCGGGCTGGTCCGCGCCGCAAAGGCATCAAGCGTACGCGCCGAGTACACCAATGCCGCGCCTGCATTGACCGAGATGGCGACCCCAAGCGCCTCGATCAGCTCTTCCTTGGTCGCGCCGTGGCGGACCGCCGCATCGACATGAGTGACGATGCAACCATCGCAGCGCGCCGTCACCGCCACTGCCAGCGAGATCAGCTCGCGGACCTTGGGATCGAGCTTGCCGATCTTCGCTGCGCCGTCGGCGATCGTGCGGTAGCCGCGCACAATATCGGGAGATGCCTGGCCGATCTGCTGGATGGTGGCAATCAACTGCTTCCGATACTCCTCCCAATCCATCATCATGGCTGCCGTCCTCCAGTTCAAAGCCGGTACGCGACGAACCCCCGCGTTCCCGTTCGCCGAGCTGCGACAAAGTCCGGAACTTGCATCACCCGTTGGATACCACGGAGGACCACGAAGGGCCGCTGATCGACACCTCCTGGCACGCAGCGTGTCGTGCAGCGTCGAGATCCGGCGCGTCCTGATCAGGCTTCCCAGAGCGGCGCGAGGGAGGCGCTGAGCGCGGTTGCCGCGGCGCCGCCCGCCATGCCGAGGAGCGAATCGCCTCCGGCGCGACAGGCCGCTCGATCTCCTTGCGCAGCGCGCTCAACGCATGCGCGCGGCCGATCGTCGAAGACGCCAAGCTGACGGCCGCCCAGCTTCATGTCGAGCTCCTGATGGAGCAGCTGCGACATGGCGCACGCCGATGTGATCGACGAGTCCCGCTCCGGCCGATGCCGAGCACATTGGGGCCTGCGATGGCCTGCGACCTATCGCGGAGCCCTTCGCATCACGTCGAAATAGCGGTCCGTTGCCTCGTGGGTCTTGTCCTTGGCGGCGCTGAGATTCGCGAGCGTCTCTGCTCCAGCCTCGTAGGCCAGCTTCACGGCGTCGAGGTTATCGATGGCCTCATGCATTTCGCGTCGGGCGGTCTCAATGTCATCCGGGCCGGCGGGTTGTTCCATCCGCACATTCTACCTGACCATGCTGGGGCCGCCCCTTTTATGGCGGTCGGTTGCTCAGTCACGCTTCAACAGGCCCGCCGACGTCAGGCGGCGGTGATACCTGTCCAGCATGGAGCCCGCACCGGTCGCCGACGAGCAGCTCCCCAAGCCCGAGTACGGCTCTGCACGCTGATCTGCCTCCCTTGCCGCACCTCCCTGCTCTACCAGCGCCAGGAGCGGCGCAGCGCACGACCTCCTGCATGCGAACCTCGGGCTGCGGGCAGCGCTCGCCGAACCAGCCGGGAGCGGGTCATGGGGTTGACGCCTTCGGCGGGCGCGGCATCATCGAGACGTCGAGATAGCGCCCATTCTCGAAAATGGATCGACCATGCGAGTCGCCCGTGCGGTCTGAGCGCCGGCAAGTCCCCTGCAGACAACCAAGCGGACGTTCATCCGGTTGATGCAGCGCCAAGTCCAGCATTTTCGCCCTACCAGGGTCATCTTCTTCGACAAGCTGCACGGCCAGGTCGGCGTCGCGCCAAACGGCGTCGAGCTGCACTCAATTGTCAAAGTGGAGGCATTACCATGAAACGACTCATCCCTTTGATGCTCGCTGCATTTCCTGCATTTGCGAACATCGTTGACAGTGCGCATGTCGTGACCCCTCCAGTTACGGATACTCAATGTCCAGCGATTCAACCCGGGATAGAGTTCCCCTGCTACTACGTCGCGATCGGTGAGTACACAGATACCTATCAATTCACCGTGACCGACACGCTGCTCTATTCGCTCGAGGTCGCCGGCAACCACTGGCACAGATGCACTGTAAGCGGGCGCGCGCGAGCGTGTTACACGGAGTCCAACACGATCCTCAACGCAGTGGTAATTGATCTCGCCTCCGGCGAAGCCGTGCTTCAGCTCATCAACACGTCAGAGGATGACTGGACGGGTACTGTGCAATTGCCGGCGGGCGATTATACGCTCCTGATCAGCGGTGTGGTGGGCGGCAACCGGCCGGGAGTGTACAGCTATAGCATCATGTTTCCTGCGGTGAGCATCGAATGATCGTCAAGGCGTGGTTCGCGCGCAAGGAGGGCTGGCTTCGACGAGCATCTGGTGAAGCCCGTCGAGTTGGAACAGATTTGCGAGGTCATCAAGAGGCTGCTGCCAGTGGGGCCGGGCACCAATAAACGCCGTCATGCCAGGCTACGTGGCGTCGACCGGCGGACGATCCAGGACCCGCTCATCATCGTCGTGCGATCTGCGGTGAAGCAGGCGGGTGTTCAGCCCTTCCGTGGCGGGAGCTGCCTCGCGGTCGGCTGGGCGGGGGTCCCGTCGGAAGCCTCTTCCTCGTCGAGCAGGCCAGTGCGTACGTCCACGGTCATGCCCACTCCGATCAGCTCGATGCCAGCGACAGAGACGTCGAGGCGGCGCTCGGTGTGCTCCAAGAGGTCATCTTGGAGTCTGCGCTTGCGGCCCGGATGACTCGTCGGTACCGACCGGGCGCGCGAACGTGCCGGCGAGCGGCGGCCCTTCTTTTTCGCCTCGCGCCACGACTCGCCGTAGCGGTCGTAGAGCGCGCGCTTCTCGGGATCGCTGAGGACGATGTACGCCTCGGTGATCTTCTTGAAGTGCTCGGCTGCTGCAAAGTCCTCGGCTTTTGCGGCGTCGACGTTCGCGTCCGGGTGGAAGACGCGCGCAAGCTGTCGGTAGACGGCCTTCACCTCTTCCGTCGTCGCGTCGCGCCCGAGGCCCAATACAGCGTAATAGTCCCACTTCCCCATGTGCCCCAAGATAGCGTGGGCGTGCGGGCGCTGCCACGGACCCGCCGCTGCATCGTTCAGTCACGCTGCGGGGAGAGCCCTGCAGTTCGTCGCGGAAGTGACGCGTAAAGCCTGGAGGCCGCGGACCTGCCGTTCCAGATCGGCGATCTTCAGCAGCACGGCGGCAGCTCGAACGGGGAAGGCCCCGGGAGGTGAGATGGATCGCGACGGACACGCGGGTGAAGAGAAACGACCCCATCCTCTCCTGCCTCTGTCTGCTATGGTGCGCCGGCTTGCGCCGGGGCTCATCGGGCGCACACCATGGGGAGGAGTCATGCAGCGAATGAGGCAGAATGGAAGTGCGGGAATCGGAGGCGCTCGACGATGCGCGGGGATCGCGCTCGGGCTGGCGCTTGCGTCCGGAGGAGCCCACGCGGCCCGGGACTGTGCGAGCCTGACATCGGTGACTCCGGAGGCATCCACCATCACCTCGGCGGCGATCGTCACTCCACCGGCGACGATCAACGGCGTCCCTGTGAGCGTGCCGTTCTGCCGTGTGCAGGGCGTCGCGAAGCCATCTACCGACTCGGAGATCAAATTCGAGGTCTGGCTGCCGCCTACCGCGGCGGCGTGGACCGGCCGGATGAAGGTGAACGGCACCGGCGGCTACGCCGGGGCTACGCCCTATGCGCGTCTGGCACAAGACATCGGCGACGGATTCGTCACCGCCGGCAGCAACATGGGACACGACGGCGGCGAGTCAGCGAGCTGGACGCTGGGTCACCCGGAAAAAGTGAAGGACTGGGGCCTGCGGGCGCACTACTCCGTGGCCACGGCGGCGAAGACTCTGAGCCTCGCGTTCTACTCACAGCAGGTCGAGCATTCGTACTTCGAAGGCTGCTCGAACGGCGGACGCCAGGCGATGATGATGGCGCAAAACTATCCGGAGCTCTTCGACGGCATCGTCGCCGGCGCGCCCTCGATGTTCTACCCCGACTTGCTCTTCTGGCTCCTCTGGACGGGCAAGACCCTCACACCGGTCTACGGGCAACCGCCCGCCCTGAGCCCCGCCAAGGCCAGTCTGATCACGCAGCGTGTGCTCGAGAAGTGCGACGGGATCGACGGTCTCGTCGACGGGCAGATCACCAATCCGCGCGCCTGCAGCTTCGACATCGACGCCCTCGGCCCCGCCGGCAAGGACCCCATCCTCACCGCGCAGGAGCTCGCGACCGTCAAGGCGATGTACGCCGGCACGACGAGCGAGACGGGCGAGCAGCGCTACGCGGGCGCCAAGTTCGGCTCGGAGGCGAACTTCGACCCCAACTTCGCGGACAACGGGCGCTACGGCCCCTTCATCGGCCATTACGTGTATTCGGCCAACTGGTCCCTGGATGTGTGGCGAGCCAACATCAACTTCTCGTCGGTCTATGACCACGCGAAGGAGGTGCTCTCGCCGGTGACGGCCGCCCCGAGCCCGGACATCAGGGCGTTCGTCAACCGTGGCGGCAAGTTGATCCAGTTCCACGGCTGGAACGACTCCGTGGTACCGCCGGATGGCTCGGTCGCTTACTTTTTCGCGCTGACCCAGTTCGAGGTGCTTCGCCACATGCCCAAGGCCGTCGCCGACCGCTATATCGAGAAGCTCACCCCTCAGCTCGTCGCCGCGATCGGCGAGGCGTTCGGCAAGAAGGTGCAGCAATACCACCGCTTGTTCATGCTGCCCGCCGTCAGCCACTGCGGCGGCGGCACGGGTCCGAACGCGATCGGCGGCGGAACTCCCGAGCCCACCGCTGGGCTTCGCGATCCCGAGCACCACGTCGTGAGCGCGATGATCAGGTGGGTCGAGGAAGGCGAGGCGCCCGAGAAGATCATCGCCACCCGCTTCGATACCAGCGGTACCGTGGTCGTCCGGCAGCGCCCGGTCTGCGCCTACCCAGCGCAGGCGGCCTACGAAGGCTCCGGCAGCATCGACAACGCAGCCAACTTCTCATGCGTCACGCCGAAGCTGCACGAGCGCACGGTCAGCGCAACCGACATCCTGCTCATCAAGAACTCGCTGCGGCAACGGGATCTGAAGTTGCCGAATCGCTGAGGGCAGCAGGCGCTGCTCAGGAATCCTATCGGGACTCTCCGCGCGGCACGAGTGTTTGCCTCACCCTACCGATCAACCTCGACCCAACGAAATCACGGGCTGCGACCGGATCGAGAACCGCTTCAGTCTAGCCTTGCGCTGCCGGATCGGTCTGCATCGTCATTCCGCTGTCAGCGCACGCGGTCCGGGGGAAAGAAACCGGCGCAGGTCTTCGAGCAGCGCCGCAATGCCGCCGTGGCCCTTTCGCACGATCGCCTGCACCGACCTGGACAGCCGCGCCTGCTCATGCGTGCTCAGATCCTTGACGCTCCAGATGAGCACGGGCGTCTGACGCGTCGCCGGCGCGTCGCGGAGCCGGTCGAGAAACTCGAATCCATCCATGCCCGGCATGAGCAGATCCAGCACGATCGCCGCGGGAGATGTGTTCGCCGTCGCGCGGAGAGCTTCCTCGGCGCTCTGCATGCCCACCGTCCGGAACCCGAGCTGCGTGAGCGCGGCCGCCATCAGCCTGAGTGAGGCCTCGTCGTCGTCCACGACCAGGACACTTCCCGGCCGATCCGGCCGGATGCCGGCGCGCGCCAGCGAAGAGAGCAGGGCATCGGAGTCGAGCGGCTTGGGAAGAAAACCCTGCACGGTGAATCCCGCGACTGCCCCTCTCTCGGCAACGATCGTAACCACGATGACGGGAACGTCGCGGTTGGGCCCACCACCGCGCACTCGTTGGAGGACCTCCTGCCCGCTCATGTCTGGAAGGAGGAGGTCCAGGCAGATCGCGTCGAACTTGCGGGCGCTGCAGAGTGCCAGAGCCTGCGAACCCGTGCTGGCTGCCTCGACCGCGTAGCCCGCCGAGATCAGCGCCTCGACGAGTTGGGCCTGGTCGCGGGCATCGTCCTCGATCACCAGCACGGACGGCGCGCCCGGCGCCGCCGGTCGCGGCTGGAACTGCGGCTGCGCCGCAGCAACGGGCCTTCGCCGCGGCAGGACGACATGGAAGGCGCTCCCCTTCCCGAGCGTGCTGCGAACTCCTACCGAGCCGCCTTGCGCCTCCGCCAGGCGCCGCGTCAGGGCAAGGCCCAGGCCGGTGCCGCTGTGCTCCTTGGCCGTCCCGGCGTCGAGCTGCTGGAATTCGACGAACAGCCGCTCGATGTCCTCCGGCGCGATCCCGGGCCCGGTGTCCTCCACTTCGAGAACCAGGCTCTCCTCACCATGTGGCAGGGCCCGGACGGTCACCGAGCCTCCCGCGGGCGTGAACTTCAGCGCATTGGAGATGAAGTTGTAGAGGATCTGCTTCAACCGGGCGGGGTCGAGGAGGATCCCTTGCTTCAGCTCCGGGTCGATGCTCGTGTCGATGCGGACGTTCTTCGCCACCGCGATCGCGCGGACGATGTTCCGCACTTCGGTGATGACGCTCTCGAGGTCGATCGGTTCTGGCCGGAAGTCCAGCTTGCCTGCCTCGACCTTGGCGAGGTCGAGTACGTCGTTGATGAGCTGGAGCAGGTGCCGCCCACTCTTGACGATGTCGCCAAGAAATTCGTGGTGCTGCGGCGAGTCGGGCGGTACCTGCCCGTCGCGGAGCAGCTCGCTGAAGCCGAGGATCGCATTGAGCGGAGTGCGCAACTCGTGGGACATGTTGGCGAGGAACTCGCTCTTCAGCCGGCTCGCCTCCTGGATGCGGCGGTTTTGCGTCTCCAGCTCGAAGGCCTGGCGGTTCACTTCCTCGAGCCGCGTGCGCTCGGTCACGTCGCGGATCGCGGCGGACACGAACAGGCCTTCACGGGTGTGGACCGGGCTGAGGCTAAGCTCGATCGGGAACTCGCTACCGTCGTTCCGCTGTCCGTAGAGGTCGAGCACCGACGCCATCGGCGTGCCCTGTGGGTGAGCCGCGAGCTCCATCCGGTAACCAAGGAGACGGTCGCCGAAACGGTTCGGGATCAGCATCTCGACCGGTTTCCCGATCAAGTCGGCTCTCGAGTAACCGAACACCCTCTCCGTCTGGCCGTTGACGACCGAGATGCAACCGGCGGGATCGACGATGACCAGCGGGTCCGGCGCCGCCTCCAGAAGGAGCAGCTTCTGACGCGTGAGCGAGAGTTCGACGTGCGTCCGAACGCGGGCGAGAAGCTCGCGCGCGGCGAATGGCTTGGCAAGGTAGTCGTCGGCGCCCGCTTCCAGCCCCTCGATGGTCGACTCTTCACCCGCCCGCGCTGACAGGAGGATGACGGGGACGTCGCGCAGGACCGGATCCGCGCGAAATGCTCGCAAGAGGCCGAAACCGTCGAGGCGCGGCATCATCACGTCGCTGAGGACCAGAGCGGGCTTGCGGAGCCGTGCCGCCTCCAAGGCGGCGAGCCCGTCGACGGCCGTCTCCAGCGCATAGTGCTGACCCAGGAGGTTGACGATGTAGTCGCGCAGGTCTGCGTTGTCGTCGACTACGAGAATGGGTGGAGCCGCCGCCGCGGTACCCGGCGCCGGTGCTCCTGCAGAAAGTCCGACCGCGTCGAGCTTCGAGCCACCTGACCAGCGGAGCGCCTCCTCGACGAAGGGCTGCGCGCCCTTCGCGGTCCACACCGTGGATCGCTTCGCGATCATGTGCTCGGCCGGCAGGTGCGCAGACCCGCGGGGGATCGAAACGGTGAACGTCGTGCCCTCGCCGAGCCTGCTCGCGACCTGAACGTCGCCTCCGTGCAGCCGCACCAGATCGTGCACGAGCGCGAGCCCGATCCCCGACCCCTCGTGCGTGCGCGACCTGGCCCCGTGAACCCGGTGGAACCGCTCGAAGAGGCGGGGCAGTTCTCTTTCTGGGATGCCCGTGCCGGTATCTCGGACCTCGAGCTCGGCATGATCGCCGCGCCAGCGGACCGAGACGCCGATTGAGCCGTCGAAGGTGAACTTGAGCGCGTTCGACAACAGGTTGAGCACGATCTTTTCCCACATGTCGTGGTCGACGTAGATGGGCTCCGGCAGCGATTCGCAGTCGACCTCGAACGACAGGCCGTAACGCTCGATGGCCGAACGGAACGCGCTGGCCAGGTGGGTGGTCATCGCGGCGAGGTCGCTGGGCTCGTAGGACGCCTGCGCGCGGCCGGACTCGATCCGCGAGAAATCGAGGATTGAGTTGACCAGCCGCATCAGTCGAAGTGTGTTCCGATGGACCATCTGCAAAGCCTCGCCGGAGAGAGCTTGCCCGGGTGAGGACAGCGCATCCTCCGTTGGGCCGAGCATGAGCGTCAGAGGCGTCCGAAACTCGTGGCTGACGTTGGAGAAGAACGCAACCTTCGCACGGTCGATCTCGGCCAGCGCTTCCGCTTTTTGGCGCTCTTCTTCGTAGGCACGAGCGTTGGCAAGCGCCGTGCTGACCGCAGCCGCAACCAAGTCGTAGAAGCCGCGATACGGCTCGTTCATCGTCAAACGCGAACTGACGCCAGCGACCATCACTGCCGCCGGCTTTTCCCTCCCGGGCTGGGTGATGGGCAGTGCAAAAGCCATCTTCGGGATTTCCGGATATGGGCCAACAGTCATGCCGGCGAGAAGCTGCGCGGCGTCGGCAATTTGCTGCGGCTCGCCTGCGCGCGCGACCTCGCCTATTGGCCAGGGCCGATCGCTTGGAGCGCGTATATCCACGAGTTCCGGGCTCACGGAAGTTCCGGGCCGGAGGCCAGTCTCGCCGACCAACCGCGCCTGCCTCCCGTCCCAATCCAACAAATAGAAGAGGACAAAGGGGAGATCCAGGTCAGCTTCTGCGAGAACTTGCGCGCAAATGGCAAATACGTCCTCGGCGGTCCTGGCTCTGCCCGCATGGCTGGCCAGGTCGCGCAGCGTCTTGGTGCGCCGCTCGGACAGCATCTGACTCGTCATCTCGGTGACTGGATGGAACAGGCCCCCGATGCCGCCGGACTCGTCGGTGATTGGACTGAAGGAGAAAGTAAACCAGGTTTCTTCGAGGAAACCGTAGCGGTCCAGGAACATGCGCATCTTTTCCAGATACGCGCTCTGGCCCGACCATGCCCTGGCGTAAGCCTCGCCGATCACCGGGAACGCGGAGGCCCAGCATTCGCGAAAGTCTTGGCCCATCGACGTTGGATGTTTGGCGCCGCAGATGGGCCAATAGCCGTCGTTGTAGATTTGGACGTGGCCCGCGCCCCAAGCCAAGGAGATCGGCGAGTTGGAGGCCTGGACAAGGCTGACCGTCGTGCGCAGACTCTGTGGCCAGGACGCCATGGGCCCAAGTGGAGTCTTCGACCAATCCATGGCTTTGATCACCTTGGCCATCTCGCCGCCGCCGACGAGCCAGTCTTCCAGACTGGCGTCGTTCCGAGCGATCGCAGCGCCGTCCTGCGCGATAGTCATGCCCCCACCTTTGTTAGCGACCGCGGGCCGGTTGCCGCGTTGCAACTCCAATAGCAGGCTGCGCTGAACACATCGAATTTTTTATGATTGTCCTACTCGATCGTCCGAAGGGCCATACAGTGAACGCCCTAGATCGCCTCGGGCTCGTCTTGGTTGGAACAAACCTCGTGCTCATTTGGGAGGGCGCACTGACCTGTTGCCCTCTCGAGCCTTTCTACCGCAGCGGCGCTGGCGTCGACCAATCGGGCTTCGGCTAGACGCCGGATCATCGAGGCTGTTCTCATTGGATCGAATCCCTACTGCGTCGCTCCCGATTGCTGCTCGAGGGCTTTGAACCGCGTATTCTCGGCCGCCATGCGGTTGAACCGCTCGATGAGCTTGAGCGCCAACGGCGAGGGCGGGTGAGCTGCTGTCAAAGAGAGAGGAAGATCTGTTCGGGACATCGGACGCCGAGGCCGTCGAAGCGAGCGTCCGAATCGTTGCGGCGATCGTGACCTCACATTCGTGCAGCGTGGACAACGCCGAGCTCATCCGATTCGTCGCTGTCCAACCGATGGATGATCGTGTCCCGGAGGACGAAAAGGCCGACGTACGCCAGCGCACTCCCGGCAAGCACCTCGCCTCTTTGTACTTGCCGCCAGCGCCCGGCCTTCCGGAGTGCGTTGCCAACCTCGACATTGAATTCAGCCTACCGAGGTCTGCCCTGGGAACAGACGGGAGCTTCTTCTCGAACCGGAAGAAGCGATGGGAACCTATCCTCGTACCTTTTGAGGATCTGATCAGCTCCCGTGTCGCGTCGCTGATGCAACGAAGCCGGAACCGGCACCGCTCCCGGGGCAGCCCGTCAACGCGGGCGACCCAGAGAAAGGCCACGAACCAAAGAACTGAGAGCGCTTGGCGAACCTGTGATCTTCGCCGGCGACCTCGCCGCCCGTTGTCGGGCGAATGCTCGTCCCGCTTGTTCTTGGAGCCGGCCCCGTGATCGTACTGTCCCTGTTCCGGACGTGGTGGCGATGGCTGTGGAAGACGCTGAGTGCGCGATTTGTGATGCTCGCCCGTCAGCGGAGCTGGGCTGTTCAGCGTGCCGGACGGCTTGTTGACGACTACTCGTCCTCGGTGTTCTGAGGCGCCGGCCAAGGATGGGGCGCCGCGCCCAAAGCAGCGGCCACCGCTGCAAGGAAGGTTCTTGGTGTCCGCCAGCCAATCGGGCTAACGTCCTCGGTTCAAGTACGTACGACAACAGGACGGCACGATGGACAGCAACAGAGGCGAGATCATCCGGCTGGTCGACGAGTACTTGAAACGGCACGGGCTGACCGAACCGCGGGGCAGCGGCGCTGCAGTGATGGTGAAGGCAGAGTCTTACCGCGTCCTTCGTGACGGGCTGATCCGCAGTGGATCGCGGATGCCGTTGGACGACTTCCGCGCGACGCTCAAAGTGGTTGTCGATAAGGCGATGCAAGGCGGATACTAGCCGGCGCAAGCTCCGCCTCGCGGCCGATCAGTACCGGAACTGTTGCGACGCCGATGTCGGCGGTGTGCGGCAAGCTCCGCAGCGACAACCAACCCGCGGCGATCTCATCAGCGTCTTGGCAGGATTCGACGGCGGGCCGCTGCGCGCCCGTCCCCCTGCTTCGGTGATCTCGACAGGCCCTAGCCTGCGAAAGCAGACGACGGCGTGCGGCAAGGCCGCTCTCGACACATCTTCCCCTTGAAATTCGGAGATCACCGTGCGCACCGCAACTAGAGGTTTGGTTTTCGCCGCGATCGTCGCCGTGGTCGCGCTGCTCGCGCCCTCATCGTCACCAGCCAAACCGGTCGCTGTAGCGCATTCGGAGGGTCTGGCGCATGGATTCCTCGCGCTCCACAGCCTGGAGGGAACCACCCTGGCCGATGGCGATCTGATTCAGACCTCGCGCGGGCATCGCGTCACGACGCGGCTCGTCTTCCGCTTCAAGGACGGCTCGACGCGCGAGGAGACCACCGTCTACACGCAGCGAAAACAGTTCCGCCTGATCAGCAATCACGTGGTGCAGAAGGGTCCGACGTTCAAGATGCCAATCGAATCGACGATTGACGCAGTGAATGGCCAGGTCAAGGTCCGCTATACCGACGAAGACCGCAAGGAGAAGTTGATCGAGGAACGCCTCGAGCTGCCTCCCGACCTTGCGAACGGTCTAACCCTGGCCTTGCTCAAGAACATCTCCCCGAACACGCCGAAGACGACGGTATCGATGCTGGCGATCACGCCGAAGCCGCGCCTCGTACAGCTGGAGTTCACCCGCGCCGGCGATGAGCCCTTCTCGACTGCGGGGTACGAGCGCAAGGCCATTCATTACGTGGTGAAGGTACATGTTCCCGGCGTGGCCGGCGCGATCGGCTCGCTGCTCGGCAAGACCCCGCCTGACTCGCACGTCTGGATCCTGGGAGGCGAGGCCCCGGTGTTCGTGAAGTCTGAGTCGGCGCTCTTCGTAGGTGGCCCAATGTGGCGGATCGAGCCGGTGAGTCCCGTCTGGCCATCCCGCTCAACCTCATCGGCCGCTAGGGATTCGAAAGACTCCCAGTCGGCGAGGGCGCACGGACGTCCCGCGGCCGCGGCGCGCGCCGCGAAACAGCAGACGCATTCGGGAAAGAAGTAGCGTCCACGCGCGGACTCGGCGTCGCCCGGTGTGTTGCGCTCACACGAATGCGGCCGCTCGAGTTATGGGAATGGGACTTCTCGGCACCGGCACCCCGGTCCTTGGCTTTTCGTCCACCGCCGCTGCCGAACATCCTCGAGTCTTCCCCTGGGATTCCCGGGACAAGCCCTGAGTCGTGGCTTCCCACTTCGCGGGCTCATCAGCGTGCCGAACCTGAGAGGTTTCGAGTGGTCGGTCCTACTTCACGAGCGACCTGCTGCACTGATACGCTCGGCTTCTTCCCGGGGGATCGTTTGGCGATCAGCGTTCACTTCCAGGGTCGCCGCGTCTTCCGCGCCATCTTGGGTTACGGCGTGGTCGCGTTCGCGCTCCTACAGATCATCGAACCCATCATGCACGGGCTCCACTTGCCGGAGGCGACGCTCACCTGGGCGCTGCTCGCGCTGGCGGTCGCATTTCCCATCGTAATCACCGTGGCGTGGCTGACGGGTTCTATCGAGGGCGAAATCGCGCCTGCGGGCTGGCGCCACGCCTGGCAGGTGGCCGCGGCGCTCGCCGCGCTTTTGCTGGGAGGCGCTCTGTTTTTTTACTGGCAGAGAGCCGCGGCGCCGCCACCGCCGACGCTGGTGCAGGCCACCTTCGAGGGCGGCATCGAGGAATATCCCGCGTGGTCCCCCGACGGGAAGAACCTCCTCTATGTGGCCCAGAGCGGCCCGGCCCGAAAAATCTTCCGGAAGAATTTGCGTACTGGCCAGGTCGCGCAGCTAACGCACGGCGACGCCGACGAGCTGCAGCCGGCGTGGTCACCCGATGGCTCGAGGATCCTCTTCGTGCGCGCACACGACGTCAGCCTCAAGCTGCAGCCTGGTGAC
>Ga0137407_10001955_pt1 | contig 13525 bp, 13 predicted proteins | sample CZOMad2_2_16fung_FD_108410 | JGI IMG/M metagenome (GOLD analysis project Ga0137407, IMG submission 108410) | Vadose zone soil fungal communities from Angelo Coast Range Reserve, California, USA - CZOMad2_2_16fungal (Illumina Assembly) | ecosystem: Environmental > Terrestrial > Soil > Vadose...
ACGAGCTTCGCCAGAAACTTGAGCGGGTAACTCGAATACAGGGGCACGTCGCTGGGGACTTGACCGATCTCGGGTTTGAACTTTGTGCAAATACGCATCAATTTGACGGGAGCCTTCCTGACAGTCGTCGCAATAGCAGACAACGCTTGTTATAGGAGCGCCGATCGCTTTGAGTTCCACGCGTCCGCATGCGCACGCGGCAGTCATGACTCTCTTCGTGGGTACAGACATCGGATCTCCTACCGCCGTGAAGGCAGTTCCGCAAATCCTGGAATGTTCGCGCTGGGCTGATCCCACGGTTGCGCACGGCGGGTGTAAATGCTCATGCTCGGGGCGATTCGAGACGCATCGTCCAAGGTGCCGGCGCGCAGCATGGTCGTGCCGGCCATGGCGCGCGGTCGCGAGAAGATCGTGGAGCCGCACTTTGAGCAGAAGGTCCGCTCGGTCGGTTGCCCGCTCCCGCCCAACTTGGTGAATGTACTGGTGGCGCCCGTAACTTTGACCGAGGCGTCGGGCACTGCGGCGATCGTCAAATGCCCGCCTCCGGTTTCCTTTTGGCAGTCGGTGCAATAGCAATGGCTGCTGAACAGGGGTTCCGTGCTGGCTTCATATTGAACGGCTCCACAGAGGCAGGTTCCAGTCAACGGCATATGGGCTCCCGGGTGGTCATGGTCAAGGCTCCTGGACGAAAGTGATAACCTCCCTGGTCGCCAGGTGTCACGCCATTTCGACATTCGTTTCAAAATAAATGGGGCCATGTCGAATCCCGGCAGCGCCGAACGACAAGTCGCGTTCACACCGCGAGTATAAGGAGCCCCTTCATGCGATATGCCTGCCTGAACCGCGCAGCCGCCCTCGGCATGCGCGACGGGCCCGAGGCCGGGCTCGCGAGCATCGAAGCGGTATTGGAGCAAGGCGGCCTCGACGATTACCACCTCGCCCACTCCGCGCGCGCCGACATGCAGCGAAGGCTCGGCCTCGTCGAGGCGGCGCGGGCGTCCTACCAGCGCGCTCTCGAGCTGACGCGCCAGCCCGCCGAGCGTCGGTTTCTGCAGGGCCGCCTGACTCGACTCGCCGCCGAACTCACCACGGTCAGGAATTAGGGCGGCGCTGGTCAAAGACCTGCAGCGGCACGTCACCCAGTAGGTAACACCGCTCGCCCATTCGTTCGCTGGCTATTTCTTATTTGGCGCCGGCGCCTTCGGGACGTCGATGTCCAGCTTCGGCACGCCGAACTGGCCCTCCAATTTGTGCAGCTTGTCGAGATCGATCGCCCCAACGATGTTCACGATGGTAAACTGCCGCGGTTCGCTGGCGATCAAGGCCAGGCCCGTCGCCTGATTGTTCGCGACCATGATATAAATATCGACATTGGCCTGCGACTTGCGGCTTCGAGTTTGCACCAATCGATTCCAACCCGGTGCGGACAGCTGATTTCTCACTTCGTCAATATCGGCCTGCTGATAGGCCGCGTCTTTGTCGAAGGTATAACTCCTGATATAGATACCCTGCAACCCCTTGAGGATTTCCTTGGTCGCCGCATCTTGCGGATCGTCACCGTTCAGGAAACGGCCGGCCATCCCCAACAACGCAGCGTCCAGCGTAATGGTTACGGACTCGGTGGCTTTCTTCGCCAATGCGGAAAATTCCGGCAGCACCAAGCGAGGATTGGGCGCGGCCAAGGCCAGAGTCGGCGCCAACAGCGCAAAGAATAGGCGCAAGCTATGATTTCTCATGAAGGCAATACCTCGATCGACATCTAAACGCCCGGCTCGTCATCGGCCGGCGGAGACGATTCACTCTTGATCACTTCGTACGCCAGATTCAGCTTCTGACTGGTCACGCGCAGCGCCTCGATGACCTGTCGTCGTGCCTCGAGGCCTCTCTGCGTTTCGCGCCGCTCCTGCAGGTGATGTTGAACGCCGGCCGCAATGAGCAGTGACGCGGCCATGCTTGCCGATAGCCACCATGCCGACGGCTTAGAGCTGCGCCCACGCGCGCCACGCGCATTGGCCTCTGGACCCTGATCCTTAGTGACCCGCGCAATGAGGTTCCGGGTAAACTCATCGCCGGGTGCCACCGGCCGTAAGGCTGCACGCAGCCGGGATTCCAAGTCCTCGCTCATGTCGATTGATCCTCGCAGCGACTCCGTTCCGGGTGCGGAGTTCTCTGCCGTAATATTTCCAGCGACCGCTTCAAATGGCTCTTAACCGTATTGATGGGCATATCCAGAGTTCGTGCGATATCGATCGGGTCCAGGTCTTCTTGATACCGCAGCAGCAACACCGCGCGCGCCGGCGGACTTAATTCCAACAGCAGACGCTGCAGGTGTCGCTGCAACAGCGGATCGCCACCATCCGCGGTGCTGACGAGCGGAGCCTCGTCATCCAAAGGTGTCATCTCGATGCGCGATCGCCGGCGTAGTTGATCGATGGCCCGGTAGGTGGTCACCTTGCGCAGCCAAAACTGCAGGTGCGTATTCGACGCCATGGATTTCAGGCTGCCGTTCAGTTGCATGAACACCTCCTGCGTCAAATCCTCTGCGAGTTCGCGGGTACCCAGCATTCGCAGCGCCAGACTGTAGACGGAACGCTGATGCGCCTGAATGAGCGACCCCAGTGCAGCAGTGTCGCCCGAGCGTGCCTTGGCCAGCTGCTCGTCCGAAAAACCCGGCGCCGCCTCATTCAACGTAAGCATATCCTTGCAAAGGCCCCAGGATACGCATGGCCCAACCGGCCGTCACATCATTAAATAGCTTTGGCCCGCGGCGACTTTGGGCCAATGCAAGTGATTCTCGAGCGTCGCCAGATCCTCGACGCGGATCGAGCCGACGATATTGATGATCGTAAACTCCCGTGGTTGGCTGGCGATCAATGCAAACCCGCGGGTACGGTCATTCTCGATCAATACGTACATATCCACATCCTCGCCCTTGTTGCGATCGTGGACCTGCATCAGCTGACTCCAACCCGGCGCCGCCAGCTGCCGTCTGACGGCATCGATGTCCGCGGCGGAGTAGGCAAAGTCGGTAGCGAATTGATAGTTCCGGATTTCTATCGACTTGATTCCGGATAGGAGTTTCTTGGTTGCCGCGCTGTCCGCATCCTTGTCGTCCATACTCGCCGCCACGATGCGCAGAAGCCACGGGTTCAGGCTGACATTCACCGACTCCGTGGCTTTGCCTGCGAGAGAACTGAAGTCCGGGAGCTTGAGCTTTGCATCTTGAGCGGCGCTCCAAGTGGGCAGCAGAAGGCAGGCCAGTGCGAGTTCGACAACGCGATTCTTCATACAGTTCTCCCGGCGAGCTTAAGTGGGCATGCAATTCAAGCTTTAATAGGAATACGAACGGAATGGCCCCGGAGGGTGCAAAGAATTCCCTTGTGTTTCCTTGCGGCCATGGATGGCCGCAGCGGCGCAACGCAGGTGTTACGGTAATCTAACACAGCTACCCGAACTATAAGACGTTATAAATCAATATATTATATTAATTATATAAAGTTACTTCTGATGTCAACGAGCTGCCCTTCGGAAGTTACTTCCTGCGATGGCCACTGCTTGCAAATAGGCGATTCGAATCGATATAAGTGATGTCTAGGTGACGTGGCCATTTCTCATCGAGGAGCGGATCGTGGCGACAGGTTGGGCGGGCGACGGCGCGGTGCAAGATCAGATCGACGCGACCGTAAAAGACGGAATCAGCCGAGTGCAGAGTCGTTTGCCTCAGGGACCCTCTTTGACTCATTGCGCGGAATGTGGGAACGAGATCCCGGAGGCACGAAGAGCCGCATTTAGCGGCGTTCGGCTGTGCGTTTCCTGTCAGGACGTCGTTGATCGCGACAATGCCAAGTTCGCCGGATATAACCGGCGCGGGAGCAAGGACAGTCAGCTGCGCTGAATCGTCCTGGTAACGGGCTCCGCCTCTTCACGTTGACCGCGGCGCAGGCAACGTTGCGCGGAGCGCGCCGCGAAACTTCTAGGGCTTCTGGTTGGGTGGCCGCGCTACTTTGGGATTACGCGCCTGTGCTCGAGCTTCCAGCTGACGCCTCTGTTCTTGCTGCTGTTCCTGCTGTTGCTGCAGCGCCTGAGCGTGCTGCTGCGCCAATTGTTGAGTTTGCTGCTGGTGCTGTTGTTCCAGCTGCTGTCTTCGTGCTTCGTCCGCTTGTTGCCTTGCCTGCTGTTGCTGCAGCTCCTGAGCACGCTGTTGCGCTAGCTGTTGAGCTTGCTGCTGGCGCTGTTGCTGTTCCAGCTGCTGCTGTCTTCGTGCTTCGTCCGCTTGTTGTCTTGCCTGCTGTTGCTGCAGCTCCTGAGCACGCTGTTGCGCCAGCTGTTGAGCTTGCTGCTGGCGCTGTTGCTGTTCCAGCTGCTGCTGTCTCCTTGCGTCGTCCGCTTGTTGCCTTGCCTGCTGTTGCTGCAGCTCCTGAGCACGCTGTTGCGCCAACTGTTGAGCTTGCTGCTGGCGCTGTTGCTGTTCCAGCTGCTGTCTCCTTGCGTCGTCCGCCTGTTGCTTTGCGAGCTGCGCGTGGTCGCGCTCCTGCTGTTGCTGTACCCGCTGGCGTTCCGCCGCTTGCTGAGCAAGCAGCTGCTGCTGCTCTTGCAAATGTTGACGCTCGAGCGCGGAATTTGCGGTGCTCGGCGACGGCGGGCGGGGGACCTGCGGCAGTTCTCGAGGGTGGACCGCAACTGCCGCCGGTCGGGTACTCTCGTTCGCCGAGCTCGCCGAGTTCGGCGGGTGTGCGGGCTCACGATCCGTCCTCCCTGAAGGCGAAGACACGGGTCGATCCAGCGGATGTACCACGGCAGGCATGGCCGGCGGCGCCAGCTTGACGGCCGCGGTGACCGGAGGCCGACCCGTGGGTATGCTTCGGACTGCGCCGACGCTCAACGGTCTTCCGCCATTCGCCTTGATGGCTTCCTGCCGTCGCTCGAACACCGGCGGCGGCGCCGGAGGCGCAACCCGGGCGACAACCGTTCGCGTCTGTACGATTGCCGAGGGTCTCACCACGGCCAATCGACCTCCGCCGAGGACCGATTGCTTTGTGGGTACCACGGCCGGCGTAACCGCTCGGACCGGCGCGCTCGCAATCGTGCGCTCATCGACATGCACCGCATTTCTCGCGATCGGCTGCGCGGTCGTGAACGCCTGGGACGTGGTCGCCGCCACGGCGCCGGGTACGTTGCGATTGACGTAGTTTACGTTCGTTACATTGACGGTCTTGTTGTTGATGATCGTGGTGTTGTAGACATTGTTGATGACCGTCGTGTTCACCGTGGTGTTCGACACGTTGATGTTATTCACGTAGCGCCGACTCACGGGATAGGAGGGAACGTAGACCTCCCGCGGTCCGAGCGCAAACCAGGCGACCCCGGCGCCGACGCCAACCCAGGCCACGAGCGCCGGGGCGTAGACGGGGCGCACATACACCGCACCGTATGCCCGCGGCGGACAGGGCACCCAGCCCCAGGCCCCCCGCACCGAAATCCATCGACCGTAGTGAAACGGGGCAAAACCCCACCGCTGATCATCCACCCAGGTATATCCCCAAGGCTCGATGTAGGACCAATGGCCGTCATGATACGGAGCCCATCCTGGTTCGACAGCGCGCGGGAACCATACGTTGCCGTATTCGGGTGTCGCCTCCCACGCTCCTTGGCCATCGAGATCCTCGAAGCCCACGACATCGGACGACACATAGCGAGCGGAGTCGGAATTGTCCCAACGACTGTCCCGGCCCTGACTCCATGCATCAAACGAATCCTGCTCGGGACCGTAGGGCTGCGCATTTTCAACGAGCTCATCGGTGCCGGAAAAGACGTGGTATTCGTTGGCATAAACCGGATACGCGGCTCCGGCGCCGTTGACCTCGCCCTGGCCGCTGCGCACGGTGATGGCGGTCGTGGTGCCGGATTCATCGACGGTGATGCGGTACACGCCCGGCTGCAAGACCGAAAACGCAAGATTTGGCGTGTCGATTTCGTAAGTCTCATTGTCGTCGAGCCGGCGGACCCGCACCAGCAAAGTCCCGACTGACAACTGAATCTGCGAGACGTTATCGCCCAAATTCAGGAACGACACGGACGTATTGCTCGAAAGTCGCAGAGCCGAGCCATCCAGCTGCAGCTCTGCGCGGCTGCCCCGGTCCGACCAAATCTTGTCGCCTGCGGTGATCGGTCGATTGAGCGGCGCCGCGACCCATTCCTCGGTACCACCGGGCTGAAATGAGATCAAGCCTTCCAGATAAGCGAGACGCGCGACGCGTGTCGGAGGGTCGTCCGTATCAGCCATCGAAGCGACCGGGACGATGAGGGCCGATGCGGTCAACAGCCCAAGGAACAAAACCAAAGCGGATCTACGCTGTGAAATCATGGGAAAGCTCTTTCACTGTTGAGATTGCCTCGTAACGCGATTGTCTCACGAAACCCCGAGGGCAACGCAGGATCGACAATGAAGACTCATTCATACGCACCGCCTTTGCCTCTCGATACGCGAGCGGGCGTACAAGCACGCTTGCCTGCTGAGATGGCAGCTTTCGCGAAATGACATTTGCGTAATACGCGGATGACATTTGAGTAATAGAAGGAATTCGAAGGCGGCACTGGTTCACAGTTTCTTAGATTGATTCGGCGCGGACGCACTCTGTCGGTGATCGACGACGGTGGTTGCCTTGAATCGGTCTGCGCGACCTTGCAAGATGACAAACGCGATCAGCGACACGACGCTGTCGGCAGACGTGATAAAAGCTTTTGCGGCGCGGCTCAGCGCCGACACACTGAGGATTGAATATGCGTCAATGGTTCATGATGTCGATGGCGGCACTCACGCTCGCCGGTGCCGGCGTCGGGCGCGCGGGCGATTTGGGCATCAATGTCATCCTATCGGGACAAGTGGCACCCGGTATCTACGGCCAAGTTCAGCTCGGCAACGCCGCTCCGCCGCCGGTGGTCTATGCGCAGCCGATGTTGATCGAGCCGCAGGTAGCCCCGCCACCGCCCATCTATTTACACGTACCGCCCGGTCATGCGAAGAATTGGCGCAAGCATTGCCGGGAGTATAATGCCTGTAATCGGCCGGTGTACTTCGTACGGTCCGCTGAGTACGAGCCCGATTACGAGCGCCGCAAGCACGATCGAGATGACGAGCATGGTCATGGACACGGCCACGGACACGATCGACACGACGACCATTAGCGAGATGCTTTCGCTTTGGCGGTGTGATCGCGCGGCGATCTGGTTCGGGTCCGACTCGACTCTGCGAGTTCATCGGCCCCTAAACTTTGGGATACGGCGTGCCGCAATCGCTGCGCACGCATTATGAGGATGGGTAACCTATGAATAAATCTTTGATGAGCGGTTTGATCATCGGCGTGGCGGTGGCCGCGGGTGCGGGCGCCTTAGCGAGCTTCACACTGCACCGCCAGCCCGATTACGCGAAAGTAATCGAAGTGAAGCCGCTGACGAAAGCCATCAGCACTCCGCGGCAGTCCTGTCACGATGAGACCGTGACCCACAAGAAGGAACCGCGCGATTCGCATCAAGTGATCGGGACAGTTGCCGGCGCCGTGCTAGGGGGCGTGATCGGCCATCAAATCGGCGGTGGCAGAGGAAAAGACATTGCCACGGTCGCCGGCGCGGCCGCGGGCGGCTACGGCGGCAATCAGATCGAAAAGCACGTGCAGGACAAGGACACCTACACGACGACGGAGCAGCGCTGTGAGACGGTCTACGACAAATCCGAGAAACAGATTGGCTATTCGGTACGGTACCGACTCGGCAATGAGGAACGGACCATCAAGATGAATCATGATCCCGGTGACCGCATTCCGGTGCGCGACGGGCAATTGGTGCTCGATGATGCTCCTGGGTCCAAAGACAAGAAGAGCTGATCACCGTCAAGCCGCCGACGGTGGTCCTTTGAGCTCGACCACATTGCCCTCCGGATCCGTGACGTAGATGGACGGACCTTCTCCTTCCGCGCCGTAGCGAGATTCCGTCGAGCCGGCAACTATTCCATGCGCTTCGAGCACGCTGCGAATGCCGGCTTCATCGAACGGTTCTACCCGAAAGCAAAAATGGTCGAGATTTCGCCCCTCGACGCCCGGCGCCGCGCCGCCGGCACTCCCCAACTTGCCGTCGATCGGCACCAGGTCAACCAGGGATCGGCCGGCCCGCAGCTGGACCAGACCGATCGAATCTTGTCTGCGCTCGATCGTGCATCCAAGCACTTCACAGTAAAAGTGAAGCATTCCGTCCAGATCGGATACACGCAATACCAGGTGATCAATTTCGCGAATGCGAATCATGGGTCCATCCTAATCGAGAACTTCGCCGAACGCGAAATCCATCCGCCCAACGCTATTTTTCCCGCCACCGGCGAGCCGCTGCGCTCATTGCCCCTGATGCGCCAAGGCCTTAGCTTGGCGGATGCTATTTAGCGAAATCGCTTGGTTTCGGAGCGTATTTGTTCATACTTGGGTCACTGAACTACCGAAGCCGCCGCACGGCACATATTGGTGTGAGTTGCACCACAGATGCAGCCATGTAAAGGCGTAAAGTCATCGTTGCTCGAGGACCCGGGGTCAAAGATTTCGAGAGTATTGCAGGGCATGGGAACGATGGACGGTCAACACAATTTGAGCCTCGTCGAATGAAACCGCCGGCGAACCGGCGCATCTTGCTGGTTGACGATACGGCAGCGATCCATGAGGATTTCCGCAAGGTTCTGGCGTCCGCCGCGCCGACATCCGATCTGGATGAGGATGAGAGGATACTGTTTGGCGCTCCGACAGCCGCGACTTCCATCCGCTTCGAGCTCGACTCGGCCTACCAGGGAGCGGAGGCCCTTGCGAGGGTTCAAGCCTCGCTCCTGGCGGATCTGCCCTATGCCATGGCCTTCGTCGACATGCGCATGCCGCCCGGATGGAATGGCCCTCAGACCGTAGAGCGGCTCTGGCAAGCCGATCCGGCGCTGCAGATCGTGCTCTGTACCGCCTATTCCGACTACTCCTGGACGGAGGTACTCACTCGACTCGACGTGCAGGATCGGCTGCTCATCCTCAAGAAGCCCTTCGATGCCATCGAGGTGTATCAGTTGGCCAACGCCCTCACCACGAAATGGGAGATGACTCGCCAGGCAGCATTCAAAATGAGCAGCCTCGAGGAAGCGGTTGAGGAACGAACTCGGGAGCTGTCCAACGCCAATATCATCGTGAAGAACAGTCCCGTGATCCTCTACAGGCTGCGTGGCGAGCCCTCGTTCCCGCTGATTTATATCTCGCACAACATCACCAAATTGGGACATGACCCCGCAGCCTTGTTGGCCTCGCCGAGCTGGGCAAAGAGTCTCATCGATCCCGCTGACCTCGCCAAAGTCGGCGACGCAATGGCGCGTGTATTGGAGAAGGACGCACAAGGCGCTTCAATCGAGTTTCGCCTGCTCACCGGCGATGGCTCTCTGCGCTCGGTCGAGAACCGCTACATCCCCGTGCGCGACAAGGATGGACGACTCATTGAAGTCGAAGGGATCGTGATCGATATTACCGAGCGCAAGGCCGCGGAGGAAAGACTCGCCCTGCTCGCCCGCACCGACACGCTCACGGGTCTGGCAAACCGCGCGACGTTCATCGAGCGACTCGGTCAGGCTTTCGCCGCCGCCCAACGCGGCGCCACCCCGTTTGCGATCCTCTACCTCGATCTCGACAAATTCAAGCCCGTCAACGACACTTTCGGGCACGCGGTCGGCGACTTGCTGCTGCAGGAAGTGGCGCAGCGTCTACGCAACTGCACACGGCAGAGTGACCTGGTGGCCCGGCTAGGCGGCGATGAGTTCGTGGTGCTGCAGGGCGAGGTGAGCGAGCCGGCGAGCGCCGGAGTCCTTGCGGAGAAGATCCAGGCGGCGCTCGCCCTGCCTTATCTGCTCAGCGGCAACGACGTGCACATCTCGGTCAGCATCGGAATCTGCCCCTATATTCAGGGCAATACGGACGCTGAAGCGATGCTGGTGCAGGCGGACCTCGCGCTCTACCGCTCCAAGAACGAAGGCCGCAACCAGTATCACTTCCATTCCGACGATCTCGACCACGAGGTCCTCGACCGCGTCACGCTCGCCGATGATCTGAGAAAGGCGATCGAGCGCGACGAATTGGAGCTCGAGTATCAACCTCAAGTGGAGGTATCCTCCCGAATCATCGTAGGCATGGAGGCGCTGGTGCGATGGAACCACCCCACGCGCGGCCCCCTTGCGCCGGGCGTCTTCATCCCGATTGCCGAAAAAGCCGGTGCCATCGTAGCGCTTGAACAGTGGGTGCTCGACCGGGCGTGCCGGCAATTGAAGCTCTGGCGCGATGAGGGGTTGGTGCTGCCGGTGATCGCGGTCAACCTCTCCCTGCACCAGCTCAAAACGGGACAAAAGCTCGTCCGCGACGTCACTGAGACGATCGCGAAGTGGGGATTGGCCCCATTCGATCTGGAGTTCGATGTGACCGAGGCGACGCTGGCGCAGCTCCGGTGGACCCAAAACGACGTGCTCCCGCAGCTTCGGGAGCTCGGCGTGAAGATCGCCATCGACGATTTCGGCAGCGAGTACTCGTCGTTCGACTATGTCAGGGCTTACGGTGTGAACCATCTGAAGATCGCCCAGTCCTTCGTCAACCGTTCCAGCGAGGATGCCGAGAGTGCGGCAACGATCCGGGCCATCGTCAATTTTGCGAAGGACATCGGAATCGAAGTCATAGCCCAGGGCGTAGAAACCGAGCAGCAGCGGGCTCTCCTGTCCTCGGCAAATTCGACGTCACAGGCACAAGGCTTTCATTTCAGCAAAGCGGTGGGCGCCGCTCGCGCCGGCGAACTTCTCCGCCAAGGTCGAGTCGCGCTCAATAGGCAGAGCCGTGACAGCGACAAGAGCATCACGGCTGTCATGGCACGCCTTCGCGAGCGATAGTTGCACGAGTCGCCTCGCGGCCGGCCTCCTGGCGGGATCGATCGGCGAGATGTTTAGCGGAGTGGCGGAGTACGGCGCAGTGAACAAGCTCTTCGGGAGCGCCGGCGGCGGCAATGCATTCTTTTCATCATAGCTGCCGTGTACAGTCGCTCATCCCCTTAGCTGAACCCACGGAGATCCTGTCACCATGGTACGCGTCGTGATTCTGATACAGGAAAACAAGACACCTGACTTCTACTTTCCCACCCTGGCCTCCTGGGGCGCCAATATTCAGAATCGCGGAAATCTGCTCACGGCGCCTCCGTTGCCCGATCCCCCGCACGACCGCAATGCGTGGGTACATTACAAGATGGGAGATTACGTGCCGACGACGTTGCAGATCGACAACGACGCGATCCTGCCTTTCTACAGTTGGCTCGCAAAACAATTCACCTACTGTGACTATCACTTCGGCCTCGGCACCAATTCCACGCCGGGTCACATGCTCGCCGTCGGTGGCCAGACGCCGACGCTGCGGAATCCGCCCTCCGCGACGGCTCCGGTGTGGGATCTGCCCACTATCTTCAAGCATGTCGAGGCCGGCGGGCACACCTGGGGCGCGTTTACCGGAAGCGATATATATCCCCTGAAGTTCTACAAAGAATTGGCAGACGCGACGAGCCGCCGGCGCATTCACACCTCCACTCAGCCCTCCAATGACGCATTCACCGCGATGGCCGCCGCAGGGACGCTGCCTGATTTCTGTTTCGTGTGGAGTCCTGCGGGCTATGACGAGCACGCGCCGGATCGGACTGCAAATCCTCAGTACGTGACCGAGGGGCACAACTTATCGTGGCAACGCGTGGACGCCGTCGTGAAGGCGGGCGGCTGGGCCGACACCGTTTTCATACTGACCTGGGACGATTGGGGCGGATACGCTGACCATGTGTCGACGCCGGACGCCGAAACGGTGGTCGATGCCCTGCACCCGGCAGGCTTTCAGCTCATCGGCGGTACGCGGATTCCGATGCTCATGTTCGGAGGACAGGTAAAGCAGGGGATCGACACCAATTGGCACTCTCACGCGGTAATTCCCAAGACCGTGATCGACCTGCTCGGACTTGCGCCGTTCGGGATTTCCCGGGTAGACACTTCCGCCTCATTGGCGGGACGGGTGGATCCTAAGCTGGCTCGTCCGGTCCCGCCTTCCCTCGGCAGCACGATCGTGCAACCGCCGGCGCCCAATCCAAGACCCCCGGTACACGCCCCCGGAACGTGGGGAGGGCCGAATGCACAGCCATTGCCGGGTTTGATGGCCAACGGCGGCGCAAAGATTCCGGCCCCGGATGATGCGGTAGTGAGCGCAAAGCCACCGAAATTGCCGAAGGGGCTCTAGAAGAAGACGCCCGCGCCGATCGCTCTCGAGGCGGTCGTTGATCTATTTGACGCCCGGCAAACGCACCGGTAACATTTCCCTGCGCCAATTTGATCCTCAGCTTGCGGGCGCATTATAAATTCAGCTAAAGCGAATCGCCGGCGGTGCCCGCCTGCCAATCCCGCAAGCTCGACGATCGATGAGCGCCTTACATCTGAGGTGCCTGATGTCCATCGTTGAAGTCTTGAAGTTTGGAAGTTCGGTGCTGCGCTCGGCGGCCGACCTCCCTGTGGCGGTCGATGAAATCTATCGCCGTTGGCGCGCCGGAAGCTATATTTTGGTGGTCGTCTCCGCGTTCGACGGCGTTACCGATCAATTGCTCCGGGAGGTATCGGACGCTGCGGACTATGAGTGTTGCGAGGCGACCGCCGCGTATGTCTCGACCGGTGAGCAGAGAACGGCGGCCCTGCTGCTTGGGACGCTTCGACGCTGCGGAATGCCTTCGCGCATCGTCGAACCGCGCGAGATTGGGCTCATCGCCGAGGGTTCGACCCTGGAAAGCGCACCGCTCAGTGTCGATGTATCGACATTGAGGAAACTATGGATCGACTATCCTATTTTGGTGCTTCCCGGTTTCTATGGGGTCAACGTCAGCGGCACGGCCGCATTGTTTGGACGAGGCGGCTCGGATTTATCGGCGCTGTTTTTAGCGGCGGAGCTCAACGGTAAATGCCGGCTGATCAAGGATGTGCCGGGCGTCTTCGATTCCGATCCGGCACGTCTGACGACGGCACGGCGGTTCGCGGCACTGTCCTGGGACATGGCGACGGAAGTGGCAGGTCCCTTGATCCAACCCAAGGCGCTTTCCTTTGCCCAATCACGCAGGCTTGCATTCGAAGTCGGCCGACCCAACGAGAACGCCGGCACGATCATCGGACACACGGTCGACGAATGGGCGCCGCCCGCAAGCATGACCGGACCGCTACGCATCGTAATCGCAGGCTGTGGCGTGGTCGGACGCGGCGTCTATGAATCGGTGAAGCGCTACCCTGACAGATTCGAAGTGACTCGAGTCATCGTCAGAGACGTCAACAGATATTCGGGTGTCGATCATGTCTCATCCGATCTGTCGCTGGCACTGGCCGAAACCGTCGATGTCGTCATCGTTTGCTTCGGAGGTGTTGAAATCGCCCATCGTTTGATCGCGGCGGCGCTCCGAGCGGGAAAGTTCGTCATTA
>Ga0137407_10001958_pt1 | contig 13519 bp, 22 predicted proteins | sample CZOMad2_2_16fung_FD_108410 | JGI IMG/M metagenome (GOLD analysis project Ga0137407, IMG submission 108410) | Vadose zone soil fungal communities from Angelo Coast Range Reserve, California, USA - CZOMad2_2_16fungal (Illumina Assembly) | ecosystem: Environmental > Terrestrial > Soil > Vadose...
AGGCTCACTCATATGCACGGCAGCCCTGGAGCTTTCAACGAATCAAATTACCCACTTCTATTCTAAGAAGAAAAATACAGAGGAGATGATTAAGTTATTAAGGCGTCTACTCGTAATCTATAAGAATCAAAACCGCGGTTTTTAGCGGGATGGCGAGGGCTATACTCCACAACAGCAACTATCGATCGGTGTTTGGATGCAAAGAGGCAATAGATAGGTATTTCGCCGAACGCAATCAGGCCTTTCTGGTGCATCCGAGGAGAGCAGGCAATAAGATCTGGGGCAAGGAGCGGGTCGAAGCCGTATTTAGAGAGGAAAACAATTGCAAGGATCCGCGTTGGCGATAATCCGCGTGTGAAAGAAACGCCAAGCCGATCAAAACCACGCTCGCCGCCTGCCCCGTCGCAAGATCAATAGATACGCGACACCCCCAGCAACCCACGGCAACCACCGGGGATACCTAGACGGATCGCATGGTCGACGTAAGGCTGGGTCGCAGTGCCTTGGAACAAAGTCCGCTTTGCCAAGAGGGCTCTCGATCGGCGCTTCGCCTCAATGTCTCTTGTGGGTCAAACTGAGAAGAACTCAGTGCGAGCATATGTTTTCCGCTTTGCCCCCCAAACTCGGACATTGCTCGATGCAGTCGACAGGTCTCAAAGGTGCCCAAGCAGACCCAACCACCCGTTTAGCCTCCCAAGGCATTTGGGCCGGTCTTGAAAGCAGAATGGCACTTTCGATGATAGGCACGACGCTCGGGTGCGCCAAAAGCGGGCCTGTTGCCGCTATCAGTCTTTGGTGCTCTACTTGTTAGCGCGGCGCGGATCCCTAGTCATTCGGGGAATACCGGTTTCTCTGCCTTCCGGAAAGCTGCGAAGAAGGACTCGTTCTGAAAGGTTCGCGAGCTGTAACGGACGGCTGTTGGAGGATGCATCGTGGAGCGCAGGCTTGCAGCAATTCTGGCTGCTGATGTGGCTGGTTACAGCCGTCTCATGGGCGCGGACGAGGAAGGCACGCTCGCTCAATTGAAGCGGCATCGGCAAGCGCTCGTCGATCCGAAAATCGAAGAACATCGGGGCCGGATCGTCAAGACGACCGGGGACGGCATGTTGGTCGAGTTTGCGTCCGTGGTTGACGCGGTACGGTGCGCCGTTGAAGTGCAACGCGGCATGAGCGAGCGGAACGCCAAAGTAAGTCTCGATAAGCGGATCGAGTTTCGGGTTGGCGTAAACCTCGGCGACATCATCATCGATGATGACGACATTTACGGCGATGGCGTGAACATCGCCGCACGGCTTGAGGGCATAGCCGAACCGGGCGGGATTTGCATTTCGCGTCAAGCGCATGATCACTTGCTCGAAAAGCTCTCTTTTACCTGCGAGAAGCTGGGGCTGCGGAACCTCAAGAACATCGCCAAGCCCGTCGAGGTCTATTCGGTGAACTTCGATTCCGTCAGCATGACGCAGGAGATCAAATATTGCCGAGCATCCGATGGGGTACGCCTCGCTTATGCAACCGTTGGACAGGGACCACCTTTGGTCAAGACCGCGAACTGGATGAACCATCTTGAATACGATTGGGAGAGCCCAATCTGGCATCACTTGCTGGAGGGATTGGCGAGAAATCACACGGTGGTTCGATACGACGCACGAGGCAACGGGCTGTCGGATTGGGATGTCGATGAGCTTTCTCTTGAGGCATGGGTTGGCGATCTTGAAACCGTGGTCGATGCCGTTGGGATAGAGCGCTTTCCGCTCTTTGGCGTCTCACAAGGCTGCGCCATCTCCATTGCTTATGCCGTGCGGCATCCGGAGCGCCTTTCTCACCTGATCCTATATGGTGGTTTTGCGCTGGGGCGGGGCAAGCGATCACCAAGGGAGCATGAGCAAACAAAGGCGATGGGAACTTTGATGCGCCTTGGGTGGGGCATGGATAGTCCGGCATTTCGGCAAATGTTCACCTCCCTGTTCATTCCCGAGGGCACAAAGGAGCAGGCTGATTGGTTCAACGACCTTCAACGGAGCACCACATCACCTGAATGCGCTGCCCGCTACTTAGAAGTCGTCGGCGATCTCGATGTGCGCGAATTACTCCCGCAAGTGCAGGTACCAACGCTCGTCATGCATGTGCGTGGTGATCTCGTGTCTCCAATCGACGCGGGCCGCCAAATGGCAGCAGGGATTCCGGGTGCTCGGTTCATAGCGCTTCCGGGGCGGAATCACCTTTTTCTGAAGCACGAACCTGCCGCTGCTCGGTTTTTCGAGGAGATCAATCTGTTTTTGACTAAGTGATCCGGGCTGGAGATCTTTACGGATCCGCTGAAGAAATATCCGGGTTGGGTCAAGAGCGCCGTTTTGCCAGTCGGCCGGTCACTTCCGGTCAACCCCGATAAACAGACATTCTCAGCGTGCATAACGCCCGCGGCACCGCCCCCGCATACGTCCCACGATTTCGTGCCTTGGCGCTTTTTGGACGCCGGCTACAAGAGCACGGATAGTGTCGGCATCCCGGCGTCCAAAAAGCACATGAAGAGACATTGCGTGCCGCTTCCGCGCGCGCGACAATTGATGTATATAGTGGCCTAAAGGGCCTGTTGCGCGAAACGGCTGGCCGCGCCTAAGGCGCGGACAGCGACACAGCATGAACCGTCGCCTCAACGCCGATCCGCTACGTCAGGCGGCGGAAAGTGTTTTCCTTCAACGGAATGAGTTATTGCATTCCCGATTTGATAGCAGCTCTTGCCTGATGCGACGTGTCCTGACGCATCCCTCCAAACCGCCTTCTTTCTGGAATGATGCTAGTAGATATCGAGAACAAGCCGCTTCGGGAGCCGTCTGCGGACCCGTTAATGGGACTATTTGCTATTCGTCTAAATGGAGTCGCCAATGATACCGTCGGCTCACCATATTTCACTCCTTGTCATGCTGCTTGCAACTCAGGCTCATGCCGCGGATGCGCCCGCGGCGCTCAAGGGGAAATCGGTCGTCGTGACGTGGACCGAAACAAGGCAGCAGCGGCATGTTGGCGAACCAAATTTTCATTCGGTCGATGCTGGTCACAATCTGAGCATGTATATCAGCACAGCCGGTCGCGTTTTCAGTCGTCAAACTAATACAACCCGAACGGGGTCCGGCGCCACTGAACAGGTTTCTGGCGAAAGCGGCGGAGCTTATCCAACTCGCACGCCGCTGTTCGCCGGTCATTCCATGACAATGGTCGGCGAAACGAAAGGCGGAGCCCGCCGCACTTTGATCGAGTTCGACGCTAGCTTCGAAAGCTGCAGCGCGAGAGTTGCCACCGCGTTCCAATCAGGAAAGACCAGCGTCTCGTTAAGTCCCATTACCAAGAAATATGTCGAGATCAAATCGGTCACGGCGAACGGCGCAAGTTGTTCTGTCAAAAGTGGTAACGTGCTTGCCGGAGCGACGTAATCCGTATTGATTGTTCTGATCTCGCATAGAATTCCTTCTCGTAGCCAAGACGCTGGAGCCGCGTTTCACTCCAGGATGCAATAATCGATTTTCCGCGGAGTTCATTGGGAGCAGTCTGCGCCGTAGCGAGCGTCGGCCACGCGGCGGCGACGCCGGCCGTGGTAGCAATAAAATGTTGGCCTAAGGGCAACCATCAGCATAACGTTTCAGAATCGAGTTGCGCTACTCACAGTACCTCCTTCCGTTAAAGGCAAAACACTTTCCACCGCCTGACGGGCCGGTTCGGAGTGGGACCGCCGGTTCGTGTTGTGTCGCGGTCCGCGCTCTTAGCGCTGGCTCCAGCCGTTTCTCGCATGAGCCGCTGGAGTTCAGGAAAAAGCCGCTGCCGCAACCGATCTGAATGCAACGATCGCCTTCCGCGCGTTGTCCCTTTGCACAAATCAGCGGACACACGCGGTCGGTTTTGCTGCGGACGGCGTCGAGAGCGTCCAGACTTGCCAGCTTGATATCGAATTTGGTTTGGGCGTTCTTGTTGAAGAATTCGAGCGCTTTCTTGGAGCCGTCGTCCCAATTGCCGTCGGCTGCCCCCGGATTGCAGCCCACGCGTTTCAGGTGTGCTTGCAGCAATCGCACAATATCGGACTGGTCCATTTGCGGGGATGGCGGCGACGAACTTTGCGGGACTGACTGGTTGGGCGTCAGCGATGCAAGCTTTTCGATTTCTTGTTTGGCGTCGCGCCTGGCCTGCTCGACCTGAAGCTGGGCATCAGCGATAGCCTGACGTTTGGCTTCCTCGACCTGTCTTCGCGCGGCATCCGCCTGCTGTTGTGCAAATTCGACCTGACGTCTGGCTTCATCCAGTTCCTTCTTTGCCTGTTCGGCAACTTGGCCCCGCGCTTCGTCGAGGTCCTTCCTGGCTTGCTCGGAGAGCTTTTGTTTTGCCTCGGCGGTCTGGCGCGAAGCCTGTTCTTCGAGCTGCCTGCGAAATTCTGCGGCTTTTTGGGCGGCCAACTCCTCAGCTTCGCGCCGCGCATCGTCCGCTTTAGTGCGGGTTTGTTGCGCGGCCGATAGTTTGTTGTTCTGTGCGCGCGCCAGATTCGCGTACAGGCCCGTGCTGTGACTAGCGAGAAACGAATCCCACGCTTCCTTGGTTCCAATTTGGGCCGCGAGCTCGTAGTCGACGCGCGCTTCTGCCTCCGGATCAGCGGGTTTCGTAGTCTGCGGAACCAGTGCCACGGTTTGGCCGCCGAGCGATCCGTAAAGGAACGGCTCCTGGCGGTTCGAGGTGCTTTTCAGCACGTCATCCCGAACGCGACCGAAAGCAAGCCGCAGATCCAGGCCCGGTTCAGCGATGTGTTTGACGAGCGCCGTTGCGAACGGGCTGTTTTGTCCGTCTCCGTCGTTCGCTACCGCGCCGGCTTTCGCGGCGAAGGCGATCAGCGTGTCCGACATCGCAGGTTCGATTTTCGCGAGTCCTCGTCCGATCGAGCGGTTGGCGACGCTTCGCTTCATCGTTTTCGCGAATGGATTATCGCGGCAGGCGTCCAGGATGACGAGCTTAAGCCGCTTGACCGGGTCGAGTGCCTTGAGCACGCGCTCAAGCGAGACCGTTTCGTCCTCGACATCGAAGTCGCTCAATAGCTTCGCATCCGCCGGTACAAGATAATTCGTACCGTCGACCTCAATCCCATGACCCGCGTAATAAACTACCGAGATATCGGCATCCCGCGAAATCTCCGAGAATTCGCGAATGACACGGCGCAGATCGGAAATGCCGAGGTCGCGCTCGCTGTCCACCACATCGAAGCCGGCCTTCTTGAACAGCGAAAACATCGCGTCAGCGTCACGCGCCGGATTGGCGAGCCGCGGAACCTGTTGATATTTTGACACGCCGATGACGAGCGCCACGCGCCTTTCAGCCAAGGCAGGCTGACTGGAAAGCCAAACCGACAAGGCCGCTAGAGCAATCGTCGCAACGGCGCGCATAATGGAATCCCAAACCGCCTTTGGAGCTGACCCTATCATTCGATCTGATGATGACCAGAGGTAGATTGGCGTCCGTGATCAACCTCACAGTTTGTCGTCTGGCTGAAAAGGGGCAGTGTCCGCCCGTGGGTCAAAATGCGAAGTGCCGTCGCATCCGTTCGACCCCGCATAGCGGACATTGACCGGCTTCGCGTAAAAATGACGCGCAGCGATCGTTGTCCGCAGAGAAGGGGGAATAAATCGCGCTCACGCTGGAATCGGATGTCGCGCTTTCGCCTATACGGAAAACCCATTCAGTTGCGATCGGAGGGTAGGGCTTTATCCGAAGGGTTTCTCGATCGCGCTGAGTCTATACCCTCGGTCGAGGCGCGCATACTGGAGTTGAGAGCCAACGGAGACGGCATTCTCAAGATCGGCAGAACACTCGGCGTCGGCACCAGCGTGGTGCAGCGGGTTTTCAAACAAGAGCCGTGGCAACCTTGATCGTTCCTTTTCATGACTGAGTTGGGTCCGGCCCTGATCCGGGGGGTGCGGAGCGGGGGCCGGTGGATCGGTTGCCGGGGGGCAGGGAGCTTCTTGTGATCAAGTACCGCGCCGAGACCGCGGATGTCGAACCAGCCTAACCACCAAGTCCCATTTTAAATTTGATGTTGGAAAACATTAGGGAATGTCGGAAAACATCAGGGTGTAGGCTTGCCTGGTCGCCGTAGGATCATGGCCACTAGCGCTTGAACCGGCCCGCCATAGGCGCATACTTGCACGATGGACCAAATTCTGCCCCCGACGCTAAGCGAGATTGAACTTGATGCCTTGCGACAGATCGCGGCGCATCCTGTCACACGCCATATCCCAGCTTACATCCAATCGCGGCTGATGGATATTGGCTACACCAAGGAAGTCTTGGGGGCCATCGTTCTGACAGATGACGGGTTACAGAGAATCGCGACGGGCAAATAACCAAAAGCGCCGTGGCGTGACGGACGGCGTGCCTATTTCATGTGAGCCTTGAACGGCACATCCGCCTGGCGGCCTCGTGGTGCCCTCGAATTTCCAGGCGCGATGTCCTCCTCTCATCGCGCCGACGCCTGACGACGCCGCGCTGATGATCCTGCGACGCTTAGTTGCAGTGGCCATTCGTTGACAGCGGCGATTATCGTGACACAATGTAAAAATTGAAGGCGCGGGCGGATGTACCCCGTGCCGATAGGGTCGGGCCTCGGAGAAATCCGGGGCCTTACCTTTTTGAGAGGGGCGGCCAGATGACGTCGATCATGTGTATCGATGAACCGAGACCGCGCGGGACGGTGCTCGGCGCCCGCGCCGACAGGCGTCGCGTCGGTGAACCGAGTGTTCCACAGGCAACACACCCTAGAATCCGGAACCGGATAGACGGCTCGGGATTGATGTGGTCCGCAGTGACTATGGGGTGACGCCAATATGGCCGAATATCGAGCTTACATCATGGACAAAGACGGTCTTATCAGCCGAGCAATTGGACTTGTGTGCCCCGACGATGAGACCGCGATGGAATATGCCAAGCAATTCGTCGAGGGTCACGATGTAGAGCTTTGGCAGCATGATCGCAGAATTGCGACGTTCGAGCACAAAGCATGAGTAAGGCCGCCTCAGTTGGCGGCCTCTTTCATGTCAGCCTCGGCAACTGCACATGCTGCCCAGCGCGGCCTCGTGGTGGCCCTCGAACTTCGCAGGCGCAATGTCCGCTTGGCATCGCGCCGACGCATGAGGACGCCGCGCCGATAATCCAGCGACGCTATTGCACTTGATCGCATGCCGGATGCGGCAACGGCGCTTCATGGTCGAGCACCGCGCCGAGATCGCGCATGTCGAAATAGCCGGCCGCAGATAGGGCAGTTTCCCAAATGGTCAGTCACTGTAGCGCAAATGATCCCGACCTACCGCTCCTGGAATTTACCGCTGCTATCGACGACAAGAGATACCTCTTTTCCATCTTTCATCGCCTTCGCGGCGATCCTTCGGCGTTTGACTTGACGTCCCGCACCTGCGTGTAACCCGCCTTCTCCAGCTTCCAGATCAACTCCTGCTCGGCTACAGAGCGACGGAAGTCAGTGGTGCTTGGGTCTGGGGGTGGGCGCGTCGACGGGGTGGTGCTTGGCTGCGCCAGCGCCGGTAACGTGATGATGAGGAAAGAGGCGACCGTACAGGTAGCGACCCGCCAGCTCATGATGCATCCTCCTTATTCGATGGCTCGACACAATCAGCCGACGATAGCCAGGGTGGTTCCAGCCATCGGCGTTTCTGCTCCTGCGACAGGTCAGTGCCTTTCAAGCTTGGAGAAGAGCGTTCTGCAACACAGAGAAATCAGTAGTGCCGTCGTTTGCCGGGACGACCACCTCGCCATCGATGATCTTGCCACGCGGGATATTCATTCGTCCTCCGCATCGAGCAGAAAGCCTTGGCTGTCGACCACCTTGCCGTTCTGCGTGATCGGCACGTAGATGCAGGAGCGGCCCTTGGCGTCGATCAGCTTGATAGCTCGCGGCATGGTGTCGGTATATTCCCCGCCGTGCTCCATGGTCTCGAAGCGAAGGCCGGTGCCGTCCATATGCGGGTCTTGCGGGCGCTTTTCCGGCGTCATCTCTGCATGCATTTTGTGAGTGAGCTTCATCGGATGTCCTCACAGCGAGACGGCCCGGCATCCTGTTCAACTGAACGGGAAATTTTGGAATAAAAAGTAAGCTGCGGCGAGCACCGTGAGGACGACGGCGACGATGACTGTTCCCCACATCAAGGCCACGCCCCAGCTCATAAATCCTCCCGGATGCCCTTGACCTTATCGATTGACGTCGCCAATGCCGGTTCGATGAATCCGGGGTAGTTGGCCTTGCTGCCACCGGGCGGCGGCTTTGGCCGGGGATAGGGCATCGCTCAGGCGAGCCGCAATGTGAGCTGACGATCCGCGCCGAGGTGGCTTTCAACGAATGCCTGTATCGATGAAGGCAGCTCGTGCCCAGCGAGATCGAGGCGGCGCAGAATTTCCCGTGCGACATCCTCGGACGCATCCTCGGACCAATGTTCGGCAGTGTTAAACGCGACGACGCGAACCGGGTCGCCGTACTGGCCGTTCATCAGATCGCTGACGGTGGTTTCGAGATCGGCTTCGCCGAGATCGGTTTCCGCGAATGCCGGGCCAAGCGTCCCGTAATTGTTGATCACGAGATAAAAATTTTGATCGTGGCCGTTCGGCACAATAGACGGGGTCCAACTCCGAGGCATCGGCAATACTCCACAAACGCAATATCAGGAATTTAAGCACGAAACTGGGAATTGTTCCTGCACAAAAAATTGGGGCCCCGGAACCGTAGCTCCGAGGCCCGCAACCGCAACGAGGTACATCCGCTCGCTACGGCGTTAGATTGTCATATCGTGGGCGCGGTCCCCGCAGTCAATCTTTGTCTTCGGGCCGAACGAGCCGCACCTTTTTCGCAGCGAGCGCGCGGTCAATCGCCTTCTCGGCTGCGGCCACCGCCTTAGATTTGATTGCCGCTTGGCCCATGATCACCACGCCCGCAACCGACGCCGTCCATTTCCAGACGCCGCGCTCGACGCCTTGAAGAACAGTGTATTCGATGTCCCGATATTTCATCATGAGCCGCGCTTTTCGCCGAAAACGCCTCACCCGGCGCGTGGGTTCCCCCGCGGAAGTCTTCAAAAATGTCGCAAGGTTTCACATGGGTCTCATGGCGCATCGAACTGCTTCAGTAGCTCGCCCATCGCTGCACCGCGGGCGCTTAGATGCGATCAGTCCTGGATGAACTTGACGGTCGAAATCGGCCATCTCCCCTCGTGTCCTCTAATCGAGATGCGAAGGCCGTGCACATCGTCGAGGAAAACGTGATCGATCGTGCCGGCCTTGCCGTCGGTCAAGACGACGGCCCTCCCGACCAGCTCCTTCTCGGCAGCATGCAATTCGCGGAGGATGTTCATGGCTCGCTTGTCGCCGGTGCTCGATGCGCTCATGAGCGTCGCGTTCGCCCAGTTGGTGCAATCCAATTGCACCTGTTGGTGCAATTCTAGCACGCAATTGCACCACCCCTCATTTCTTCGCCTTCAGCCCGATCTCGGCGAGCCGGCGGATCGCCGTGGCCCTAGTCGGAAGATCAGGTTGCTTGCGCCGCCAATCGTCAACCGCGGCCAGCATTTCATCTTGGCATCGGACGCCAACCGTCGTTCCCCGGCGCGTGCATAGCACGCCACGGACAAGCACGTCTTCACCCGATCCAATTCTAAAGCTGATCGCCGAGGCTGAGCGGCGCCTCGGCGAATTTTGAAGCGCATCGGAGAATGAAGCCGCCATCCGGACCAAGATCGGCGACCACAACTACTGGCGCTCGCACTTTCGTTTGCCATCCCGGTTCGACGAATTCGCCGTAGGATACTCATAGGCATCAACTGTAATGCTCGAGGACGACGTTAAGCGCCTGGTACAGGTGTTGGCTCACCAGCTGACCCGGTGAGCCAAAATGACGTTCAACCCATTGAAAACACTGGTGGCAAAAAATGAGATGGCGATCCCAGCAGGACGAACATTCGCAGCAAATTCAATGAGATGTACTGGCGAACCGCTCTTATGGCATCGTTGCCCGGCCTAACGTTTTCGTTCCGGTGGCTAACCGTCTAGCCCGAGCAAATCAGCCGCGCAGGCGCTGCAACGAGTTCTCCGAACTCGCTGGTCGCGCTGATCTGGACGCCTGCCAAAAGGGCAGCATGGCGTAAGCCCTGACGCATCCAGCGCCTGCGCTCAGCGTCAGGGATACGTTTCCTTGCAGCAAAGGGGGCGGCTCTCTTTTGCTCGAAGTCACCGCCCCGGGAGCTGGCCCCGGGATTATGTCGAATGTTCACTTTTGTACATTTCAAGGGAACCAAATCTCAGCTTGCCGGCTATCCTCCTCGTGTGTCGTCGGGGGAATAGCTGTTGTGTCGGAGTCGCCTCTCATTCTCGTTGTCGAGGACGAATATGCCCTGCAGGGGGTTTTGGAAGATGCGCTCGCCGAGGCCGGCTTCGAGACGGACATCCTGTCCTCTGCGGAGGAGGCGCTGACGTTGTTCAAGGGCGGCAGCAAGAACTACAAGGCGCTCGTCACCGACGTTAGCTTGAAGGGGCGCTTGAGCGGCTGGGATGTCGCAAGGCAAATCAGGGCGGCGGACCCTGCGTTTCCGGTTGTTTACATGACCGGAGCAGCGGCCGATCAATGGGCATCACAGGGCGTGCCGAACAGCATCCTTCTGCAAAAGCCATTCGCGCCAGCACAGCTCGTGACTGCGATCTCGCAGCTTCTCAACATCGGAAGTGCGCCGAGCGCGCCGGCCTAAGCGATGAGCGCGCCAATCGCGTCGTTGAGCTTGGAGATGAGGAAAGGCTTTTGCAGCACCGGCCTCTCGCGAAAGGCTTGTGGCAGACCGGCTAACCCATAGCCGCTGACGAACAGAAACGGCAGGCCGCGCTTTTCGATGGCTTCGGCAACCGGGGCGACGCTGTACCCGTCTAGATTTATGTCGAGAAGAGCAAGATCAAAGCTTGCGCTCTGTGCCAGCTCGCGGCCTGTTTCGACATTGCCCGCTTCGGCGACGACGCGATGCCCAAGCTCCTCAACCATGTCCGCTAGCATCATCCGAATGAGCGCCTCGTCCTCCACCAGGAATATGTTGGATGCCTTGCGCATCGCGTTCGATCTCACTCACGAACTGTAAGAAGACCCAAGTTAGTAATTCCCACATCCTGTGCTGCTGGGCCAATTAGACGTTCCAAGCTCTTTGAGCGCCAGCTCGGCGATCTGCGCCGGATCGCGGACCCCCGTCTGGCCGATCTCGAATATCTTCCTTGCCACGATCTCAGTGATAGGGTCGTTGCGATCCTTCAAGCCGAGGGCCCGGAAGGTCTCCTCATAGGCCGCCACAAGCCGCTCGATTTCCTCCGGTCCAAGGGGGGAGTTTTGCGGCAGTCGATAGATGGCCAAGATCGGGCCCCATGCCCCATTCGTTTGGGATCGTACCACAAGTTCGCTCGCGGGAACCTGGTTCCGCGCGGTTCCAAATATTTGTTCATTTCGGGTTCATTGGCTCCGGCCTAGCGTCTACGGACCGGTATCGCAGGCTTTGGGAGGGTGCCATGAAGCAGCGACACGGTTCAAAACAGGCCCTATCTTTCGAGGAGCGCCTAGCGCAGGAAGCCCAGCGCCTCCGCGAGCAAGCCCGCGAGATGCCGCCCGGTCTGGAACGCGACTACCTTCTTCGTAAGGCCCGGCAGACCGAGACAGCGTCTCACGTCAATGAATGGCTATCATCGCCGGGTTTGAGACCACCGAATTAATCGCCAAAAGTGGTGGGGTTCCAGAAACATAACTGCGTCCTCTGACTTGGGCTCTTTTTGAGGACGGTCAGATGGACTTGGCGCCCGACGACCTTCATCATCGGCTGGACCAGCTACGGTTCCTCGCAGCGGAGACCACCGAAGATGAGTTCGCCGCTGCCTCCGAGGCGCGAGCGAGCCCCGGCAATCGCCAAGGTGCATCTTGATTGGGGCCGCGTTGCACAAGCCAGAACACCAATTTACCGTGCCTCAATAATTTCACAGTTCCAGGCATCCAATGCATCCGCGCTGGGTGTCAGAGCATTGGGGGGACATCACCATGACTGACAGCACCATGACTGACAGCGAAAAGTGGAAAGAGCGCAGGGATCAGGTAGCGCGGTAAAGGGGCTAAAGTGCCCGGAGCATCCATATTTTTGGTCGAGGACGAAGGGCCTGATCCGGCTGATGCTAGCAGACATGGTTGAAGAGCTTGGGCATCCTGTGGTTGCTGAGGCAGGCAACATCGAAGTTGGGCAAGCTCTGGCAGAGACCGCTATTTTTGATCTCGCCATTCTCGACATAAATATTGCCGGTCGCATCAGCCCGGTCGCCGAGATCATTCACCGGCGAGGTCTGCCATTTGTTTTCGTCAGCGGCTATGGACCAGAAGGCCGACCAAAAGCGTTTAGTGGGCAGCCTATGCTGCAGAAACCGGTGTCAACGCTCAGACTCCGCGAGACAATAAATTCGATCCTCTCAAATTGAGCCGCGTCGGCCGCCGCGTCATCATGTGCCTGCAAACGATCAACCGGCATTGGAACCAAGCCGGCATTGGAACCAAGCCGACGGTTGACGGTTATAAGCTCCGGATTTCTGCGGGGCTGGCATGTTCGAAAACTTTACTTGGCGCAATATCGTCCTGTTCGTGGTCACAAGCTGCCTCATGGCGGGGGGTGTGATCCTCGCGGTCGAGCGATTGCTTTATGCTGACTGGGACCGTGAAACGGGCACGCCAAAGGCACAGCCCGTGAAAATCGAACGCCCCACGATCTAGCGCCCAGGACGCCATCCCGTGACAGTCCTGATCGATGTCAACCCCAGCCAGGAAGTCGGCGACCGCGACCATCACCTGAGCATCGATACGCGCCTTTTAGTCATGACCAGTACGGTATCCGAGCTCCAAGCTCAGTTGAGCGAATTGAACGAACTGCGCGAGCGAGTGAGGGAAGCAGAACTGGCCCGGAGATCGCGGAGGGTAGATCGCAGAAAAAGAACGCGCATTCGGCGGCTTGAACTCCGAAGCCGCTTAAGCCGCTAAATCGATCCTAAAATCGTCCATCTGTTTCCCGACTTAAGCTGTGCGGTCAGCCCAACGGCGCTGGGCGATCATCTGGAATCTGCTCGGGCCATGAAAGAGGCCGCCAACTGAGGCGGCCTTAACTTGCCCGTTGTCGCCGTCGCCATCGGCGCAAAACCGGCACGCCCACGCCCCACATGGCAATGACCATGATCGCGCTAGCCGCCGCTCCGACGAGCAGTAGGATGACAGTGAGCGTGTAAATCATGGCACACTCTCCAACGCGACGGACAGCTGGCCGACCATGAGATCTCCCGGTTCCCGAGCAAAGAGCGTGCGCACATGCCAGTGTCTAGACCACGCCGGGCCGTCTGGGCGCTCGCGTTATCGCGCCCATCCGTGTTGCCTTCCGTCACCGGAACGACGTCGGCACCCAGGATGAGGGTACTTTCGCGGCTCAATGGCTGGCCTATGCGC
>Ga0137407_10001963_pt1 | contig 13504 bp, 10 predicted proteins | sample CZOMad2_2_16fung_FD_108410 | JGI IMG/M metagenome (GOLD analysis project Ga0137407, IMG submission 108410) | Vadose zone soil fungal communities from Angelo Coast Range Reserve, California, USA - CZOMad2_2_16fungal (Illumina Assembly) | ecosystem: Environmental > Terrestrial > Soil > Vadose...
CCTCAAGAGCCTCGCCAGGTTGGCGTCCGGCGCCGCGAGCCACTCCTGCGTGACGGTCACCACGGCCGAAGTGCCGCTGACGGCGATGCGCTGGACCCCGCTACCGGCGCCTTCGACGGCGACCTGCTGCTGGTGGGGAACGCCGAAGTAGAACGCGTTCGCGGCGGCGGCGATCGCGCCGGCGAGGACCAACACCGCGATCAGTCCCTTGGACCGCGCCGGCTTGTGATCGAGGCCCTGGAAATCGCGCAGCTCGGCCTTGACGGGCACGGGCGCCACCGGGCCCGGGGGAGGCCGCGGCCGCGGTTGCTGACCCGGCAGCACCATGTCCGGGTCGAGGTGGCCGCCAAGCCGCGGCGCAGCGCCAATCCCGCGCAAGCGGTCCGCCGTCTCCTTCAGGTTGAGCAGGTCGCGGCTGAGCGAGGCGCTGGCCGCGGTGACCAGCTGCAGGCTCTCGACTTCACCCTTGCCGATGGCTGAGTTCGCCTCTTTCTGCAGGCGCCCGGCCGCCTCGTCCGCGATCTTGGTCAGCGCGGCGAGGGAGTCGGCATCGACCACGGGCGCCGCGCCCGCGGAGGCGAGGCGGGTCCCCTCGGCGGCCGCCGCGTCCAGCACGATGCGGGCCGCCAGGGCGTCGATAAAGTGCGAGTCCTGGCCGGCGCGCTGGATCGATGCGCGCTCGCCGACGCTGAGCATTCCGGTGATCTTCCGCGCGGACGCGGCGACGTTCTTCGGCACGTCACCGCCGACCGTCTCGTCGGTGAGGAGCTGGATCGCCGCCGCCTTGCAGAGGGGAAAGGACACCGGCGCGGGCCAGGGCGGCCCTTGGGGCACCGCTGGACGTTGAGCTGCCGGAGCCGCGGCTGCCGGCGACGCGCCGTCGCCGTCGAACAGCGCGGAGAACCCGCCTGCGCCGTTCTGGCCACGCGGCTGCGGGGCGACGACGGCGGGAGCAGCGACGGGCGGCGCCGCATCGGCCCTTCGCGCCACAGGAGCGGCCCCGGTGGAAGGCGCAGGGCTTGCCGCCGCCGGCCGGGGTGCGGGTCGGGTTTGCGGCCGGGCAGGTCTGCGATCTGCGAACCCCGGCGGCGGGCCGGCGCCCGGAGCGGAGCGTCCCGCCGGCGGTTGCGGAGGTGCGTTCGGCGCGGGCGCGCGCTGCTGCGGGGAAGGGGCTGATTGCGCGCCGGTTGCGGCCGCCGCCTGCGGCCCCGCCGATGCGATCCACTCGCGGATCTTCGCTTCCTCTTCGGGCGCGAGGCCCGCGAAGCGAATCTGCGCCGACGGTCCGCCGCGCACCACCAGGCCCCAGGTCTGGAACGGCCCCCACGAAACGCGCACCGTATCGCCAGCCTTGAGCGGAAGCTGTGAGGGCGCTTCCACACCCACCGGGGAAACCGTCGCCTGGTCGAGGCGCGACGAGGAGCCCCGCGCCGCCAACGCCACCGCCGCGGGCGCGCCGCCTTCCTGCGCGAAAGCCAGCCCGACCGAACCCGCGAGGCGGGCGACGAACTGGTCCTTCGGCATGGGCATGAAGAGCAGATCGCTGGCGCCGGCGCGAAAGCATTCGTCCCGCTGCGCGGCCTGCTCGCGCTGCAGCACCGCCACCACCCGGCCGCCACGCTCGCGCAGCTTGGGAGCAAGCGCCTGCAGCGCCGCGGAGAGCGGCGCTCCCGGAGCGCCGTAGAAGACGGCCAACGCTTCGGCCCGATCCGCGGCGGCCTGGGCGACGCCCGGTTCGGCGAGCGAGACCGCGGTGACGTCGAACCTGCCCCCATCGCGGAGCCCGCCCGCGAGCGCGGGAATCATTTTGGGGTCTGCGAGGATCAGCAGGCGAGGCGCGGCCACGGTCCTCCTCTCTAGCGAAAAACCCTACTCTAGAGATCCTTGGCTGAGAAGTTTACAGACCGTGCGGCAAACGCGGCTGAAAGGACCTACAACGCACCCCATGCCGGTGCGGATGCGCCGCTGGAACGATCGCAGGTTGCCGGGCGATGGTTTGCGCCTGCTGGTCTGCCGTTACCGGCCGCGCGGAGTGCGGAAGACGGAGGAGACGTGGGATGAATGGGACCCCGATCTGGGCCCGAGCCGCGCGCTGCACGCCGCGGCGTACGGGAAGTCGGGTCCGCCCATCTCCTGGGAGGAGTACAGGACGCGCTATCTCTCCGAGATCGAATCGCGGCGCGCTCGCATCGCAGACCTGGCGGCGCGGGTGCGACAAGGTGAGACGATCACGCTGCTCTGCTCCAGCGCGTGTATGGACGAGAGCCGCTGTCACCGGTTCCTCTTGCGGGAACTGATCGAGGGCGCTGTCGCTCGCTGAACAGGGCGGTGGGGTTTTAAGGCTGTCGAAGCCGGTGCGTGTTACGACAAACATCATGCAGCGAAGGGCGCTCTGGTTCTTCCAGCGCACGGGACCGGGACAGATCCGGCGGATCTCGAATCCCTCGATGCAGCGGTTCCTGGTCGGCGAACGCGCGCTGCCGCACGACGGCGACGGATTCGTCCGCTGCATCGGCATGTCGCTCGAGGTGCAGGACCGGAAGCCGGCGCAGGTGGCGCGCGTCTGGTTCTCGAAGATCCGCGTGAACGACGACGGCAAGGTGGACCCGCACCACCACCACGAGACGGCGAAGCAGGCGCAGACCGAGGCGCGGCAGATCACCCCGGGGTCGTCGGTGGTGGTGGCGGGGCACCGGTTCGCGCTCCGGCGACTCGCGCACCTGGGCGAATGGCGGCCGGAGGAGCGCGACCTGCTCGCGCTGCGCGCCGTGGTGAATACCAAGGCCGGCAAACAGATGCTGTAGCCCCGGCCGCCGAAGGCGGCTTAGGGCTATGCTTGAGCCTCAGACACGCGCTACCTGCCTCAGCGTTTCCGCAAGCCCTCCAGATAGGCGTCGAGCCGCGCGCGGAACGCGTCGTCGGCTCCCGTGAACTGGACGCCGGCGCCCGACGGCTGCGCCGATCCGGGCAGGAGCCGGTGCAGCACGATGGCCTGCACCTCCACCGGCGGCTTGCCGTCCCGCAGCTCGAGCGTCACCTGGACGACCTGGTTGAGCGGAGGCGGCGTTTCGGTCTCGATGAAGACCCCGCTAGCGGACAGGTTGAGCGCCTCGTGGCGGGTCTTGCGCTCCCCGATCCTGAGCGTCACCTGGAACCGGTCCTGGAACCGAGGCAGGAAGCGGCGATTTTCCGGAGACGTGGACCTGCCGGCAGTCGGCCCGGCGAGCAAGGCCGTGCGGATGTGGTGCCGCGCATCCTCGGTCAGCGACACGAAGCGGGCGCGGAAACCATCGGCATCCACCTCTTCCACTTCCGCCTGGACGGAGTCCGTCATTCCCGTGAGATAGAGGCGCAGCACCACCTTCTCGCCGCGCGCGGGCGAGAGCAGGCAGCGGATGAAGACGCTTTGCTCGTCGAGGTCGCGGGAGGTGGTCTGCACCGTCTGACCGGCGGCCACGAAGCGCACCGGAAAGGCCATCCCCTTGCGCATGGCCGCAGTGTGCCACAGTGCTTGCATGGCGTGGATGATCTACGGAGCAAACGGCTACACGGGGCAGCTGATCGCGGAGGTTGCCCGGAAGCGCGGCGAAAGTCCCATCCTGGCCGGGCGCAGCCCGGACAAGGTCAGGCCCCTGGCGGAACAGCTGGGCCTTCCCTGGCGCGCGTTCGCGCTCGACCATCCTGACCTGCGCGAGGTCCGCCTGGTACTGCACTGCGCGGGACCGTTCTCGGCGACCAGCCGGCCCATGGTGCAGGCGTGCCTCCTGGCCGGGGCGCACTACCTCGACATCACCGGCGAGATCGACGTGTTCGAGGCGGTGCTCGCCCGCGATGCGGAGGCGCGTGAGCGCGGGGTCGTCCTCCTTCCCGGGGCTGGATTCGACGTGGTCCCGAGCGACTGCCTGGCTGCGCTGCTCCAGCAGCGGCTGCCGTCCGCGACCAAGCTCGAGCTTGCCTTCGCGCCTCTAGGCAGATCCAGCCCCGGCACGCTGAAGACGTCGATCGAGGCGCTGCCCCGCGGCGGCCTCGTTCGCCGCGGGGGCAAGCTGGTGCGCGTTCCACCGGCGCACGAGGTGCGCGAGATCCCGTTCGCCGACAAGCGGCGCACGGCGATGTCCGTGCCGTGGGGCGACGTCGCGACCGCGTGGCGCAGCACCGGGATCCCCGACATCACGGTCTTCATGGCCGCCAGGCCGGGGGCGATCCGGGCGGCGCGCCTGGCGCGCTTCGCGGCGCCGCTGCTCGGACTGGCGCCGGTGCAACGTCTCCTCAAGTCGCGCATCGAACGGACGGTGCAAGGACCGGACCCGCAGGAGCGCGCTCGGGGCGGCGCGCAGTTCTGGGGGCGCGCCAGCGACGGGTCGCGATCCACGGAGATGACCATGTCCCTTCCCGAGGGATACACCTTCACCGCCCAGGCCGGCGTGGAATGCGCGAGGCGCGTCCTGGCTGGCGCGGTTAAACCAGGCGCATGGACGCCGTCGCTCGCATTCGGCCCCGGCTTCGCCGCCACCTTGCCCGGTGTGCGAGTCGGCGAAACCTGATCTCCATGCTTTCGGGCTCACGCGTCCTGTGCGGGACTAAACGCGTGCGCAAACGGTCTCACCAGAGCCAGGTGCGATTCACGCCGGAGCCCTCCAGATGACCGTCCCGCGCATCCTCTCGGTCGCGAAGGCCTTGCCGCCCCACTACGTCGAGCAAGACGCGCTGCTCGCCGCGTTCCGGGAGATGTGGGGCGAGAAGCACTTCAACCTGGAGCGGCTGGAGCAACTGCACCGCGCAGTGCGGGTGGGAGGGCGGCACCTGGCGCTCCCGCTCGAGGCATATGCGGAGCTGGAGACCTTCGCGGCGCGCAACGCGGCCTGGATCGAAGCCGCCGTGACGGCGGGCACGGACGCGGTGCGCAGCGCCTTGCTCGCCGCGGACATCGCGCCCTCGCAGGTCGATCACCTCTATTTCGTCACCGTCACCGGCATCGCCACCCCCTCCATCGACGCGCGTCTGGTCGAGCCCCTCGGACTGCGCGCGGACCTGAAGCGTGTCCCGATCTTCGGCCTGGGTTGCGTCGCTGGGGCCGCCGGTCTCGCCCGGATGGCGGACGTGCTCCGGGCAATACCCGGCGAGGTGGCCGTGCTGCTTTCCGTCGAGCTGTGCTCGCTCACGCTCCAGCGCGAGGACCTGTCCATTCCGAACATCATCGCCAGCGGGTTGTTCGGAGACGGCGCGGCGGCGGCCGTGCTCGACGGCGGGGCACGCAACCGCGGTCCGCGCATCGCCGCGACGCGGTCCGTGTTCTATCCTGGCACCGAGCGGGCGATGGGCTGGGACGTGGTCGATTCCGGGTTCAAGGTGGTGCTCTCACCAACGGTTCCCCAGCTGGTCCGCGACAAGCTGCGCTGCGACGTGGATTCGTTTCTCCAGGCGCGCGGCCTTCGCCGCCAAGACATCCGCCACTGGATCTGCCATACGGGCGGCCCCCGGGTGCTGGAGGCGGTGGAGGAAGCGCTCGAGCTGCCCGCGGCGGCGCTGCGGCGGAGCTGGGAGTCGCTGCAGAAGGTCGGCAACCTCTCCTCCGCTTCGGTGCTCTTCGTGCTCTCGGATCTGCTCGCCTCGGGGGAAGCGCGGCCCGGCGACACGGGGCTGCTGCTGGCGATGGGACCCGGGTTCTGCTCGGAGCTGGTGCTGCTCGAATGGTAGCAGGGTACCTGGCCTTCCTCGCGCTCTTCGGCGCCGAGCGGATCGCGGAGCTGCTCCTCTCGCGGCGGAATGCACGCATCGCGCTCGCGCGCGGCGGCGCGGAGAGCGGCGCCGATCAGTTCCGATGGATGGCAGCCGCACACGCGCTGTTCCTCCCTTGCTGCGCCGCCGAGGTGTTGCTGCTGCGCCGTCCGTTCCCGGGCGCGGCTGGCTGGGTTTGCGCGGCAGGCGCGCTCTGTGCGCAGGGCCTGCGCTGGTGGGCCATCTCCGCCCTCGGATGGCGCTGGAACGTGCGAGTGATCGTGGTTCCGGGGGACGTGCCCGTGCGACGCGGTCCGTATCGCTTCCTGCGGCATCCCAATTACGTGGCCGTCGCCGCCGAAATGCTGTTGGTGCCACTCGCGCACGGCGCCTGGATCAGCGCGGCCGTCTTCTCCTGTCTCAACGCGTTGCTTCTCCGGGCGAGGATCAAGACCGAGGAGCGGGCGCTGGGAGCCGCCTGGGAGCGCGAGTTCGCCGACGTCCCGAGGTTCATCCCGCATGGATGAGGTCCTGCGCGAGATCGGGCGCGTGCTGCGCGAAGAGCTGGGCTTCCCGGCCGAGCCGCGCCCCGGCGACAATCTGGTCACCGACCTTCAGCTGGATTCGGTGGGCCTCTTGACGCTGGTGGTCGGGCTCGAGGATCGCTTCCGCGTCGCGTTGAAGGAGGAGGACGCGGCAGCCGTCCGCACGGTCGGCGAGCTGGCCGCGCTCGTGCTCCGCCGCCGGGAGGAGACGGGGGCATGCTGAGCGGCGGACCGATGGCGGCGCCGCGGCATTCGACGCTGCAGTCGGCGCTGGAGAGCGCGGCCCGATCCCGCTTGGGCCTCGCCTTCCTCGATGCGCAGGAGCGCGAAACCCGGCTTTCGTTTGCCGAGCTCCACGAGCGCGCGCAGAAGGCAGCCGGCTGGCTGCGGCAGATCGGAGTCCGCCCGCGCGATCGCGTGGCCATCGTGCTGCCCACGGGTCCGGAGTTCATGGACGCCTTCTTCGGCGCCGTGCTCGCAGGCGCCGTGCCGGTGCCGCTCTACCCGCCCTTGAGGCTGGGGCGGATGGAGGAGTTCCACCGGCGCACCGCGCGCATGCTGCAAGTCTGCGGGGCCCGGGTGGTGCTGAGCGACGGGCGCATCTCGCGATTCCTCGGCGTGGCGGTCGCGCAAGCCCGACCCCCGCTCGGCCTGCAGCGCGTCCGGCAGGGGCAGCCGATCGCCGTTCGTTCGAGCCCGAGCGATCTGCTCCTCATCCAGTTCTCGAGCGGCACGACGGTGGATCCCAAGCCGGTGGCTTTGACGCACTCCAACGTGCTTGCGAACGTCGCGGCCATCGAAACGATCGTGCCCGGCGATGACGCGCAGGCCGGCGTGTCGTGGTTGCCGCTGTACCACGACATGGGATTGATCGGGTGCTTGCTGCTGGCGGTCAACCGGCCGGGGCCGCTGACGCTGATTCCGCCCGAGGTGTTCCTCGCCTGCCCGGCCATCTGGCTGCGCGCGATCTCGCGCAAGCGCGCCACCATCTCGGTGGCGCCGAACTTCGCCTACGGGCTTTGCGTGCGGCGCGTGCGCGACCCGGAGATGGAAGGCGTCGATCTGTCCTCCTGGCGTTTCGCGCTGAATGGCGCGGAGCCGGTCGCCCCCGCGGTGCTGCGCCGTTTCTCCGAGCGATTCGCGCCCAACGGCTTCGACAGCCGCGCGATGATGCCGGTGTACGGGCTCTCGGAAGCCTCTCTGGCCGTCGCGTTCACGCCCACCGGGCGGGGTCCGCGAACCTGGGTCGCGGGCGGGCGCGAGCTTGCCTCGGCCGGAGCTCCGCTGCCGGGCATCGACATCGACGTGAGAGGGGGCCGGGTCTTCGTGCGCGGACCCTCCGTGATGCAGGGGTACTTCGGAAACCCGGCCGCGACCCGGGAGGCGCTGATCGACGGCTGGCTGGACACGGGCGATCTCGGCTTCGTGGACGGTGGCGAACTGTTCGTTTCGGGCCGCGCAAAGGATCTGGTCATCTTGCGCGGCGTGAACCACGCGCCCCAGGAGTTCGAGGATGCGCTGGACGGAGTCGACGGCGTGCGCCCGGGCTGCACGGCGGCGGTGGGCGTTCCCACGGCCGAGGGTGAGGAGCTGGTCCTCCTGGTCGAGACGGACGGCTCCGCCGACGCCGAATGGATCCGCGGCCGGGTGATCGAGCGCACCGGCATCCGCCCCTCCGAGGTCCATCTCCTCGCGCCCGGGACCCTGCCCCGCACCTCGAGTGGAAAGCTTCGCCGCGGCGAGGCGCTGCGGCAGCTGCTGGCCGGCGAGCTGCGTTCGCCCGATCCCGTCACCCTGCTCCATGTCGCGAAGGAGACCGCGCGCTCCCTGCTCGCGCGGATGCGGAGCTGATGCACGACGTGGCGATCGCGGGAGGAGGTCCCGCGGGGCTGGCGGCCGCCATCCGGGCCGCGCAACGCGGCTTCCGGACGGTGGTGTTCGAGCGGAGCGACGCCGTACCCGACAAAGCCTGCGGGGAGGGCCTGATGCCCTCCGGGGCCCGAGAGCTGGAGCGGCTCGGGATCCGGATCGCCCAGGATCGATGCGCCCCGTTCCGCGGCATCCGTTACCTCCAGGAGGACGGGACCGTCCTCGAAGCGCGCTTCGGGACGGAGACCGGGATCGGGATCCGCCGGACGGCGCTTGGGGAAGCGCTGCGCGATCGCGCTCTGGCCTCCGGCGTGGACCTCCGCCATGGCGCCGTGACCGGCGCGACCGCCCTGCCCGGCTGCGTCGAGCTGCGGACCGATGCCGGCGCGGCCGAGGCGCGCCTGCTGATCGCCGCCGACGGGCTCCATTCGCCCCTCCGCCGGGCGGCCGGCCTGGAGCTCCCGCAGGACCCGGCGCAGGCGCGGTACGGAATCAGGCGCCATTTCGCGCTGCCGCCCTGGACCGATTTCGTCGAGGTGCACTGGGCGGAGGGCGTCGAGGCATACGTGACGCCGGTCGGTCCGCGCAGCGTCAACGTGGCCCTCCTGCGCGACGGCGAGACCAAGGAACGCTTCGAGGAGTTGCTCGGGCGGTTTCCCTCGCTCTGCGAGCGGATCGGGGACGCCGGTGCCGCATCTGAGCTGCGTGGAGCAGGGCCGCTGCTCCAGCGCGTTCGCGCGCGGTCGGGGGAGCGGCTCGCGCTGATCGGCGACGCGGCCGGATACGTCGACGCCATCACCGGCCAGGGTCTTTCCCTGGCGTTCGCGGCCTCGGCCGTCCTGATGGAGGCGCTCCCGGACGATCTTTCGGCCGATCTCCAGCCTGCCCTTCATCGCTACGAGGCCGGGGTGAGGGCCAGGTGGCTGAGGTATGCACTGCCCGCACATGCGCTGGTGGCCCTGTCGCGGCGACCCGGGCTCCGCCGGAGCGCTCTCCGCTCGATGGCGCGGTTTCCTTCGGCCTTCGGCGTCGGAGTGCGCATCGTCGAATGAAGGCGACAGCGCGTCGCTTGCGGGCGACCGGAATCGCTGTAGGGTGACGAACGATGCCCCGGGCCGACACGCCTTCGCGCGCAGACCCGCACCAGGACCCGGTGGCGCCCGACACGATGGCCGCCGCGCCCTCGCCCGGGGCAACCCCTGCAGATGTGGATCGGCTCCCGGAATCGGAAAGATACGAGGTCCAGGCGCTGATCGGGTCGGGCGGGATGGGGAAGGTCTACAAGGCGTTCGACCGGAAGCTGATGCGGCCCGTCGCCCTCAAGTTCCTGCTCGGCGGCGACGCAGCAGTCGAGCGCAAGTTCCTGCACGAAGCGCAGGCGCAGGCGCGCGTCGACCACGCCCACGTCTGCAGGGTCTACGAGGTTGGACGGCTCGCGGACCGGCCGTACATCGCCATGCAGTACGTGAGCGGAAAGACCCTGCGCGATGCCGTCGGCGAGCTCTCCTTCGAAGAGAAGCTCGCGCTCATGCGCGACGTCGCCCAGGCGGTGCACGCGGCGCACCAGACGGGGCTCGTGCACCGCGACATCAAGCCGCAGAACATCCTGGTGGAGCGCGGAGCGGAGGGACCGCGGCCGTTCGTCACCGATTTCGGTCTCGCGCGCGACGTGCAGTCTCCCGGAGAGACGGCCGAGGGCACGGTGCTGGGAACGCCCCAGTACATGGCGCCGGAACAGGCCAATGGAGATCTGCGCGCGCTCGATGCGCGCACCGACGTGTACGGGCTGGGCGCGACCCTGTACGAGGTGCTCACGGCCCGGCCACCGTTCGAGGGCGGCTCGCAGCTGCAGATCCTCTTCCGGATGATCCATGAGGAGCCTGCTCGGCCCCGCAAGCTGGCCGCCGGCATGCCGGCGGATGCCGAGAGCGTCGTCCTCAAGTGCCTGGAGAAGGACCCCGCGCGCCGGTATCCGACGGCGAAAGCGCTCGCTGAGGACCTGCAGCGGGTGCTCGACGGGGAGCCCGTTCGCGCGCGGTCCGCGAGCGCGGCCGATCGGCTCTGGCGCAAGCTGCGGCGCAACAAGGCGCTGGCGGCAGCGTTGCTGGCGCTGGTGCTGGCGCTGGGCGTGCCGCGCCTCTGGGCGTTGCTCGATCGGGGCGCGCCGCTCACGATCGCGGTCGCCGACTTCGACAACCAGACCGACGACTCCGGGCTCGACGGCCTCTCCGGCATGCTGATCACCTCGCTGGAGCAGTCGCGCCGGCTGACCGTGCTCACCCGCTCCCGCATGTTCGATCTGCTGCAACAGATCGGCCACCCCCAGGAACCGAGGATTGGCGAAACGGTGGGGCGCGAGGTGGCCCGCAAGGCGAATGCGCAGGCGCTTCTGCTCGGGTCCATCCGGCAATTCGACGACTTGTACGTGATCGATCTCAAGATCCTGGAGCCGCGCACGAACCGGTACCTCGCGGCCATCGAGGAGCAAGGGCAGGGAAAAGCCGCCGTGCCCTCGCTCATCGACAAGGTGTCCCAGGCGGCCCGGCGGGTCCTGCGCGACAAGGCAGGACAGAGAAGCGCTCCGGTGGAAGACGTCACCACGCGGAGCCTGGAGGCCTACCAGCACTACTTCCGCGGCGACGAGGCCGTCGACCACCTCCAGTTCGCGCGCGCCGCCGAGCACTTCCGCGCGGCGCTCTCGATCGACGGCGATTTCGCGCTCGCCTGGTACCGCCTTGCCTACGCCCACATGTGGGAGCACGACGGACCGAGGGCGCGGGACGCCATCGAGCGCGCTCTCCAGCTCGCGGACAAGCTTCCGGAGAAGGAGCGCCTGCTCGCGCGCGGCGTGCGCGGCAGCGTCTTCGCGCGGGGACAGGAAGCCTACGACGCGTACAAGGAATGCGTTGAACGCTGGCCGGCGGAGAAGGAGTGCGCCTTTACGCTGGGCGACGTGATCTTCCATGCCGGGTATCCGAAGTACGCCGCGCCTCGCTTCCGCGACGCGCTCGCGCTCGACCCGACCATGGAGCGCGCGCACCAGCACCTCGTCTGGTCGTACCAGCTATTGGGCGAGAGGAACGCGGTGCTGGCGGCGGCCCAGGAGTACGTCCGCCGTGTCAACGGCGACGAAGCCTGGGGCCACCTCGGGCGCGCCCAGGCGGCGGTGGGAGAGTTGGACCGGGCGCGGCAGACGTTCGAGCAGGCGGCGCAGCTCTTTCCGCACAGCGCCCTGCCGGCGGTGGACCTGGCCGCGCTCGACGCGTGGCAATTCGAGGTCGACGCCGCGTCGGCGCGGCTTTCGCTCCCGCTCGATCCAGGGTGGCAGCCTCGCGAGCGCGAGCTTGCGCATCTCACGCTCGGTGGCGCGCTGGTCCAGGGAGGCCGTGCGCGCGCCGCCGTCGCGGCCTTCGAATCAGCCGCTGCGGCAGCGCGCGAGGCCCGCCATCCCGAAGCGGAGGCGATCGCGCTGTCGGCGGAGGCCCTGGTCCGCTTTCTCTACCTGCGAGACCCGGACGGCGCGCGCCGGATCGCGCGCAACGCGGCCGCGCGCGGCGTTCCGGAGACGATGTTCGCGTTCGTGTATCCGTTGCTCGGCGAGATCGACGAATACCGGCGAATCCTGCGCTCGGTGGGAGACCCTCTTGCCGACCCGTCGGTCGAGGCCTTCCGCAAGCGCGCCGGCGGCGACTTCGCCGGCGCGGCCCGCGGCCTCGCCGAGCTGACCGCCAGGTCGCCGTATCGCGACTTCCTCCAGTACCTCGTCGCCGACTCCTGGATGCAGGCGAAGGAGGACGGAAAGGCCATCGAGGCCTTGCTTCTCGCGCGCTCGACCTTCACGGGCGTGACCACGCCGGGTCCCGGCTACGGGGGCATGTTCCGCGCGCGCTCCGACGCGCAGCTCGCGGCGCTTTACGAGCGCACCGGCAACCACCTCCGGGCGGCGGAAGCAACGCAGCGGTTTCTCGCGGCCTGGGCGAAGGCCGACCCGGACTTGCCGGAGATCAAGGAAGCGCGGGCGCGCCTCGAGCGCCTGCAGGCGGGGGGAAACATCCCCCTCCGCTGAGTCAAGCGAAATGCCCGCGGATGTGCGAATGTTCCGCGGTCATGGAGAACAAGCGCTCGCTGGGGATCCTGATCGGCGTCGCCGTGCTGGTGGCGGCGGGAGCGGCTGTCTGGTACCTGCGGCGCCCCGCGCCGGAGCAGGCCCCACAAGCGCAGACGCAAGCCACGCCTCCCAGGCCGGCCGACGCCCCGCTGCCTCCCCCCGCGAAGAGCGACGCCCAGATGCGCAAGGACCTGTCCTCGCTGTCGCCGCTGCCGGAGTGGGCCCAATGGCTCGGCGCCTCCGAATTGCTCGATCGGTTCGTGGTGGTCGTCGACAACGTCGCCGAGGACGTGAACCCCCGCAAGCAGATCGACTTCATCAAGGTGACGGGACAGACGTCGGAGAAGCTGGACACCGCGCGGTACGATCGGATCGCCACCGTGATCGCCTCGATCGACGCGAAGGGCGTCGCGCAGGTGGTCCGCGAGCTGCACCCGCTGCTGGAGAGCGCGTACCACAAGCTCGGGTATCCGGACCGCGGCTTCGACCAGGTGGCCGCGAAGGCGCTGCAGCGGATCATCGACGCGCCGGTGGTCGAGAAGCCGCCGCTGCTGGTCCCCAAGGGAGCGAACTTCGCCTTCGCGGACGAGAAGCTGGAAGCGCTGGGTCCGGTCGAGAAGCTGCTGCTGCGGATGGGGCCGCAGAACACGAAGCGCATCCAGGCCAAGGCCCGCGAGATCGCCTCGGCGCTCGACTACAGAATGGCAGCGCATTAGGCGCGGCCACCGTAGGTGGCTTGGCGCCCACGCTTGAGCGAAGTCATTCGGCAGTTCCGGTTGTGAGATGCGTTCTAGCTCAGAACGCCTGGCGGATGGCCAGAGCGGCGCCGCGGTCGAAGTTTCCGTTGCTCGCCCACCCGACTCCGATCCAGGCGTCGAGCTGGAACTCGTCGATGATCAGGGCATGGATGCCGAGCCCCAGGGCGTTCGCGAGGGCCAGCTTGTCGAGGTTCGTGGTGCGATTGATCGCCCCGTACGCGACCTGGTTGTGGAAGATGCCTAGCTTGAAGACGTCGCGCATGAACGAGTACCGGAACTCGAGATCCAGACCGACGTATCTGCGCGCGTATTCCCCGGCGAACGGCCCGCGCAAGACGTCCCCGCCGATCGAGCTCTCCTCGGGGAAGACGACGTTTCCGGTCCGCGAGATGCCGCGCGCTTCCACCCAGAATTCGTGCCAGCCGATGGGAAACATCTTCTGGTACCCGCCGGAAAGGTGGACGGCGCCGTCCTGGCCCCTGTTGGGCGGACCGTAGACCCGCGCG
>Ga0137407_10001964_pt1 | contig 13499 bp, 18 predicted proteins | sample CZOMad2_2_16fung_FD_108410 | JGI IMG/M metagenome (GOLD analysis project Ga0137407, IMG submission 108410) | Vadose zone soil fungal communities from Angelo Coast Range Reserve, California, USA - CZOMad2_2_16fungal (Illumina Assembly) | ecosystem: Environmental > Terrestrial > Soil > Vadose...
CGACGCCGAGGCGCTGCCGTTCCCGGAAGGCAGCTTCGACGCGGTGGTGATGAACTTCGGCCTGCTGCATCTCGCCCGGCCGGAACGCGCCGTGACCGAGGCCTTCCGCGTTCTGCGCGCGGGCGGCAGATTCGCCTTCACGGTCTGGGCGAAACCGGAGGAGGCGGTGGGTTTCGGCATCGTTCTCGATGCGATCCGCAAGCACGGCAATCCCGATGTGCCGCTGCCGCCGGGGCCGCCGTTTTTCCGCTTCAGCGACGCGGGCGAGTGCGACAAGATCCTGAAGATCACGGGCTTCAGGAGCGTGGACGTGCGAAAGGTTCCGCAGGTCTGGCGCTTCAGCGCGTCCGGGCTGCTGTTCGAGGCGTTCCTCTCAGGTTCGGTCAGGACGCAGGCCTTGCTGCACGCCCAGTCCGCTGCGGCGCTCGCCGCGATCCGCGACGCGGTCGGCAGGGTCGCCGGCGAATACGAGAATCACGGGACGGTGGAGATCCCCATGCCCGCCGTTCTCGCGGCGGCGCTCAAGCCGTGATCCCGGGCCTGCGCGCAAAATCATGAAGCGTCCGGGCAACTGGCTCGGCCCGCGCAAGGCGATCGAAATCGTCGAGGAGGACGGCGTGCGCGTTCTGCAGATCGGAGGCAATGCGATCCAAAGCGCGATGCGCCTGGACGCGCCGGATCGGATCGAGCTCGATTACGTGCGTGCGATGATGGCCTTCCTGCTCTTTCACCCGGGCCCGCGCGACGTGCTCCTGGTGGGGCTGGGCGGGGGCTCGATGGCGCGCTTCATCCACCAGAGAATGCCGGACACGCGCGTCACGGTGGTCGAGATCGACCCGGGCGTGGTCACCGTGGCGCGGAGATACTTCCGCTTTCCCGAAGAGGACGCGCGGCTGGAAATCGTGATCGGCGACGGAGCCGGGGCCGTGCCGCAGCTGCCCGCGAGTTGCGACGTGCTGGTCGTGGACGGGTTCGTCAACGGCAGTCCGGCGAAGGGCCTGTGCACGCGGTCCTTCTACGACAGCGCCTTCGCGGCGTTGCGCCCGGGCGGCGTGATGGTCGCCAACTTCATGTCCGACGACAAGCGCATCGAAACCCATTGCGGGCGCATAGCGGAAAGCTTCGGCCGCAGCCCGGCGCTGCTGCTCGCCGAAGAGGGGGACAACCTTATCGCCTTCGCACTTCGTAACGGGCCGTCGCGCATCGCCTGGGCGGAGCTGAAGGCGCGCGCGCGCGCCGCGCAGCGGCTCTTCGACCTGCCGCTCGAAGACTGCCTCGCCGACCTGCGCCGGCGCAACCCGCACACGACCCAATACCTGACTCTCTGATGCCGACACCCGAAAAATCTCCGCAATCTCCCTCCGGCCCGGCGCAGGTCCTGTCGCTGGCCGACGCCACCGCGATCATCGTCGGCCTCATCATCGGCGCCGGCATATTCAAGACTCCCTCGATCGTCGCCGGTTCGAGCGGCGGCGGGACGGCGATGATCCTCGCCTGGATCGCGGGTGGCGTCGTGTCCCTCATAGGCGCCATGTGCTACGCGGAGCTCGCTACCGCCTATCCGAGCGCGGGAGGGGAATATCACTTCATCGGCCGCGCGTTTGGCCGCGTTCCCGCTTTTTTCTACGCCTGGGCGCGCATGACCGTGATCGTGGCAGGCTCCATCGCCGTGTTCGCCTTCGTGTTCGGCGATTACTGCGCGCGCCTGCTGAGCTTTGGCGAGCATTCTTCCTCCATCTACGCAGCCTTGATCGTCGTCGTGCTCACCGTCGTCAATATCGTCGGCATCGAGGCTGGCAAGACGACGCAGAACGTGCTCACCGTGCTCGAAGTGCTCGGCCTGGTGATCGTGCTGGTGGTGGGTTTGTTTCTCGCGCCCGCCGCCCCGCAGGGAGCGGCGCAGACGATACCCACGGGTTCTTCGTGGTCGGGCGTAGGCCTGGCGATGATTTTCGTGCTCTTTACTTACGGCGGCTGGAACGACGGGGCATATATTTCGGCGGAGGTGCGCAACCGGGAGCGCAACATGTCGCGAGCGCTGTTCTACTCGCTCGGACTCGTGACCGCGCTCTACGTGCTCGTCAACCTTGCGTATCTGAAAGGGCTCGGTCTCGCCGGCATGGCGAAGTCGGACGCGGTGGCAGCCGACCTGCTCGTGCGGGTGTGGGGGACCGTCGGCGAGAAGCTGATCAGCGTGATGATCGCGATCGCGACCCTCACCTCGATCAACGGCGCGATGATCGTCGGCGCGCGCTCCAACTACGCGCTTGGTCGCGAGTGGCCGTTCCTGCGCTTTCTCGGCCAGTGGGATCAGGCGAGCGGCTCGCCCCGCAATGCCTACCTCGTGCAGGGCGCGATCGCGCTCCTGCTCGTCGGTCTGGGAGCGATCCAGCGCAAAGGCTTCCAGACACTCGTCGATTTCACTGCGCCCGTGTTCTGGGCCTTTTTCCTTGTCGCCGGGCTTTCGCTCTTCGTGCTGCGGGCGAGGGACGCGGGCGCCCCACGGCCGTACAAGGTGCCGCTTTATCCGGTGACGCCTGCGCTCTTCGTCCTGAGTTGCGCCTACATGCTCTACTCGAGCCTGGCGTATACGGGCGTCGGCGCGCTCGTTGGCGTGGGCGTGCTGGCGGCGGGAGCCGTGGTAATGCTGCTGGGACGACGGGCTGCCCGTTCGTAGGCCAAGGAAGGGCGAAAACCGTGGTCTGTCCCCGGTTCATCCTTCTCGGAATCGCGCTGCTCGTGTCCGGCTGTGCCGCGCTCGACCGGTTCGGCGACACGAAGCTCACCGACGGCGTGGCGCCGGTTTTCGACCCGGAGGTGCCGTATTTTCCGAGCACGGACGAAGCGGTCCTGGGAATGCTCGCGCTCGCGCGCACGGGGCCGAAGGACGTGGTCTACGACTTGGGCTGCGGCGACGGGCGCATCGTCATCGCCGCGGCGAAGGAGTTCGGCGCGCGCGGCGTCGGAATCGAGATCGACCCCGCGCCGCTGCGCATGGCGGTCTATCACGCTCGCCGCGCCGGGGTCGAAGACCGCGTGCGCTTCGTGCGCGGCGACCTGTTCGAGGCCGACATCGGCGAGGCCACGGTGGTGACGCTGTTTCTGTTCGAGACGCTCAACCGGCGCCTGCTGCCGAAGCTGCTGCGCGAGCTCGCGCCCGGGACGCGCATCGTCGCGCACCGCTACGGGTTCGGCGGCGACTGGTTGCCCGAGAAGACCGTGCAGGCGGGAGCGAGCACGCTCTACCTCTGGACGGTTCCGAAGCGCTAGTCTTCCCGGCTCAGAACATCGTGTTGTCGTTGGCCGAGGTCTCGGGCACCACCTGCAGCACGTCCCAGTGCTCGACGATCTTGCCCTGGTCGTCCAGCCGGAAAATATCCATGCCCGCCCAGTCACGGTCGCTGAAGCCCGGCCACTCCTGGTGGCAGTGCAGGATGACGTAGTTCCCGTCCGCGAAGATCCGCTTGAAGTGGACGCGCTTCCCCGGGTATTGCCTCGCCATCTGGTCGAAGTACGCGATGAACGCCTCCTTGCCGTCCGCCACGTGCGGGTTGTGCTGGATGTAGCGGTCCCCTGCGTACTTTTCGATCGCCTCGGCGGGCCTGCTCTGGTTGAACGCGAGGTCGTAGAAGCCCGTGACGTTCCTCTTGTTGCGTTCGAGGGGATCCATTCCTAGTTCTTCGGATCGGAGGAGACGGCCTTGTCGTTCCGCCACTCCTGGTACGTCGGCAAGCCGTCCCCGAACCGGATCCAGCCCACGCCGTGGCTCAGCCACGAATGATGGGTCGGCGGAAAAGCGCCGGGTGAGTCGAGACTGCAGGTGGTGACGTCCACGGAGCCCGGGGAATCGGCGTGCTCATAGGTGAGCGGCGTTCCGCACGATGCGCAGAACGTGCGGCGAACCGGCTGCGACGAATGGAACACCGACGGCCGCCCTGCAACGAGCTGAAACTGCGCAATCGGGAACGTGAGCCACGCGACGACCGGAGAACCTGCGACTCGCCGGCATGTCCGGCAATGGCAGATCATGGTGTTCGTCGGCCGGCCGCTCACGCGGTAGCGAATCGCTCCGCAGGCGCAGCCTCCCTCGGCTATCGTATTCTCCATCCAGACCTCTAGCGCGATTCGTACCAGCGCACGTATCCGTTCGCCCAGTGCAGACCCTCGGAATAGGAGCTCTCGGTTTCCCGCTCGTCATGCCGCACGAGCTCCTTCAGGCGGCGAACGACGGGGAGCCAGGCGAAGGCAGTCAGGATACGCGAGACGCTCCTTACCCCCAGCGGCTTGCTCGCATCCAGGAGGCGCCTCGCGTAGCGGTATGCGGGTTCGTGCTCTCCGCGCTCGGCGTAGACGCCTGCCGCGATTCTCAATGCGTAGAATTGATCGGGCTCGACTTCGAGGGCCTGCAGCGCGACCGTGAGGGCGTCTTCGCGTCTCTGGTTTCGCCAATACGCCTCCGCAAGCACCATCAGGGCCATCAGATCCCGCTGATCGGCCGCGAGCGCCTCGCTGCAGAGGGTCTCCACATTCTCGATCTCGTTCCGCCCGACAGCGCGGCTCAACGCAAACATCTTTCGCAGTTTCATGACGACGATGTTTCTACCGCGCGGCTAGGGTTTTGGAGGGCAGGCCCGGCTACCTTTGTCGAAGATGATGCGCCATTTCCCGGTGTCCTCCAACCGCCAGATCGACGTGAAAGTGGCGATGAGCGCTCCCTTGGAGTCGCGAACGGGACCCGAGCTCATGGCCAGAGAGCCGGAGTCGAGCACCTCGACGTCTTCGGGCTCCCACGAGAACGGGGCATCCGGGCCCTCGTAGTAGCGCTTCCACCAATCGGCCACCTGTTGCGCACCGCGAAGCGGCTTGTCACCGGAGAAGAAGACGGCCTCCTGCGACAGAAATGAGCTGAAGGCTTTGTGATCCCGTGTCGCCATGGTCCGAGCGAAGGCGCGCTCGGTGTCCGCCACCTGCCGCTTGGCGGCGCTCGCGTCGGCCCGGCCGGCAGGCCCTCCGGGCGCGGAGCTCGCTACGCAACCGGCGAGCGTGAGGACGGCGATCAGCGGGGCTGTTCTCTTTTGGATTCCTCTCATTCGAAAGTCTCCTGTGAGGCCCGTCATTGCTTGCTTGCCGCCAGCCGCAGGCCGAGAACGATAAAGAGCGCCCCCGACGCCTGCGAGAGACCGCGAAGCGCACGCGGGCGGCCGGCAAAGAAACTCCGCACGCGCGAAGCGCCGAGAGCCAAAACCAGGCACCAGGCGGTTCCGGTGGTGATGAACGTAAGCCCCAGGACGAGGAACGCGCCGACCTTCGAGGGGCTGTCCGGCTGGATGAACTGCGGCATCAGCGCAAGAAAAAACAAGGCCACTTTGGGGTTGAGCACGTTGGTGAGCATGCCTTGGCGGAACGCCGTCCAGGTGTCGATCGGGCCTGCCATGTCCGTCGCTCCGAAAGCCGCGGTGCGCGTGATCAGCATGCGAACGCCGAGGTAGACGAGATATACCGCTCCGACGACCTTCAGGACGAGAAACGCGGAGGCCGATGTCGCGAGGACGGCCGACAATCCGAGCGCCGCGGCGAGCGTGTGGACGAGCGAGCCGGCGGTGATGCCCAGAGCCGAGGCCACGCCGATCCGCCGTCCCTGGGCGATGCTGCGGCCGAGAATGTACAAAGTGTCCTGACCGGGCGTGAGATTCAACAACACCCCGGTTGCGACGAACAGCCAGTAATCGTGGATGCCGAGCATGGTCGCCCTCAGGTCACCTTGGCGCCGCGCGCCAAGAGCAGCGCGCGCAGGACCGAGCGATGGCAGTGTGATTCGTCGCGGCAATAGCAACCGACGGAGAAGTCGGTTTGATGGGAGAGGGCGGCGAGGAGGTCGAGGGTCGCCCTGTTCCCGGGGCTGGCCATCTCGGCGCGGTATTTCTTCATGAATCGGCTCCATTCCCGCTCGCTCTTCGCGCTCTGTGCGAGCTTGACTGTTCCGGCGCTGGGGGCGAGCGTCGGCAGCCAGATGTCGTAGAAGTTCTTCGACGCGTACTCGCTCTTTCTCACGCCGCGAGGAGGGCGCCTCACCGTGCCGATGCGAAGGCCCTCGTCCGGAGATCGATCGGAGCCGAGTTGGACAATTCGGACGGTCATTCTGAAGATCAGGTCGGCGAGCTTAGCCTTTCTCCAGGACGATGTCCCACACCGCCACCAAGGAGTCGGGCTCGAGTCCCTGGGTGGGTGGGCTCAGGCGAACTATCAAGCGCTCCTTGCCCGCGCCAGTGCCTTGCAGGAAGGGATCTTTGTCGTTCAGCGGTTCCCCGGCGAAATACATTTGCGTCACCAAACGGTTGCTCTTGCCGGTGACGTCGAAATGGATATGCGGGGGCCGCATCCGGGCGTCGGGGCCGGCCGGATACGCTCCCGGCTTGATGGTCTTGATCCGGTAGCGCCCTTCCGCATCGGTGGTTACGACCGCGAAGCCCTCGAAATTGGGATCCAGCGGCGCCGGATTATGGTCACTCGGGTGCGTGTAGCGCCCGTGGGTATTGGCCTGCCAGATTTCCATGCGGGCGCCCTGGACCGGTTGGCCATTGGGGTTTACGACCCGCCCCGTCAAATGGATCACCTGTCCCGCCGCGCGTCCCGGCCTGCCCGGGATGCTCGTCAGATCTGCACCCTGATGCGGCGGTTTGACGACCGGATAGAACGGCCCCAGGATTTGATCGGGTGTCCGTCCCGACCCTTGGGCCAGCACGGTCCTGGCGCCGCCGGACATGGCCAAGCCGCCTGCCGCAACCGCCATACCCAGAACGCGTCGGCGCGAAATTCCATCACGAGTACTCATGCTCACCTTCTTCTAGAAATGTGCGCCTATCGGGAGGGGTACGCGAATGCGAAGATCCGCATGATCCATATAGCGCCATACGTACGCAAGGTCAAGAACGACGATGTGCGGGCTAAGGTTCGCGTTGAGCGTGCTCGCCCCGCTGCCCGTTCTCGACCGCGGGGTTGGACTGCTTCAGTCCGAGAACCACTTTGGCGCTGAAAAGCGCTGCGATAGCCGAGGACACCAAGCTGCCGATTCCCACGACGAGCCATACGTAATAGGCAGCACCGCTCTCGGTCAACGCGAGGAACATGACGGAGCCAAGAAGGGCAATCGGCACAGAGACCAGAGAAGCAGTGATTATCCAGCGCCGCGGAAGCAACGCGGCAAACAACGCGGAAGCGAGCGCCAGCGCCACGACGACTGAAGCCGCCACAAACACCGGGCTGGCGCCAGCGGGCGCTGTTCTTGCGGCCCAGAGTACGAAAAAGGGCGCAAAGATCCCTACCGCCACGGCTGCGGTGTAGACGGCGCAGGTCCTAAGCACGGACAGTCCAACGCATGGTCACCCTTCCATCCACCGGCGATCGGCAAGTACGACCGAGGTCTCGATCTGTCTCTGTGGGATCGACCAGTACGTCCGCAGCAGGCGATCTTTGTGGCTGTTCGGGACGACCGCGAATCCGTTCCGGCGATAGAACTCGATGGCCCACGACGCGTCCGCCCAGGTTCCGATCAGGAGGGGCTTGCCAGCGAGGCCTTCCACATGGCGCAGGAGCCTTGTTCCCACGCCCTTCCTTTGCGCGGTTCGCGCGACATACGCGTGGCGCACCAAGGCGACATCTCCTTTGTCCTGGATCCCGATCACCCCCAACAGGCGTCCTTCCTGCTCCGCCACCCAGAAAACGACGCCATCGGCGATCTCTTTCCGCAATTCGTCTGCCGGCATGTAAGGCTCGCGCCACCGATCGACGGGTATCACTCCACGATAAGCCTGCGCAGCGTCGTTGACGATCGCCAGCATCGCCGCCAATTCCGCTTCAACGCTTTTTCGGATCAGCACGATTCGGTTAAGAGAGTCTGTCGGCGGACCCTTCAGCCTAGCGACGCGAAGCCTGGATTGAAAGCGACTTCCCACAAGTGTCCGTCCGGATCCTGGAAGTAGCCTGCGTAGCCGCCATAGAACGTCGGCTGCGCCGGTTTGACGATTTTCGCACCCGCCTGCTTTGCCTGACGCATGACAGCGTCCACTTCCTCCTGCGATGACACGTTGTGGCCGAGGGAAAACTCGACCGCGCTTGGTGCCTGCAGGGGCAGACCGCTGTCCGCGGAAAGGCTTTTGCGCGGCCATAGAGCCAGCTTAAGGCCCGAGCGCAGATCGAAGAAGGCGACTGCGCCATTTTCGAATTCCGTTCCTGTGACGCCCTTTGTGCTGAAGCCCAGACCATCCCTGTAGAAGGCCACAGCGCGTTCGAGATCATCAACGCCTAGGGTAAGCAAAGTGATGTGAGGGTTCATGGTCTCTCAATCACGACGGAGCCCCACGCTCAAAACCGAACTTTGCCCGTCAGGATCTCCCACCAGAGACGCCAGTCACCCATGAAGCTGAACCGGGGATATTTGAATGTCGCCGGCTTGTTATGCTCGAAGAAGAAGTGGCCGACCCAGGCGAACGCGTACCCCTGGATCAGGGCCACCGCCACCAGCCACCACAGCTGTGTGGCCAAGGCGGCGATGAGCAATGCGAACGCGATACTCGTACCGACGAAGTGCAGTCGGCGCGAGATCCGGTTGGCGTGTTCGCTGAGATAAAACGGATAAAAGTCGGCAAAGGTGCGAAACGGCTTCTCCTCGGTCATGGCACTCCAGCCTCTCGTGTTGCTCTCTACACCGTGCGCTGCGCCTTGTCCTTCTCGTTCTGCGCCTTGATCGCAGCGCGCGCCTTTTCCCAGTCGGCGTCGGTCCAGGCGAAGAGCTCGTTGAACGAGCCGCCGTTGACGAGGCAGGCGGCGCCGTCGACGGCGATGGTCTGGCCGGTGAGGAACTCGCAGCCGTCCGCCATGAGGAAGGCGGCGAGGTTCTGCAGCTCTTCCATTTTCCCCGCACGCCGCAACGGGTTCACCGCCGCGGCGTCCCTGCCTGCGTCGCGGCCGGGCGCGAGGCGCTTGCCGGCGCCCTCGGTCGGGAAGATTCCCGGGGCGATGGCGTTGAGGCGTATCCCGTAGCGTCCCCATTCCACCGCGAGCGACTGCGTCATGACGTGCACGCCCGCCTTCGACATCGCGGAAGGCACGACGAATGGGGACCCGGTCCACACCCAGGTGACCACTATCGAGATGACCGCCCCCTTGTTCCCGCCCGCGATCCAGCGCTTTCCGACCGCGTGCGTGACGTAGAAGGTGCCGTGCAGCACGGTGTTCGCGATGGCGTCGAAGCCGCGCGGGGAGAGGTCCTCGGTGCGCGAGATGAAGTTGCCCGCGGCGTTGTTGAGAAGGCCGGTGAGCGGCCCCCCGTCCTCCCAGATCGCCTGCACCATCGCGTCCACCGCGGCCGCGTCGCGGATGTCCACGGTGCGGCATTTCACCGAGCCGCCATGCTTCGCGGTGAGCTCCGCGGCGGTTTTGTCGAGGGGTTCCCTGCGCCTTCCGCAGATGACGAGATCGGCGCCGAGCTCGAGGTACTTCGCCGCCATCTCGCGGCCCAGCCCCGTGCCGCCGCCCGTGACGAGGATGCGCTTGCCCTTGAGTAGGTCTTTGCGGAACACGGGTTAGACGGTCAATACGATCTTGCCGATGTGAGCGCTCGATTCCATCAGCTCGTGCGCCTTCGCGGCTTCGGCGAGCGGGAAGGTCTTGTACACGACCGCCTTGATCTTGCCCGCTTCGATCAGCGGCCAGACTTTCTCGCGCAGGTTCCGCGCGATCGCGCCCTTGAACTCGACCGGGCGCGGGCGCAGCGCGGAACCCGTCACCGTGAGGCGCCTGCGCAGGATGTCGCTCAAGAAAAGCGTCGCCTTCGCGCCGCCGAGGAAGGCGATGATGACGATGCGGCCGTCGTCCGCGAGGCATTTCAGCTCGCGGTCGATGTAGTCGCCCCCGACCATGTCGAGGATCACGTCGACGCCACGGCCAGCCGTCGCGTCCTTCACCGCGGCGACGAAATCCTCGGTCTTGTAGTTGATGGCGCGGTCAGCGCCGAGCTTCACGCAGGCCGCGCATTTCTCCGCGCTGCCCGCCGTCGCGAACACCTTGTGGCCGAAGGCTTTCACGATCTGGATCGCAGCGACGCCGATGCCGCTCGATCCCCCCTGCACGAGGAAGGACTCGCCGGGCCTGATGGCGGCGCGATCGAACACGTTGCTCCATACGGTGAAGAAGGTCTCGGGCAAGGACGCGGCCTCGACGGGGGTCATGCCCTTCGGGATCGGAAGGCACTGCGGAGCGGGGGCGGTGCAGTACTCGGCGTACCCGCCCCCCTGGACGAGCGCGGTCACCCAATCGCCGGCGCGCCATCTCGCGACGCCTTCGCCGACCGCGGCAACGCTGCCCGCGAGCTCCAGGCCGGGAATGTCGGACGCGCCCGGCGGCACCGGATAGTTGCCGGCGCGCTGCATGGTATCGGGGCGGTTGATGCCTGCGGCGGCGACCTTGACGAGGAGCTCGCCCTGCTTCGGTTGCGGAACGGGGCGCGTGCCTATCTTGAGCACCTCCGGTCCTCCCGGCTGGGTGATCTCGGCCACGCGCATGGTTTCCGGGATCGTCATGTCCGGACCTGAAAGGAAGCGTGATTATCGCATTTCGCTTCCCATAGCACAGGGACCGCACAGGCCTCTGCAAGAGGTCAGCAGGCAATCCCTCTAAGAACCTTTTTCAGAATTGCCCTTGGGTCCAGGTCTACGTTTTTCAAAATTGCCCTTAGGTCCAGGTCTCCGATCGAAGTAAGCTGCCCGGAACCCCAGTGAATACTCGTCAATTCCGACAGACGCATGCTCGGACAGTGTTCTTCGCCGTCTGCGCCATGCTTCGCCATCGACATAGCCTTCCGCAAACTCGGGTGACCAGCCATATTGTTCGGCCAGCACCCTGGCCTTTTCCTTGGAGAGGACTTGAACTTGCTTACCATCCCGGGTTTTTTCGGCCATTGTTCAAGCCTTCGCCACCTCTTTTGACACGTTCGCCGGCGGAAAAAAGTTCCATCGGTAACAACGCCCGTAAGCGTCACGGCCGTCGGGGTTATGCCCTATTCATGGCGTCTTTCGCGTCTTTCGGAACAGAAGCCGCGGAATGAACACGAACTCTGAGCATCTATCACACAAGTCCATGAGAGTGCTCAGAAAATCATCAGTTTTCGTGAATGTCGCTAGAATGGCGGCGCCATGCCGCCGTCCCCTCACGCCTCGATCGGAATCACCCTCGACGAAGTCGACACGCCCGCGCTCGTCCTCGACCTGGACGCGCTCGAGCGCAACCTCCTGCGCATGGCCGACGCGGTGAAGGGCAGCGGCGTGCGGCTGCGCCCGCACGCGAAGAGCCACAAGTGCGCCCAGATCGCCCGGGCGCAGATCGCCGCGGGCGCGGTCGGCGTGTGCTGCCAGAAGGTGAGCGAGGCCGAGGCGCTGGTCGCGGGCGGCGTCGCCGACGTGCTCGTGACGAACGAGATCGTCGGGCGGCGGAAGACCGCGCGCCTCGCGCGCCTTGCGCGTGAAGCGAAAGTCGCCGTGCTCGCCGACGACGCGGGGAACGTCGCCGACCTGGACGCCGCGGCGCGCGCGGAAGGCGTGCGGCTCGACGTGCTGGTCGAAGTGAACGTCGGTGCGGATCGCTGCGGAATCGCGCCGGGCGGGCCCGCGCTGGCCCTCGCTCGGGCCATCGCTGCCTGCCGCAGCCTGCGCTTCGCCGGCCTGCACGCCTATCACGGGTCCGCGCAGCACGTTCGCGGCCCTGCGGACCGCCGAGCGGCGATCGCCGCCGCGGCCGAAAAAGCGAGGCTCACGAAAACCCTGATCGAAAACGCCGGCATCGCCTGTGAAACGGTCACCGGAGCGGGCACAGGGACGTTCCTCCTGGAGAGCGCGAGCCGCGTCTACAACGAGATCCAGCCGGGCTCCTACGTGTTTATGGACGCAGACTACAACCGCAATGTGTGGGAAGAGGCGTGGCCGCGCTTCGAGCAGAGCCTTTTCGTGCTCGCAACGGTGATGAGCGTGCCGGCTCCGGACCGCGCCGTGCTCGATGCCGGCCTCAAGGCTTCGAGCGTCGACTCGGGGCTGCCGCAGGTGCACGAGCGTCCCGGCGTCGAATATGCGAAAGCCTCTGACGAGCATGGCGTGCTGAAGATCGCGGCAGGAGCCAAGGCGCCGAAGCTCGGCGAGAGGCTCCTGCTCGTGCCGGGCCATTGCGACCCGACGGTGAATCTCTACGACTGGTTCGTGTGCGTGCGCAAGGGAAAGGTCGAGGCGCTGTGGCCGGTCACGGCGCGCGGTGCCGTGTGGTAAATCACCCCCAAACGCTCTTCGATACTTCCAGCACCAGCCCGAGCTTCCTCCACTGATCGTCGGCGGTGAGCTTGTTGCCGTGGTGGGTGCTCGAGAACCCGCACTGCGGCGAGAGGCAGAGGTTTTCCAGAGGAATGTATTTCGAGGCCGCGTCGATCCGGCGCCTGAGGTCGTCCTTCTTTTCCAGCTCCGGCACCTTGGAGCTGACGAGGCCCAGCACGACGGTCTTCCCCTTGGGGACGTGGCGCAGCGGTTCGAAGCCGCCGGCGCGCTCGGTGTCGTACTCGAGGAAGAAGGCGTCGACGTCGAGGCCGGTGAATACCCGCTCGGCGACGAAATCCGCGTACGCGCCGCTCGCGAGCCAGGTGCTCTTGAAGTTGCCGCGGCAGGTGTGGATCGCGACCGTCATGTCGTCGGGGACATCGCGAATCGCGGCGTTCACCGCGTCGGCGTACATCGCCGCGTCCCTCTTCGGGTCGTCGCCGAGCTTCCTAAACTGCTCCTGGACCTTCGGGTCGCCCCACATGGCGATCGTCGTGTCGTCGATCTGCAGGTAGCGGCAACCCGCCTTGTACAGGTCGGCGATCTCCTCGCGGTACGCCTGGGTGAGGTCGGCCCAGAATTCGTCGAGGTCGGGATAGGTCTTCTTGAGCGAGGCGCGGTCTCCGCGCGCGTGCAGCATCGCGGGCGAAGGCATGGTGAACTTGGGCGTGCGCTTCGCGACCGACTTCAGGAACTTGAAGTGCTCGAGCATGGAGGGCTTCGTGCGCCGGATCCTGCTCTTCACCGTCATGAAGGGCGGCTGCTCCTCGGTGTTCTTGAACTTCGCGTCGCCGTAGGCGTCGCCCGCGGCGAGCTCCACGCCGTCGAAGCCGTGGATGAAATCGATGTGCCACCAGTCGCGGCGGAACTCGCCGTCGGTGACGAGCTGCATGCCGACCGATTCCTGCTTGGCCACGGCCTCGCGGATGTGCCTGTCCTGCACTGCGCGCAGCTGTTCCGCGCTTATCTCGCCGCGCTTCGCCTTCGCGCGGGCCTCGTGCAGCTCGGCGGGGCGCAAGAGACTTCCGACGTGGTCGGCGCGAAAGGGGGGCGTTTTTCGTTGTGTCATGGGAAACTCCCGTCGGATTCTGCAAGGCGCTCGGGAAAGGAATTTGAGGCGAAGCGCGGCGCGCTGTCAACCCTTTTTCA